>Ga0182741_1000419_pt1 | contig 65295 bp, 50 predicted proteins | sample eDN5th37CBELigOP_FD_128874 | JGI IMG/M metagenome (GOLD analysis project Ga0182741, IMG submission 128874) | Enriched Organic Plus compost microbial communities from Emeryville, California, USA - eDNA 5th pass 37_C BE-Lig OP (version 2) (version 2) ...
CAAGCTCGGCGCCGGCGGTTTCCACGGCGATCCGGCCTCGGCGTTCCTGGAGGTGCTCGATCCGGAGCAGAACGGCACCTTCCGCGACAACTACCTGGCGGTGCCCTTCGACCTGAGCCGAGTGTTCTTCATCGCCACCGCCAACGTGCTCGACTCCATCCCCGGGCCGCTGCGCGACCGCATGGAGATCATCGAGCTGAGCGGCTACACCGAGGACGAGAAGGTCGAGATCGCCCGCCGCTACCTGGTCAAGCGCCAGTCCGAGGCCAACGGCCTCAAGCCCGGCCAGATCGAGATCACCGACGCCGCGCTGCACGCCATCGTCCGCGACTACACCCGCGAGGCCGGCGTGCGCAACCTCGAGCGCCAGGTCGGCGCGGTTTGCCGCCACGTGGCGGTGCGGGTGGCCGAGGGGCTGATCGACAGCGCCCGTATCGACGCCGGCGACCTGCACGAGATCCTCGGCCCGGCCCGGTTCGAGAACGAGGTGGCGATGCGCACCAGCCTGCCCGGCGTGGTCACCGGCCTGGCCTGGACCCCCGCCGGCGGCGACATCCTGTTCATCGAGGCCTCGCGCCTGCCCGGCGGCGGCCGGCTGATCCTCACCGGCCAGCTGGGCGACGTGATGAAGGAAAGCGCCCAGGCCGCGCTCAGCCTGGTGAAGAGCCGCGCCGAGGAGCTGGGGCTGGAGCCGGCGCTGTTCGAGAAGAGCGACATCCACATCCACGTGCCGGCCGGCGCCATCCCCAAGGACGGCCCCAGCGCCGGCGTGGCGATGTTCACCGCGCTGGTGTCGCTGCTCACCGGCAAGCACCTGCCCTCGGACATGGCCATGACCGGCGAGATCAGCCTGCGCGGCATGGTGCTGCCGGTCGGCGGCATCAAGGAGAAGGCCACCGCGGCGGCGCGCGCCGGCATCAAGACCGTGCTCATGCCCGCGCGCAACCGCAAGGACCTGGAGGACATCCCACCGGCGGCCCGCAACCAGCTCAATTTCGTCTGGCTGGAGCACGCCGACGACGCGCTAGAAGCGGCCTTCGGCATCAAGCCGGCGGCGGAGGAGCAGAGGCGCAGCGCGCACGGGTGAGGTGGGGTTTCGTCACGAAGTGCCACGGCCACCGGCTGTTGGCGCGTACTACGGCAGCCCACATCGTACGTAGAGCTTTCCCCCGCGAAGGCGGGGGGGCGGGCATCCAGGCCGATGTCCCCGCCACAGCGGGGACATCGGCCCTAAAGGCATGGGTTCCCGCCTACGCGGGAACGATGACAAGGCGCTTGGCCGATGCCTTCCGATGAGCGCGATCGGCGTGGTGGAACCGGGCGAGATACGCAGGAGAGGAAGCGTTCCGCCGGGTCTGCCCGATTGCTCTGAAATTCGCTAGACGCGCTGGTAGTACCGCGTCCTCGCATTCTGGCCTTTCGGTTCTATCCCAGAAACGGGTAGGCGACGCGCTCCGCGCGCTCCACGGAAGATCGGCCGGCGCCGGGAGGCATGGATGCACGAGGGGTATCGAATCGGCCGCATCGCGGGGGTCGACGTTCTGGTCGACCGCAGCCTGCTCATCATCTTCGTCCTGATCCTGGTCAGTCTCGCGTTGGGTTTGTTTCCGGCATGGCACCCGGACTGGTCGCCGGGGCTGATTTGGCTGACCGCGTTCATCGCCGCGCTGGCGTTCTTCGGTTCGGTGCTGCTGCACGAGTTCGCGCACGCGCTGGTTGGGCGCCGTCATGGCGCCAAGGTGCCCAAGATCACCTTGTTCGTGTTCGGCGGCATGTCGCATCTGGAGCGGGAGCCGCCGCACTGGCGCGGCGAACTGTGGATGGCGCTGGTCGGTCCGCTCACCAGCCTGGCGCTGGGGCTGGTCTGCCTCTACCTCGGCAGCGTGGCCGGCGGGCCGCACGAGTTGACCGAGGATCCGCGCCAGCTGCTGGCCCAGCTCGGGCCGGTGAGCACCCTGCTGTTGTGGCTGGGGCAGGTCAACATCCTGCTCGGCCTGTTCAACCTCGTGCCCGGTTATCCGCTCGATGGCGGCCGGGTGCTGCGCGCGCTGCTCTGGGGCCTCACCGGCAATCCGCGGCGCGCTACGCGCTGGGCGGCGGGCATGGGGCAGCTGTTCGCCTGGTTGCTGATCGTGCTCGGGGGGGGCATGGTCCTGGGGATGCGGGTGCCGGTGTTCGGCAGCGGCATGCTCAGTGGGCTGTGGATCGCCTTCATCGGCTGGTTCCTCAATAACGCGGCGTTGATGAGCTACCGCCAGCAGGTGGTCGAGCACGCTTTGGCCGGCGTCGACGCGCGCCGCCTGATGCAAGTCGATTTCCTCGCCGCCGATCCCGACCAGTCGGTGCAGCGCTGGCTGGAGGAGCAGGTGCTGCACAGCGGCCAGCGCGCGTTTCCGGTGTTCCGCGGTGATGAGTTCCTCGGCTTGGCCTGTTTGGCCGATCTGCGCAAGGTCGAGCCCGAGCGGCGCGCGGCGGCGACCGTGGCCGACATCATGACGCCGCGGCCGCGGCTGACCGTGGTGGGACCGGGCGCGCCCGCCGACGAGGTGCTGCGGCGGCTCAATGAAGCGCAGGTGAACCAGCTGCCGGTGATGGAGCACGGCCGGCTGCTCGGCTTGGTCAGCCGCGAGAGCTTGCTGCGCTGGCTGGTGCTGAAGGGCGAGGAGGGGGCGGGCGCCTCACAACTGTTCGACCGTAGAGGCGTTTGATCTGGATCAGGCGGGGTTCCGCGCGGGGCGGCTATAGTTTCAGGGAACCCGCGTCCCGCAAGGACTCGACATGCCCCCGGCGCTTACCCAAGTCCAACTGCGCGAACTCACCGCCATCCTACGCGCTCGCCGCGCCTATCTGCGCCGCGAGGTCGAGCGCGAGGTGCTGGCGCTCGATCATCCCGTGGCCGATCCCGCCTTGCTCGAGGTCTGCGATCTCGGCGACGAGGCGGCCGGCCTGCTCGACGATCTGCAGCTGTCCGACTTGGAGCGGCGCGCTCACGAATTGCTGCAGGTCGAGGCGGCGCTGCGGCGCATCCGCGACGGCAGCTACGGCTACTGCATCGACACCGGCGAGCCCATCGGCTTCGAGCGGCTCAAGGCGCAGCCCACCGCGCTGCGCACGGCGGCCGCCCAGGCCCGCGTCGAGCGTCGCCACAGCCGTCCGCGCCTGATCATCGCCCGCCGCGCGGCCGCGTCGGCTTGAGCGTGCCGCCGCCACCCTCACCTTGAGAGGACGCGTAGTCGTCCCGAGGAGGGAGCGAAATGGCAACCGAGGCACAACCGGTTCCCGGCAACTGGTACTTCAATCAGCGCTCGCAGCAGCTTTTCCAGGTGGTGGGGCTGGATTCGGAAGACGACGCGGTCGAGATCCAGCACGACGACGGCAACCTCGACACCATCCCGATCAGGGCCTGGTACGGGTTGGACGTTCGCCCGGCGGAAGCGCCGATCGATCCCGAGGCGGTGTTCTCCGATACCGAGGAGGGGCAGTCGGACTATCTGGCGGAAGATCCGCACGCGGCGCAGCTGCCTTCGGCCGAGGAGCAGAACCGGCGCGACAAGGTCGAATACGCCGGCAAGTCCGGCAAGGGCTTCCCCGAGCCGCGTCCGGAGCGCGGGCCCGGACCGGACTTCGAAACCGGATCCGAGCAGGATCTCGACCGCTGGCGGGAGACCCGGGAATAGGGGTTCCCTGAATTGCAATCCGCCGTTCGCGCCCTGAGCTGGTAGGGTGCGGGCGGTCGTTCGTCGGCCAAGCGCTCCTCGCGGATCAGGTGCCGGGGAAGCCGCTCCCTTCCCGGCCGGCAGCGCGCGCCCGCGCGGCGCGGCCGAACTGGCGGAAGGCTCCATGCCGGGTATCATTGCCCCCACCGCCGCACCGGAGCCAAGCCCATAGCCGATACAACCAACGCCGTTCCAGCTCAGGCGCCGGCAATGAGAACCATCGTACCGACCAGCCTCGGGTCATCCGCGGCCGCCCTCGATGCCGTGATCGATCTGTTCGTCGAGGGTGACGAGCTGTACGACGCCATGCTGGGTTCCATCGAGCGCGCTACCCGGTCGATCGAGCTGGAAACCTACATCCTCTACTGGGACGAGGTCGGCCGGCCGCTGCTCGAGGCCATGGCGGCCAGCGCGCGGCGCGGTGTGCAGGCGCGGTTGCACGTGGACGCCTTCGGCTCGCTGTTCGGTTTCCCGCGCTCGGCCGAGCGCTGGCTGAAGTCGCAAGGCGTGCAGGTACGGCGCTTCCATCGTTGGACCTGGCGCGATCCGCTGCGCTATAACCGCCGCAACCACCGCAAGCTACTCATCGTCGACGGCAACGAAGCCTACCTGGGTGGCTTCAATCTGCATCGCGAATGCTCGCGCCGCCACGTCGGCGAGGGGCGCTGGCGCGATACCCACGTGCGCGTGCACGGCAGCCTGGCCGCGCACGCGCAGTTGCTGTTCGACCTGTTCTGGCGCCGTCGCCGTCTGCGCGGCCCGCTGCCCGAGCTGCCGGCGCAGCACGTGCTGCTGTCCAATCACGGCCCGAACGGCGCCCGTCGCATGCGCCGGGTCATGGACGGGCTGCTGGACGGCGCCTGCGACCGGATCTGGCTGACCACGCCGTATTTCGTGCCGGACACCCACGTCCAGAACAAGCTCATCCGCGCCGCCCGCCGCGGCGTCGACGTGCGGGTGCTGGTGCCCAACAAATGCGACGTGCGCATGGCGCGCTGGGCCTCGCACGCCGCTTATGCGCGGCTGCTGGCGAACGGCGTGCGCATCTTCGAGTACATGCCGCGGGTGCTGCACGCCAAGACAGCGGTGGTGGATCACGCCTGGAGCGTGGTCGGCACCGCCAACCTCGACTACCGCAGCTTCTTCCTCAACTACGAGGTCAACCTGTTCTCCGAGGAGCCGGCGCTCACCGCCGCGCTGCACGACCAGTTCCTCGCCGACCTGGCCGAATCCGACGAGGTTTGCGCCGACAAGTGGAGCCGCCGGCATTGGCTGCACTACCCGCTAGAGGCCATCGGCTGGTTGGCGCGGCGCTGGCTGTGACGCGACAGCCCTGGTCGCGGGCCGCGGCGCGGCTATGCTGACTTGAATCGGGGAGTTCCCTAGGATGCGATCGTGGCCGGCGCTTTCCGCCGCCGGCCGTAAGGCCGTAACTTACCTGGCGGATTCCGGCGGCCCCGGCCGGGAGTCCGGGAGATCTCGGCGATGACCACCAACAACAACCTTGCTGCTCGGGCAGGCGTCTCGCTACTCCAGTCCTACGCCCTGTTGCGCGATCTGGTCGAGCGCAGCAGCGATTTGGTCGCGGCCGTCGACCCGAACTTCCGCCTGATGCTGTTCAACCAGGCCTTCGAGCGCGAGCTGGGGCGGCTCTACGGCTGCCAGTGCGAGTTGAACGGCGATCTGCGCGGCGTGCTGGCGTCCTGGCCGGAGGATCTGGCGAAGCTGCGCCGCGGGCTGTCGCAGGGGCTCGAGGGTAACGACCACGCCGAGCTGATCGAGCTCGGCGAGCGGGGCGGCCAGCGTCAGGTCTACGAGATCAGCTTCGGCCCGCTGCGGCGCGGCGGCAACGCCGGCGGCGCGTTCCTGATTGCCCGCAACGTCATCCGCCACATCCGGGCGGAGGCGGAAGTACGCCGGCTCAATGTCGAACTCGAGGCGCGGGTGGCGGAGCGCACCAGCAGCCTGGCGCGCGTCAACCAGTGGCTGCGCGAGCGCGACGAGCGGCTGAATCTGGCGCTGGAGGCGTCCAGCACCGGTACCTTCCGGCGCGATCTCGACAGCGGGCTGGCTTACTGGGACCCCAATCTGCAGCGGCTGTTCGGACTGATCCCCGACGATCGGCCGCGCACGCGCGCCGAAATGCTCGAGTTGCTGCACCCCGACGACAGGGCTCGGGTCGAGCAGGAGCTGTCGCGCGCCGACGCGCAGCTCAGCGGGTTGGAGATCAGCTTCCGGGTGCGCCACCCCGATGGAACGGTGCGCTGGCTGCACCAGAAATCGCGCATCTACTTCGACGCCAACGGCCACCCGCAGTACGTGGCGGGCGCCTGCAGCGACATCACGCCACTCAAGGACGCCGAGCACGCGCTGCAGGAGCAGGCGGCGCAGGTCCGCCTGATCGCCGACTCCATGCCTGCGCTGGTGTGGTCCTTGGATGCCGACGGCAGGCTGGAGTACATCAACCGGCAGTGGACCCGCTACAGCGGATTGAATCTGGAGCAGACTCGCGCGCTCGGCTGGGAAGCCGTGATGCATCCGGACGATCGCTCGGTGGTGCTGGCGCGGGTGCGGGAGGCCTGGAAGCTGGCACAGCCGTTCGAGGCCGAGGTGCGCTTGCGCCGCGCCCACGGTTGCTACCGCTGGCACCTGCTGCGCTCGGTGCCGATGCAGGACAGCAGCGGCAAGGTGTTGCGCTGGTTCGGTACCGCCATCGACATCGACGACCAGGTCCGCAACCGCGCCATGCTGGAGCAGGTCAAGGCCGAGCTGCAGCGCGCCAACCGCGAACTGGCGCTGAGCCTGGCGCAGCTGGAAGCCATCATCAACGGCATGTCGGAGGGCATGGTGCTGTTCGATGCCGAGGGCAACTGGCTCACCATGAACCCGGCGGCGCGCCGCCTTTATGGCATCGACAACGAGGCCGACGTGCGGCTGCCGCGGCGCGAGCTGGCGCCGAACATGGATGTGCGCGACATGAACGGCGAGCCGCTGCCGTACGAGGACTGGCCGGTGAGCCGCGCGCTGCGGGGCGAGTCCTTTTCCGACTACGAGATCCGGCTGCGGCGCCTGGACGGTAGCGAGTGGATCGCCAGCTGCGGCGGCGCGCCGGTGTATGCCGCCGGTGGCGAGCTGGTGTACGCCATGATCACCATGCACGACGTCACCGCCTACCATAAGGTGCAGCACCAACTGCAGGCGGCGCTGGAAAGCCGCGACCGCTTCCTGTCGGTGGCCTCGCACGAGCTACGCACACCGCTGACCACGCTCACCATGCAGCTGCAGATGGCGCGGCGCCGGCTGGATCCCTCGTCGCCGCGGCCGATGACGCAGGCGGAGCTGGCGCGGGTGTTCGAGGTCGCCGACCGGCAGGTCAGCCGCCTGGCGCGGCTGGTCGACGATCTGCTCGACGTCTCGCGCAGCGAGGGCGGCAAGCTCGCGTTCGATTTCCAGCCGGTCAACCTGGCGCGCTTGGCCGAGGAGGTTTGCGGCCAATACGCGGCGAGCCTGGAAGGCGCCGGCTGCCGGCTGCGGCTGCAGCTCGATCATCGGGTCGAGGGCCGCTGGGACCCCGCGCGGCTGGAGCAGGCGCTGAGCAACCTGCTCACCAATGCCATCAAGTACGCGCCCGGCACGGCGGTAACGGTGACGGTGGCGCGGCACGGCACTTGCGCGCACCTGGTGGTGCGCGACGGTGGGCCCGGCATCGCGCCGGAGCACCGCGAGCGCATCTTCGAGCGCTTCGAGCGCTGCAACACCGACCGTGCCATCGGCGGGCTCGGCCTGGGGCTGTTCCTGGTCAAGCAAATCGTCGCCGGTCACGGCGGCGACGTGCGGGTCGACAGCGAGCTGGGGCGGGGAACGGCGTTCACGCTGGTTCTGCCGCTAGCCTCCGACACGGCGGCCGCGGCCGAGCCCACCGCCTGGATCGAGATGGACGGGTAGCGCCGCGTTTTCCACGCAATGGGCGGGGTTATGCCAGATCGCGGTCCGGCCTCGATCGCGCCGCCGTCACGGCGCGAATAGATCCAGCTGTGCCTGCGCCTGCAGCAGCGGCTTCAGGCCGGAGGCGGTAACACCCAGCAGGCGCACCGGACGGCGGTCGGCCTCGGTGCGGGCCAGCAGCGTGGTCAGTACCTCCATCACCGGCGTCAGGTCGCGCAGCGGGTGGCGCTGCGAGTGGGAGCGGGTGATCTGCTGGAAGTCGTGGTACTTGACCTTCAGCGTCCAGGTGTCGGCCGCCAGCCGCCGCTGCGCCAGGCCCTCCAGCACGTCGGCCGCGAGCGGCCGCAGCGCGGCCAGCATGGCTTCAATATCGGTGAGGTCCTCGGCGAACGTGGTTTCGCTGCCGATCGACTTGCGCTCGCGCACCGGCTGCACCGGGCGTTCGTCGATGCCACGGGCGATGGTGTAGTAGAACGCGCCGCTCTTGCCGAACGCGGCCTGCAGTTCCTCCAGGCTGCGGCTGCGGAGGTCGGCGCCGGTCTTGATCCCCAGTTCGTGCATGCGCGCCTCGGTGGCCGGGCCGACCCCGTGGAAGCGGCCCACCGGCAGTCCGGCTATGAAGTCCGGGCCCTGTTCGGGCGTGATCAGATGCAGGCCGTCGGGCTTGTCGATATCGGAGGCGAGCTTGGCGAGGAACTTGTTATAGGACACGCCGGCGGAGGCGGTGAGTCCGGTCTCGGCGCGGATCTCCTGCTTGATCTGGCGGGCGATGAGCGTGGCCGAGCCACGGCAGGCGCTGCACTCGCTCACGTCGAGATAGGCTTCGTCCAGCGACAGCGGCTCCACCAACGGGGTGTAGCGGTGGAAGATCTCGCGGATCTTGCGCGATTCGGCCGCGTAGGCCTCGAAGCGCGGCCTGACGAATACCGCGTCGGGACACAGCCGGCGCGCGCGCGAGGCGGGCATGGCCGAGCGGATGCCGAAGCGGCGCGCCTCGTAGCTGGCGGTGGCGACCACGCCACGGCCGTCCGGCGACCCGCCCACCACCAGCGGCCGGCCGCGCAGACTTGGGTTGTCGCGCTGCTCCACCGCGGCATAGAAGGCGTCCATGTCGATGTGGATGATCTTGCGGCTCATGCGTGCCGGCGCCGGCTGGAAGGGAGAACGGCGCCTAACTTAACGCAGCCGCGGGATTTAATCAGCGCTTCCGTAGTCGTTGGCTACGCCATGGCCGAAGCAACTTCGCTGCCTCGACGATGCAATACGCACCAACGGGTCCATCCGCCGTCGCTGCCGCGAAAGCGGGCGCCCCGTTCTCCCGATCAGGGCGGGTGAAGACACCAAAGGCATTCGCGGCGCAGCCGCTCCCACGAAGGGAAAACCCTCCATCGTGGGAGCGGCTGCGCCGCGAATGCCTCTGATCCGTTCGATCTCTACCTAGCGCGAGGCTTCGATCACCGCCCGCAGCAGCGCTTGAACTTCAGCCCACTGCCGCAGGAGCAGGGCGCGTTGCGGCCGCCGGCCGGGGCGGTCACCGGCGGGTGGATGGTGCCGTCGACATAGAGCCAGTGGCCATCCTCACGCACGAAACGGCTGGTTTCGTGCTGAACGCCGATTCCGGAGGAATTGCGGTAGCGCGCCACGAACTCGACGGTGCCGGTATCGTCCATGCCGCTGCCGCCGCTGGTGGCGCGGATCTCCAGGCCGGTCCATTGCGGGGTGTGGTCCAGATCGAACGATTCCGGCCGCGTGGACGGATGCCAGCTGCGCGCAAGGTAGTCGATGTCGCGCAGCACGAACGCGCTGTAGCGCGAGCGCATCAGAGCCTCGGCGCTGGGGGCGGGCTCGCCGGCGTGGTAGCGGCCGCAGCAGTGGGCAAGGGATTGGCCGCTGCCGCAGGGACAGGACCGGTCGGAAATAGTGTTCGCATTCATGCCGTCACTTTAGCAGCTGAGCACGGTATGAGCGCGGTGGATTACGAGCGCGGCGGCGGGGCGCAGGCCGCGGAAACCACCGTCCCCGCCGTTTGCGGCGGCGGGGACGGCGGGATGGTTTACTTGCGGCGCGGACGCAGCACCAGCACCGGGCAGTCGGCGTGTTCGACCACCGTGTGGGCCACACTGCCGGCGACCAGCTGGCTGATGCCGCTGCGGCCGTGGGTGGTCATGGCGACCAGGGCGCCGGGCTCGAGCCTGGCGTAGTCGACGATGGCGGCGCCGGCGTTGTCGCCGTGCAGGACTTCCCAGTCGACGCTGAGGCCGAACTTCTGCTGCACCGAACGCACCGCCCGGCCCAGGTAGCCGGCTTCGCTGGCGCCGGAGCTGCGGGCCAGTTCCGCGGCCTCGGCGGGCAGCACCTGCAGCAGACGCACCGAGGCGCCGGCTTGTTTGGCCAAGGCCGCCGCCGGCTCGACCATGCCCTCGGAGATATCGGAGCCGTCGAGGCAGACCAGCACGGTCTTGATGTCGCTGACGCGATGCTCGGACTTCAGATTCGGCCCGCTCAGCAGCACCGGCACGCCGGCCTCGCGCACGATCTGGCTGGAAACGCTGCCGAACAGACGCTCGCCGACCGCGCCGCGGGCGTGGGTGGCCATGTACAGCAGCGCGTCGGGGTATTCCTTCGCCAGCGACAGCAAGTGCTCGGCCGGGTCGGCGGTGGTGACCACCGTCACCTCGGCGTGGCGCAGATCGCGCTCGGCAAGGACATCGCGGATCAACGTTTCGCGGTGACTGCGGTCGTCATCGTGCGGCACGGCGGACACGACCACGGCCTGGGCGCCGATTTTCTCGGCCAGGTGGTAGCCCGGCGCAATCGCCGACAGCGATAGTTGTGAATCATCGACCGGAATGACGAGGCGGCTAACCATGCTGACGCTCCCTGGGTTCTTGATTCTCGCCGGATTCGTGCTAGGAATCCCGGCGTGCTGTGAGTTAGTTTGTTCTTGGCGGAATTCCAGCGTCTTTATCTGGATCAAGTTTTCGGCCCGCGCGCCGATGATACTGCGCCACCAGAAAACATAGCGTCGATGCGGCGCTCCGTTTCGAGTCGGGATCGACACCCGCCCGGGTGTGGGACCGGTATTGCCACTTCCTAACATAGGCACTCGGACGGTAAGCGCAAGCGTACCGCGGACTAAGAACAATGAAGTGGTCGGGCTCGGGTGGGAGCGCGACGGGGGAGCTTTGCATGGGTAGGAAAGCCGAAGCGCTGGCGGTGGCCAGTGCGAGGCCGCCGCTGGGACGGTTCGGTTTGCGGTTCGCCGACGCCGGGCTGGAGCAGGCGTTCCGGCGTGACTACGATGCGCGCATCGCGTCGCAGGTTCGCCTCTCCCTGTTCTTCGGTGCGCTGCTTTATCTGTCGCTGGGCTGGCAGGACGTCTGGTTCTTTCCCGAGAGCTACCCGCTGGTTTGGCTGCTGCGCGGCACGGTGGCCGCCGGCATGATCGGCATGCTGCTGCTGGTGCGGCATCCGGTCGTGTACTGCTACTACCCATGGCTCATCGCCGCGGGGGAGTTGGTCGCCGGCGCCGGCGCGATCGCCATGATCGGCCTTGGTTCGGCGGAGGTGGCCGCGTCCTACTACTTCGGCCTGACGCTGGTGATCGTCTGGGGCTACACCTTCTCCGGGCTGCGCCTGCCGTGGGCGGCGACCATCAACATCGTGCTGTTGGCCGGCTATCTGGCGGTCTCGCTGGCGGTGGATCACACCGCGCCGATCTGGCTGGCCACCAACGGCAGCAACATGCTCGCCGCCAGTCTGTTGGTCGGTTTCACCGCCTATCTGATCGAGCGCCAGCGCCGAATCCTGTTCTATCAGGCCATGCTGCTCGATGCCGAGCGGCGCAACCAGGAGCACCTGGCGTTGTCCGACCACCTGACCGGGTTGCCCAACCGTGCCTACTTCGAGCGCCGCATCAAGGAGGCGGTCGGCCGCGCCCAGCGTCACGGCCATGCGCTGGCGGTGATCTACATCGACATCGACGAGTTCAAGCCCATCAACGATTCCTACGGCCATCAGGTCGGCGACAGCGTGCTGGCGGTGCTCGCGCGCGGGCTGGAGCAGACGCTGCGCGCCAACGACACGGTCGCGCGCGTCGGCGGCGACGAGTTCGTGGCGCTGCTGGAGGAGGTCGGCGGCCGGGCCAAGGCGGAGAAGGTGGCCGACAAGCTGCGCGAGGCGGTGCGCCGGCCGGTGACGGTGCGGCTGCCGGACGGCGGCAGCGCCATCGTCCAGGTCAGCGCCAGCATCGGCGTGGTGATGTTTCCGGAGGACGCCGACACGCCGCACGCCCTGCTGGCACGGGCCGATGCCGCCATGTACGAGGACAAGCTGGCGCGCCGCGCGTCCCGCCGGTCGCGGGCGGAGAGCTGAGCGCCGCCGGTGGACGGCCGCTTCCGGTACCATGGCGGCATGAACGACACCGCACCGCCGCCGGCCGAGCTGCCGGTCCTGTTCCGCGACGAGCATTTCATCGCCATCGACAAGCCGCCGGGGCTGTTGGTGCACCGTACCTGGATCGCCGATGGCAGCGAGTTCGCGCTGCAGCGGCTGCGCGACCAGATCGGCCGCCGTGTCTACCCGGTGCACCGGCTCGACCGGCCCACTTCCTGTGTGCTGGTGTTCGGCCTGAGCTCGCGCGCCGCCGCCGATCTGTGCGCCGAGTTCGAGGCGCGGCGGGTGACCAAGCGTTACCTCGCGGTGGTGCGCGGCTACCTGGAGGGCGAGGGGACCATCGACTACGCGCTGCGCGAGGAGCCGCATCTGCCGGCGCAGGCGGCGGTGACCCACTACCGCGGCTTGGCGCGGGTCGAGCTGCCGATCGCCGTCGGCCGCTACGCCACCAGCCGCTACTCGCTGGTGGAGGCGGTGCCGGAAACCGGGCGCATGCACCAGTTGCGCAAGCACTTCGCCCACATTTTCCACCCCATCATCGGCGACACCACCCACGGCGAAGGGCGGCACAACCGGCTATTTCGCGAGCGCTTCGCTATCCAGCGGCTGCTGTTGTGCGCGCATAGCTTGCGCTTTCGCCATCCGTACAGCGGTGAGGAGATCACCGTCACCGCGCCGCCGCCCCCCGAGTTCGCCGTCTTGCGCGCCGAGTTCGGCTGGAGCGTGCCGGAATTGGAAACCACTTGAGATTATTTTTCGACCTGCTTTACTGGCGAGACCATAAACTCCGGAATCGCCGAATTTCTCTCCCCGCCGCTTTTCTCCCGAACCGAGTGCCGGTATCGGCGAAACGGCTCTGCCCGCGGGAATGGCATCGGCGCTTTTCCAAGGATCGGGAACAGCCGTGACCGCGAATCTGCACCAACTCGCCGACGCCAACCTCATCGAAGCCATCCGCGAGCACGCCCGCTGGCAGGAAGACGCGGTCTGCGTCGAGCAGGACGGGCTGCTGCTGATGGCCGGCGGCAATGCCACGCCCATCGCCTTCCGCAACTGCGCGGCGCGGCTCGATCCACGACTGTCCGCGGAGGAAGCGTTGGCGCATGCCCGCGCCTTCTTCGCGCGCTTTCGACGCGGTTTCACGCTGATGTTGCGCGCCAGCGTCGACGCGGATCTGGCGGCGCAGGCCGCCGCGGCAGGGTTGCTGCCGCGCGGCGAGTCGCCATGCATGCTGATCGACACGCCGTTGACCGAGCCGCTGTTGCCGCCCGGCGTGCGTATCGCCCGTTTCGACAGCGAACGGCAGGTGCGCGACGCGGTGCGGATCAACGCCGAGGCCTACCAGAGCATGAAGCTGCCGGCGGCCGAGGCGGAGGGCTACTTCAGCCGCCCCTCGGCGCTGCTGACGCCGCGGGTGCATGGCTTCGTGGCCTATCGCGGCGACGAGCCGGTGTCGACGGCGCTGACCATAGTCAGTGGCGAGTCGGCCGGGGTGTACTGGGTCGGCACCGTGGCCGCCGCGCGCGGCGCTGGCTTGGCGGAAGCCTGTACCCGCCTGGCGACCAACGCCGGCTTCGCGGCCGGCGCCCGGGTGGTGACGCTGCAGGCGAGCCCGTTCGGCGAGCCGATCTACCGGCGTCTGGGTTATCGCGTCTACGACACGTACATGAGCTTCATGCAACTGCCGCCGAAAGCCGGCGCGGCATAAGAGCCTCTGACAAAACCCCGGCACGCCCGCGTCGCCTGGGGCGAGCCGGTGGGAAAGGCGCGCCAGGGGGGGTAGAGACTCTAATAGCTCGCACGATCCGGCGCGGCTCACACCGGCGCCCCCAGCTGGCGCAGGTACTCCAGCGAGCTGGCGTACACGTCCTTGCGGGCGAACAGCCCATCGCGCACCGGCATGATGTCGACCCCGTCCCAGCGGATGACCTTGCCGGTCGGCGCCAGCGTGCGCTGCTGGTACAGCACCGGCCGCAGGTGCGTGGCCGTGGCCGTCCATTCCTGCACCACCAGGTTGTCGGCCAGGTACTGGCGGCGCGGTTCGAAGCGGATATCCGGGAACACGTTGAACACGCTGGCCACCAGCTGCCGGATCGCCTCTCGACCGTGCGCCTCGCCGCCGCTGGTGTGGTTGTGGAACACCGCGTCCTCGCAGTGCAGCGCCACGATCGCGTCCGGGTCGTGGCGGTTCCAGGCATCGTTGTATTCGTCGATCAGCGCGCGCAGTGATGGGGCATCGCTCATGGCAAACCTCCTACCCGAGCCGATGTTGTCGCGGCGGCATTCCTACCGAGCGTCGCGGGGAGTTCCTGAGGCGCGTCGCGCGCGACAGGCCGCCGCCGCACCTGGCTATGTGAGGTCGGACGGCGCGGGCTCCCAGGCAGCGGTGGGCTTGTGGCAACCTACGGCCTCTTGGCGCGCTGCGCCGCCTTAATGATGGAAGTTTCACCACAATGGCAATTTGGTCCCACGCCACCTCGGTAGAGCAGCTCCAACGTAATTCCGACAACACCCTGGTCAGCCACGTCGGCATCGAGTTCCTGGAACTCGGCGACGACTACCTGCGCGCCCGCATGCCGGTGGACGCGCGCACGGTGCAGCCCTTCCGCATCCTTCACGGCGGCGCCTCGGTGGTGCTGGCCGAGACCCTGGGCAGCGTCGCCGCGAACCTGTGTGTCGATTCCGCGCGCAAGTATTGTGTCGGCCTGGAAGTCAACGCCAACCACGTGCGCTCCGCGCGCGAGGGCAGCTATGTTTACGGTACGGCCCGGCCTTACCACGTCGGCGGTTCCACCCAGGTTTGGGAGATCCGCATCGAAGACGAGGCGGGCAAGCTGACCTGTGTTTCCCGCATCACCATGGCGGTATTGGACCGGCCGACGGCCTAGGAGCCGCGCGGCACGACGGAGGGACCCGGTGACCACGCAGATCGACCCCGAGCACGCCGCCTTCATCCAGGGTCCGGTGTCGGTCATCGCCGCCTCGCGCGACGCCGCCGCCACCCCGCACCTGGTGCGGGGCTTGGGGTGTCGGCTGTGCGAGCAGCGGCGGCGGGTCACCATTTTCCTCGCCGCGTCGCAGGCGCAGGCCGTGCTGGCGGACCTGCGCGCCAACGGCACTATCGCCGTCGTGTTCAGCCAGCCAAGCACCCACCGCACGGTGCAACTGAAAGGAGACGACGCCAGCATAGGCGTTGCCTCCGCCTCCGACTTGGCCGCGGTCGCCGCCTATCAGGACATGATGGTTGGCGAACTGCGCAGCTGGGATTTTCCGGAGAGCTTCACCCGCTCGCTGCTGGCATTCATTCCGGACGACGTGCTGACTGTGACCTTCACGATCAGCGCGGCCTTCAGCCAAACGCCGGGGCCCAAGGCCGGCGCCCCGCTGGAGACGCGGCCGTGAGCCTCGGCCTGGACGCCATCCGCGACTGCCTGGAAGGCGCGGTGCCGGGCGTGATGGCGACCTGCGCGCCGGACGGCACGCCCAACGTGGCGTACCTGTCCCAGGTGGAATACGTCGATCCCGAGCACCTGGCGCTGTCCTTCCAGTTCTTCAACAAGACCCGCGAGAACGTGCTGGTCAATCCGCAGGCCAGCCTGCTGCTGGTGCGGCCGCGCAACGGGGCGATGTTCCGGCTATCGCTGCGCTATTTGCGCACCGAAACCGCCGGTCCGCTGTTCGAGCGGATGAAGGCCAAGCTGGCCGGCATCGCGGCCCACACCGGCATGAGCGGGGTGTTCCAGCTGCGCGGCTCGGACCTGTACCGGGTGCTGAGCGTGGAACCGGTGCCGAGCGCCGGCGCGCCGGCCGAGCATTCCCAGCCCAACCTGTTGCCGGCGCTGCGCCGCTGTTCGGCGCGGCTGGCCAAGTGCGGCGATCTGGACGCGCTGCTCGACCAGTTGCTGGATGGCGTGCAGCGCGAGTTCGGCATCGGCCACGCCATGGTGCTGTTGCTCGATCCCGTCGGCGAGCGGCTGTACACGGTCGCCAGCCGCGGTTACTCGGCCTCCGGCGTCGGCTCGGAGATCGCCCTCGGCGAGGGCGTGATCGGCGTGGCGGCGCGGGAGCGCACCCCCATACGCATCGGTTACATGACCGCGGAGTACGGCTACGGCCGGGCGATACGCGACAGCGCCGCCCAGGACGGCATGGTCGCCACCGAGATCCCGCTGCCGGGCTTGCCCGAGTCGCGCAGCCAGCTGGCGGTGCCCATCGTCGCCTTCCAGCGGCTGCTGGGCGTGCTGTACGTGGAAAGCGCGCACGACCTGCGTTTCAGCTACGACGACGAGGACGCTCTGGTCATGCTGGCCAGCCAGCTCGGCATCGCCATGCACGTGCTGCAGGCCGCCGAGGAGGCCGCCGACGAGCCCGACGCCGCGGTCGACACCGCCGCCGCCAGCGGCACGCCGGTGACCATCCGCCACTATCCCGGCAACGACAGCGTGTTCCTCGATCAGGACTACCTGATCAAAGGCGTCGCCGGCGCCATCTTCTGGACCCTGGTGCAGGACTACGTCGCCACCGGCCGCACCGTTTTCTCCAACCGCGAGCTGCGGCTGGACCCGCGCATCCGCCTGCCCGATCTCAGCGACAACCTGGAAGCGCGGCTGATCCTGCTGCGGCGCCGCCTGCAGGAACACGACGCCTGCGTGCGCATCGAAAAGACCGGCCGCGGCCGGTTCCAGCTGGTGGTGACGCGGCCGCTGCAGCTGGCGGAGATGAAAGGCGCCGCTCCGGCCTGACGTGGTCGATCGCGACGGCGCGACGCGGCGGTGCTGTTGGCGGAAGCACCGCGGCCAGATTCCGTTCTTCCTCCCCGGGACCCTCGCTTTGCTCTCCCTTTGCTCTCCCTTTGCGGGAAAGGGCGGGGCAGCGAAGCGAGGGGGCCGAGGGCAAGAAGACGCGAAGCACCGAATTGCGACGGACGCGGAGTTGTACGCCCAGGCATCGCCCACCAGCCATTCCCGGCGCGCAAACGACCTACTCCATGGCGCGGCCTCAGGCCGCCGCCGCGGTTCCGACCTCCAGCGCCCGCGTCAGCTTGTCCCAATCGCGCTCGCTCAGATGAGCGCGGGCCAGCGCCATCATCCCGGCGAAGGCTTCCGCCGGTGCGTTGCGGCGGATGTCAGAGAGCACGATCACCCGCTCCGGATGGCTCACCGAGGGGATGATCCAGCGCATGATCCCCGCCAGAGCCGGCGGCGGAATCGATGCCACCAGCGCGTCGTGCAGCTCGGCCAGCTGTTGATCGCTATAGGCGGCCCACAACACGGCGTTGTGCGCGGTTTCCTCCACGTTCATGTGCTCGAAGTTCTCCGCCACGAACAGCGCCAGTTGCCGATACAGCCGCTGCGCCGCGGCGGCGCGCGCCGGGCCGGCGGCGCTCTCGAACTCGTCGATCGAAGCCGACAGCGCGGCGATCTCGCGCAGGTGCCCGACGTGATCCGCCGCGGCGCGCGCCGCCGTGCCGGGTCGCTTCGTTTCCATGGCCGTATGGACGAACTCGTTCTCGTGCGCGAGGTGATCGGCGCAGGTCGTCAGTAGTTCGCGCAGCTGGCTCATGGCGGCGGCGCGGTCGGCCTCGTCGTCCGGGTCCATGCGGCCCACGGCGCTGAGCGTGGCGCTCATGAAGGCGCGCAGGCCCTTGTGCACGAACGCGTACAGGTCCAGGCGGGGCGTTGAGGCGAGGCGGTCGGCGCTGGTTTCCATGGCGATACTCCTTGGGTTGCCGCGGTGGTCGATGGTGGCGGCAAGTGTAGGGAGCGGCCGTGGCGCCGTTTCGTAAAACTTCCCTCGGAAAATCTTAAGAATTCGCTAAAGCGAACGATCTCGGCCGTGCGCGAACGCCTGGCCGTTTCCCGATAGCCGGCTAGGAAATAGCTTGCCCGCTGATCGCCACGCTGCTATCCCTCAAGGGCGACCGCGATAACGTGGCGCTCGATAACGCAATAAGAACAATCCAGGAGGAGAGATTGATGCGACAGCAGGTCCGTTGTGCCGTTAGGCGTTCGGCGTCGGCTTTGAGCCTGGCCGCCGCCTTGCTCGCGGCTGGTTCCAGCGCGTTCGCGGCCGGCTATCAGGCGCCGGAGCGCTTGCTGGGGCCGGCGCCGTTCCTGGGGGTGCACGGCGTGGCCGTGGACGACCAGGGCAAACTCTACGCCGGCAGCGTCACCGGCGCGTCGCTGCACCTGATCGACCGCGCCAGCGGCAAGGTCAGCACCCTGTACGAGCCGCCCCAGGGCATGGCCGACGACATCGCCATCGCCCCGGACGGCACCATGGCCTGGACCGGCTTTCTCACCGGCACCCTGTACGCGCGCAAGGGCGACGGCCCGATCCAGGTGCTGGCCAAGGACCTGCCGGGCATCAACTCCCTCGCGTACGACCAGAAGGGCCGCCTGTTCGCCACGCAGGTATTCCTGGGCGACGCGCTCTACGAGATCGACACCAAGGGCGAGAAGCCGCCGCGCAAGATCAAGGAAGGCATGGGCGGGCTGAACGGCTTCGAGTTCGGCGCCGACGGCTGGCTGTACGGGCCGCTGTGGTTCAAGGGCCAGGTGGTCAAGGTCAACGTCGACAGCGGCGAGATGCAGACCGTGGCCGACGGCTTCCAGACCCCGGCGGCGGTCAACTTCGGCCCCGACGGCAAGCTCTACGTGATCGATACCAAGACCGGCGAGCTGTTCCGCGTCGACCCCAAGAGCGGCGAGAAGAGCCGTCTGGTCCAGCTCAACACCGCGCTGGACAACCTCGCGATCGACAAGTCCGGCACGATCTTCGTCTCCAACATGGCCGACAACTCCATCCAGGAGGTCGACCCCAACACCGGCAAGGTGCGAACCATCGTCAAGAGCGACCTGGCCGCGCCGACCGGCCTGGCCATGGTGGGCGACACGCTGTACGTGGCCGATACCTTCGCCTACCGCACCGTCGACGCCAAGACCGGCAAGGTCAGCGACGTGAAGCGCATGCAGTCGTCCGACCTGGAGTATCCCGGCTACGCCAGCGCCAACGACGATACGGTGGTGCTGTCGAGCTGGTTCACCGGCACCGTGCAGGTGATCGACCGTAACAGCGGCGAGACCCGCGAGATGCTGCACCAGTTCGTGGCACCGCACGGCGCGCTGTTGCTGGCCGACGGCAGCTTGCTGGTGGCCGAGCTCGGCACCGGCTCGCTGCTCAAGGTCAGCGGCGAGCACGGCAAGGACCGCGAGGCCGTGCTCAAGAACCTGCAAGGCCCGGCCGGTCTGGCGTTGAACGCCAAGGGCGATACGGTGTACCTGACCGAGGCCGGTGGCCGCGTGTCCGCGATCAACGTCCGGGATTGGACGCTGAAGACCGTCGCCGAGGGGCTGAAGCTGCCGGAGGGTATCGCCATCAGCCCCGAGGGCAAGCTGGTGGTGGCCGAGGTGGGGGCGAAGCGCATCGTCGAGATCGATCCGACCGACGGCAAGCAGACCGTGGTGGCGGAGAATCTGCCGATCGGTCTTCCCGGCCTGCCGGGCATGCCGCCGACCAATCTGTTCACCGGCGTGGCCGTGAGCGGCAAGGGCGACGTGTACTTCACCTCCGACCTGGAAGGCGCGCTGTACCGGATCGCGCGGAAGTAGCGGCGACGATGGGGCTGCCCTTCGCCCCAGCTCGGCTGCGGCGAAGCGGCTGCTTCATCGTCATTCCCGCGTAGGCGGGAATTCAGTCTTCCGCCCCCGCGCCAGCGGGGGCGAGTTCGACTCGGGAACGACGAAATGCTGCGGTTCCGGTGCGTTCAGCACGTATCGGAGCGCGGCCTCACACCCTTGGTCCTCACGCTTCCGGTTCCGGGCGTGGGGTATCTTGGCTGTCGCCGGAATGCACTCGGCCGCGCCTTGCTCCGCCACTACCCGGCCATAGCTCTAGCGGCGTAGCGCGGACCTGGGCGAATCGAAGGAGGAACAATGGCCCGGTATGAAAGTTCGTCGATAATCGCCGGCTCCTTGTGGATGATCGGCATCAGTCTGGTGTTGTTCTTCCTCCCCGCCATCAACGGCCTCATCGGCGGTATCGTCGGCGGCTACAAGGTCGGTACCGTGGGAAGGGCGATCGGCGCGGCGGTGTTGCCGGCGGTGGTGGTCGGCTTGGGCATGTGGATTCTGTTCGCGCTGCTGGACGCGCCGGTCATCGGCTTCATCGGCGGGGTGGCGATGGGGTTGTGGGCGCTGTTCTCGAGCGTCAGCCTGCTGATCGGCGCGGTCATCGGTGGGGCCATCGCGCCGTCGCCGCATTCGTCGCCTTAGCGCCACGGCCATCGCTTTCGCGGAGAGCGACGCGAGGGGGCTTGGCCCGCACCGCTCGCCCAAAGGGAAAGCCTTCTTCTGTGGGAGCGGCTGCGCCGCGAATGCCTTTCGCTTCTTACTTCCCGAACTTCGGAACGAAGCCGGCAGGCCAAGAACCGGTCATGCTCCGGGATGGTGCTGCGAATCTATCGCTTTGAAAAACTCGCGAAAACTGGAAAAAGGCATTCGCGGCGCAGCCGCTCCCACAGAGAATGGCACAGGAGAAGCTAAAGAAGACACCACGGACCGACTACCTGCCCAAAGCCACATGCAGGCTTGCGCCGGAACGTTGAATCTCCCACAAGGAAAGGAGACGCCGCCTTTCCCTGTGGGAGCGGCTGTGCCGCGAATGCCTTTCCCCCTGAAGATGGTGCGCTTATTCGGCTTGCACCAACGCTCGACGGATGGAGGGGGGTCGTCATTCCGCGGCAACCAACACCCGCTCCAACGCCGCGCGCAGTTGCGCCGGAATCGGCGTCGGGCGCTCGGTTTGGCGGTCGACGAAGACATGGGTGAAGGTGCCGAAGGCGCAGGCCTGATCGGCGCCGGCCTTGAAGATGGCGATGCCGTATTCCACCGAGCTGTTGCCCAGGCGGTTGACCCGGAATCCACCCTCGATCTGTTCCGGATAGGCGATCGCGCTCTTGTAGTTGCACTGCGAGTTGACCACGTAGCCGATCACCGGCCCGCTGTGGATGTCCAGCCCGCCCTGGGTGATCAGGTAGTGGTTGGCGATGGTGTCGAAGTAGGAGTAGTAGGTGACGTTGTTGACGTGCCCGTACAGATCGTTGTCCATCCAGCGGGTGGTAATGGGCAGGAAGTAGCGGTAGTTGCCGCGATCGAGGGACGCGTCGCTCATCGTATTGCCTTTCAACGGTTTGGTTGTTGCACTGCGGGACGGACAACGTAGCCGATGGCCGCCGTGGGCGGCAAGGTCGCGCCGGCGCGAACTAGCCGCACGCCGCCGCCCGCTGTGCCCGCCGTACCGGCAGCACTTGCGCCGTGCCGATCCCGCGCGGATCGGACGCCGCTTCCACCGTATCGCGCCGGCAATCCCACACCACCACCTGCATGTCGCCGTAGCGCCGGCCCACGTCCTTGAAGGCATGGCCCATCGCTTCCAGCCGTGCCCGCTCCTCCGCGGGCAGCGCATCGGGTTCGTGCTCGATGTGGTCGGGCAGGTACTGGTGATGGAAGCGCGGCCGCGCCGCCATGGCGCCGGCGCCGCGGCCGGCGGCGAACTCCAGGGTCGACAGCAGCACCATGCTGGTGATGCGGCCGCCGCCGGGCGTGCCGAGCACGGCGATGCCGTGCGGCGATTCCAGGAAAGTCGGGGTCATGCTCGACAGCGGCCGCTTGCCGGGCGCGATGGCGTTGGCGGCGTTGCCCACCAGGCCATAAAGGTTCGGCTTGCCGGGCTGGGCCGAGAAATCGTCCATCTCGTTGTTGAGCAGCACGCCGGTGCCGGGCGGCACGAAGGCGGCGCCGAACATGGTGTTGAGGGTGAGGGTGGCGGCGACGCGGTTGCCCGTGCCGTCCAGCACCGAGAAGTGGGTGGTGTGCTCGCCCGGTGCTGGAGCGACCGCCCGCGCCGGTGCCAGCGCTGCGCTGGGCATGGCGCGTTCCGGGTTGATCGCGGCCCGCAATCCGGCGGCGTAGTCAGGGCTTAGCAGGCGCCGCAGCGGCATGTCGACGAACGCCGGGTCGCCGAGATGCTCGGCGCGATCGCGGTAGGCGCGGCGCATCGCTTCCACGATCAGGTGTGTGCGCGTGGCCGGCGCCAGCGATTCCAGCGGATAACCGTCGAGGATGTTGAGCGCGGCGATCAGGCCGATGCCGCCGGCGGAGGGCGGCGGCGCGGAAACGATTCGGATGCCGTGGTATTCGCCGACCAGCGGCGCGCGCTCCTCCAGCCGGTAGTTGGCCAGATCCTCGATGCGCCAGATGCCGCCCTTGGCGCGCACCCCCGCGGTCAGCCGCTCGGCCACCGGGCCGTGGTAGAACCCGGCCGCGCCCTGCGCGGCGATGCGTTGCAGCGTCTCGGCTAGTTCGGGCTGACGCAGCCGCCAGCCCTCCGGTGGCACCTCACCTTGGTGCAGGAAGATGCGCTCGGTCTCGGGATCGGCCCGCAGCGCCTGCAGCCGGAACCGGGCCATGCGGCGGTAGTGCTCGTCCACCGCGAAACCCTCGCGCGCCAGGCGAATCGCCGGAGCCAGGCTTTCGTCCAGCGGCAGCGCGCCGTAGCGCAGGGCCAGATGCTCGAGCGCCGCCGGCGTGCCCGGAATGGCGGCCGCCAGCGGTCCGTCCAGCGAAGCGCGCGGCCGCGGTTGGCCGTCGTCGTCGAGGTACATATCGGCATGCGCGGCGCCGGGGGCGGTCTCGCGCGCATCCAGCATCACTTGCTGACCGTCCTCGGCACGGTGCAGCAGGAAGAAGCCGCCGCCGCCGAGTCCCGAGCCGTAGGGCTCCACCACAGCCAGCGCCGCCGCCACCGCTACCGCCGCATCGAAGGCGTTGCCGCCGCGGCGCAGCACCTCGATGCCAGCCTCGGTCGCTAGCGGATGGGCGCTGGCCACGGCGGCGGCCGGCGGCTGCGCCGCGGCGGTCAGGCTGAGGCAGAGCAGCGCCAGCAGGAGCAGGCAGGAGGCATGGCGGTGTGGTAGCCGCGCATGAGCGCGGCGAAAGGCGGATAGCGGCATGGCTGGCATCTCAGGGCAGACCGGCGCCGGGTACGTCGACGGTGAGCGTTTCGATGCGGCCGCTGCGCAGTTCCCGGGTGATCGGCCCGGTGGTGCGGGCGGTGCAGATGAACAGCGTGCGCCGGTCGGCGCCTCCGAGCATGCAGGCGTAGGCGCGGGTGGAGACGCCGACCCGATGGGTGATCTCGCCGCCCTCGCGCACCCGCAGCACCGAGGCGCTGCGCGGGCAGGCCACCCACACCGCGCCCTCGGCGTCGAGGCAGATGCCGTCGGGATAGTGGCCGTCGAGCGCGGCCCAGACGCGGCGGTTGCCGATCGAGCCGTCGGCGCCGAGATCGAAGGCGGTCAGCCGGTTGCCGTAGGTCTCGGCGACGATCAGCGTGCCGCCGTCGGGCGTGATCACCATGCCGTTGGGGAAGGCCATGTCGGTGGCAACCACCGTTGCCGTTCCGTCGGGCGCGACGCGGATCAACTCGGCCGGCGCGAAGTCGGCCTTGGCGTCGAGGTCGAAGCCGAAGTTGCCGATGAACGCATTGCCATTGCGATCCACCACCATGTCGTTGGTGTCGAACGAGGCCAGCGTGCTTAGATCCGCCACCGAACTCAGACCGTCGCCGTCGAGCCGCAGCAGGCGGCGGTCGCGCATCGACACCAGCAGTAGCCGGCCCTGCCTATCCCAGCCGAGCCCGGACGGCCGTCCCGGTACCTCGACCACGGTCTCGGCCCGGCCCGCCGGATCCACGGTCATGACCACGCCGCCGTGCATGTCGGAGAACCACAGCTTGCCGTCGTGCCAACGCGGCCCTTCGGGAAAGGCGAGGTTATCGAGCAGTACCGAGGTTTGTTCCTGCATGGAGATTCCTCCTGACGATTCTTGTTGTCGACCGGCGCTGTCGAGAGCTAGGTAGCGGCGCGTTCAGCGAACTTTGGCGCGGTCTGTTCGCCCCTCTCCCGGCTCCGCGAGAGGGGGCGTCCTGGCGGCTACGAACCGATCCAGCCGCGTTCAATATCCCGGCGGCGGCGTGAAGCCGCCGCACAGCCGCTCCACATGGCGGGCGAAGGCGAGCGTGGTGCGGTCCTCCAGATACGGTCCGATGATCTGTATGCCAACCGGCAGCCCGCTGCGCGTCCGGCCCACCGGCACCACGGTGGCCGGCAGATAGACCACGCCGCCCAAGCCGGCCCAGACCAGCACCTCCATGTACGGCCGTGGTTCGCCGTTGATCGGCAGTACGCGGTCGCCGATGGGGTTGGTCTGATCGTGCGGGAACGCCTGCGTATGGGTGGTCGGCGCCAGCAGCACGTCGAAGCGGGTGAAGAATTCGGCCCAGGACTGACGCATTTGCTGGCGGCGCTCGTCGCTCCGCAGCCATTCGGCGTGGCGCTGGGTGGCGGCGCGGGCGAAGCGCACGGTATAGCGCTTGTCGCTCGGCTCGGCCTTGGCGGCCTGTTGCACCATGCCGTCGAAGGCCTTGGCTGGCAGGCCGGCGCCCAGCGCGGCGGTGAGCAGTGAGTAGTACACCTCGTGCGACTGCTCCAGTTCGATGCCGGCCGGACGGGCCGATTCGTCCACCGCCACGCCGTTGGCGCGCAGCGTCTCGACCGCGGCGCGCAGCAGCTCGACGACTTCCGCGTCGACCGGACAAGCCGGATCGTCCAACCACGCGGCGACGCGGAAGCCGGTCAGCTCCTGATGACGCGCCGGTGGCAACTCCAGCCGCCAGGCAACGGCGTCGTCGCGCTCGGGGGCGGCGAGGATGTCCAGCGCCAGCTCCAGGTCGTCGACGCTACGCGCCAGCGGGCCCATCACGCCGATGTCGGGCCGGCCGAACGAGCCGGGCGCGGGCGGAATGTGGCCGCGCACCGGCACGATGCCGTAGCTGGGCTTGTGGCCGCACACGCCGCAGAAGTTGGCGGGGGTGCGGATCGAGCCGCCGATGTCGCTGCCCAGTTCCAGCGCGGTCAGGCCGGCGGCCAGCGCCGCCGCCGCGCCGCCGGAGGAGCCGCCGGGCGTGCGCTCGGTGTTCCAGGGGTTGTTGGTGGTGCCGTAAACGTCGTTGTACGACTGCAGGTCGCCGGCGAACAGCGGCACGTTGGTCTTGCCGTACACCACCGCGCCGGCGTCGAGCAGGCGCTGCACCGCATCGGCGTTGCTGGTGGGGCGATGGTCCTTGTAGGCAGGCGAACCGGCGGTGGTGGTCATGCCGACCACCTCGAAGGTGTCCTTGATGGTCATCGGCACACCGTGCAGCGGTCCCCACAGCTCGCCGCGCGCCAGTGCCGCGTCGGCTTCGCGCGCGCGTTGGCGGGCCGCTTCCAGGTCGGTGGCCACCACGGCGTTCAGCGCCGGATTGAAGCGCCGCAGGCGTTCCAGGTAGTGCTCCAACAGCGCCTCGGCGCTGATCTCCCGTTCGCGAATCATGCGGGCCAGCTCGCCGGCCGGGCGGAACGCCAGATCCATGCTCGTCTCCTCGTGGTTCGTTCTTATAGGTTAGGACGATGTCATCCTAGCAAAGCGCGAGCGGCGGCACCGGTAGGCGCCGTCGGGGCGCGCCCGCTATAGTGCCCGCAGCCGGAGCGAGCGGCGGGCATTTGGAGCCTCTAACGAAACCCTGGCACAGCCGCGTCGCGCGCGCCTAGCCCTGCGGCTTCCAGAGCCTCGCGCGGACGTGCCAGGGCTTCATTAGAGGCTCTTACGCCGCGTCAACGAGTTGGTTCGACGTTGGTGAGAACAATGAAAATCATCGTCGCGGACGATCACGCCCTGTTCAGGGACGGCCTACGCCACATCCTGACGCGGCTGGAGCCGGATGCCGAGTTGCTGGAAGCCGATGACTATGCCGGCGCGGCGGCCCTGCTAGCGGCGAATCCGGATGCCGATCTGGCGCTGATCGATCTCGACATGCCCGGACGGGACTCGTACCGCAACCTGGACAGCCTGCTCGCGCTGACGCAGACCACGCCCGTGGTGGTGCTGTCGGCTTCGGAGGACGGGCGGGAGATTCGGCGCGTGCTCGATGCCGGCGCGATGGGCTATATCCCGAAGCGCGAGAAAGCCGAGGTGATGCTCAGCGCGTTACGGCTGGTACTGTCCGGCGGCATCTATGTGCCTCCCCTGGCGCTGGGCGCCACTCGCGCGCCCCGCGCCGGCGTGGAGTTGACTCCGCGCCAGGAGGAGGTGCTGCGCTGCCTGCGCGAGGGCCACTCCAACAAGGAAATCGCGCGCTGCCTCGGCATGACCGAGGCCACCGTCAAGGCGCACGTCGGCGCGATCTTCAAGGCGCTCGACGTCAGCACGCGAGGGCAGGCGGTGCGGGTCGCGGAGCAGTTGGGGCTGCTTTCCTAGGACTGAATCTGGTCCGGGTGCGCGGATCCGGCTCGCCCCGACTACATCGAGACCTGTTCCCGGGCCGGCTCGCCGCCCGCGTTCGGCTCCGCGTCGCCGGTGACGCGCCGGCGGCACGACAGGCGCAGGAAGGTGCGCAGCTTGGCCGGCTGTACCGGCTTGTGCAGAACGGCATAGCCGCTCTCGCGCGCCTGGCGCAGCCGGTCCGGGCCGGTATCGCCGGTGACTATCAGTGCTGGAATGGCGCTTCCCCAAGCCCGCTGAATCTGGCGAATGGCTTCGGCGCCGGTTCGTTCCTCGCGCAGGCGGTAGTCGGCGACGATGACATCCGGAGCGCGCGTCAGAGCCGCCATGGCCTCGTCGGCGGACGCCGCCGCGACCACCTGGTATCCCCAGTCCTCGAGCAGAATGGTCACCGCCTCGCGCACCGCCGCTTCGTCGTCGATGACCAGAACCAGCCGGCCGCCATCCTCGCCGAGCTCCGCCTCCGCCGCGGGGGGCGCTTCCGCGCCGACGGCGTCGGCGTTGCCCAGCGGCAGCGCGATCTCGAAGGTCGAGCCGACGCCGGGGGCCGAGCGTAGGGTCAAGCGGCAATCCATGAGGCGCGTCAGGCGTTCCACGATCGCCAGGCCGAGCCCCAATCCCTTGTCGCGGTCGCGCTCCGGATTCTGCAGCTGAAAGAACTCGCGGAAGATCTCGCGCTGATGTTCGGGGGCGATGCCGATGCCGGTGTCGCGCACCGTCACCGCCACCTGGCCGCCCGCCAGCCGCCACTCCAGCGCCACGCTTCCCTTTTCGCAGTAGCGGATGGCGTTGCTGAGCAGGTTGCGGAGGATGGTTTCCAGCAGCGCCGGATCGGTGTGTACCACCAGGTCCGGCCCCTGGCAGCGCCACTCCAGTCCTTTCGCGCGCGCCAGCGGCGCGAAGTCCAGAGCCAGGCGCTGCAGTAGTTCGCGCAGGCGTACATGGCGCGGCTTCGGCTCAACCACGCCGGCGTCGAGCCGCGACACGTCGAGCAGGGCGTTGAACAGCTGTTCCAAGGCACCGACGCTGCGGGCGATCTTGTCCACCAGCGGTTGGGCTGCCGCGTCGGTGGTGCGGTCGCGCAGCGCGGCCACGAACAGGCCGAGCGCATGCAGCGGTTGCCGCAAGTCGTGGCTGGCGGCGGCGAGGAAGCGCGACTTGGCGACGTTGGCTTGTTCCGCCAGCTCCTTCTGCGCGCGCAGCTCCTCGACCAGTGCCAGGTTCTCGAACCGCAGGCGAATCGCTTCCAAGGTCGTGGCGTGCGCCTGCTGCATGATGCGGGCGAGGATGCCGAGGTAGACCAGCAAGGCGATGGCCATGCCGATACCGCCTTGCGTGCCCTGCATGGCCAGGCTCGCGGCGGTGAGCCCCACCGACGGCACCGAGAACGCGAACTCGGTGCGCGGCCAGAACGAGGTCGCGAAGATCGAGCCGGCCGAGGTGCCGACGATCATGGTGATCAACAGCATCTGCAAGGCGCTGGAATCCGGCACCAGGAACACGATGCCGGCAACGCCCCAGACCAGCCCATCGAGTAAAGCGCTGACGGTGACCTCGTTCGCCCAACGCACCGCCTCTTCAGTGGAGGCGCTCGCCGGCCGATAGCGGCGCACCAGCAAGTACCGTAGCCCCGGCGCGCTCACCGCGGCGACCAGCCAAGCCGCCAGCTGCCAGCCGCCGCACCGATCCCAGAGCGCGACGGCCATCACCGTCGGCAGCAGCGGCATCAGCGGCAGGGCGCCGGTCAGCACCGCGTGCATGCGCCCGATGGCTTCCCGTGTCTCCTCCGGCGTCATGGTCCGCCGCTCCGTCAGTGCCGCCATCGTCGTTCCGGGCCATTCCGTTGTCGATTGCGGTTCATCTTAGTGAACGCCGCCATCCGGTGAAATCGAATCCGCCGTTTTTCACCGAAAGTCGTACGACCAGGAGGAGGCGGTATTACGGCTGGAGTCGAATGGTCGCCGGGGCATGCCGCTAGGAAAATGAAGAGCGGTTCATCGACATTCCGGCAACGGCAGTGAGCGCTGTTTCGGTGGCGCTATGCGAATGCTGAGCAAGCACGTGCTGAGTCGGGTGCCTTCGCGTCGGCCCATGGCGGGCGAGAGCGGGGCATTGGCGGGACGCATTTCCCGTTCCGCCGGGGTTGCGGTCCGGTCAGCTGTTTTCGGGTGGGAACAAGGATCGAATTGAGGGAACGAAATTCCATGAAAAGATCGTGTTCGGGATACGGGAGCCGGGTAGTCGCCGGTCTGCTGGCGATGATGCTGACCGCGTGCGGCGCCGGTAGCGGCGACGACGAAGGCCGGAGTGGCGGCGGGGGGAGCCCGCAGGAGCTGCCGGTGGCCACCGCCGTGGGCGAGCCGGTGGGCGAGGCGGTCAGCGAGGTTCTGGGCCCGGCCGGAGGCAGCATCAGCAGCGCCGACGGCCGCGTGACGCTGACCGTGCCGGCCGGTGCGCTCACTTCGGATACCACCATTTCGATGCAGCCGATCGCCAACCATGCCCATGCCGGCATCGGCGGCGGCGTGCGTCTTGGGCCGGAAGGGCAGTTGTTCGCCGACAAGGTGCGGTTGACCTTCCGCTACGACGAGAGCGATCTGCGAGGCACCGATGCCCAGCTATTGGGGGTGGCCTTCCAGCGCGACGACAGGTTGTGGCAGTGGGTCGAGAATCCGCAGGTCGACACCGAAGCCCGGACCGTGACCGTGGAAACCCATCATTTCAGCGATTGGTCGTTGGTCGCCGGCTCTCAGCTGCGGCCACTGGAGGCTACCGTCGAGGTCGGGAACACCGTGCGGTTGCAGGTGACCCGCTGCTACGTCCCATTGTCCCCATTGTCGGGGCCGACTGGCGAGGAGCCGCTCGGCTTTCCCTGCCTCGACGACCCCAACGATTTCATGATCCGGCAGTATCCGGTGGAAGATTGGTCGGTCAACGGCGTGGTCGGCGGCAGCAGCGTTACCGGCACCGTCGCGGGTGGCGGCCACTGGGCCCTGTTCACGGCGCCGGATACCGTTCCCAACCCGCCCACGGTCGCGGTGAGCGCGGTGCGGCGTTATCCGGACTCCCCTAGGATCGAGATTTTTGTCTCCAACATCACCATCATCGACCGGGCCGACTACGTCGGTACGGTGACGTATGAGTCCGAGGAGTTCACCGCCACGGCCAACGTCAGTTGGACGCTCGTGAACGACGCCCCGGGCGTCAGGACGTATGCGCCGAGCGGCACCATGGACCTGCACATCACCATGGAGCAGTGCGATCCATACGACGCCACCTATCCCATCTCGACCGACTATCCCGTCGCGTCGGCGATGATAGTGTTCAGGGAAGCCGGCGGCATGTCGAACGAGTACAGTTTCGTGTTCCGGCCCGCTGGCGAGCCGGTGACGCTGAGTTGCGGCGGCAGGGATGGGGTGGACAGGTACACGATGCAGTGGGACGCCGCCTCGGAGGCCGTCATCGCGGTCGGCATGTGCGAGGGCGAGCCGGTGCCGACCTACACGGAGGAATCGATCTTGTCCGGCACTTACTCCTGCCCGGCGGAGGCCGCGGGTGGCGGTTTCAGCGCCGGATGGGAGTTCAAGGGGCGGGACGTCAAGTAGCCGCGAGTCGGTGCAGCGGGGGAAGCCGGCGCCATTGGCGCCGGCTTCATTTGCGTGGGAATCCACCTTTCATCGATACCCCGTAGCCGGCCTCGGCGCGGCTGATCTACTCCGAGTGTCCGCTGTTGCGCGGATCCACCGTCGCCAGCGCGTCGAGCAGGGCTCTTAGCCCGTCGCGCAGCTTGGCCAGTTCCTTGGGCGGCAGCGGCACCTGGCACAGCATGGCCTCGGGCACGCTCTGCGCGCGCTGCTTCAGTGCCCAGCCTTGCTCGGTGAGATCGATGTCGACGCTGCGCTCGTCGTGCGGATTGCGTTGGCGGGTGACCAGGCCGGCGTTCTGCAGGCGCTTCAGTAGCGGGGTGAGCGTGCCGGCGTCGAGGTGCAGGCTGCGGCCCAATTCCCCCACGGTCTGCGGCGCCGCCTCCCACAGCCGCAGCATCACCAGATATTGCGGGTAGGTCAGGCCGAGGTCGGCCAGCAGCGGCCGGTAGAGGCGGGTGAGCATGTTGCTCGCCGCGTACAGCGGAAAGCACAACTGCTGGTTCAGGCGGAGCTTGTCGTCGCTCATCCGGCACCGAAAGGATTGATGGAACGGTTGGCGCCGTAGGTTAGCAGAACTCGGCCGCCGCCATTGTGAGCCACGGCCGATATGGGCTGCTTAGGCTGCCTGCACCGATACCGACAGCGCCACGTCGACGTTGCCGCGCACGGCGTTGGAGTAGGGGCAGGTCTGGTGCGCCGCGTCCACCAGGGCGCGCGCCGTGTCCTCGTCGACACCGCCCAGCACCACGTCCAGCGCCACGGTGAGACCGAAGCCGCCTTCGCTGCGTTGACCTATGCCGACCTCGGCCGTGACCTGCGTGCTGGCCGGCTTGAGCTTGCGCGCCGCCGCCACGTGCAGGAGGGCGTTCTCGAAGCAAGCGGCGTAGCCGGCCGCGAACAACTGCTCCGGATTGGTGGCGGCCTTGCCGGCGCCGCCCAACTCGCGCGGAATGGCCAGATCCAGCGCCAGTACCCCGTCGTTGGAGCGGACCTGGCCGTTACGACCGCCGGTGGCGGTGGCGGCGGTGCGATACAGAACCTTCATGCTTCGAGCCTCCTGCTGATTGTTGATGTCAGCAATAATATTGCACGCAATATGATTGCGCAATGGATGATTCGCCGGCGGTCACGCAGTGCTTGCTCGTCGAACCTTGGAGCTCGCTGCCACGGCCATATCTTGACCGGCCTTTTCTGTATCTCGCTTCTCCCGCGAAGGCGGCCCAGACGATCGCCAGACTCGCTCCCACAGGGGGAGAAGCAGGAGGGGAGTGGAAGGTGTGGGAGATTCTATGTTCTGGAGCCAGCCAGCAGGTGCCCACTAGGCGGGCAGTCGGCCGGTGGCGCCTTCCCTGCCTCTCCACTGCCTTTCCTGTGGGAGCGGCTCTGCCGCGAATGCCTTTCTCTTGTCAGTTTTCCCTAATTTTCCAGGCGATAGCTGTTGGCGCGATGCGCGGCCTGCCGCTCCTCGCCCAGTTCCAGGCGGAGGAGCATCAGGGGGCCGATCGTCCCGGTGAATCCTCCTAGCTGAAACAAAAGGCATTCGCGGCAGAGCCGCTCCCACAGGAAAGGCGCAGGAGAGGCTGAAGGAAGACGGGATCGGCCGACTACCCGCCCCAAGGCACCGGCAGGTTGGCTCCAGAACATAGAATCTCCCACAACGGGAAACCCCTCTTCTGTGGGAGCGGCTGTGCCGCGAATGTCTTTCGCGTCGCACTCACCGAACTTCGGAACGAAGCGGGCAGGCAGAAAACCTGTCGTGCCCCGGATAGTGCCGCAAAGCTATCGCTTTGAGAAATTGGCGAGAACGGGAGAAAGGCATTCGCGGCAGAGCCGCTCCCACAGGAAAGGCACAGGAGACGCTAAGGAAGACGCCACCGGCCGACTACCCGCCCAAAGTGCATCGGCAGGTTTGCGCCGGAACATAGAATCGCCCACAAGGGGGTGGACCCGAAGCGCGGCTACGGGCTTGTTCCGGACCATAGTGTCTCCCACCCTTGCGCCGGCCACGGTTCTCGTGTTCGATAGCTGACTATCGCTCGGCCCCCGGACCGGGCAATAAATACAACGACGATCCCGCGGCAGGATCGTGCTTGGAGGAGAGCACTATGACGTTGACGGCGGATCTGTCCGGCCGCGTGGCGCTGATCACCGGCGCCTCCAGCGGCCTCGGCGCCCATTTCGCGCAGACCCTGGCGCGCCACGGCGCCCATGTGGCGCTGGTGGCGCGCCGGCGCGAGCGGCTGGAGGAGCTGGCGCGGACCATCGAGGCCGGCGGCGGCAAGGCGGTCGTGGTCGCCGCCGACATCAGCACCGCCGCGGGCGTGGCCACGGCCTTCGATCAGGCCGCGCAGGCGCTGGGTCCGGCCACCATCGTGGTGAACAATGCCGGCATCGCCCGCAACGCGCCCGCGCTGCAGATGGACGAGGCCACCTGGGACGAGGTGGTCGACACCAATCTGCGCGGCGCCTGGCTGGTGGCCCAGGCTGCGGCCAAGCACATGGTGGCGGCGGGCTGCGGCGGCAGCATCATCAACATCGCCTCGATCCTGGCGCGCCGGGTCAACGGCCAGAACGCGCCCTACATCGCCTCCAAGGCGGGGCTGTTGCACCTCACCCGCGCGCTGGCGCTGGAGTGGGCGCGCCACAACATCCGGGTCAACGCCATCCTGCCCGGCTACATCGAAACCGACATCAACCGCGAGTTCTTCAAGACCCCGGCCGGCGAGGCGCTGCTCAAGCGCGTGCCGCAGCGCCGCCTGGGGCAACCGGCCGATCTGGACGGCGCGCTGCTGCTGCTCGCCTCCGATGCCTCCGCCTTCATGACCGGCGCCGAGATCGCGGTCGACGGCGGCCATCTGCAGTCTTCGCTGTAAACACAATCACGCGCGGCCGGGCCACCGGTACCGGCCGCCATAAGGAGGAGATACGCGCATGCGTTGGCGTAACCGGCCGGAAGGCTCGAACTGGGGCGATTTCGGCCCCGACGATCAGCGGGGGCGGCTCAACCTGCTCACCCCGGAGAAGGTGCTGCAGGGCGTGGCCGAGGTGAAAGCCGGCCGCTCGTTCTGTCTTAGCCTGCCGCTGGACTACCCCGGCGGCAACGCGCTCAACCCGCTGCGCCACCCGCCGCGCCGCTTCGCCGCGGCGCGCAACGACAAGCTCAACTACAACTTCGCGCTGTGCAGCCACAACCCGGACTTCACCGACGTGGTCAGCGACGACGCGGTGCTGCTCTACACCCAGTACTCCACGCAGTGGGATAGCCTGGCCCACGTCGGCAGCATGTTCGACGCCGACGGCGACGGCGTGCCCGAGCCGGTGTACTACAACGGCTGGCGCGCCGGCGAGGACGTGGTCGGCCCCAGCGGCGAGCGCCACGGCGACCTGGTGGAGGGCGCCTACGCCCATCGCCTGGGCATCGAGCGCATGGCCGAAACCGGCGTGCAGGGCAGGGCGGTGCTGATCGACCTGGAGCGCCACTTCGGCCACGAGCGGGTGTCGGTGGGCTACGATCAGTTGATGGAGATCTGCCGTGCCGACGGCGTGGTGGTGGAACCGGGCGACATGGTCGCGTTCTACACCGGCTTCGCCGACGTGATCCTGAGTATGCGGCGCGAACCCGACAAGGCGAAGCTGGCCAACAGCTGCGCCGTGCTCGACGGCCGCGACCCGAAGCTGCTGCAGTGGATCACCGATTCGCAGCTGAGCGTGCTGATCGCCGACAACTACGCGGTGGAAGGCTACCCCGCCAAGCCCGGCCACGGCGCTTGCGCCGCGCTACCGCTGCACGAGCACTGCCTGTTCAAGCTCGGCGTGCACCTGGGCGAGTTGTGGTACCTCACCGAGCTGGCGCTGTGGCTGCGGGAGCACGGCCGTAACCGCTTCCTGCTGACCGCGCCGCCGCTGCGCCTGCCCGGCGCGGTGGGCTCGCCGGCCACGCCGGTGGCGACGGTATAGCGCCGAAGCGCGCGGCCGCTCCACGCAGGGAGCGCCGCGCGCGCCATCCTCGATTTTTCGGGATGGAATCACAGGGCGCTCGAATCGCGCCGGGCGATACCAACAACCAAGGCGGACCCGCTGGGCCGCGACATCGGAGGAGTGATTCAGTGCTGAAGCTCAACGGATTCCCGGTCAGCAACTACTACAACCTGGTCAAGGCCGCGCTGCTGGAGAAGGGGCTGCCCTTCGAGGAGGTGTTGGTCTATACCGGCCCGAATCCGACCTATACCGAGCACAGCCCCATGGGCAAGGTGCCGTTCCTGACCACCGAACAGGGCAGCTTCAGCGAGTCGCAGGTCATGCTCGACTACATCGAGGAGGTCTGCCCGCAGCCGAATCTGTACCCCACCGATGCCTTCGCCCGCGCCAAGGTGCGCGAGCTGCTGCGCACCTTGGAGCTGTACCTGGAGCTGCCCGCGCGCCGGCTCTATCCGGAGGCGTTCTTCGGCGGCAGCGTCAGCGACGAGACCAAGGCCGAGGTCAAGGCCGCCCTGCACAAGGGCCTGGCCGCGCTGCGCCAGCTGGCCAAGTTCGATCCGTACATCGCCGGCGCCGACTTCGGCGTGGCCGACCTGGCCGCGGCGATTCACCTGCCGCTGGTCGCGCAGGCTTCCAAGCGCATCTACGGCGAGGATCTGCTGGCCGGCCTGGAAGGCGTGAAGGAGTACCTCGCCCGTATCAACGCGCGCGAGTCCATGCAGCGCGTGTTGGCCGACTACAAGGCCGGCCTCGCCGCTTACCAGAAGGCCAAGGCCAGCGCCTGATCGGGAGCGGCGGCTAGAGCCTGTGCCGTTTGGTTTCCTGGTAACACCGCGATCACCGAATCATGGTGCGCGTGCCGGGATCCCCTAGTTCCCCTCTCCCTTTGCGGGAGAGGGGGATAAAGAAGCGCGAAGCACCGATATTCGATGGACGCAGTGCCCTAGATTGCGCCACGAGCGCAATCTAGGGCCCGGTCACGACTATCGCGCCGGCACCTTGCACGCAGGGCGGCGCCCTCACCGCGGCAGATCAAGGGAGTGATTCATGATCCAGGTCCACCACCTCAACCGCTCGCGCTCCACCCGCGTCATCTGGCTGCTGGAGGAGTTGGGCGTGCCCTACGAGGTCGTGCGCTACGAGCGCGACCCGGTTACCAACCGCGCGCCCGATGAGCTGAAGGCGATTCACCCGCTCGGCAAGGCGCCGGCCATTCGCGACGGCGATGCCGTGCTGGTGGAGTCGGGGGCGATCGTCGAGTATTTGCTGCGCAAGTACGGCAACGGCCGATTGGCGCCGGCGCCGGATTCGCCCGAGTACCCGCGTTATCTGCAGTGGCTGCACTTCGCCGAGGGCTCGGCCATGCTGCCGCTGCTGCTGAACATGTTCCTCGACCGTCAGCCGCTGCCGGAAGGCTATTTCCTCACCGGCTTCGCCGCCGACGAGCGGCGCAAGCTGCTCGACTATCTGGAAAGCTCGCTGCAAGGACAGGATTATCTGCTGGGGGCGGAATTCACCGCCGCCGACATCATGATGATCACCGTCCTGCAGCTGGCCTGGATGCAGGGCGCGCTGGAAGGCTACCGCAACCTGCCGGCCTACCTCGGGCGGCTGCAGCGACGGCCGGCCTTCCAGAAGGCGGCAGAGTACCAATAACGAAATCCATTGAACCAAAGGACACGCACGTGGCAGGCAAGCACCAACTTCTCGGCGCCGAGGTTTCCTACTACACCGGCAAGGTCCGCGCCTATCTGCGTTACAAGGACATCCCGTTCGAGGAAGTCCTGGCCTCGCGCGAGGTGTACAAGAACGTCATCGTGCCGCGCACCGGCGTTTCCTACATCCCGGTGCTCATCTCCGACGACGACGTGGCGGTGCAGGACACCACCGACATCATCGACTTCCTCGAGGCCCGCTACCCCGACCCGTCGATCTACCCGCAGACGCCGGTGCAGCGGCTGGTGGCGCTGCTGTTCGAGGTCTACGCCGACGAGTGGCTGGTGATCCCGGCCATGCATTACCGCTGGAACTACCCGGAAAACCGCGCCTTCGCCATCCGCGAGTTCGGCGCGCTGTCGGCGCCGCAGGCCTCGCCGGAGGAGCAGTTGGCGATCGGCGAGAAGGTGGCCGTGCCCTTCGCCGGCGCCTTGCCGCCGCTGGGCGTCACGCCCAACAGCGCACCGGCGATCGAACAGAGCTACCTCGGCTTCCTCGCCGACTTCGAGGCGCACCTGGCCGAGTATCCCTTCCTGCTCGGCACCCGCCCGTCGCTGGGCGACTTTGCCCTGTACGGGCCGCTGTACGCCCATCTCTACCGCGACCCGTACTCGGGCCGACTGATGCGCGAGCGCGCGCCGCGGGTGGCGCAGTGGGTGGAGCGCATGCGCGATCCGCAGCCGCGCAGCGGCGAGTTCATCGGCGGCGACGAGGTGCCGGTGATGCTCATCCCCATGCTGCGCCGCATGTTCGCCGAGCAGGGACCGGTGTTGCTCAACACCATGCGTGCCTTGGACCGGTGGGCCGCCGAGCATCCCGGCGAGAAGCTGCCGCGCGCTATCGGCAAGCACGAATACCGGATCGGCGACGTCACCGAGGAGCGGATGATCTATCCGTACAACATCTGGATGTGGCAGCGCCCGTACGACTACTTCCATTCCCTGCGCGGCGGCGACCGCGGCCGCGCCGAGATGCTGCTGCGCGAGGCGCAGGGGCTGGAGACGATCGAGGCCCCGATTCCGCGGCGGGTGAAGCGGGAGAACAACCGGGTGGTGCTGGCGTAGCAGGTGCCGTTGCCGCGGGCGTCGAGCATTGAAAGCATTCGCGGCGGAGCCGCTCCCACACAGAAGAGGCTCTCTTCTGTGTGGGAGCTTCAATGTTCCAGAGCAAACCAGCAGGTGCCCATTGGGCGGGTAATCAGCCTGTGGCGCCTTCCCTGCCTCTCTCGTGCCTTTCGTGTGGGAGCGGCTGCGCCGCGAATGCCTTTGGTTTCGCGAGGAAGGTTGCGCCTGGACAGTTGCTGCCGTGGCGCTCTCTCCCGGAACTGGGCGAGGATCGGATTATCCGAGTCTCACGCTAAATGCGATCGCATTGAAAAATTAGCAAGATCCGGAAAAGGGAAAGGCATTCGCGGCACAGCCGCTCCCACAGTAGACGCTGCTTTCCCCTGTGGAAGCGGCTGCGCCGCGAATGCCTGTTGTTTCACGAGGAAGGATGCGCCTGGACGGTTGCTGCCTTGACGCTCCCTCTCCCGGAACTGGGCGAGCGGTGGATAAGCCGAGTCTCACGCTGAAAGCGATCGCATTGAAAATTAGCAAGATCCGGAAAAGGGAAAGGCATTCGCGGCACAGCCGCTCCCACAGTAGACGCTGCTTTCCCCTGTGGGAGCGGCTGCGCCGCGAATGCCTTTCACCCTCCCCCGATCCCGGAAGAGGGTAGGGCGCTGAACCGCTACGCCGCCTTCTGGCTGCGCAGGTAGTCCTCGTAGCTGCCGGAGTAGTTCACCAGACCGTTCGGGGTCAGCTCGATGATGCGGGTCGCCAGCGAGGATACGAACTCGCGGTCGTGGCTGGCGAAGATCAGCGTGCCGGGGAAGTTCTCCAGCGCCAGGTTGAGCGCCTCGATCGACTCCATGTCCAGATGGTTGGTGGGCTCGTCCAGCACCATCACGTTGGGCTTCTGCAGCAGCAGCTTGCCGAACAGCATGCGGCCTTGCTCGCCGCCGGATAGCACCGACACCTTCTTGTTGGAATCGTCGCCGGTGAACAGCAGCCGCCCCAGGGTGGCGCGCACGATCAGGTCGTCGTCCTGCTTGCTCACCCACTGCGCCATCCACTCGAACACCGTCATGTCCCGCGCGAAGTCGGCGGCGTGATCCTGGGCGAAATAGCCCACCTGCGCGTTTTCCGCCCACTTCACCAGCCCGGTGTCGGACGTGAGCTCGCCGACGATGGTGCGCAGCAGCGTGCTCTTGCCGATGCCGTTGGGGCCGATCACCGCCACTCGCTCGCCGGCTTCCACCAGCAGGTTCAGGTTCTCGAACAGCGGCTTCTCGCCGTAGCCCTTGGAGAGATCGCGCAGCTCCACCGCCTGACGGTAGAGCTTCTTGTCCTGCTCGAACTTGATGTAGGGGCTCTTGCGGCTGGAGGGCTTGATCTCGGCCAGCTCGATCTTGTCGATCTGCCGGGCGCGCGAGGTGGCCTGCCGCGCCTTGGAGGCGTTGGCGGAGAAGCGGCTGACGAAGGCCTGCAGCTCGGCGATCTGCGCCTTCTTCTTGGCGTTCTCGGCCAGCAGCCGTTCGCGCGCCTGGGTCGAGGCGATCATGTAGTCGTCGTAATTGCCCGGATAGACCCGGATCTCGCCGTAGTCCACGTCCGCCATGTGGGTGCACACGGAGTTAAGGAAGTGGCGGTCGTGCGAGATGATCACCATCGTGCTCTGGCGCTGGTTGAGCAGGTCCTCCAGCCAGCGGATGGTGTTGATGTCCAGGTTGTTGGTGGGCTCGTCCAGCAGCAGGATGTCCGGGTCGTAGAACAGCGCCTGCGCCAGCAGCACCCGCAGCTTGTAGCCGGGAGCGACGGCCCGCATCGGTCCGTAGTGCTGCTCGGTGGGAATCTCCAGGCCCAGCAGCAGCTCACCGGCGCGGCTCTCGGCGGTGTAGCCGTCGAGCTCGGCGAACTCGGTTTCCAGTTCGGCCACCTTGAGCCCGTCTTCCTCGCTCATCTCGGCCAGGCCATAGATGCGGTCGCGCTCGCGCTTGACCCGCCACAGCTCCGGGTGGCCCATGAGCACGGTGTCCATCACCGTGTAGTCCTCGTAGGCGAACTGGTCCTGCTTGAGCTTGCCCAGCCGCAGCCCCGGGCCGATCGACACCGAGCCGCTGCTGGGCTCGAGGTCGCCGCCGAGGATCTTCATGAAGGTCGACTTGCCGCAGCCATTGGCGCCGATCAGGCCGTAGCGGTTGCCGTCGGCAAACTTCAGCGACACGTTCTCGAACAGCGGCACGCCGCCGAATTGCATGGTGATATTCGCGGTCTGGATCAAGGCAGGTTCCTAAAGAGCTGGTGCGCGGGCGAAACGGCGCATTCTACATGGGATCGGCCGCGGGGGCTCGACCGATATCGCACGGACGCGGCGGTGTCTTCGGATAGCACGGCACGGGCGTGTCGGCGGCTACCGAAGTTAATAGATCGATCGATTGTCCGCCTCGCGCCCTCGCGGATGCTTCGGGACTACGTTATATATGGACTGTGTCAATCTACGGATGCGTCAGGATGAGCCCGTAGTGACAGCGGAGAGGAACAAGTTGTTCCCCGCCGCCGGGGGGGACCGCCTTAGTCCAATTAGAACGTTCGGGGGAGAACTATAAGTATGAAAGGCTTCGGCAAATGGTTTTGCGCGTTGGCGTTGGCAGTAGTGGCGCCGGCGACGGCGACAGCGGCGAGTATTTCCGATGACGAGGTGCGCATCGGCCTGCTGACCGACATGGGTAGTATCTACCGCCTGGTGGGACGCGGTGCCGAGGTCGCTGCCGAGATTGCCATCGAGGAATTCGGCGGCAAGGTTCTGGGCAAGAAGATCCGCTTGTACGTGCGCGATCACAAGATCGACCCAGAAGTGGCGATGAAGCACGCCAAGGAGCTGCACGAGCAGCACAAGGTCGACGCCTTCCTGGAAATGGTCGGCACCAACGTCGCCGTGCCGCTGCAGAAATACGCCGCCGAGAACAACATCCTCGCCCTGCATACCGGTACCGCGTCGTCCATCCTCACCGGCCCGGCCTGCTCGCCGGTGGGTGTGCACTGGGCGTACGACTCCTATGCCCTGGCCGCCGGCACCGCCGCGGCGATCATGAAGCAGGGCGGCGACAGCTGGTTCTTCATCACCGCCGACAACGTGTTCGGCAAGGTGCTGCAGGCCGACGCGTCCTCGGTGATCAACAAGATGGGCGGCAAGATCGTCGGCACCGCCTTCCACCCGTTCAAGGCCAAGGACTTCTCGGCGCAGCTGCTGCAGGCCAAGGCTTCCGGCGCCAAGGTGATCGGTCTGGCCACCGCCGGCGACGACGTCAACGAGCTCATCCGCCAGGCCTACGAGCTGGGCATGATGAACGGCGACCAGATCATCGCCGGCCTGCTGGTGTCGGAGAACCTGCCGCAGACGATGGGCATGTACGCCGCCGCCGGCGTGAAGTTCACCACCGGTTGGGAGCGCAGCCTCAGCCCGGAGCACCGCGAATGGGATAGGCGGTTCCGCGATCGCACCGGCCTCGGCGCCACCATGTATTCGGTCGGCGTGTACTCGGTGGTCCGCCACTACCTGAAGGCGATCGAAGCCGCCGGTACCGACGAGGCCAAGGCCGTCATCGCCAAGATGCGCGAGATGCCGGTCAACGACATCTTCGCCAAGGGCGGCAAGCTGCGTCCGGACGGCCGCATGGTGCACGACATGTACCTGGCGGAGATCAAGAAGGCCACCGATTCGCGCGGCGTAGGCGACTACTTCGCCATCATCGACGTGATTCCCGGCGACCAGGCCTTCCGGCCGATGGAAGAGGGCGGTTGCCCGCTGATCAAGACCAGCAAGAAGAGCTAGGCCCCGCCCTAGCAGCGAAAGCGAAAACGCCAAAAGCCCCGGTCCTCCGGGGCTTTTGCTTTTTGTCCTTTCGCAGGCGTTGTTCACGCGAGGCTGTCCCTAGGTAAATCGGCATATAAAAAGATGGCCGGAACTTGATCTCGAAACTGTGCGGCAGTTCACAGCCACGGCCTTGCCCCGCGCGCGCCCACGAAGCACTCTACCCGGCCGATGCGAAGTTCCGGCCGCACCCCTTTATCCACGCAGGTTTGCGGTATCGGAGCCGCTCGCAATCCTCGTGGCCGCGTCATGCGGTGCGAAAGCAGTAACGCAGTAACAAACACGCTTTAAGGGGGATAAATGGCACGGAAACCGGTCAGCAGATGGTTGAGCGCGCTTGCGCTGGCGATGGCCGTGCCGGTGACGGCGGCGCAGGCGGCGGGTATTTCCGATGACGAGGTGCGCATCGGCCTGCTCAGCGACTTCATGAGCATCTACCGCAACGTCGGCCGCGGTGCCGAGGCCGCCGCGGAGATGGCGATCGAGGATTTCGGCGGTACGGTGCTGGGCAAGAAAGTCCGGCTGTACACGCGCGACCACAAGATCGACGCCGAAGTGGCGATGAAGCACGCCAAGGAACTGCACGAGCAGCACAAGGTCGACGCCTTCCTGGAAATGGTCGGTACCAACGTCGCCGTGCCGCTGCAGAAATACGCCGCCGAGAACAACATCCTCGCCCTGCATACCGGTACCGCGTCGTCCATCCTCACCGGATCGGCCTGCTCGCCGGTAGGCGTGCACTGGGTGTACGACTCCTACGCCCTGTCCGCCGGCACCGCCGCGGCGATCATGAAGCAGGGCGGCGACAGCTGGTTCTTCATCACCGCCGACAACACCTTCGGCAAGGTGTTGCAGGCCGACGCGTCGTCGGTGATCACCAAGATGGGCGGCAAGGTCGTCGGCACCGCCTTCCACCCGTTCAAGGCCAAGGACTTCTCGACGCAGTTGCTGCAGGCCAAGGCTTCCGGCGCCAAGGTGATCGGCCTGGCCACCGCCGGCGATGACCTCAACGCGCTGCTGCGTCAGGCCTACGAGCTCGACATGATGAGCGGCGAGCAGATCATGGCCGGCCTGCTGGTGGCCGAGGACGTGCCGCGCGCGGTGGGGCTGTATGTGGCCGCCGGCCTGAAGCTCACCACCGGCTGGAACTGGCAGCTGAACGCTGAGACCCGCGACTGGGCGACGCGCTTCCGCAAGCGCACCGGCTTCGGCGGCAGCATGTACACCGCCGGCGTGTACTCCGCGGTGACGCACTACCTCAAGGCGATCGAAGCCGCCGGTACCGACGACGCCAAGACGGTCGTCGCCAAGATGCGCGAGCTGCCGGTGAACGACGTGTTCGCCAAGGGCGGCAAGCTGCGTCCGGACGGCCGCATGGTGCACGACATGTACCTGGCGGAGATCCGGCGCGCGAGCGATTCGCGCGAGGCGTTCGACCACTACAAGATCCTGGACATCATTCCCGGCGACCAGGCCTTCCGGCCGATGGCCGAGGGCGGCTGCCCGCTGGTGAAGTCCACGGCGTCGGCAGGCGAGGGTAAGAACGGCTAAGGCTAATTCGGCCCGGGAAGCCGCTTGGAGTGGCTTCCGGAGAGAGTGATAGCGCCGTTTTTGCGCTGCCAAGCAGTTTGGAACTAGGGAAAGCCCCGCTTATGCGGGGCTTTTTATTTGGCGCTATTTGCGCGACGTAGGAAGGGGGTGGAGGCGAAAAATCAGTAAATCAGCGCCCTCATGACCATGTGCTCAAACTGTGCGGCGTGTCACACCATCGCTCTTGCCTGCTCCGCGCCGGAATCGCAATCTAGCTCGACGCTTTGGGTGGTGGGGAAGAAAAGAGCCGAGAAAACCCCCGTTCCGCTAGTCGGACAAGCACCCCAGCCTGCCGAATACGGCCTCACCGCGGCGCCGAGAATAAGTACCAACAAAAATTCGAAAAGAAGGGAGGAAATCACGATGGCAAGGCACATTGCCAGCAAGTGGCTTTGCGCGCTGGCACTGGCTGCCCCGGTGATGGGGGCGCACGCGGAGTTCTCGGACAACGAGGTCCGCATCGGTTTGATCAGCGATATGTCCAGTGCCTATCGCTTCGTCGGCCGCGGCGCCCACATCGCCGCCGAGATGGCCATCGAGGATTTCGGCGGCACGGTGCGAGGCAAGCCGATCCGCCTCTACGCCCGCAACCACGAGCTCAAGGCGGAAGTGGCGCTGAAGCATGCCGAGGAGCTGCACAAGCAGTACAACGTCGACGCCTTCCTGGAAATGGTCGGCACCAACGTCGCCGTGCCGCTGCAGAAGTACGCGCGCGAGAACAACATCCTCGCCCTGCACAGCGGTACCGCCTCGTCCATCCTCACCGGCAAGGAGTGCTCGCCGATCGGCGTGCACTGGACCTACGACACCTATGCCCTGGCCGCCGGCACCGCCGCGGCGATCATGAAGCAGGGCGGCGATAGCTGGTACTTCATCACCGCCGACTATGCCTTCGGCAAGACCTTGCAGGCCGATGCCGCCGCCGTGGTCAAGCGGATGGGCGGCACCATCGTCGGCACCGCGATGCACCCGTTCAAGGGCAAGGACTTCATGGCCCAGGTGGCGCAGGCGTACAACTCCGGCGCCAAGGTCATCGCCCTGGCCAACGCCGGCGATGACGCCATCGTCGCCATCCGCCACGGCTACGAGCTGGGCATGCTGCGCGACCCGGAGAAATCGGTGGCCGGCCTGCTGGTCAGCGAAACCGTGGTGCGCGACGTCGGCCTGTACGTCTCCAACGGCCTGAAGCTCACTACCGCCTGGTACTGGGACTACGACGATCAGACCCGCGAGTGGAACGCGCGTTTCCGCAAGCGCTCCGGCATCACCGGCAGCATGTTCACCGCTGGCGTGTACTCGGTGGTGCTGCACTATCTCAAGGCCATGGAGGCCGCCAACAGCGACGATCCCAAGACCGTGATCGCCAAGATGCGCGAGCTGCCGGTGAACGACATGTTCGCCCGCAACGGCAAGCTGCGCATCGACGGCCGCATGGTGCACGACATGTACCTGGCCGAGGTGAAGAAGGCGTCCGACTCCAAGGTCGAGGGCGACTACTTCAAGATTCTCTCGGTCATCCCCGGCGAGCAGGCGTTCCGCCCGCTGGAGGAAAGCGAGTGCCCGTACGTGAAGGAGGCGCGTAATACCTAATAGGCGACGTCTCACCGCCCGCGCCGTTGCACCGACGGTTCCTTTCCCAGCGCGATGCGGGAACGGGAACCTGGCGCAAGGGCGCGAGCGGCACACGGCCGAACTTCGGGGGATGGGGCGGCCGATAACAACGATAGGCGCAGGGGCTCGCCAGCGGGCTCGATGCGCTCACCCCCAGCGGCGCCGGCAGCCCGCTGCCCGCGGCGATTCGATAACAACTACTAACAATCGCGGGGGAGATGAGGAGATCTATGAGGGGGAATGCATCCAAGTGGTTGTGCGCGCTGGCGCTGACCATACCGGCCATGGGCGCGCGGGCGGATTTCTCCGACGGCGAAGTGCGCATCGGCATGATCACCGACATGTCGAGCGTGTACCGCTACGTCGGCCGCGGCGCCGAGATCGCCGCCGAGATGGCGATCGAGGACTACGGCGGCAAGGTGCGCGGCAAGCCGATTCGGCTGTACGTGCGCGACCATAAGCTGCAAGCCGAGGAGGGCTTGAAGCACGGCAAGGAGCTGCACCAGCAGTTCAAGGTCGACGCCTTCCTGGAGATGGTGGGCACCAATGTCGCCGTGCCGCTGCAGAAGTACGCGCGCGAGAACAACATTCTCGCCCTGCATACCGGCACCGCCTCGTCCATCCTGTCCGGTCAGGAGTGCTCGCCGATCGGCGTGCACTGGACCTACGACACCTACGCCGTGGCCGCCGGCACCGCTACCGCGCTGGTGCAGCAGGGCGGCGACAGCTGGTTCTTCGTCACCGCCGACTACACTTTCGGCAAGGTGTTGCAGGCCGACGCCGAAACCGCGCTGAAGCGGGCCGGCGGCACGGTGGTCGGCACCGCGCTGCACCCGTTCAAGGGCAAGGACTTCATGGCGCAGATGGCGCAGGCCCGCGCCTCCGGCGCCAAGGTGGTCGCCCTCGCCAACGCCGGCGACGACGCCATCCTCGCCATTCGCCAAGGCTACGAACTCGGGCTGCTCAGCGGCGGCGAGCAGTCGATGGCCGGCCTGCTGGTCAGCGAGTTCGTGATCCGCGACGTCGGCCTGTACGTGACCAACGGCCTCAAGCTTACCACCGCCTGGTTCGCCGACTACGACGACCAGACCCGCGACTGGGCGGCGCGCTTCCGCAAGCGCTCCGGCATCACCGCCGACATGTTCAACGCCGGCGTGTACTCGGTGGTGCTGCACTACCTCAAGGCGGTGGAAGCCACCAACAGCGACGATCCCAAGACCGTGATCGCCAAGATGCGCGAGATGCCGGTGAACGACATGTTCGCCCGCAATGGCAAGCTGCGCATCGACGGCCGCATGGTGCACGACATGTACCTGGTGGAGGTGAAGAAGGCGTCGGAATCCAAGTTCGCCGGCGACTACTACAGGCACCTCGCCACCATTCCCGGCGACAAGGCGTTCCGCCCGATCGAGGACGGCGACTGCCCGTATGTGAAGGAGATGGGCAAGAGAACCTGATCGCGCCATTCGGCCGGCCCCCGCGCCACGACCTATTTCGGCAACGGGATAGGCGCCGCGGGAGCGCCGGCCGCGTTTCCCTGCATCCCGCGAAATCTTCCGCCGCAAGCCCTAGAATCGTCGCTGGCGTTACGCATCACCGCCTGGCCGCCGCAGCGGCGGCCACGACGATTCAGGGCTATTACCGCATGCAACACCACCGCCCGGCACCGCCTCGGCCGACCCTCGCCAGCCGCTTGCTCTGCTTCTGGTTCTGGCTGGTTACCTTCGTCGCCATGGCGGTGATGACCACCATCCAGGTCATCACCCACCAGTTCCGCCCCACCACGGCCAACTTCAAGCGCAACATCAGCCGCTGGGGCCGGATCATCTTCCGCGCCGTCGGCATTCGCCTGCAGGTCATCCAGCGCGCGCCGCTGGACCCGAACCAGCCCTACGTGTTCGTCTCCAACCACCAGAACTCGCTCGACATCATGGCCCTGGCCGCCGGCCTGCCGGTGCCGTTCGGCTTCGTCGCCAAGGCCGAGCTGCTGAAGGTACCGTTCCTCGGCCCCGGCATTCGCACCACCGCCGTGTTCATCGACCGCAGCGACGCCCGCCGCGCTGCCCGCAGCCTGCAGGAGGCCGGCGCCCGCATCCGCGCCGGCACCTCGGTACTGATCTTCCCGGAAGGCTCGCGCTCGTACTCGCGCAACTTGGGCGAATTCAAGAAAGGCGCGTTCCTGGTGGCGGTGGAAGCCGGCGTGCCGCTGGTGCCGGTCACCATCCTCGACGCCTGGCACCTGATGGACGAAAAACGCGCCGCGCTACGCCCCGGCACCCTGCGCATGGTCATCGGCGAGCCGATTTCGATGGAAGGCCGGGGCAGGAAGGACATGCCGGTGCTGATGGCCGAGGTGGAGCAGCGGCTGCGGGCGGAGTTGGAGCGGGCGCATGGTGCGGCGTAGGGTCCGCGTTATCGAATACTGTGGCGAGCCGAGAAAGTCTTTCGGCTGCCGGGCTTCGTCCCGAATCGCTGTGGATGAGGAGCGAAAGGCATTCGCGGCGCAGCCGCTCCCACAGAAGAGGGGGCTTTTGTGGGAGATTCTATGTTCTGGAGCCAGCCTGCCGGTGCCTTGGGGCGGATAGTCGGCCGGTGGCGTCTTCCTTAGCCTCCTTATGCCTTTCCTGTGGGAGCGGCTACGCCGCGAATGCCTTTCAACCGCTAAAGCCACACGGCATCCCAATGGGGGTAATCGCGCACGGACCGGACCAGTCCGGCCCGCACCGGGTTGGTGACGACGTACCGCGCTACAGCCCTCAGGCTTTCCTCCCGCCTCAAGGCGCGGTCGTGGAAGCCGGTTTGCCATACCGGGCGCCCGGCGGTTCCTCGGACGCGGTTCACCGCACTGGCGGCCCGCTTCTTGTATCGGGCCAGAAGCAACGCGAGGCTTCCCGATTCCAATTGAACCAGCCAGTGCAGGTGGTCCGGCATTAGGACGAACGCCAGAGTTCTGGAAAGTCCCGCGGCGTCGCTGGCTCGCAATTCATGGATGGCGGCGCGCGCTAGCGCGAAGTCGCCGAATAGCGGCTCGCGGTCTTTGACCGTCGTCGTTATCAGGTATATCCGGCCGGTTTCCGAGATGCGGCCTTTGCGTAAGGCGCGGGAGTGGGCTGTCATGCCCGAATGGTGCCGCAAAGCTATGGCTTTGAAAAATTAGAGAAACCTTGGGAAAGGAAAGGCATTCGCGGCGTAGCCGCTCCCACAGGAAAGGCGCAGGAGAGGCTAAGGAAGACGCCACCAGCCGGCTATCCGCCCCAAGGCGCCGGCAGGCTGAGTCCAGAACATAGAATCTCCCACAACGGGAAACCCCTCTTCTGTGGGAGCGGCTGCGCCGCGAATGCCTTTGCTCTCACCGCGCGCGCGCCGCTCCCTAGGTGGGCGATCACCCCCTCGCGGATGGGGCCGCGGTTATCTCCCGTCTCAATCCACCTTGTAAATCATCCGCATCCCGCCCCAATGCTTGCCGTTCACGTAGATCGGCGCCGATACGTCCTTCACCAGCACGAACTTGCCGCCCATGTTGCGGCGGTAGGCCTGGAGCAGGAAGGGCTTGGTGTTGCGGCCCACTGCTAGACCCACGCGGTCGTTGTAGATCATGCGGTTGCGGCAGTTGGCGCGGTTCCACTCCGGATCGTCCGGGCGTTGCGGCTGGCACAAGCGGTGGGTGCCGATGTAGCCGTTTATGTCGCAGGCGGTGGCGCCCAGGCTGCCCGGCACGTTGGCGAGGCGTTCGTTGATCGGCGGCAGCACCTTGTCGGTGAAGGGCACGCTGCGCACCATGTGCTGCTGCGGGTTGGTGTCGGGAATGGGTTTGTAGTCGCGGTCGAACAGGTCGGCCTCGCTGATCTCCCCGCTGGCGATGCCCTGCTCGAACAGCCGCCCGACTTCCGCCGCGGCCTCCTGAATCAGCCGTATGAACCGGGTGTCGGCGGTTTCCGTCGAGCCCTCGTTGGCGAGGTTGAGCACTTCCTCGGTGAAGGCGAGCAGGGCGGTGACGCGCTCCTCGGTGCTCTTGATGTTGTCCGAGGACACGCTGGTCTCGGCCGCCATGTCGTTGAGCGCGGCGATGGTCTGGCCGCAGTAGCGGTCGGTCTGCGCCACCGCGTCGACGATGGCGGTGGCGTTGCGCTCCATGGCCGACATCGCCTCCGACATCGAGCGCACGATGCTCTGCACCGTGCTCACCCAATTGCCCACCGCGGCCGCCCTGGACGTGCCTTCACCCGCCAGCGCCAGCAGATTGGCGGCCTGGTCGGTGAGGCGCTTGAGCGTTTCGTCGATGTTGGCCGTGGCGCTGTCGGTCTGCTCGGCCAGGGTGCGGATTTCCGCCGCCACCACCGCGAAGCCCTTGCCGGCCTCGCCGGCGCGCGCCGCCTCGATGGTGGCGTTGAGCGCCAGCATATTGGTTTGCTTGGCGATGGTGCTGATGCCCTTGGCCGCCTTGGAGATCCGCGCCAGCGCGGCGTTGAGCCCGCCTAGCTGGTTTTCCACCTCGGTCACCGACGAGGTGAGCTGCTGGATGTCGTTCACCGCGCCGTCCACCGCCGCGTGCGAGCGCATCAGCTCCGCCGCGGCGCCGGCCGCCACGTGGCGGGCGCGCTCGCCGGCCTCGGTCACCGACCGGTTATGGCCGGTCATGCTGGCGGCGATGCCGTGCAGGTCGTTGAACGATTGCGCCTGGCGTGTCACCAGCCGGCCCACCTCCTCGACATGGCCGGCGATGTCGGCCAGCTCCACGCCGACTTTCGAGCTCTGCTCGGCAGTCCAGGCCAACAGCGCGCCGGCCCCGGCGGCGTCCACCGGCTGGCTGGTGCGCTCGCTCAGTTGCTGGAAGTAGGTGGTAAGGTTGGCGGTGCGATCCTGCGCTTGCTGCAGCAGGGAGCTCACCTTGCTCACGCCGCCGTTCATGCCCTCCAGCCCGCTCAGGGTCTGGCGGCAAAGCTGGTCGAAGGCGGCCGCCGCCTCGATGATCAGGTCGGATTCGCGGTCGATGTCGGCCATCGCCTCGCCTACCGCGCCGACGATGGATTGCAGCCCGTGCGTGCCCTGGCTGACCTGTCCCGCCTGCACAGCGCTGTTCTCGCCGATGGCCACCAGCCGCTGGATCAGCGCGGTCAGTTCCTTGAGAACCGCGTGAATCTCCGCGGTGGCGTCGGCCGCTTGCTTGGCCAGATCCTTGACGTGCTCGGCCACCACCGCGAAGCCTCGGCCGATCTGGCCGGCGCGGGTCGCCTCGATGGTGGCGTTGAGCGCCAGCAGATTGGTCTGCTTGGCCACCAGGCTGATGCCGCCGGCCACCTGCGACACGCTGTGCAGGGCCTGGTCCAGGCCCTCCAGCTCGCGGGCGATGCGGGTCACGGCATCGGTCAGGGCCTGGATGTCGGCCAGGGACGCGCCGATCGCCTCGCGCGAGCGCGCCACTTCCTCGCCGGTGCGCGCCGCCACCGACCTGGCCTCGGCCACCGCGCGGTCCACCACGGCGTTGTTCTCGGCCATGCGCCGCGCCAGCGCCAGCAGCTCCTTGAACTGCTGGGCTTCGCGTTTGACCTGCGCGCCGACGTCGCGCACGAACTGCGCGATCTGCCCGGCGTCGTCGCGCCGCCCGCCGCAGCGTGCCGCCAGCCGTAGCGCGATCTCGAGGTTCTTCTCCGCCGAGCCGGTGGTGGAGTGCGCGGTCTGCGCCGCCTGCTTTCGCCGCCAGAACTTGAGCATCACGATGACTTCTCGACTCGGTGATTCAACACGCGCGGAGCGCTGCTCCCCCATGTGGCTATCATCGGCAGCCGGCGCCGGAACTTGATCCCAGGGCAATGCTCGCCGGCGCTATCGATTGCAATATTGCTTATATGGCATATTTCCGCCAACACCGGGCCGGCGGCGCAAGTCTCATGAAGACGGCTGCCATGCCGCATGCGGGAAGCCCACGGCGGAGAATTGAACCGCGGCGACGCAGCGCGGAAAACGAATAACGATTCACTCGCTTGGGGGATTCGCATGAAGTTTGGCCTGCGAGCACTGATCCTGGCCGCCGTACTCATGCCGGCGACGGCCATGGCTGCTGACGAGCGCGAAGACGCGACCATCTACCAGCTGATCCGCAACCACGAGGAGACGTATTCGATCTGGCCGGCGAACCGGGATCTGCCGATGGGGTGGACAGCGATGGGGGTTTACGGCTCCAGGGACGAAATGCTCGTCTACCTCCAGCGGGTGTGGGTCGAACCGCGTCCGCTCTCGGCGATGCGGAGCGGGGACAGGGCGAACCCGTGCGTCGCCGCGAACATTCCGCCGCATGAGTGCCCGCTCAACAAGTAGTTCGGGCCGTTCCACATAGATGGTGCGCCAGGCGCACCATGCCTCGCGAACCGGCGCGTGCAGCGCGGCGCGGGCCGCCGGATCAACCAGCACCGGGCGACGGTGATGCGGTCGCGGATCCTCCCGTTGGGAGACACGCGCGAAGCACGACGTTTCGCTGGACGGGCTAGTAGTACCGCGTCCGTCGAAGTTCCGGGGAGCTGGCGCGGGCTTCTTCTTCCCCTCTCCTCTCGCGGGAGAGAGGCAGGGGTATGGGGGCTGTGTAACTGCGAAGCACCAAATATGGCTGGACGTGGTATTGCTACCGCGTCCATGGCGACATGGCGCTTCGAACCTTCCATCCCCCGGACCCTCGGATCGCTCCCCCTGTGCCGCGCCCGCAAGGGAAGAGCGAAGCGAGGGGACTGGGGACGCACCGGCTCGGCGTATGCGCCACAAATCGATGAACCGACCACCCCACGGAAGGGTTTTCCCCACCCCTCCGCCGCAAAATGGTGCATCGCACTACAGCACTTAGCACTCCCCCTGGTATCATTCCTGACTCTCTCCGTCAGGAATTGCCTCAGACGTCCATGAGCAGCACCGCCCGCATCCGCGAGATCCCCTACAACTACACCTCGTTCTCCGACAAGGAGATCGTCATCCGCTTCCTCGGCCAGGAGGCCTGGGACACGCTGAACGTGCTGCGTGGCGAGCGGCGTACCGGCATTTCCGCACGGATGCTGTTCGAGGTGCTGGGTGATCTGTGGGTGGTACGGCGTAACCCGTACATCCAGGACGACCTGCTCAACACCCCCAAGCGCCTGCAGGCGCTGGTCGATGCCATGCACCACCGGCTCGACCAGATCGTCGCCCGCGGCGAGGGCAACCAGCAGGCGCTGTGGCTGGCGGACAAGGCGCGGGCCGCGGTCAAGGAGTTCGAGGCCTGGTTCCCGGCCACGCTGGCCCGGCGCAAGGCCGCCGAGAAGGCCTTCCGCCGCCACACCCGCGACGACAACATCCGCTTCGACGGTCTGAGCCGCATCTCCCACGTCACCGACGCCACCGACTGGCGCGTGGAAATCCCGTTCGTGGTGCTCACGCCCGACACCGAGGACGAGATGGCCAACCTGGTGCAGGACTGCATCGAGCTGGGCCTGACCGTCATCCCCCGCGGCGGCGGCACCGGCTACACCGGCGGCGCCGTGCCGCTGGACGAGCTGTCGGCGGTTATCAACACCGAAAAGCTCGAGGACCTGGGCAAGGTCGAGTACAAGGTGCTGCCCGGGCTGGACCGCGAAGTGCCCACCGTGCGCGCCGGCGCCGGCGTGGTCACCAAGCGCGTGTCCGACCTGGCCGTGGCGCACGGCCTGGTGTTCGCCGTCGACCCCACCTCGCAGGAAGCCTCCACCATCGGCGGCAACGTCGCCATGAACGCCGGCGGCAAGAAAGCCGTGCTGTGGGGCACCGCGCTCGACAACCTGGTGTCCTGGCGCATGGTCACGCCCGACGCCGAATGGCTGGAAGTGGAGCGCCTGGAGCACAACCTGGGCAAGATCCACGACCAGGAAACGGTGCGCTTCCGCATCACCCGCTTCGCCCGCGACGGCAAAACCGTCAAGGGCGAGCCCGAGATCCTGAGCTTCCCCGGCCGCCTGTTCCGCAAGCAGGGCCTGGGCAAGGACGTTACCGACAAGTTCCTGGGCGGCCTGCCCGGCGTGCAGAAGGAAGGCTGCGACGGCCTGATCACCTCGGCCACCTTCGTGCTGCACAAGATGCCGAAGTTCATGCGCACGGTGTGCCTGGAGTTCTACGGCTCCGACCTGCGCGAGGCCGTGCCGGCCATCGTCGAGATCATCGACGACCTCAAGGCCGACCAGGACGTGAAGCTGTGCGGCCTGGAGCACCTGGACGAGCGCTACGTCCGCGCCGTGGGCTACACCCCCAAGGGCGCCCGCGGCGAGCGGCCGAAGATGGTGCTGCTGGCCGACGTCGGCTCCGAGAACGAAGACGCCTGCGCCGCCGCCGCCTCGCGCATGGTGCGGCTGGCCAACAAGCGCAACGGCGAAGGCTTCATCGCCGTGTCGGCGGAAGCGCGCAAGACCTTCTGGCTCGACCGCTCGCGCACCGCCGCCATCTCGCGCCACACCAACGCCTTCAAGATCAACGAGGACGTGGTGATCCCGCTCGACAAGCTCGCCGAGTACAGCGAGGGCATCGAGCGCATCAACATCAAGCAGTCCATCAAGAACAAGCTGCGCCTGGCGCGCGAGATCCGCGACTACCTGCAGACCGACCTGCCCGAGCTGCAGCAGCGCCTGGACTACCAGGGCCGCGCCGACCTCAAGGGCACGGCCGAGGGCAGCAACATCGTCCAGACCAAGCAGCAGGCCGGCATCGAACTGCTCAACCGGGTCGAGGCCCGCTGGCAGGGCGTGCTCGACAACCTCGACGGCTCCGCCTTCGAGTTCGACCACCTGCTGGACGACACTGCCCGCGCCGACCGCCGCGACGGCGACACCCTGATCCAGCTGCTGCTGCGCCGCACCCTGCGCATCTCCTGGAAGACCGACATCCAGCGGCCGATCCGCGACCTGTTCGACGGCCAGGACCTGGAGCCGGTGCGCAAGAAGATCGACGAGATCCACAAGCAGGTGCTGTCCAGCCGCCTGTTCGTGGCGCTGCACATGCACGCCGGCGACGGCAACGTGCACACCAACATCCCGGTGAACTCCAACGACTACGCCATGATGCACGAGGCCGAGCGCATCGTGGACGAGATCATGGAGCTGGCACACCGCCTCGACGGCGTGATCTCCGGCGAGCACGGCATCGGCATCACCAAGATGCAGTACCTCGACAAGGCGGTGGTGGACAACTTCACCCAGTACAAGCTCAAGGTCGACCCGCACAACCGCTTCAACAAGGGCAAGCTGCTGGCCGGTTCCGGGCTCAGCAACGCCTACACGCCCAGCCTGCGCCTGGTGCAGCAGGAAGCGCTGATCCTCGAGCAGAGCGAACTCGGCGCGCTCAACAACGACATCAAGGACTGCCTGCGCTGCGGCAAGTGCAAGCCCGTGTGCACCACCCACGTGCCGCGCGCCAACCTGTTGTACTCGCCGCGCAACAAGATCCTGGCCACCGGCCTGATGATCGAAGCCTTCCTGTACGAAGAGCAGACCCGCCGCGGCATCTCCCTCCACCACTGGGAGGAGATGAACGACGTGGCCGACCACTGCACCATCTGCCACCGCTGCGTGAACCCCTGCCCGGTGAAGATCGACTTCGGCGACGTGACCGTGCGCATGCGCGCCATCCTCACCGAGCGCGGCCTGCGCAACACCAAGCCGCAGACCGCCGCCGCCATGACGTTCCTCAACATCAAGGACGCCACGGCCATCAACACCATGCGCAAGGGCATGATCGAAGGCGGCTACGCCGCCCAGCGCGTCGGCCACACCCTGGCCAAGGCCGTGGGCCTCACCAAGCCCAAGGTCGAGCTCAAGGTGAGCGACCGCCCGCGCAACACCACCGGCTCGCCGAGGCTGAAGGACATCCCCGTCCAGGTGGTGCACTTCCTCAAGAAGCCCATGCCCAAGGGCCTGCCCAGCCAGACCACCCGCAAGATGCTGGGCCTGGAAGACGACAAGACGGTGCCGATCATCCGCGACCCCAACAAGGTCAACGAGAACTCCGACGCCGTGTTCTACTTCCCCGGCTGCGGCAGCGAGCGCCTGTTCAGCCAGATCGGCCTGGCCACCATGGCCATGCTCTACGAAGCCGGCGCCCAAACCGTGCTACCGCCCGGTTACCTCTGCTGCGGCTACCCGCAGACCGCCAGCGGCAACATCGACAAGGGCCAGCAGATCACCACCGAGAACCGTGTGCTGTTCCACCGGGTGGCCAACACCCTGAACTACATGGACATCAAGACGGTGATCGTCTCCTGTGGCACCTGCATGGACCAGCTGCTCAAGTACCAATTCGAGCAGATCTTCCCCGGCTGCCGCCTGCTCGACATCCACGAGTACCTGCTGGAGAAGGGCTTCAAGGTCGACGGCGTGGAAGGCGTGCAGTACATGTACCACGAGCCCTGCCACACCCCGATGAAGACCTACAAGAGCCAGGACGTGGTCAACAAGCTCATGGGCCAGCAGGTCGACCTCAACGACCGCTGCTGCGGCGAGGCCGGCACCTTCGCCGTGAGCCGCCCGGACATCGCCACCCAGGTCCGCTTCCGCAAGGAGGAGGAGATCAACAAGGGAGTGGAGAAGCTGACCGGCAAGCCGGTGGCGGAGAAGGGGAAGGTGAAGATGCTGACGTCTTGCCCGGCCTGCTTGCAGGGACTTAGCCGGTATCGGGAGGATACGGGCGTGGAGGCGGATTACGTCGTTATTGAGATGGCGAATAAGTTGCTGGGGGAGGACTGGCAGAAGGCCTTTATCGAGAAGGCGCGGCAGGGTGGGATTGAGAAAGTGTTGTTGTAGCCATCCTAAGCACTCTCACGGAGACCCGGCCAGCGGCCGGGTTTTTTTTGCTCTTAACCCCAATGGACGTCAGCCTTGCCCAACTATTCATAAAGTGCTTCTATTCCTGCTACGCAGCTGGTTGGATGCTGTCGGAAACGAGGAATATTCGGCAACTGAAGGGGGTAGCGTGCCGGAAGAGGTAACGATTAGGTTGTATCAGATCAAGAAGTGCGGCTACTACCCGCTGCGTTCAAGCGTGCGTAGCTTCGGTGGAATCGCGGAAACGCTTCAACAGCTCCACGACTGGGTCCACGACCCGAGAAAAAGCTTGGCGGACACCAAGGTCTTCGACGTGGTCGACGCTAGCGGATTAGACCCTGTCTACTGTTTCGATATTAAGAGACATGAGTCCGGACTTTGGCTTCTTGTCACGTGGAACAAGAGTCACACAACGAACGGGCGCGTCGCCAGTGTGGACGGTACGCGACCGGTCGGTGTGGCAGGGGTAACTCTGACGGATCCTCCTCCCGGAGGCATCCCGGGGTATCCCACGTACTTCTTATTCTTGCCTAACCAGTCGACTCTCGCGACTGTGCAGTTCGATGGATTCAGAAACGGCCATATGAATATGTGTGAGTACCTGCGACAGTTTCTCGCAAAGTACTCTGCATACGTTGTCGAGGTTGAGCCTGATGATGGCGAGGACGTGATTTGCGGGTATAGTCCAAGTGAAAATGAGGATCCTATGCCGGATGTGGTTCCAAGATTCGAATCGGCACCCTTGACTGTTCCTGGTCCTGTTGAATTTATTCGGCAAAATAGAGAGAGAATTAGAAAGGTCATAAGGCGAAACAAGCTTAGTTTTTCTGTTCCAAATGAAAGGAATATGCTTCTCCGGCTGTTGTCATTGCAAAGTGTCGGTAACGCAGAGGTGCACCAAGGCATCGTCAAGACGAGGTATGAAGTAAATATCCGGCTATCAGACGAAGAGCTGGAAGCCCTAATTGGTGAATGGGAGCGACACGGCGACGATGCCAAATGGCAAGACGTCGGATTCGTCGTTGATGGAGATGCCAAAATACACTGGCTCGGCCGGGCCTACTGTAGAACAGAAATCGAGGTGAATGTCGAACCAGATGGTGCTGGTATTGTTGATGCGCAGGCGCTTCTTGCCGAACTATACCGGAACAGGGCGGCAATTCTTAGTATGATACCAAGGAATGACTAAGAAAATTATCATCTTGTCTTTTGTCTTGATCCTGGTGGCATCGGCCTATTACGGATCACGCGTTGCAGTTACGGAGCAGATACCGCTTTTGGATTCGGTCAGAAGCGCCTCGTCGATAGTTTTTGCGATATTCGGAGCATGGATGGCTATTGTCTATCCCCGTTCAGTCGCGAGCCTGGGGGCAAGAGTTGCGGAGACGCGGCTTGCGGCATTGAAGGAAGTGGAAAATATTCTTGTGCCGATGATAATGTCAACAATAATATTGTTTGTATCGATGTTGCTAACTGTTGCTGGTCCTGTCATTAGAAAAATGGACGTCTCGGATGAGTGGAGGTCAGTAGTGTGGGGCGGGCACTATTCTATTGTGGTAGCTCTATTTCTTGCTCAGTTTGCAATTCTCTTCAATTTTTTCGGCCCTGTTGTCGTTGATTACCGTCGAATGTGGGCTCAACATCGGGATAGATACGAGAAGGAGAAGCGCGGGTCGTTACGACAGAAGAGAGAAAAGCGAATATAGCTACCTCGCTGTTGATTGTGATACGCCTCGAATGGTCTCGGAAAACGGCGTCGCGTGTGAAGAAGATGAATTCACGTCTCTGCGGCGGTGCAGTTGAACTATCACTCTTTGAGGCGTTTACGAGGCATTCTAGCGCCGGCTGACGTACCTTCCGCTGAGGGGCGTGAAAAACGGTGAGTGCTAAAACGCTGTCACGCTCTTGTTCCCTTGCGCAGGCTCACTCAGTGCCATATGTGTCATTGTCCAACGCTCTACTGATTAATAGGGCGCGTGAGCCTTCAATCTGCATTGTTGGAATGTTCACTTTGTCTAACTCTCTCGAAACGTTGATGCGACTATCTCGGCGAGGAGCAAAGCTTGATACTGTCTACTTGTTCAGTCACATGTTCGGCGCTCTGGTATTCTATCGTGCGCGGGTCAGCCCCGTCTTTGTGATTATGTCAAGTACTTTCCCCCCCGGAATAATGCTGATTGATGCATGTCGATGCGCGAGCGCCACGGGTACAATGGCGCTTTGATATAGGTCGAGTTCGAAGTGTCTAATTAGATCGCAAGCTCGCTCTACTAAGCTTCCATAATTATTAATATCAGATTTCTTGCGTGAAAATACTTTTTTCCCTTCCGATTTATCTTGAAATGGGTACGGGATCGCGAAATTGAATATGCGTCCGCGCTCGGTCTTAAAAATAAAATCCTGACCATAGTAGGTTTCGGAGCCGAAATTTTCTGAGGGGATGTCGCTTCCTTTGATATATTTATATCGATATTCGTCATCGAGCAGTCTGAGAACGCCACCCGGTAGGAATCGATCGAGTAAGTTGGCGTGATCCATGACTTCGCCAGTTTTCTGCAAGCCGATGACCAATAGTGGTTCAAGCCGAAGCTCAGAAAGGCGCGTATTGACCCTATGAAGGAGCGCCATCAAGCGTGTATGTAGCTTCGCAGGTTGCCCGAAGATCGCTAGAGGACCGTCTAGTACAAACGCCATACTTGCTAAGGCGCGTGGGGCTGCTAAGAAGACTTGCTGAATGAGTGCTGCTAGCAGCAGGTGCTCTATGACATTCATCATCCGGGTCATAGCACTTGTATTGTTGCCGAAGTCAGAAATGTCCTCATGAAGGCGAAGCCAGTCTGTCACAAAAACGGGTTCCTGGCATGCCGGGCAGGTGCGTTGGAATGTATCGAAATTAAACCGAAAATCACCATCCGCACCGCAAGATGAGCACTTGTCAAGCGTTATGCGTCCATCGCTGAGGGCGAGCAGTGTGTCTGTGAGCACGAGCTTGTTTCCGCTTGGCGCCCTATCAGTACTCAGTTGCTTAAAGACCGCGCGCCGGAAACCATCTCTTACGCTCTTTGCGCCTTGGAAGCGAACGTTGCTGCCGGGGAGCGTGAACGTGATCGCGGATGCGTTCCGGTGCATTTCTGCAGCTTTAAAAGGATCTACGAAGCGGCTGGCAGGGTCTATAAGTTCAGCATATCGATCCATGCCGATAAGCACTTGGCTTACTTTTATGAATCCAATTTGAGTGCTCGGGAGTTTGTCGTTAATTGGGGTATCACTCTTGCTTGCGTCCGATGCAACGACATACCGAGGCAGCCGCGGCGGAACGCCTCGCGGTGCTTTGATGAAGCTCGACGCCATTGCGGACGCTTCAGCGTCGCTGGGTTCCCGCATGTATTCACACTCAGATAAAAATGCTGTGACATCCGGATTGCGCACAAAGTCTGAGTGTCCGACTTTTCCTGCTGTCTCGCCACGATAAGGCATCAAATGTGTCCCCCTTCTATTTGAGCGATGAGCTTCTTGATGTTCTGAGGAGAGAAGCGATTAATCTGGATGGGGATCACGAAAGGTGCTGATAAGGTTTTTATACGTGCAAAGCCAACATCCTGTGCAGACTTGATTGAGCCGGTGAAGTCGGAGAAGTCGTAAAACTTACCCAGAGTTTTTAGTTCATCGTCGTTGTTAAGATGTGTTACGAACCAATTCTCGGTATTCGCAAGGATGTTTGGGTGTACTGATGAAGGTTCTTGGGTTGCGTAGACGAATGCAATGCGGGCTTTGGCTCCTTCTTTGGCAATTCGCGGCCACGTCTCGGTTAGGTCTGCCTTCTTTCCGACAAGATTGTGGGCTTCTTCAACATAAAGAACGATATTTTTTGGGGTTTCGCCCCGGTGCATGGCCGCCATCTGGCGTTCAAAAATCTGTCGCGCAATTCTCTCTGAGAGAACGGTTCGAATCTCAACGGGGCCGGCCGATAAATCCAGAATGACAATTTTCCCATCATCTAGGTGTCTGATGATTTCGTTGCTAACGTCCGATGCTCTTCGGCTTGAGTGATAGCTCTTATACTTCTGAATGGCGCGCCAGCCGCCGAAGGACTGACCGCGGCTAGTTTCTCGCGCCAATATGTTCAAGTACGCTTCTAGAGTGGGATCCACCCAGGCGCTCCCTGGTGTGGACGATTCGATTCCAATTGCTGGTCTACCTGCGTCAGACTGCTGGTCTTTCATCGCTAGGTTGCAGGTCCGAATCTGCTCAAACCAAGCGCTCGCTTCTGGCAGAGATATCTGGTCGACCTTCGGTAGCTCTAGGGTCCTCGGGGGCGTCTGGGTCTGTGCCCACCGGCTGAGTTGCTCGATTAGTTTCCTGCTTCTTGGAATCTTGACCTTGAGGTCCGGAGGGGCTTGATACCCAGCGCGGAATAGAATGCATTGAAAAACTGCTCTGTGTCGTTCCCAGCGCGTGTGCTCAGAATGTTCGTTGGTGTCGGGCTCCTCAAGTGTCGAGGACATGAAAGTGTCGAGATCTTGCCCGGAAAAAGGAGATTTCTCACCCTTGAACAGGGATTGGATTAGACTCAGTGCTTGGTCGCACTGTTGGTAGAAGTTTGTTCGAAGATCGTGGAAGCCGGGGGTCTCTATTGCCCGATAACGAACTGTGTAGTTTGGAAAAACGTCCGCGATAGAGCTCCCATCATCCTGATGATTCGCGTTCGCATATTCACCATTGATGTCAAATATCAGTTGGCCAACTGGAATGCCGTCTATCCTCGCCGCCAGCGCGACTGCGGAGACAGTCGTCTTGATAGTGTTCGACTTGCCGGTCCGAGTCATGCCTAGAACTGCTGTTCGGCGAGCCAAAAAATCGGTTGGCTGGATTAAGACTTCTACGAGTGGTTCATTGCCGCCCCGATGCATACGATCCGTCGATGTGTAGCGGACGGTTCCAATGTGAATCGGAGAAGGGGTCTTCTTAAAGCCAGCCTTAGTTGCTTCCTCTTCGGCTTTCTTGCGCACCTCGGGATTTACGTGGTTTACGATCAAACTGAGTGCATCACCTCTGGGCTTATAGGCTCGCAACCGAGACAGGGTCATAAAGTTCTCTATGTCGCTGCCAAGCCGAAGTTGTCCGTCGCTATCGATGTAGAAAGTGCCAAGAACACTGCACCTTAGTCCGCCTGCCTGAAGCTCGACCGCGGTGATTGGGTCAAGCCCATCGTTCGAGTCACCGGGATACTTTTCCTGCGGCGTACGGCGCTGATGGTGTTCGATACGCGTGCGGACATAGTCGGTGTCCTGCGGGAGAGCGACGGGTTCGAGCACCCGGAGAAGAACCACTTCCTGGTCTATGGCATGTGCCGCGGTGAATCGCTCTGGGTTGAATGCCGCTGCAACAAGGAATGAGTTATGTGGGATTCCGTTTACTCTATGTTTGAATGCGTCGTTTGTTAAGACCAGGGCCTGATCGAACCGCATTCCATACACGTACCCAACGAAGGACTTGTCATAGTCCCCCAGGAGCGCAACTAGTGGGGATTCCTCGCTAACTACTTCGTTCGTAATGTCGATCATGGCTTGGCCTTTTGGCGGTTGGGCAACTTAGCCGACTTGTTTCTGCGTGCGGCTGTCTGGCGCACATCTCGGTGTCTTGTTGAGACCGCGGATTGACAATATCTCGCCCATCTTTGGGATGTCAGGGTGCCCTTCTTCGCGGAGTTGAGCAATGATATTAGATACCACGATTTCGCTAGAGGTGAGCCGCTCCTTTGAGTCAATGCGAGCGTTATATGATAGATTGACTCGTGCAAAGCCTAGATCTTGACTGTAAAACTTGCGTGCCTGTGGAACGTCATCGTAGGAAAGTACCCATCGCCCTTCTAGCTCGCGTAATAGATGGCGAAGGACTAGGTGCCCTGCGTCCATAAACGTATAGCGGTAGAGAGTTTCTGCTTTCTCAAAGAAAGGAGGATCTAGGTACCAAAGTAGGCCGTTCGCGGCGTATCTCTTAGACTGCAACAGGTTTCTAACGTGATCGACTGTCTTCCAGTAGTCCTGTCGCTTGACGAACAATACGCGGTCGCGCAACCGAGATAGTTCCAGGATCCGCGAAGCGAGCCGATCGCGGTTGAATCGACAGTCTATGGCGTAAGCGCTCTTTTGGCCTTGGCCGCCAATTGGGCCAGCTCGCTCGTGGAGGATGCCACTGAAACTCGTCCTATTTAAAAAAAGGCACTTGTAAGCTCTCTCGAAGTCAGTCCGCGGTGAGCTGTTGCGGAGGCGTCTCCACTCTCCAAGGTCGACCTGGGCGCATGCGATTAGGTCAGCGAACGATGCGGCATTTCTTGAGAATACTGTCTTCCAGAAAGAGGCGACCAATTCATCTTTATCTGAAAGTGCTATCTCGGTTGCAAGGCCAGCTTCGAGGAGTCCAATTGATACGGACGCGCCGCCGGCAAATGGCTCAACGAGCAATGATACCGGGCCGGATCGTTCGACTAGGTCGGCAACAAGCGGAAGTAGCTTTCGCTTTCCGCCAGGGTACCGCAGGGGGCTGACATAAGGATTGCTGAAGTGCTTGTGGTACACGCGCCGCGTTCTCATTGCGCCATAATAGGTATGATATTACTTCAGTGTGTGGTCGTTACCAATAGAATTCCTGAAGCTGCTTTGCGCGCGGCTGATGAGAGGCGTCCTGCGGAATAAAATTTCGATGGCTCCATAAAAGACTCTCTGCCGTTTTCCGTATTGCGGGTACTGGGAGCTTCATTCATGTGCCGGGCCAACGGGGGCAGCGCGCGCATTCCGCATTTGCCCTGTGGGCGTACCAGACGGCCGGTTCGGCATCGTTTGACACCGCCATTGGGCCTTGCCCTACTATGGCGTAAAGCTGGTGAATAACCAAATACTGTAGCTGATCCTTGTGCCTCTTCTGCGATCTGCCGGCTGGCCGCGTACGCCGGTCCAACGATCTGTGCTTTGTGATTCGGGACGAATTCCCAATCTCGCCCAGCCATAGCCTAGTGATCCCGCGCCGGCACGTCGGCTCGTTCTTCGATCTGACCGCAGAAGAGCGCCTTGCACTCCTGACCGCACTGGATGCCGCCAAGCAGGAGCTCGATACGGAGTTCGAGCCGGCCGCCGACAACATCGGCATCAACGACGGCTCGGCGGCGGGGCAAACCGTGCCGCATCTGCATGTGCACCTCATTCCCCGCTTCGTCGGCGATCAGGAGGACCCACGTGGCGGTGTCCGCTGGATCATCCCGTCGAAGGCGCGGTACTGGTAAGGCGCATTGGGCATGTCTGTCGATTTCCTCACTGCCCTGACTAAGCGGCACGTAAATCGACGGGAGGGGCGCTTTAGTCCCCACAAGCCGGTACTGATGCTGGCGGTGTTGGACCTGGCGCAGGCGGGCAAACTCGCGACAACCGAATCACGCTCGAGCCGGCGTTGCTTACCCGCTTCCGCGCCTTTTGGAGCGCAGTGGCGGAGCCGGGCGATCAGCCCAGTCCGTTTCTGCCGTTCTTTCATATGCGGTCCGAGCCGTTCTGGACGCTGCACGCGCATCCGGGCCAGGAAGCGGTGTTGCAAGCCATGCGTCGTATCGGTGGTATGGCGGAGGCGCGGAACATCATCGAGTACGCCAGCTTGACCAAGCTACCTGGGCGCGGCTGCAAGATCCGCTGTTTATCGAGGAGGCGGCTCGGGTGTTGATCGCCCATTGGTTTGCCGACAAGCAGCGCGCCGTGCAGGAGGTGTGGGAGCAGAGCAAGCAGATCTCGCAGTATGAGCTGGCGCTGGATCGGGGCACGGAGGGTGTGGCGCAGCAGGAAAGCGCGGTGGACTACGTGCCCGCACGGGATGCCGCGTTCCGCCGCTTGGTGCTAGAGGCCTATGACTATCGCTGCGCCGCGTCCGGCTGGCGCTTCATGCTCGATGACCGGTTCCTGGTGGAGGCTGCGCACATCGTGCCGTTCAGCGAGTCGCACAACGACAACCCGCGCAATGGCCTCGCGTTGGCGCCCACTTACCACCGGCTGATGGACAAACGCATCATCGCGCCCGGCCCGGACTATCGCTGGCACGTGTCCAAGACCATCGATCGCCGTATTCCGGATAACCGACAGCTGCTGGAGCTGGACGGCGCGCCCCTGATCCTGCCGAGGAACAAGGATCGTATGCCGGACGAAGCCTATCTGGCTTGGCGGTTGGAGCGGCTGCTGTAGTGCACGCGCAAACCGATCCCGCTCTTTCCGCAGCAAGCGCGCTGCGCCGCTGGTCCTACGGCGCGGCAATCGGCGACTTCTTGGTCGCGGATAGCAACGCCATTCTTGGCAGCCTGGTCGAGGGTGCACAGTTTGCTGTCGATCTAACCCAGCGCGATGCCTGGCGGCGGCAGATTGCACTGCTGCGGGAGACACTGGCGGCTTATGGCGGGCGAGGAGCGCTGTACTTCGAATACGCCATCCCGCGGTTGGGTAAGCGGGTCGACACGGTGTTAGATTCTGGACCAGGTGTTGTTCGTGCTGGAGTTCAAGGTCGGCGCGGCGAACTTCACTTCGTTCGATCGCGACGGACTCTGATTGTCACCGCCGCTCGGCATATTCGTGCATCGGCACGGCCCCCCAACAGAGGATGTATTCGGATTTACACTTGGCGAGTTGCGCAGCCGATAGGAAATGGACGCGCCGGGTAGCCACGAGTGTAGAGCCTCGCTAGTATTCACCTCTCGCGTGTCACAGCAGGATGTGGCAGCGTCGCGCGAACTCAATCGGGCCACTTTAACAAGGATGAAAGCATGGCCGATGTCCTACTGTGCAACCGTTCGTTTTCCTCTAATCAGCTCAAGCAGCTCTGCTCAGTAACCCATGCTGAGCTTCAGGCGCTTGAAGCTCAGCCTCGGCTTTTCAGGCCGTATTGTCCTTACCTGTTGAACGATCAGCCAAGCACCGAGGATCGGGCGATACTTGCTGCGCTAAGTGCTGCCTCGCCGCGGCACCGTGCTCGGCAACGCCGAGCGAGCAATTAACGTCGCCACCAGTTCGCGCGGTGCGGCCAAGCTTGCTGTCATGTCGCAGGTCGAGGCGCACAACCTGGTGAAGTTCTCCCGGTACGCGACCCACCTCGGTAACGGGCTGGTGGCGATCGACTTTGCTTCACGAGTGGGCAGCGTGCACAACGCGTATCAGGCTGGTGGCAACTGGGAGCGGGAGCTGTTTATCGAGTCCTCGAGCTTTGCAATGTCGACAGTAGCGGGTGTGACGGCCGCCAAAGTAGGCACGGCCGCGCTGACTCTGGTCGTGGCCCTTATGCCGGTGGGCTGGGTCGGGCTCATTGTCGGTGGGGTTGCCGTTGCTGGGATGAGTGCTGCGGCGGCAGTTGGGACCAACCATGTTGTTCGCAGGAACAGCGGCGGGTGGTATGACGCGATCATGGGTTGGATTAATTAGAAATGAGTACGTTATCTGCGCTACTGGGAGTTGCGGGTGCCGCTGCCATCGTCGCTTGGTTCCTCTACCTTGCCTTTGCGCAGGTGACGGTGCGAAGGCTTGAGAAAAATCCCGTAGTTCGTGAACAGATGGGCTTCGAAGCGATCAGTGGCTGGCGGATTTTTAACGTCGCGGAAGCAATTGTATTGCCGCGGGCGTTCTTTAAGTTGGCCCGAAGGTCAATGTTGTCAGGGATGTATGCCAACGCCGATTTGATCCGAGAACATACTAACTGGGTTGATAGGGTGTTGGCTCATCTGTTTTTCTGGATGTTCATTGGATCTGGTGGGGCAATAGTAATATTGGTGGCAATCGATCTGCTCGGGCCTGCCGGCTAAGCAGCTCTGCCGAATTTGGCACACGATCCATTTGGGCGCTGGCGGTTAATGAGGTTGATGCTGCGGTGGATGGCGCGGTCGAGCCAGTCGAGGGGGCGAAGGTCTGCTGCGCGAGGTGGTGGCATTTGAGGGGGCGCCAGTCACGCTCGATGTCGTTGAGTTCGGGCGCGTAGGTCGGCAGCCACACGACCGTGAGCCAGTCGGCGGCCTGCGCCAGCGCTTGGCGGGTGAACCGACTGTGGTTGTAGTGGTCAAGTAATTCCGGACACGCTGTTAGGTGTTTTTGCGTAGCGCCTCGTGCGGAGCGGCCGGAGGGTTTCCCCCCCCTGCGGCCGAGTGCAGCCGTTGCATGTTGTAGAAGCGGGCGATGTAGTCGTTGATGTGATGGTGCCGGCGTTATCGAACAGCACATTCTCGGTCACGCCGCCAAAGTAGGCGAACGCCTCCCGCAGCCCCTCCAGCCACGCCGGGCCGTCCTCGCGCGCCGAGAAGCGCACGAACGTTGCCCGGCTATAGCCGAGCGTGGCGACGAAGGCCTTGAGTGACGCCTGTCCTCGGCGGATGGTGGTGAAGTCCACCTGCAGCTGCTTGCCCGGCGGCGTCTCAAAGCGCACCAGCGGCTCAACCTCGCGCTGCTTATAGGGCGCGAGGAAAGCCTTGAGCTGGCTGATCCCGCCGGCATAGCCGCGCTCGGTAATCTCCCGCATCAGCACCACCGCCGGGATCCAGTGCGGACGCGCCGCCTCGATCCGCTCCAGCAGATAAGCCTTGTGCGGATCC
>Ga0182741_1000421_pt1 | contig 65134 bp, 63 predicted proteins | sample eDN5th37CBELigOP_FD_128874 | JGI IMG/M metagenome (GOLD analysis project Ga0182741, IMG submission 128874) | Enriched Organic Plus compost microbial communities from Emeryville, California, USA - eDNA 5th pass 37_C BE-Lig OP (version 2) (version 2) ...
AGCGATCGTAGCAAAGCATGCCGAACTCAACCATTGACTTTCTCAACTATTCTGTGGTGTCATGAGACCAGGTCTCACCGCCGCGTCCGCGCACGCGACGGACCGGCACAGAAGGAGCACGAGGATGTCACTCGAGGGCAAGGTCGCCATCGTCACCGGATCGGGCCGCGGGCTCGGTCTCGCGTACGCGCAGGAGCTCGCCCGGCAGGGCGCCGCGGTCGTCGTGAACGACGTCGACGCCGCCACCGCGGCCGAGGCGGTCGCCTCGATCGAGGCCGCCGGCGGGCGCGCGGTGAGCGTCGTCGCCCCGGTCGGACCGACCGAGACGGCGGAGAAGCTCGTCGCCACCGCCGTCGAGGCCTTCGGCCGCCTCGACATCCTCGTCACGAACGCGGGCGTCCTGCGCGACACCGTGCTGTGGAAGATGAGCGACGACGATTTCGACACCGTCATCAACGTGCACCTGCGCGGCACCTTCACGTGCGTGCGCGCAGCGGCCACCTACATGCGCGAGAACCAGATCGCCGGGCGCATCATCTGCATCGGCTCGCCCACCGGGCAGCGCGGCAACTTCGGTCAGACCAACTACGCCGCCGCCAAGGCCGGCATCGTGGGCATGGTCCGCACGTGGGCGCTCGAGCTCAAGCGGGCGGGCATCACGGCCAACGCCGTCATCCCGGTCGCGGCCACCGCCATGACGGCGACCCTCCCCTACTTCGCGGCCGCGGTCGAGGCGGATGCCGCGGGCGAGCCCATGCCCGCCTTCTACCGCCACGACCTCGGCTTCGGCACGTCCGACGACGTGGCCGGCGTCGTCGCGTACCTCGCCTCGGACGCCGCGGCAGACGTCACCGGACAGGCCATCGGCGTCGGCGGCGACCGCCTCCAGGTGTGGTCGCACCCCGAGCCGGTGGTCACGGCGTACCACGAGGGCGGCTGGTCCTACGACGCGCTCGAGGCCGACTTCCCGGGCCTGTTCGTCGCGCAGCCCGTCGGGGAGAGCTTCCCGCCGCTGCCCGAGGACCTGCAGCGCTGAGCCCCCTCGCGCGAGGATCCGAATGACCCGCTACGAACCCGCCATCGACGTCGAGGCGATCACGGCGCTCGACGTGCACGTGCACATCGAGGTCGACGATCACGGCCACGCGTCGCTGCCCCCGGACCTCGTCGAGGCGGCGTCGAACTACTTCAAGGCGGGCGGCCCGCGGCCCGACCTGGACAGCATCGCCGCGTACTACCGCGAGCGCGCGATGGCCGCCGTCGTGTTCACCGTCGACGCGGAGACGCATCTGGGACAGGCGCCGATCTCATCCGCCGAGATCGCCGCCGGCGCGGCGCGTCACAGCGACGTCCTCATCCCGTTCGGGTCGGTCGATCCGCACCGGCCCGATGCCGTCGACCGCATCCGCCGACTCGTGGAGGACAGCGGTGTGCGCGGGTTCAAGTTCCACCCGACGGTACAGGGCTTCGATCCGAGCGACGAGCGCTGGTATCCGCTGTACGCCGAGATCCAGAGTGCGGGGGTGCCCGCCCTGTTCCACACCGGGCAGACCGGGATCGGCGCGGGTCTTCCCGGCGGTCGCGGCCTGCGGCTGGGACTGTCGAACCCGATCCTCCTCGACGGCGTCGCGGCGGACTTCCCCGATCTGCAGATCGTCATGGCGCACCCGTCCGTGCCGTGGCAGGACGAGGCGCTCTCCGTGGCGACGCACAAGCACAACACCTGGATCGACCTGTCCGGGTGGAGCCCGAAGTACTTCCCCGAGTCGCTCGTGCGCGCCGCCGACTCGTATCTGAAGGCGCGCGTCCTGTTCGGATCGGACTTCCCCCTGCTGACCCCCGACCGCTGGATCGCCGACGCCGGCATCGCGCCGGACGCCGAGCGGCACACCTTCAAGCCCGAGGTGACCGCCGGCATCCTCAAGGGGAACGCCGTGCGCCTGCTCGGGCTCGCGAGGTAGCGGATGCCCGCGATCACGCGCTCGGAGATCGGCATCGACCCGTACGGATTCGCCGCGGCGCACCTGAGCGCGCCGGCGCGGGCGGCGCTCGATCGGCTGCGCGAGACGCTCGAGCGCGACATCCACCCGCTCATGGCGGAGGCGTGGGAGTCGGCGACGATGCCAGAGGCCGTCCTGGACGCGCTCGTGCCGCTCGACCTCATGCAGCCGCAGGGGGTCGAGGAGTCCGAGGCCGGGTCGAGCATGTTCTCCGGCTTCCGCAACTACGTGCTGGCCCGCACCGACGTATCGGTGGCCACCCTCTACAACGCGCAGTCGGGCCTGTTCCGCGCCACGGTTGCCCACGGCGGGTCCCCCGCGCAGGCGGCGAAGCTCGATCCGCGCATCCGCACGTTCGAGCTGAAGGGCACGTTCGCGCTCACCGAGCCCGACCACGGCTCCGACATCGCGGGAGGTCTCGCCACGGCGGCCCGACGGGACGGCGACGACTGGGTGCTCGACGGCGCCAAGCGCTGGATCGGGGCGGCCGCGAGCGTGGACGTCCTCGCCGTCTTCGCGCGCGATGAGGCCGACGGGGCGGTCAAGGCGTTCCTCGTGCCCCGCGCGGCGGACGGCGTGACGATCGAGCCCATCGGCGGGAAGGTGTCGCTGCGGCCCATGCAGAACGCGGTCGTGCGCCTCGACCAGGTGCGCCTCCCGGCGACGGCGCGCCTCGAGCGGGTCGACGGCTGGCGCGACGTCGCGCGCATCCTCCGGGTCATGCGCTCCGATGTCGCCTGGATCGCGACGGGCCTGCAGGCCGGCGCGCTCGAGGCGGCGATCCGGTACACGACCGGGCGCGAGCAGTTCGGCCGCACGCTGGGCGGGTTCCAGCTCGTGCAGGAGAAGCTCGCGCGGATGCTGGGCAACCTCACCGCGTCGCTCGGGCTCGTCGTGCAGCTGTCGGCCGCGCAGGACCGCGGCGAGTACGCCGACGAGAACTCCGCGCTCGCCAAGCTGCACACCGCGCGGATGGCGCGCGAGACGGTGGCCCTCGGGCGCGAGATCCTCGGCGGCAACGGCATCCTCCTCGAGCACGACGCCGCCCGGTTCTTCGCCGACGCGGAGGCCGTCTACTCCTACGAAGGAACCCACGAGATCAACTCCCTCATCGTCGGGCGGGCCCTCACCGGCTCGTCCGCGTTCGCCTGAGACCCCCGCCCGCGGGAAGAGAAAGAGAGCATCATGACCACCACCGCCGCGTACGCCGACGCCGCCTCGCTCGCCGGGACGGACCTGGGCTTCACCGACTGGCTCGAGGTCACGCAGGACCGCGTGAACCTCTTCGCCGACGCGACCGACGACCACCAGTGGATCCACGTCGACCCCGAGCGCGCCGCCGAGGGCCCGTTCGGCGGACCGATCGCGCACGGCTTCCTGTCGCTGTCGCTCACGGTCAAGTTCTGGTCGGAGCTGTTCGACCTGGAGGGCGTCACCACCAAGGTCAACTACGGACTGGACAAGGTGCGCTTCGTCTCGCCGGTGAAGGTCGGCGCGCGCATCCGCGGCGGCGCGGTCATCGCCGAGGTGACCGAGGTGCCCGGCGGCTACCAGTTCACCGTCGACCAGACCATCGAGATCGAGGGCGCCGGCAAGCCCGCGCTCGTGGCCCGGGGGCTGTACCGCTTCTACGCCTGACCGGGGAACCCCGGTCCCGACCTCCGACGACGAAGGAAGGACACGATGCACAATCACGGCCTCGGATCGTGGATGCCCACCCGCCGGCAGAAGACGCCCGACAAGACGGCGCTCGTCTACGGCGACGACCAGCGGCTCACCTATCGGGAGCTCGCCGATCGCACCGACGCCGTGTCCGCGCTGCTGTGGCACCGCGGCATCCGCAAGGGCGACAGCGTGGGCTATCTGGGGGAGAACAGCCCCGAGTTCCTGGCGACGCTGTTCGCGTGCGCACAGCTCGGTGCGGTGTTCGTGCCGGTCAACACCCGGCTCGCGCCGCCGGAGGTGCTCCACGTCCTGTCCGACGCCCGGGTGCGCGTGCTCATCCACGATCCGGAGTTCACCGAGCGCGTCGCACCCCTCATCTCGGCCGTCGGCATCGCGCACGCCCTCGCGACGGGTGACCGCGCGGTGGACGGCTCGCCGGGGCTGAACGCGCTCCTCGCGGAGGGGCCGGTCGGGCACACCGACGCGGAGGTCGGACTCGAGGATCCCGCCGCGATCATCTACACCTCCGGGACGACCGGTCGCGCCAAGGGCGCCGTGCTCACCCACGGCAACCTCACGTGGGTGTCCATCAACGCCCTCGTCGACTACGACATCGTCTCGCGCGACGTCGCACTGCTCATCTCGCCCCTCTTCCACGTGGCGTCACTCGGGATGGGCGCACTCCCCGTCATCCTCAAGGGCGGCACGATCGTCCTCGAGAAGGGGTTCGAGCCGGGGCGGGCGCTCGCGCTCATCCAGAAGCACGGCATCACGATGCTCAGCGGTGTGCCCACCACGTATCAGCTCCTCGCCGACCATCCCGATTGGGAGAGCACCGACATCTCGTCGCTGCAGAAGCTCACCTGCGGCGGCTCGGCCGTGCCCACGCGCATCCTCAACGCGTACGAGGAGCGCGGCCTGAGCTTCTCGCAGGGATACGGCATGACCGAGACGTCACCCGGCGCGACGTCGCTGTCTCCCGAGATGACCCGCGTCAAGCAGGGCAGCGTGGGTCTGCCGCACTTCTTCACCGATGTCCGCATCGCCGACGAGAACGGGCGCATGGTGCCGCGCGGCACCGTCGGCGAGATCGAGATCTCCGGTCCCAACGTGTTCCCCGGCTACCACGGGCTGCCGGAGGCGACCGCGGCCGCGTTCACCGACGACGGCTGGTTCCGCTCCGGGGATCTGGGCTACCTCGACGCGGACGGCTACCTCTACATCTCCGACCGACTGAAGGACATGATCATCTCGGGCGGCGAGAACATCTACGCCGCCGAGGTGGAGAACCTCATCGCCGACATCGAGGACGTCACCGGCGTCGCGGTCATCGGCGTGCCCGACGAGAAGTGGGGCGAGGTGCCCGTCGCGGTCGTGACGGTGAGAGAGGGCGCCACGGTCGACACCGACTCGGTGCGCGCGTACCTCGACGGCCGCCTCGCGCGGTACAAGCTGCCGAAGAGGGTGATCGTCGTCGACGAGCTGCCCCGTACGGCGTCGGGCAAGGTCCGCAAGCCTGACCTGCGGGCGCGGTTCGCGAAGTGAGCCTCAGCCGGCGACGGCGCGGCTGCGGGTGAGGTCCTCGAACTCCGCGCGCGCCGGCTGGGCGAGCTCGGCCCGCAGTCGCTGGTAGAGCGCCACGGACTCGGGCGCCGGCCAGTCCTCCCCCATGTAGGCGGACGGCAGGCCCGGGTCCACGCGCAGCAGCGCCAGCCAGTCGGCGACGAGCATCGTGCTGGCGGCCAGCGCCGCCCCCGGCTCGGCCACCGTCCGCGGGTCCGACCATGTGTCAATGAAGGCGCGGTGCGTCGCGCGGATGTTCTCGATGTCCCACGCCTGCCGCACGCTCGCGGCGATCGGGAAGCCGTCGATCTCCCGCGCGTGGAACGCGGCGATGGCGCCCTCCGGGAGGCGGTCGGCGAGGTGTCCGAGCGCGGCCACGAGCTCCACCCGTCCCGGCGCCAGCCACAGGCCGTCGCGGACGGGCGCGAAGCCCTCCCACGTGAGGGCGGCCCGCAGCCGGTGCCGCAGGTCGCGGCGCCCCTCGGGGATCGAGAAGGTCACGAGGGTCCACCCCGGCTCACGGTGGAACGGGTTCGAGCCGCGCACGCGGTCGGCGGCCTCACCGAGCATCTCGACCCCGTCGGCGGTGAGGGCGAACTCGATCTCCCGCCCGCGCCGGCGCCGCTCCAGGACGCCGCGACGCGCGAGCCGGTCCAGCGCCATCCGCGTCGCCGGCTCCGCCACCCCCGCGCCCTCCAGCGCGGCGATGAAGGCACCGGCGCGGACCGGCTGGTCGGGCAGGTCGAGCACCTGGTCGCCGAGGAGCGCCAGCAGCAGTTGCTTGGGCGGTCGGCTCTGCACCGGCATCCTCTCCTCTCCCGTCACGCCGTCGGACGCAGCGCCTCCCCGCGCTTGGCCCGCTGGATCTGCTCGTACACGTGCGTGCGGAGCTCGGTGAAGCGCGGCTGGGCCCGGGTGGTGATCTGGTCGCGTTCGGGTGCGAGATCGATCGTAAGGTCCTCCTGCACCCAGGTCGGCGACTTGGAGAGCACGATGACGCGCTCGCCGAGATACACCGACTCGTCGATGTCGTGGGTGACGAAGAGGATCGACATCCCGCGGTCGCGGTGGAGGGCGCGGACGAGGTCCTCGAGATCGGCACGGGTCTGCGCGTCGACGGCCGCGAACGGCTCGTCCATGATGAGCACCTCCGGCTGATACGCGACGGCGCGGGCGATCGCGACGCGCTGCTGCATGCCGCCGGACAGCTGCCACGGGTACGCCTTGCCCGCGTGGTCCAGCCCGACCGCCGTCAGGGCGTCGTCGATGAGGCGGTCGCGCTCGTCGCGGGAGAGCTTCTTGTGCTTCAGCGGCAGCTCGACGTTGCCGCGAACCGTGAGCCACGGGTAGAGCGAGCGCCCGTACTCCTGGAAGACGAGCGCCATGTTCGGCGGCGGCCCGGTGACGGCGTGGCCGCGCAGCTCGATGCTCCCCGACGTGGGGCGCAGGAGCCCGGCGATGCACTTGAGCAGAGTCGTCTTACCGCAGCCGGATGGGCCCACGATGCACACGAGCTCCCCCGCCGCCATCGTGAAGCTGATGTCGCCGATCGCCTCGACGTCGCCGGTGCTGGCCTCGTACACCTTCCGCAGGTGCTCGACCGTGAGGAGCGTGTCAGGCATGCTCGACCTCCTTGATTCCGTGGTACCAGCGCAGGACCCTCCGCTCGACGAATCCGAAGATCACGGCGAGCAGGATGCCGATGAGGCCGAGCAGCACGATGCCGCTCCACATGTCGGCGATGAGGTAGTTGCGCTGGAAGTAGACGATCCTGAACCCCAGTCCGGCCGACGAGTAGAACATCTCCGAGATGACCATGAGGATCAGCGCGATGGACAGGCACTGGCGCACGCCCGCCATGATCCGCGGGCTCGCCGACGGCAGCACGAGGTGGCGCAGCCGCTCGCCGCGGGTCAGGGCGAAGGAGCGCGCGGTCTCGGTCATGACCGAGTCGGTAGCCCGGACGCCCTCGATGGTGTTCAGGAGCACGGGCCACACCGCACCGGCCACGATGACGACCACCTTCATCACGTCGTTGGAGCCGAGCAGGGCGGCCACGATGGGGATGAGGACCGGCGGGGGCACCGCGCGGAAGAACTCGAACACCGGCTCGAGCAGCTCACGCAGCCAGCGGGTGAGGCCGATGACGAGGCCCGCGCCGATGCCGATCACGATCGACAGGATGATGCCGACCGCGAGCCGCGCGAGGCTGGGGAGCACGTCCGACACGAATGCCGGGCCGATCCAGGTCTGCACGAACGCCTGCGCGATCTCGATCGGGCTCGGGAAGAACTTCTCGGGTGCGAGCGTCGCCCACACGCCCCAGATCACGAGGAGCAGGATCGGCAGGCCGAGCGCGAACGCGGTGCTCTCGCCGAACTTCGCCCAGACGCGGGAGCGACGGCGGGGCGTCACGACGGTGCTCGTGTAGAGGGTCACAGGACCTCCTCCCCGCGCACAGACTGGTGCCACCGGAGCGCACGGCGCTCGATGAGCCGGAAGATGATGTTGACGATGAGGCCGAGCAGCCCGGTCACGACGACGAGGGCGTACACGGTGGGCCACTGGCCCGCGGACTGCGCGAACATGATCGCGCGGCCGATCCCCGGGTTCCCGATGAACATCTCGGCCGTGATGCTGAGGATGAGCGCGACGGTCGCGGCCAGCCGGAGACCGGTCATGAGGTACGGGAGCGCGGTCGGGAAGACGAGGTGCGCGATGCGCGCGCCGCGCCCGAGGCCGTAGCTGCGTGCGGTGTCGCGGGCGACCGTGTCGACGTCGGCGACGCCGTACAGCACCTGCACGAACACCTGCCAGAAGCTCGCGAACACGATGATCAGCAGCGCGGCCTGCAGCTGGTAGCCGAACATGAGGACCGCGAGCGGGATGAGCGCCACGGAGGGGATCGGGCGGAGGAACTCGACGGTCGTGTGGGTGGCGCGCCGGAGGAACGGCACGAGGCCGACGACGGCGCCGAGCACGCACGCGAGCACCGTCGCGATGAGCAGCCCGATGCCCCACGCGGTGAGGGTGCGCCCGACGTTGCGCCAGAACTCGACGTCGCGGACGAGCTCGCCCAGCTCGCCGAGCGTGGCGGTGGCGGTCGGGAAGTACGCCGGGTTGACGACCCCGATCGTCGGCAGCAGCTGCCAGACGAGGAGGAACCCGAGGATGCCGGCGATGCCCAGGATCACCGGCCGCGGTGAGGGCATCCGTCTGCGCGCACGGGGCGCGACGGGGTGCGGGAGGTCAGCGGTGGCCATGACTTCCGATCGAGGAGGGGCGGACGACGGCGAAGGGGCGCGGAGCATCCCGGATGCCGGCAGCCGGCATCCGGGACGCTGCGTCCTACTGCTGCTGGATCATCCGGTCGTAGTCGGGCTCGGCGTCGATGTAGTCGAACTCGACGGCCAGGGCGCCCAGCTTCTTGATGTCGTCCACGTTGAGCTGCCACGTGAACGTCGGCAGCGTGATGCCCGCGGCGGCCTCCTCGGGGATGTCGAGGTTGGTCGCGATCGCGCTGCGCACGGCGGGCTCGTTCGCGGAGGCCCAGTCCAGCGCCTCCGCCATCGCCTCGGCGTACTTCTTCACGACGTCGGCGTTCTCGTCGAGGTACTTCTGCGACGTGATGCTCGTGAGCACCGTGAGACCCGGGATCGTCGCCTGGTAGGGCTGGACCACCGAGACGCCGCCGCCGCCCACGATCATGGCGCGGAACGGGTCGGGCGCCCATGCGGCGTCCATCGTCTTGGCCTCGAGCTGGGCGGGGACGTCGGGGAAGGCGACCTCGACGAACTCGATCGTCGAGGGGTCGCCGCCGTCGTCCTGGACCGCCTTGCGGATGGTGAGGTCGCCGGCGGCGCCGACGGTGTTGACCGACACCTTCTTCCCGGCGAGATCCCGCGGACGGCTGATGCCCGCGTCGCCGAGCGCGACGACCGCGTTGACGTCGGTGCCGGTGGCGAGGCTGTCTGCGTAGTCGCCGATGATGACGATGCCGAGGTCCTGGAGGTCCGCGCGGATGGGGCCGAAGGGCTGGCCGATCGCGAACTGGATGTCGCCGCTGAGCAGCGCCGGGATCGCGTTGGCGCCGCCCTGGGCGGGGACGACCTCGATCTCCAGGCCGTGCTTCTCGAAGATGCCCTCGTCGATGGCGCCCCACAGGGCCCCCGTCTCGGCGATGGGCAGCGCGGCGACGCGGATCTTCGTGAGCTCTTCGGCATCGCCGGTGCTCGTCGGTCCGCCCGACGGCGCGGCGGAGTCCGTGCAGCCGGCGAGCCCCAGGGCGGCGGCGGCGAGCAGACCGATGGTGGCAAGACTCTTCTTCATCTTCATCGATGGGCCTCTCGGTGGGCAGTGGTGGCGGGTGCGCCAGCCTGCGGCGGGAGGATGCAGTGCTCCTGCGTCGGGTCCTCACTCCACTGTGCTGACGGTGCAATGGTCGATCACGGCGCGGGTATTGTCAAGAGATTCGTGACGCTCGTCACGAAACAGTTGAATAACGGCGCGCAGTGCCACGACTCCGCCCGGTCTTCCCCGGGCGCCCCGCGCTCCGTCGATAGCGTGGCATCGTGACCGACTTCCGCATCGACATCCCCTCCCCCGCGCTCGATGACCTGCGCACCCGGCTGGATCGGATCCGGTGGGCCGACGACGTGACCGGCGACGACGCCGACTGGTCGTGGGGCACGCCTCCGGTCGTCCTGCGCGCGCTCGTGGACCAGTGGCGCGACGGCTACGACTGGCGCGCGACCGAGGAGCGCTAGAACGCCCTGCGCCAGGAGCTCGTCGTCGTCGACGGCGCGCCGCTGCACGTCGTGCGCGCGGGCACTCCGGGCGCCACGCCGCTCCTCCTCGTGCACGGCTGGCCGGACGGCTTCCTGCGCTTCGAGAAGGCCCTGCCGCTCCTGGCCGACCGCTTCGACATCGTGATCCCCAGCGTCCCGGGCTACGGGTTCTCCCCGGCGGTCACGACACCCGGCACGGGGCCCATGCGCGTGGCCGATCTCTTCGCGGGGCTCATGGCCGCATACGGCTTCGAGCGGTTCGGCGTGCACGGCGCCGACATCGGCAGCACGATCGCGGAGGTCATCGCGCAGCGGCACCCCGCGCACGTCGTGGGCGTCCACCTCGGCGACGTCCCGGCGTGGCACCGCTACACGGTGGATCCCGCCGCCGTCAGCGACACCGTGCGGGGCTACCTCGACGGGATGAACGCGTGGTTCGCCGCCGAGGGCGCCTACGCGGCGCTGCAGCGGACCAAGCCGCAGACCCTCGGATGGGCACTCGTCGACTCCCCCGTCGGCCTGCTCGCATGGATCGCGGAGAAGCTCCAGGCCTGGACCGACGGCGGCATCGCCGCGTACGACGCCGCCGAGATCCTGGACGACGTCTCGCTGTACTGGTTCACCGGCACCGCCGCCTCGGCCGCCCGGTACTACCGCGAATCGGCCGTGACGCCCCCTGATGCGACGCTGCGCGCCGCCGTCCCGGCCGGGTTCACGGTCTTCCGGAGGGCAGGAACGGCACGCGGAACGAGTGGCTCGGGGTGCCGAAGACCAGGCCCATGCCTCCGTCGATCACCTCCGCGAGACCGAGCGTCGCGATGATGGGGAAGATCTGATTCAGGCCGGTCGTGCGCTGCAGGACGAAACGATAGAAGAGGATGGCGACCGCCGCGCCGACCGCCAGCCCCAGGAGGATGCAGGCCCAGAACGGCCAGTCCTGCGTCTGCAGGGTAGCCGCGAAGATGGCAGGCAGTAGCATGAACTGGCCTTGGGCGAAGTTGAATGTGCCGGTAGCCCGCATGATGAGTACGAGGCCCAGCGAGATGAGGGCCAGGATGCCGGCGATGCTCAGTCCCGTGACGAGGACCACGATGACGGATGTCACGTCAGCACCTCCCGAGGTGCGCCGATCCGCGCGACGGTTCCGGCCTCGAGAACGAGCGCCCTGTCGGCGACCGTCTCGACGAGCTTCATGTGATGCTCGACCATGATCACGGCGAGCCGCCGGGTCGCCTTGATGCTCGCCAGCATGTGCTCGACCGTGCGCTGCTCGGCGCCGTCGAGTCCGGACGTGGGCTCATCGAGGAGGAGTACGTTCGGCGCACTCATGAGCGAGCGGCCGAGGTCGATCAGCTTGCGCAGCCCGTAGGAGAGGTGGGCGGCCGGTGCGGTGGCGAGGTGGGCGAGACCGATCGATTCCAGCAGCGCATCGGCGCGGTCGGTCGCACGTCGGTCGTGGCGGCGCGCGCCGACCAGCATGTTGTCGCGACACGTCATGTGATCCACGAGCGGTGGATCCTGGAATGCACGGCCCAGGCCGGCACGTGCTCGCTGCCACGCGCGCAACCGCTCCATCCGCCGATCGTGGATCGAGATCCGGCTTCCCCTCGAGATCCGTACGAGTCCGCTCACGGCGTTCAGCAGCGTCGACTTGCCGGCTCCGTTCTGTCCCACGATGGCGAGGGTTTCACCCGGCTCGACGACGAGATCGATCCCCTCGAGCGCTACGACGCCGCCGAAGCGGACTCCGAGGCCCTGCAGGGTGAGCGGCGGAGTCGAGGACGGTGGCTCCGGCAGGAGGTCGGCGAAGTCCACGTCGGCCCTCATGGCGTCACCCCGTGCGAGGCCGCGAATCCCTCGGACCGGAACGACGACGCGGGCCCCTGCGCCGTGATCGTGCCATCCTCGATGCGGTAGCAGTGATCTGCGATCTCGAGGGCGAACGCATTGCTCTCGTCCACGACCAGCACCGATGTGCCCTCCTGCGCGATCCGCTCCACGGCCGCGTACAGCGATGGCTGCAGGCTGTGATGCAGACCGAGCGTCATCTCGTCGATCACGAGCAGCCTCGGATCGAGAAGCAGCGCGCGCCCGATCGCCAGCATCTGGCGCTCGCCCCCCCGAGAGTCGTCCCGCCGCTTGATTCCGGCGCTTATGAAGGATGGGAAAGAGCTCGACCACTCGCTCGTGGAGAACGCGGCGGTCCGAGCGTCGCATCCTGTTGCCCAGGGCGGCGAGATTTTCTGCGACCGACAGATTCGCGAAGACCTTGTTGCGCTCCGGCACCACGGCCACTCCGAGGGCTGCTATCCGATGCGGTTCCAGGCCGGTGATCCGGCGACCGCCGAGGAGAACATCGCCCTCGACGATCTTGGCGCCCTCCGACTGGAGGAACCCACCGATCGCGCGCGTCGTCGTCGATTTTCCTGCTCCATTGGGGCCGAAGAGGGCGACGATGGCGCCCTGCTCGACCACCAGACTCACGTCGAAAATCCCCAGCGCGCCGTTCGGATAGCGCACTCGCAGCGATCGGAGTTCCAGCGACATCGATGGTTCCTTCCGGGGGGCACGGTGGGGTTCGAAAGACGTCTCGAACCCCACCGCGCGATACGGTCATGACAGTGGAACGGGCTCCCCGAACGGAACCACCGAGCTCGACCTCTCGTCCCAGACGAAGAACTGGTGGGTCGTCACCGCGTAGTGACGATCCTCACTCAGTGAGACCGGTCCGAAGGTGACGTCGCCCTCGACGTCGATCTCGCCCAGGGCCTCGAGCGCATCGATCAGCGCCGGCGCGGTGACTTCGCCCTCGACCTCCGCCGCAGCGGCGGCGAAGATCTGGCCGATCACCCAGCCCGCGGGGAAGTACACGCCGTCATAGGGCACGCCGCTCGCGACGGCGGCCTCCGCCGCGCCCGAACCCTCACGGGCGTCGTCGAACGCGCGTCCGCCGATGTACTGCTCGGTGCCGAGACGCTCGAAGACGGCGTCCGTGGATGCGCCTTCGACTCCGATGATGGGTCCTTCGAAGCCGGCGTCGGTGACCGCCTCGACCACGATCGGGAAGTTCTCGACCAGGTCGATCGCGACGACCGCATCCGTGTCGAGTTCGACGAACTTCTGGGCCTGCGCCGCGTAATTCGTGATCGGCGCGCCGACCGTGCTCTTCTCGAGCGCGACCACCTCCGCGCCCTCTTCCTCGAGCATCGGCGTCAGCGCGTCCCAGACGCCGTTGACCGTCGCCGAATCCAGGCCGTGCAGCGCGACCCGCGCCCCGTCGAGGGTGTCGAGGCTCTGCGACGCCGCGCCCCGGATGGAGCTGGCCAGCTGCTCCGGCGTGGATCCGACGGTGAAGTACCAGTCCTGGGGATCCTCGAACAGCAGCGTGCCCGCGGCCGATACCGAGAACAGCGGGATCCCCGCCTGCGCGAACACGGACTGAGCGCCGACCAAGCCCGACGACCCGGCGGCGAAGGCGATGAAGCTCGGCTCCTCGGCGGCCGCTTGACGCGCCGCGGTCTGCACGCCCTCGGGGGTGGAGAGGGAATCGTACGTGGTGACGACGATCTCCTTGCCGTCGATCCCCCCGCTCTCGTTGATGGCATCGACCGCGGCCTGGAAGCCGTTGGCGGCCGTCGCCTGGGTCGCGGACTGTCCGCCGGTGAGGTCCGCGATGACGGCCACGGGGATCTCACCCTGGGAGGCGCCGTCTTCGCCGGATCCCTCGCTGGGACTGCTGCACCCGCTCAGCAGCATGATGGACCCGGCTCCCGCCACGATCGCCTCAAGGAAACGTCTGCTCATGTCTTCGTCGACTTTCGTTGGTGATGCACGACTGTCGGCCCCGGAGCACGCGGCACAGCTTCGAGCCTCTTCGCTCGATCCGGACGGACTCCGGTGGCCATCGGATACTGGACTGTTGCCCGCTAGCCCGGCGGGGCGGTGAACCCCCCGGGCGCTCGCAGGCCCCATGATCCCGCGCCCCGCCCCGCCCGAGTCCCAGCTCTTCTGGCGCATTCGCTACATGAAATGAACTTTAGATACGGATGGTGTATGATTTAGCCATCACTCTCGTTCCGGAAGGATGAGCCGCAATGGAGCGCACTGCCACCGATGCCCTGAACACCCGCGTCTGCCGGATGCTGCAGATCGACCATCCCGTGGTCCAGGCGGGGATGGGCTACATCGCCCGCGCCGAATTGGCAGCGGCTGTCAGCAATGCCGGAGGACTCGGTGTCGTCGGCAGCACGGGGGATCTCACGCCCGACGAGCTGAGGCAGGAAGTGCGCGACGTCAAGGCGCTGACCGACAAGCCCTTCGCGGTGAACCTGCTCTTCCCCTTCTACGACCAGTCGCCCGAGGGACGGAGACTTGCCGCGGAGACGCACGCGAAGGTCGAGGTGCTCCTCGACGAGGGTGTGCCGGTGCTCGGCGCGGGTCTGGGCGTTCCCGAGCAGTCCGTGCTCGACGCGTGCCACCGTGCGGGCACCGTCACGATGGCGACGGTCGGCGCCGTGGCCCATGCGAAGGGCGCCGAGGGTGCCGGCGTCGACATCATCGTCGCGCAGGGCTGGGAGGCGGGAGGGCACAACTCCCGGGTCGCGACGATGGCCCTGCTGCCCGCCGTCGCGCGGGCGGTGAGCGTGCCGGTCCTCGCGGCGGGCGGGATCGCGGGCGGCGCCGGGCTGGTCGCGGCGCTCGCCCTCGGAGCGTCCGCCGCGTACATCGGGTCGGCGTTCGCGGTGACCCGCGAGGCGCGGGTGCACGACAACTTCCGGGCTGCGGTCTTCGCGGCCGACGAGACGAGCACGGTGGTCAGCCGCGGATACAGCGGCAAGCCGGTGCGGATGATCGCGAACGAGTTCACCCGCTACTGGGACGAGCACCCGGAGGAGCTGCAGCCGTTCCCGCAGCAGTGGGCCAAGAACGAGCACCTGGTCGTGACGGCGATCGTCGAGGGACGGCTCTCCGAGGGCCCCGTGTCGATCGGTCAGGTGGCCGGCATGCTCGACCGCCTCGAGTCGGCGGCCGATGTCGTCGAGCGCGTGGTCCGCGAAGCGCGGGAGATCCTGGACGCCGGACTGTGGGAGCGGTGAAAAGCATGACACATATCGATACTTCACAACGGATGCTGTAGCATGATTCGCGGAGGAGACATGACGCATCGAGAAACGGATGTCCTGGTCCTGGGCGGAGGCCCGGTGGGCCTCTACGCGGCGTACTGCGCCGGCTTCCGGGCCCTGTCGTGCGTCGTGCTCGACTCGCTTCCCGAGCTCGGCGGGCAGATCACCGCGATGTATCCCGAGAAGCCGATCTTCGACATCGCCGGCTTCCCGTCGGTGCGCGGCCGCGACCTCGTCGACGGGCTCGTCGAACAGGCATCCCGGTTCCCCACCGAGTTCGTGCTCGACGAGCGCGCGCAGACCCTCGACATACACCCGGATGCCGGTCGCCGGTTCACCGTGACGACCGCCAAGGGCTCGACGATCGCGTGCTCCGCGATCATCGTCTCGGGCGGGATCGGGCACTTCACGCCCCGAGCCCTTCCCGGTTCGGACGGATATGTCGGCAGCGGTGTCGAGCATTTCGTGAAGGATCCCGAGGCCTATCGAGGACGCCGCGTCGCGGTCGTGGGCGGAGGCGACAGCGCGGTCGACTGGAGCCTCCTCCTGGAGCCCATCGCCGAGTCCGTCGTCCTCGTGCATCGCCGTGCCGCCTTCACCGCGCACCCGTACTCCCTCGAGCTGCTGAGCAGATCGGGCGTCGAGGTCGTCGCTCCCGCGCAGATCACGGCGATGGGCGGAGAGTCGGGCCTGGAATGGATCGACGTGACGCCCACCGACTCGTCGTCCGTCCGCCGATCGGTGGACGGCGTCGTGGCCGCGCTCGGGTTCACGGCGAACCTGGGCCCCCTCCTGGAGTGGGGCATCGACATCGAAGCTCGGCGCTATATCACGGTCGACTCGACGATGCGCTCGTCGGTGGAGGGGATCTACGCGGCCGGTGACATCGTCTCCTACCCGGGGAAGGTGCGGCTCATCTCGGTCGGATTCGGCGAGGCCGCCACGGCCGTGAACAACGCCCTGCACGCGCTGCGGCCCGAAGAGCCCCTCTTCCCGGGCCACTCCACCGATCAGATGCCGGCTCTGGCGCTCGCGGGGGGAGTCGGCTGATGCCGTACTTCATCTCCGACGCGTGCATCGACGTGATGGACAGGTCCTGCATCGAGGAATGCCCGGTGGACTGCATCTACGTCGGCGGGCGCAAGCTGTACATCCAGCCCGAAGAGTGCATCGACTGCGGCGCCTGCCTGCCGGCATGTCCGGTCGAGGCGATCGGCGTCGTCCGCTACGCGGAGGGCGATGAGGCGGCGATGGCCAAGGACAACGAAGCGTTCTTCGCCGAGATCCTGCCCGGGCGCAGCGAGCCGCTCGGCAGCCCGGGCGGGGGCGCGATGGTCAATCCGGTGGGCGTGGACACGGCGCGTGTCACCGCCGCGCCGGCGGAAGGAGACCCAGCATGACCGGCGCACATCCCGCCGTCTCGGCGGATGAGACGCGGTTCGACGGCTACGACCTCTACGAGGGCTCGTATGCGGAGGATCCGCAGGAGCTGTGGCGCGCGATGCGCGAGGGCGGCTGCCCGGTCGCGCACAGCGACATGTACGGCGGGTCGTGGCTCCCCGTCCGGTACGACGACATGCGCGAGATCGCGCAGCATCCCGAGCAGTACTCGTCTCGCGCCATCGAGGCGGGCGGCCCGGTGCCGCCGCCCGGTGGGGGCCTCCCCACGCCGCCGGTCACGAGCGATCCGCCGCAGCACAAGGCCGACCGCGACGTCCTCATGCCGTTCTTCAAGCCGGCGAAGGTCGCCGAGTGGGAGCCGTTCGTGCGGCAGATCGCTCGCGAGCGCATCGCGCTCCTGGTGGAGGCGGGCGGCGGCGACGCCGTCGAGGACTATGCGAAGCACCTGCCGATGTCGGTGCTGACCCGGATCCTCGGGGTGCCGCTCGACGACGCTCCCCGCTTCGTGGACTGGACGACGGGCATCGTCCGTGTGGGGCCCCGCGACCAGTCGGAGCGCGTGGCATACATCAAGGATCTGATGGGCTACCTCGGCCGCTACTACGACGAGCGTCTGGACGCCCCGGGTGACGACCTCATCTCGCACATGGCCCACGCCGAGATCGACGGCGAGCGGGTCAGCCGACAGCACGCCCTGGGCACGCTGTTCCTCGTCGCGATCGCGGGTGCGGACACGACGTGGAGCGCGATCGGCTCGTCGCTGTGGCACCTCGGCAGCCACCCCGAGGACCGGGATCGCCTCGCCGCCCTGCCCTCGCTCATACCGGTCGCGGTGGAGGAGCTGCTCCGCGTCTACGCGCCCGCGATGATGGCCCGCGTGACCAGCTGCCCGGTCACTCTCGGCGGCCGTGACATCCCCGAGGGCGAGCGGGTGCTCCTGCCGTACGCGGCGGCGAACCGCGACCCCGACGTCTTCGACGATCCCGACACCTTCGTGCTGGAGCGCACGCGCAACCGGCATCTGACGTTCGGCACCGGCGCGCACCGATGCATGGGCGCGGGGCTCGCGAGGCTCGAGCTCACGGTGACGATCGAGGAATGGCTGGCCGCGATGCCCGCTTTCCGCGTTCCCGACCCGCAAGCCACGACCTGGACCGCCGGTGCGGTGCGGGGTCCCGAATCGGTGATCTTCGAGGCCGCGCCGACCACCTGACGAGCGGCCGATGAACTTGGGGAGACCGCGCCCCAAGCCCGTATACAGTATATGGTATTCTTCAAAGGAGAAGAGATGGCGACGACCGCAACCTTGGAAACGTCGTACCGGCCCGCAGACACGGACGACCCGCTGCTCTCACTGTCGATCGGCGAGCTCCTCGACCAGGTGGCCGACGAGATCCCCGACACCCTCGCCGTCGTGGAAGCGGTTCCGGATCCGGACGCGCGCCGCACGTGGACCTACCGGGAGATGCGGGACGCCGCGCGGCAGGCCGGGCGTGCGCTGGCCGCACAGTTCCCTCCCGGCTCGCACGTCGCGATCTGGTCGCCGAACCGGATCGAGTTCGAGCATCTGCAGCTCGGTGCCGCGTATGCCGGGATCGTGCTCGTGATGGTCAATCCGGCGCTCAAGGCGGCCGAGGTCGGCTACATCCTCGAGCAGTCGAGGTCGGTGGGCCTCTTCTACGACGACACTCATCTCTCGGGTCAGTTGGCTGGCATCGCGGCCGAGCTCGTGCCCACCCTGCCCGAGCTGCGCACGGTCATCCCGTTCTCAGAGTGGGTGGAATTCGTGGATCGCGCGGACGACGCGACGCCGCTGCCGACGGTGTCGCCGGACGACATCGCCCAGGTCCAGTACACGTCGGGCACCACCGGATTCCCGAAGGGCGCCCTCCTGCGCCACTCGTCGCTCATCAACAACGGCAACTTCTCGGACATCCGATCGCTCGTCGACTACGGCGGTGTCCTGATCAACACCCTCCCCGTGTTCCACGTCGGCGCCGGCACTCTCATGGTGATCGGCGCGATCGTGCGGCGGTCGACCCATGTGCTCATGACGCGCTTCGATCCGGGACTCGCATTGGCCCTGATCGAGCAGTATCGCGGAACGATGCTGATCAGCGTCCCCACTGTCATGCAGATGGTGCTGGAGCATCCCGACATCGCGTCCCGCGACATCTCGTCGCTGCGCAGCGTCTTCTGCGGCGGCGGCAATGTCCCGGAGTCGGTCGTCCAACGGGTGAAGGCGGGTTTCGGCTGCTTCTTCACCAACGGTTTCGGCATGACCGAGGCCCATGGCACGACGATCCAGACGTCCACCGCCGACAGCCCGGAGGACCAGGCGCTCACGGTCGGTCGGCCGCTCCCTCACGTCGAGCTGAAGATCGCCGACCCCGAGACCGGCGAGATCGTGCCCCTGAACGAGACCGGCGAGATCTGCCTGCGCGGGTACATCACGATGGCGGGCTACTTCGACAAGCCCGAGGAGACGGCGAAGGCGATCGATGCGGAGGGCTGGTTCCACACGGGCGATCTGGGCTCGATCGACGAGCGCGGATACGTGCGGATGCGGGCGCGTCTGAAGGACATGATCATCCGCGGCGGAGAGAACGTGTACCCGGCGGAGGTCGAGAACGTGATCGCCGCGCACCCCGATGTGCACACCGTCCAGGTGATCGGCATCCCCGACGAGAAGTGGGGCGAACAGGTCGGCGCGGTCGTGCGGCTGCACGAGGGAGCCGTCCACGACGACGAGGCCATGTACGCCTACTGCCGGGAGCGGATGGCGACCTTCAAGGTGCCTCGGATCTGGTACCACGCCCAGGAGTTCCCGATGACCGCATCCAACAAGATCCAGAAGTTCGCGCTGCAGAACCAAGTGGCCGAAGGAAAGCTGGTGGAGACCTGGAGGGCGCCGACCGGATGAGCAAGGTCTGTTTCGAGATCGATCGATCCCTGTGTCAGGGGCACAATCGCTGCGCGGCGCTTGCGCCGGATGTCTTCGGCATAGACGACGACGGGTACGCCTTCACGTTCGACGACGGTGAAGTGCCCGACGACCTCATCGATTCAGCGGAGGACATCGTCGGGGCGTGCCCCGAGCAGGCGATCCTGCTGCGAACCCGGCCGTGAGGGTGTCAGCCGGCGTCGGTGAGGTCGTGCCATTCCCGGCGGGTCCGCGCCAGCGTGTTCTGGCGGAGGTCCTCGAATGTGCGCGTCGCGTCGCGGCCGATCCACTGCGGCATCAGCTCGATCGGCGGGCGGGGGTCGATGAGCGGCAGGTGCTGCCAGGCGTTGACGAGCCGGAGGTGCTGGAGCAGCACGGAGTCGCTGTCCGACCACCGCGACGCGTCGAAGCGGCTCAGCAGGCCGCGGTAGACCTCGGCGATGTCGTCGAGCGGCCACGCGCGCCGGAGCACGGTCTGCTCGTCGACGCCGACCCCGGCGGCGGCGCCCACGTAGACGTAGGTGGAGTCGGCGAGCCCGTACTTCTCGAGCTGTTCTCCGAGATCGGCTCGGCTCTCGGTGTGCGGTGTGAGCCAGACGCCCGCGACGGGGTTGCCGAATCCGCGGCGCTCGAGCGCCGCGTACACCTTGCGTCGCACCACGCCCTGACGCTGCGGGATCGTCAGGAAGGCCACGAGCCACTGCCCGTCCCACGGCTCGGGCGAGGCCAGCGCCTCCACGCGGCGCTCTCCCTCGCGCAGCATCGCGATGCACGACGGTGTGGGAGTCCATCGCACTTCGCGCCCGACGCGCTCCCCGGTCATCCAGCCCGCGGCGGAGGCTCTCGCAATGGCCTGCCGGGCGGTCTGGCGCTCGATACCGAGTCCCGCCATGACGGCGATGAGCTGCGACGTCCACACGGGCTCGTCCTCGTCCATCACGAGCTCGCCGAGGATCGTCAGCAGATACGAACGGGCGCTGCCTCGAGTGACCGCGGGAAGGTCGGCGGGCTCATCGACGACAGTCAACGTCATCCCGGCCGCCACCTCCCATTGCGCCGTCAGTCTAGACGACCTGCGCACGCAGGATCGTCCCGAACGAAAGCAGTGTCATGATCGACCGCACCGAATTCTTCATCGACGGCGCCTGGACGCGTCCCGAAGGCGAGGGCCGGATGCCGGTGGTCGAGGCGGCGACGGAGGACGACCTCGGCGTCATCCCCGTCGCGACGGATCGCGACATCGACCGCGCCGTCGCGGCGGCACGGCGTGCTCAGCCCGGCTGGGCGGCGGCGACGCCGGCGGAACGTGCGGATGCGCTCGACGCGTTCGCCGACGCCCTCGCGGAAGTGGCGGGCGAGGTCGCTGAGACCGTGTCGCGGCAGAACGGCATGCCCATCTCCCTCAGCCGCTTCCTGGAGGGGAAGTTCCCGCTCATCCTGATGCGGTACTACGCCGATCTGATCCGCTCGCGGGCGATGGAGGACGAGCGCGTGTCGCGGTTCAACCGCACCCTGGTCCGCCGGACGCCCGTGGGGGTGGTCGGCGCGATCGTGCCCTGGAACTACCCGGTCACGCTCGCGGTAGCCAAGATCGCGCCCGCGCTGGCCGCCGGCTGCACCCTGGTGGTGAAGCCGACCCCGGGCACCGCGCTCGATTCCTATCTGCTGGCCGAGTCGGCGATGCGGGCAGGGCTTCCCCCGGGGATCGTGAACTGGGTGCCCGCAGGTCGTGAGGTCGGCGAGCACTTGGTCGCGCATCCGGATGTCGACAAGATCGCCTTCACCGGATCGACGGCCGCGGGCCGGCGGATCGGCGAGATCTGCGGCGGCCTCATCCGGCCGGTGAGCCTCGAACTGGGCGGCAAGTCCGCGGCCATCGTGCTCGAGGACGCGGACCTCCCGGCGCTGTCGCAGAAGTTCTTCGCCGCGACGCTCGCGAACAACGGCCAGACGTGCGTGTCGTCCAGCCGGATCCTCGCGCCGCGCAGCCGATACGAGGAGGTCGTCGACTTCGTCGCCGCCCTGGCATCGGAGTCGACCGTCGGCGACCCGCTCGATCCTGCGACCGAGATCGGTCCGCTCGCCTCGGCCGAGCACCGCGACCGCGTCGAGCGCTTCATCCGGATCGGCCGGGAGGAGGGGGCGCGCCTGGTCGCAGGCGGCGGCCGGCCGGCGGGCCTGGACCGCGGATGGTATGTGGAGCCCACGGTCTTCGCCGATGTGGCGAGCCGCTCGACTCTGGGCCAGGAGGAGATCTTCGGTCCCGTGCTCAGCGTGATCCCCTACGACGACGAGGAGGACGCCGTGCGCATCGCGAACGACACCGAGTACGGCCTCGCCGGAAGCGTCTGGAGCTCCGACGTCGACCGGGCGACGGCCCTGGCACGACGCGTCGAGACCGGAACGATCGGCGTCAACGGATTCGACATAGATCCGTACGCACCCTTCGGCGGGGTCAAGCATTCCGGCCTCGGCCGCGAGTTCGGACCCGAGGGCCTCGCCGCGTTCGAGACCTTCCAATCGATCTACCTGCCGCGATGAAGGCCGCATGGATCGAGGAGTTCGGCGGTCCGGAGGCGATCCGGATCGGCGACAGGCCCATGCCCGTGCCGGGTCCGGGCGAGGTCCGCGTGCGCGTCGAGGCGTGCGGCGTGTGCCGGCACGACCTGCTGACGCGCTCGGGCGCCTTTCCCCTGACCGTGCTGCCCGTCATCCTCGGACATCAGATCGCTGGCGTCGTCGACAGCGTCGGCGAGGGTGTGGACGAGCTGAGTCCGGGTCAGCGGGTGCTGTCGATGGTCTACCAGACGTGCGGTCGGTGCGCGGCGTGTCTCGCCGGGCAGCAGCCGCTGTGCCGTGAGCGTCCGCGATTCCTCGGTGAGGACCTCGACGGTGGCTACGCCGAGTTCGTCGTGGCCACCGCCTCCGTGTGGGTCCCGCTTCCACCGGATCTGGAGCCCGAGCGCGGCGCGCTCGCCGCGTGCTCCCTGGGCACCGCGTATCACGCGATCGTCAGCCGCGGCGGAGTCCGGGCCGGCGAGCGGGTGGTCGTCACGGGAGCGAGCGGCGGCGTCGGGATGCAGGCCGTGGCGATGCTGCGGGCCTTCGGGGCGCTGCCCATCGCGGTGACGCGGCGGGACGCGACGGTTCCCGCTCTGGAGGGCGCGGGCGCGGAAGCGGTCGTCGTCGCGGAGGACGGGAGCTACCGGCATGAGGTGAAGCGCCTCACCGGGGACGGAGCCGATCTCGTGCTCGACATCGTGGGAGGCGCGGGCCTCGGCGAGGCCATGCACAGTGCACGGCCCGGCGGCCGGATCGTCGTGCTGGGCAACGTGGAGGGCGGCACCGCCGAGATCCGCCCCGCGCTGCTGATCCTCAAGGAGCTCACGCTCCTCGGCACGAAATCCGTCACGCGCGATGAGCTGCGGAGCGTCGTGGGCCTCGTGTCGGACGGCGTGCTGCAGATCGACGAACCCCGCGTCCGACCGCTCGACGAGGCGGTCGCGGCGCATTCGGACATGGAGCGAGGGCTGTCCGCGGGCCGCACCGTCCTCGTGCCCACGTCGCTTTGACGAGCATCGAAAAAGCGTATACGGTATTCAGAAGTTCCCTTTTCAATGAGGAGAAGCGCATGAGCGACACAGCCGCGATCATCGCGGGAATCGGACAGACCGACTTCTCGAAGGCGAGCGGACGGAGCGTCCAGCAGCTCGCGCTGGAGGCGGCCTTCGCCGCGATCGAGGATGCCGGCCTGAAGCCGAGCGACATCGACGGCCTCATGCCGTACAAGATCGGCCCCACGAGCGAGGACCTCATCGCCGGGCTCGGCCTCGAAGACGTCCGGTTCACCAACGTGTCGCACATGGGCGGCGCGAGCCCGGTCGCGAGCCTGCGCACGGCGGCGCTCGCGGTGCAGGCCGGGATCGCGAACGCGGTCATGGTGTTCGTCGCCCGCAACGGGCGCTCCGGCGCGCGGGTGGCGGCGCGGCTGAGCGCGCAGGTTCCCGGCACGTCGCTGCGCGAAGGCCTCGAGCAGCCTGTCGGGCTCAGCACGCCGGCCCAGTGGTACGCGCTCTTCGCCCGCCGGCACATGATCGAGTACGGGACCACGCGCGAGCAGCTGGGCGCGGTGGCGATCACGATGCGCAACCACGCGCTCCTGAACCCCGAGGCGATGATGTACGGCCGTCCGCTGACGATGGACGAGTACCGCAACTCCAAGCCGATCGCCGATCCGTACCTCATGTTCGACTGCTGCCTGGAGACCGACGGCGCCTGCGCCGTCATCGTGACGCGCGCGGACCGCGCCGATTCGCTGCCGCACAAGGCCGTCCGCATCGCCGGTGTGGCCGAAGGGCACGCCGACAACGCCGACGACATCGTCAACCGGCGGGACTTCTTCAACCTCGGGCTCACGAAGGCGGCCCCCCGGGCATTCGCACAGGCCGGCCTCGCGCCGAGCGACGTCGACCTCGCGCTGATCTACGACTGCTTCACGTTCGAGGTGATCCAGCAGCTCGAGGAGGCCGGATTCGTGGCCCGCGGCGAGGGGGGCGCCTTCGTGGAAGAGGGCAACATCGCCCTCGGCGGCAGTCTGCCGGTGAATCCGCACGGCGGACTTCTCTCGCAGGGGCACATCGCGGGCATCAACCACATCGTCGAGGCCGTTGTGCAACTGCGCGGAGCCGCGGGCGACCGGCAGGTGGCGGACGCCGAAGTGGCGGCGGTCACCGGATGGGGCGACCTCGGAGACGGATCGCTCGCGATCCTCACGGTCTGACGCGAAGAGAACGGAGCACGAGCATGATCGACCTCGCGACACTCGACATCCCGCGACCGGACATCACCGACCGCGACCTCGCGGGCTTCTGGGAGGGCACGGCGGCAGGCGAACTGCGGGTCCCGCGTTCGCGCGTGACCGGGGAGTACATCTGGCCGCCGCGGCCGTCCGCCGTCGGCGTGCCGGACTTCGACCTCGAGTGGGTCGGGGTCCCGTCGACCGGAACCCTCTTCACCTGGACGGTGGTCCACCAGACCGGCCTTCAGGGATACTCGGGGATCACCCCCTACGGCGTGGCCGTCGTCCAGCTCGACGACGTGCCGGTGCGGATGGTCGGCTTCGCCGACTTCGATCCCGCCGAGCTGAAGGCCGGGATGGCGCTCACCGCAGGCTTCGCGGACCTCGGCGACGGCGTCCACCTCCTCGTGTGGCGGAAGAGCGAAGGATGACGCGCACCGTCTGGGAGGAGGTCGCCGAGAGTCGGCGACCCGAGCTCCGCGCACTCGTCGAGGAGCGGATCGTTCCGCTGGTCGACGAGTCCGAGCGCACGCAGCGGTTCCCGACGGAGGTCTACCGGCTCCTGGGAGAACGCGGCTTCCTCGCCATCGGCGCGCCCGCCGAGCAGGGCGGCGGCGGAGGGGGCCGCACGGCGGAGGTCATGGTCGTGGAGGAGCTCTCGCGTGCTTCCGCCGGCCTGACGATGTCGGTCGTGCCCCTCTTCATCGTCCGCATCGCGATCTTCGAGTTCGGCGGTCAGCGCGTGATCGAGGAGGTGGGACGGAAGGTGATCACGGGCGAGCGCGTCGTCGGCATCTGCATGTCCGAGCCCGACGCCGGCTCCGACGTGCAGGGCATCTCGACCCGCGCGGTCCGCGTGGATGGCGGCTGGAGCATCACCGGCAGCAAGATGTTCATCACGAACGGCACGATCGCCCAGGACCTGATGGTCGTGGCGAAAGTCGACGATCCCGAGCTGGGGCGCGGCATCGGACTGTTCCTCACCGCGACGGACCAGCCCGGCTTCCAGGCCCTCAAGCTCGACAAGGACGCCAGCCGCGGCTCCGACACGACCGAGCTGGGGTTCGAGAGGTGCTTCGTCCCCGACCACCGGGTGCTCGGCTCGCCGACGGAAGGCTTCCGCGCGGCGATGCGCGTGCTCAACGGCGAGCGGATCCTCTCCGCCGCCCGTGCGATCCAGCTCGCGGAGGACGCGTGGGCCGACGCCGTCGTGTGGGCGGCGACGCACGACGACCTCGGCGAATCGGCCCTTACGCAGCAGGCGTATCAGGGACCGCTCGCGACGGCGCACGCCGAGTTGTGGGCTGCGCGCCTGGCACTGCGCGACGTGTGCCGGCTGTGGGACGAAGGCGATGCGGCCGTGGAGGAGGCGTCGATGCTCAAGGACTTCTCCACGCACGTCTCCCTGCGCGTGACACGCGAGGCGCAACGGCTCATGGGGCTCGACGGACAGCTCGCCGGCTCCCGCGTCGCACGCAACGCCCGCGACGCCCGGCTCGGGCCGGTCACCGCCGGAAGCGAGCAGATCATGCACCGGCTCGTCGCGCGCGCACAGGGCTGGCCCCCCGCACGTCACTGAACACGAATCACGACAGAAAGAAGGCACCGATGCCGCTCACTCCGCCCGACCTGCCCGGCACGATCCTCTACGACGTGAAGGAGCACATCGCCACCGTCACGCTGAACAACCCGGATCGCTACAACGCGGTCTCGCCCGAGATGCGCACCGGCATCCGCTCGGCCTTCAACACGGCGAACGCGGATGACGACGTCTGGGTGATCATCTTCAACGCCGTCGGCGAGAAGGCGTTCTGCGCCGGCGCCGATCTGACCTCTACGGTGAAGGATCTGACGGCCACGCCGGAGACGCAGCTGCGCGAAGTCGTGCCCGACCCTGCCAAGCGGCACTTCCACGACGTTTTCAAGCCGATCATCGCGGCGGTCAACGGCGTCTGCACGGCCGGCGGCCTCGAGATGCTGCAGGGCACCGACATCCGCATCGCCTCCGAGAACGCGCGCTTCGGGCTCGGCGAGGTGCGCTGGGGGATCGTGCCGCTGGGCGGATCGCATGTGCGACTCCCGCGCCAGATCCCGTGGGCCGTCGCGATGGAAATCCTCCTGACCGGCGACATGATCCCGGCGGAGCGGGCGCGCGAGATCGGCCTGGTCAACCGGGTGGTGCCTCTCGAAGACCTGCAGCAGACCACGTGGGACCTGGCCAAGCGGCTCACCAAGAACGGTCCGCTCGCTCTCCGCACGGCGAAGGAGTCCGTCGTGCGGGGGATGTTCCTCGAGCCGGCCTTCGTCAACGACTTCTATCTCGCGCAGCGCGTGTTCTTCAGCGAAGACGCGAAGGAAGGACCGCTGGCGTTCAAGGAGAAGCGCGACGCGAACTTCACGGGTCGCTGAGGACTGAGGGGCGAGGATCATGGCGGTCATCATCGAGGATCACCTGCACGAGCTGAGGCAGCTCGTGCGGGAGGTGCTCGCCCGCGACGTGTCCGACCATGGCCTCGCGCGCGAGCACGGGACCGCGGCACTCCAGGAGCGCCGCCGCGACGTGATCGGCGTCGGCGCACTGGATGCCGCGTCCGCCGTCGATGCGGGCGGACTGGGACTCGAGGGCGCCGCCGCGGTCGCCGCGGAGGCCGCACGGTTCTCGGGCTCCCTCGGCTGGACCCTCGTCCCCTCCCTCCTGCTCCGCGCGCTCGGCGAGGATGTCGACGCCGATCGCATCGGCATGGCGACCCGGCTCACGGGCACCGTGCCGGCCGCGGATTCGTCGGGCCGGCTCGAAGGCGTCGCCGCCGTCGTGCTGGACGGCGCCGAGGCGGATGCGATCCTCATCGTCGGCGGCGGTGCCGTCGTGATCGCACCGCGCACGGCCGTCGCCGCCGTGAACCGCATCCACTCCTATGAGGGCCTGCGCGGCGCCGAGCACGCGGAACTGGTGTTCGACGGCGCCGGGCGGGTGCTCGCCACGACGACATCCGATGCCGAGTCTGCCCTGCGCATCCTGGCCGGAGCCGTCGCCGTGGGAATCGGCGAGGCGGCAGTCGCCTCGGCCCGGAACTATCAGCGCCAGCGGATCCAGTTCGGCCGCCCGATCGCCGAGTACGGCGAGATGCGCGCGATGCTCGCCGACGGCGCGGAGCGCGTCATGACCGCCCGGCAGGCGGTGCTCGGCGCCGCGCGAGTCGGAGTCGCCCGCCCCGCCTCGACGGCCGGCGCTGCGGCGGCCTTCCTCGCCGCGAGCGGCGCTGCGGTGCGGGCGGCCGAGATGGCGCAGCACTCGCATGGCGGATACGGGCACATGACCGAATTCGCCGTCCACACGCTCGTGCGAGACGCCCGGATGATCGCCGTGTGCGCGGGCAGTCATCCGGAGCTCGACGAAGCCGTCTTGACCGGCATCGACCAGATCTGAGAACGAGAGAGAAGAGACATGCGCGACGCCTACATCGTGGGGGTGGGGATCACCCCCTTCGGCAAGTTCCCCGAGGAGACTCTCGGCTCCCTCGGTCGTCGAGCGTCCCTCGATGCGCTCCTCGACGCCGGGATCGGCCCGCGCGACGTCGAGGTGATCTCATGCGGCTCGGCGCGCAGCGGCATCCTCAACAACCACGAGAGCGGTGTCGGGCAGCTCATCGGATGGGAGCTCGGCATCCGGACCGTTCCCGTCTACAACGTCAAGAACTACTGCGCATCCGGATCTACCGCGTTCGACGTCGCGCACATGGCCGTCTCCGGCGGGTTCCAGGACGTGGCGCTCGTCATCGGAGTCGAGAAGATGTCGGTGCGCGCCGAGAAGGGACGCCCGATCACGTCGGACGGCGTCGAGGTGGAGACCGACTTCGGCTTCACCCCGCCCGCGGTGTTCGCCGCCGCGGCGGCCGAGCACATGTCGGAGTTCGGCACGACGCGTGAGCAGATCGCGATGGTCGCCGTGAAGAACCGCAAGAACGCCGAGCACAACCCCGTGGCGCAATACCGCAAGCCCGTGACGGTGGAGCAGGTTCTCGCATCGCCGACCGTGGCCGGGGTGCTGAATCTCTTCGACTGCTGCCCGACCGGCGACGGGGCCGCCGCGGTGGTCCTGATGTCGGAGGACGCCGTCCGCCGGTTCGGTCTGGGCGACCGCGCCGTCAAAGTCGCGGCCTCGGTGCTCGCCAGCGGCGAGTACGACCAGATCAAGCCGCTCACGAGCTTCCACCTCGACGTGCTCTCCTCCCGGACCGCCTACGAGAAGGCTGGAATCGGACCCGAGGACATCGATCTCGCCGAGGTGCACGACGCGTTCACGATCACCGAGATCATCCACGCGGAGGATCTCGGATTCGTCGCGAAGGGAGACGGCGGGCGCGCCGTCGAGGCCGGCGAGTTCTCGATCGGCGGCCGGCTCCCGATCAGCCCGAGCGGCGGACTGCTCACGAAGGGGCATCCGCTGGGGGCCACCGGCACGGCGCAGCTCGTGGAGCTCACGCAGCAGCTGCGCGGCGAATCCGGCGCCCGGCAGGTGGAGGGCGCGAAGGTCGCCCTCGCCCAGCTCAGCGGCGGCTTCATGGAGAGCGACCTCGCCACCAGTTCGATGATCATCCTCACGCGCTGACGCGCCCGTACGAGAAGAGACCGACGTGTCGACCACGAATCCGCCGCACTACGCCGACCTCGTCCTCGCCGACCTCGGCGAGGGCCGTGTGCTCGTCGAGACGCGGTGCCCGCTCTGCGGCGAGCACCGCTATCCTCCGCGCGCGCTGTGCGTCAACGACCTCACTCCGATGGAGAAGGTGGCCGTGTCGCCCCGGGGCGCGCTCGTCGAGGCGGTGTGGGTCGAGCGGCCCCCGTACGGGCAGCCCCAGCCCTTCTGGGTCGGCTACATCGACATGCCCGAGGGCACGCGCATCTTCGCGAAGATCGATCCGCGCGGACGCGAGCTCGTCAGGGGCATGGCGATGGAGCACGAGCTCGGCATCGTCCGGACCGAGCCCGAGGACGTCGAGGGCCCGATCTTCTTTCCGGCGGAGGACTGACCGTGCTGGATCGCCACTTGCCCGAAGAGCTCCTCGACCTCGCCGCCGCCGCGCGCGAACTCGCGACCAAGCGCATCGCGCCGCTCGTGCACGAGACCGAGCGCTCGCACGCGTTCTCCCGTCCCATCCGCGATCTGCTGGCCGAGGGCGGATTCCTCGGACTCGTCGTCCCGCAGCGCTTCGGCGGCATCGATCTGGACGTGCGCGCGGAAGCCGTCGTCGTGGAGGAGATCGCGCGGGTGTACCCCAGCGCCGCGACCTACCTCACAGCGCACTGGACCGCGAGCAAGATGCTCGTGCGCGCGGCCGAGGCGGGACAGGACGACCCGTGGCTGCTCGAGGAACTCGGCCGGATCGCGGCGGGCGAGCACCTCGGGGCGATCGCCGCCACAGAGCCTGAGGCGGGATCCGATCTCGCGCACCTCGTGACCCGTGCCCGGCGCGACCGGGACGAGTGGGTGCTCAACGGTGGGAAGCGGTTCATCACGAACGGCGGCTCGGCCGACTTCTACTCCGTCATGGCGCGCAGCGGCGGCGAGGGCGCTCGAGGCATCTCGGTCTTCTTCGTCGAGGCGGACCGGCCGGGGATCGTGGCGACGAGGCTCGAGAGCAAGATGGGACTCCACGGCTCCGCCACCGCCGAGCTGACGATCGACGACCTCCGGATCCCTGCCGACCATCTGCTCGGTGGGGACGGCGAGGGCTTCGGCATGCTCATGGCGGGCCTCGACGGAGGCCGCGTCACCGTGGCGGCGATGTCGGTCGGGATCGCCGCGGCGGCTCTGGAGTACTCCCTCGAGTACGCCCGGAGCAGACGGCAGTTCGGGCAGTCGATCGCGGACTTCCAAGGCGTGCAGTTCCTGCTCGCCGACATGGAGATCGCCGTCACCGCCGCCCGTGCGCTGACCCGGGATGCCGCCGAGGCGCTGGCGCTGGGCGACGCCAACGCGAGCCAGCTCGCGTCGATCGCCAAGACGTACGCCAGCGACGCCGCGATGCAGGTCAGCACCGACGCGGTGCAGGTGCACGGCGGATACGGCTACATCGACGAGTATCCCGTCGAGATGCTGATGCGCGATGCCAAGATCGGCCAGATCTACGAGGGAACGAATCAGCTGCAGCGCGCTCTCATCGCTCGTCGCTCGCTCAAGGGCGGTCGGCGATGACCGAGCCGAAGGTGACGCTGGAGCGACGCGGGCCGATCGCCTGGATGGCGCTCAACCGCCCCGACAAGCTCAATGCCCTCGATCTCGAGAGCGTCGAGCTGATCGCCGGCTACGTCGAGGACGTGAACGAGGATGCGGCGATCCGGGCGATGGTCGTCACCGGGAACGGGCGCGCGTTCTGCGCCGGCGGTGATCTGACCGCCATCCAGCCGTTGCTGGACGACCGAGACGCCTTCGACGACTTCCTCACCCGGTGGAACGACGCCTTCGACGCGCTCGAGTCCTGCCGGGTGCCCACGATCGCCGCCGTCGACGGCCTGACGTTCGCGGGAGGCATCGAGCTGACGCACGTCTGCGACTTCGTGGTCCTCGGCGGCGACGTCGTCATCGGCGATCAGCACGCCAACTTCGGGGTCTTCCCGGCGGGCGGCAGCATCCAGCGTCTCGCCCGGCTGATCGGCGTCCGGCGGGCCAAGTGGGTGATCATGTCGGGATCCGTGATCAGTCCTCAGGAGGCGCTCGACTGGGGGCTCGCGAACGTCGTCGTGCCGACATCCGAGGTCGTGGCGGAGGCGGAGCGCCGCGCGCTCCTGCTCGCGGGCAAGAGCGCGTCGCTGAACTGGCAGATCAAGCGCGGCCTCGTCGAGGACCTGCATCGGGACGTGCGATCGGCGATGGCCCTCGAGCGTCCGCACGCTCTCGACCACGCGCTCGGCGAAGACCAGCGGATCGGCATGCAGGCGTTCGTCGACCGGACCGAGCCCCGATTCCCCCCGCGCGTCGTCGCGCACTCGAAAGACACCTCAGGAGCGGAGAAACCATGACCTACACCGACATCATCTACGACGTCGCCGACCGCGTCGCGACGATCACGATCAACCGGCCGGAGAAGCGGAACGCGTTCCGCGAGGAGACCCTCGACGAGCTGATCGACGCGTTCGGCACGGCGGAGGCGGACCGCAGCGTCAGCGTGATCGTGATCACGGGTGCTGGTGACAAGGCGTTCTGCTCCGGCGGCGACATCAATTGGGAGGATGCGTCGGATCCGTCCGGGGCTGCTCGGATGAACCGGCGTACGAGCAATCTGTCGCTCATCATGCGCGGATGCGGCAAGCCCATCATCGCCAAGGTCCGAGGGTACGCGGTCGGCGGGGGGAACGAGCTGCAGATGATCTGCGACCTCACGATCGCCGCGGACAACGCGAAGTTCGGCCAGGCGGGACCCAAGATGGGCAGCGTGCCGGTGTGGTGGGGCACCCAGCTCCTGCCCCGCATCGTGGGCGAGCGCAAGGCTCGGGAGATCGTCATGCTGTGCGAGCCGATCCCGGCCGCCGAGGCGCTCGAGATGGGACTCATCAACAAGGTGGTACCGGCCGACGAGCTGGATGACGCCGTCAAGGCGTGGTGCGACCGACTGCTCACGATGAGTCCTCAGGCGCTGCGAGTCGCGAAGCTGTCCCTCAACTTCGAGACCGACCAGCTGTGGGCGTCGGTCCAGCACGGCCAGCAGATGATCAATTTCATCCACGGCACGGACGAGTTCCACGAGGGGACGCAGGCGTTCCTGGAGAAGCGCCCGGCGAACTTCGACCGATTCCGTTGAGCACAAGACCCGAGCGAGGAGAACACATGACATTCCAGGACAAGACCGTGGTCGTCGCGGGCGGCGGCAGCGGAATCGGGCGCGCCACCGCTCTCCTGCTGGCCGAGCGCGGCGCGAACGTCGTCGTGGCCGACAAGAACCTCGCCGGTGCGGAAGAGACCGCGGCCCTCGTGGAGCAGGCCGGCGCGAAGGCGATCGCCGAGGCGTTCGACATCACGGTCCGCGCCGACAGCGAGCGCCTCGTCGAACAGGCCGTGAAGGCGTTCGGGGGGGTCCAGTCGTTCACGAGCACCGTGGGGTGGTCGGACACGACCTTCTTCGCCCAGGAGACCGAGGAGTACTGGGAGCGCATCATCCGGATCAACCTCCTCGGCGCGATCTTCTTCAGCCGGTCGGCCCTCGATCACCTCGCGGCCAACGGCGGCGGATCGATCGTTCTCACGAGCTCGGATGCCGGAAAGGTCGGCACGATGGGCGAGACGGTGTACGCGGGCGCGAAGGCGGGAGTCATCGGCTTCGTCAAGTCGCTCGCCCGCGAGGCGGCACGCGACAAGATCCGCGTCAACGCGATCTCGCCCGGTCCGACCGACACACCGCTCATGCGCGCGCAGACCGACCAGGACGTCATCGCCAAGATGATCCGCGCCGTGCCGCTCAAGCGGGTCGGTCAGCCGGAGGAGCAGGCGGCCGCGATCGTGTTCCTGGCGTCCGACGAGGCATCGTTCATCACCGGCCAGACGCTGTCCGTCAGCGGCGGCCTGACCATGAACTCCTGAACCCATGACCGACAGTCCGCCCCGCGCTCCGGGGAAGGTCGTGCCGCTCGCTGACGCGATCCGCACGTTCGTCCAGCCCGGAGACGTCATCCTGTCCGCGTACAACGAGGCGCGCCCGAACGCCGCGCTCATGGAGCTCGCCCGCAGCTTCGCGGGACGGCCGGCCGATCTGACACTCGTCACGGCGGGCATGGTGAGCGTCCAGCACGCGCTGATCGAGCTCGGGATCGTCACGAAGGTCGTGGCGTCGTTCGTCGGCGAGAACTACCCGTCCGCCCGCCCGAGTCCGGCGTTCCAGCGCGCGTTCGCCGAGGGCAGGGTGCACATCGAGAACTGGTCGATGTGGGCCCTCATCGCGCGACTCGTGGCGGGCGGACTCGGCATTCCCCTAATGCCGGTGCGGTCGATGGTCGGAAGCGGGATGGCGGAGCAGAACGAGCACGCCTTCCGCGTGATCCCCGACCCCTTCGGCGGTCCGGATCTGGCCGCGGTCGCCGCCCTGCGTCCGGATGTGACGATCGTCCACGCGCTCGCCGCCGACACCGAGGGCAACCTCATCCTGTCCGCACCTTACGGCGAGGCCCAGTGGGGATGCCTCGCCGCGCGCCGCGGCGTCATCGCGACCGTGGAGGAAGTCGTGGACGCGTCGGTGATCAGGGAGCACAACGCCCTGGTCCGCGTTCCCGGCCACCTCGTGCGCTCGGTGTCGCTCGCGCCGTTCGGAGCGCATCCGTACGGGATCTTCAACCCCGGACTGCCCGGGATAGACGACTACGTCGACGACGGCGCGTTCATGGCCGAGGTCTTCGACGCCTCCCGCACTCCGGAGGCGTTCTCCGAGTGGATCCGCGAATGGATCCTCGAGGTGGGCGGCCACGACGGATACCTCGAGCGGCTGGGCATCGCGCGACGCGCGGCGCTCGTGGAGGAGGCGGCTCATCCGCCGGCGCCCCCGCAGGCCTGGACCGGGCCGGCGACCGGCGTCGAGCGCCAGGTCGTCACCGCGAGCCGCAGGATCGCCGACCGCGTCGAGGCGTCGGGGATCGAGGCGATTCTCGCCGGCGTGGGTCTGTCGAACCTCGCCTCGTGGATGGCGGTCGAGGGGATCCGCGCCTCTGGCGGATCCGTGCGGCTCATGGCCGAGATCGGCATGTACGGGTACGAGCCGCAGCCCGGGGATCCGTTCATCTTCTCGAACCGCAATCTCCCGACCAGCACGCTCCTCACGGATGTCATGACCACGCTGGGGGCGCTCGTGTCGGGTCCCGCGACCCGCACGCTGGGGGTCCTCGGCGCCGGAGAGGTCGATCAGCGGGGCAACGCCGCCTCCACGTACTCGGGCGGCGGCGCCTACATCGTGGGATCGGGCGGCGCGAACGACATCGCGAGCGGGGCGGACGAGGTGCTTCTCACCGTCAACCACGCCCGACTCGTCGAGCAGGTCGGCTATATCACGAGTCCGGGGACCCAGGTGCGGGTCATCGTCTCGTCGCGCGGCGTCTTCGAGCGCGACGGAGACGGCGACTGGGTGCTGCGTCGCTGGTTCGCGCCGGACGGTGAGACCCTCGACGAGGCCGTCGCCGCGATGCGCGCGGCATCCCCCTGGGAGTTCCGGGTGGCGCCCGACGCGGAGCCCGAACCCGAACCCACCGACGACGAGCTCGCGCTGCTGCGGTCGTACGACCCGGCCCGCGTTTTCCTCCGCAGCCGCTGACGCGGCTCCACACGAAAGAAGGCAGTGCCGCCATGAACGTCATCCGGGATCGCCGCTACGACGCGATCCGCCACGCCAGCGATGTCTACTCCCCCCAGGAGATGGCAGGCTTCCGCGCCAGTGGTCTCTGGCGGGATGCCGTCCTCACGGACTTCCTCAGTAGGCATGCGGCCGAGCGGCCGGACGCCGTGGCGGTGGTGACCGACACGGGCGACCGCGCCACGTGGCGGGAGCTCGCCGACGCCGTCGACCGGCTCGCGAGCGGATTCATCGCGCTGGGGCTCGAGCCGGGCGACTTCGTCGGGGTCCAGCTTCCGAACTCGCTGGAGTTCGTGGTCACTTACCTCGCGATCCAGCGGGCCGGGCTGCGGGCGATGACGATGCTCACGATCTACCGTGAGAAGGACGTCACGTTCATGCTCAACAAGTGCGGCGCCAAGGCGTACGTGGCGTTCGCCGAGCACCACCGGTTCGACTTCGAGGCGATGATCGGCGCGATCCGCTCGGACGTGCCGTCGCTCGAGCACGTCGTGCTCGTGCGCGGCTCGGGCTCCGGCGCGACCGTGGACTTCGACGCGCTCGGCTCCACGAGCCCGCTCGGCTCCGAGACGCTCGCCGGCCTGCGACCCGACCCGGATGCGATCTCCAAGGTCAACTTCACGTCGGGCACCACCGGGTCGCCGAAGGGCGTCGTGCACACGCACAACACCGACCTCGTGCCTCCGCTGCTGATGCAGCGCGCGGTCGGCCTGGGGCCGGAGACCCCGATCTGGATGCCGAGCCCGATCGCGCACGTGACCGGCCTGCTCTTCGGTCCCTACGCCGCGCTGCTCAACGGGGCGAAGCTCGTGCTGCAGGATGCGTGGGATCCCGTCCGCGCACTCGAGCTCATCTCCACGGAGCGCCCGTTCGTCACCGTCAGTGCGACGCCCTTCATCGCGGCGATGCTCGAGGTGCCCGATCGGGCGGACTACGACGTGTCGAGCTTCAAGTACTTCGTGTCCGGTGGCGCCCGCATCCCGCAGATCCTGGTCCAGCGCGCGCGGGACGAGTTCGGCTGGTACCTGCTGCGGGTGTTCGGATCGGCGGAGGCGCCGCTGCACACCGCCAACCTTCCCGGCGACCCGTGGGAGAAGATGATCGACCGCGACGGCCGTCCGTTCCCCGGCGTGGAGTCGCAGATCGTCGACCCCGACGACCACTCCCGCGTCCTGCCTCCCGGCGAGCAGGGGGAGTACCGCACCCGCGGCCCTCACGTGTTCCTCGGCTACCTCGACGACCCCGATCGCACGTGGGAGGCGCGAAGCGCCGACGGCTGGTACTCCAGCGGTGACATCTGCCTCATCGACGACGACGGATTCGTGCAGTACATCGACCGCATCAAGGACATCGTCAACCGCGGCGGGATCAAGATCAGCGCGCTCGAGGTCGAGAACGAGCTGGTCGCGCACCCCGCCATCCAGCAGGCGGCCGTCGTCGCGGTGCCGGACGAGCGGCTCGGCGAGAAGGGCTGTGCCTTCGTCGTCCTCCGACCGGGCTCCTCCGTCACGCTGGAAGAGATCTCGCGCCACCTGGAGAGCCGGCACGTGACCCGGCAGAAGTGGCCCGAAGTGCTGCGGATCGTGGAATCGTTCCCCACGACCGCGACCGGAAAGGTGCGCAAGATCGATCTTCGCGCCGCCTACGAAGCGGAGGAGACCGCGTGAGCGCCCAGGATTTCGATGCCCGCGAGAGCGCGGCCTTCGGCTCGGCGGTGGCGATCGTCACCGGCGGCACGAGCGGCGTGGGCCTGGCGACCGCCCGGCGCCTCGCCGAGGCCGGCGTGCCCCGCATCCTGCTCGTGGGACGCAACCCCGAGCGCGGGGAGCGCGCCGCCCGGGAGGTGTCGGAGCTCGGCGCGGAGGCGGTCTTCCGATCGGCCGACGTCACAGTGCCCGGCGACGCGGTCGGGGTCGTCGCCGAGGCGGTGGACCGGTGGGGCCGGGTGGACATCCTCGTCAACTCCGCGAATGGCAGCGGGCGTCCCTCGCTGCTCGTGCGCACGGCCATCGAGGACCTGCTCCCCACCGTCGTGAGCCAGCTCGCCGGGGTGATGCACATGACGCACGCGGTGCGCGAGGTCATGGCGGCCCAGGAGTCGGGGGCGATCGTGAACGTCGCGTCCGACGCCGCCAAGTCGCCGACGCCGGGCGAGGCCGCCATCGGCGCGGCCATGGCGGGGATCGTCATGTTCTCCCGCACCGCCGCGATGGAGCTCAAGCGCAACGGCATCCGGGTGAACATCGTGACGCCGTCGCTCATCACCGGAACGGGGGGATACGACCGCGTGCAGCAGGACGAGTTCAGCACGAAGCTGTTCGGCAAGGCGATCCCCCTGGCTCAGCTCGGGGTCGTCGACGCGGAGGACATGGCGGAGCTCATCGTGTTCCTGTGCAGCCCGCGCGCGGGCAAGCTCACGGGGCAGGCGATCAGCCTGAACGGCGGCATCTCGGCGCACTGAGCCCTCCGCCAGGCCCTCCGCCAGGCCGTCCGCGCGCAGGTTGCGTCAGAACGCGGTGACGACGACGCGGGCGACGCCCGGTTCGCGCAGCAGGTCCCAGCCGGCGTCGATCTCGTCGAGGCCGATCTGCCGCGAGACCAGGGCGTCGAGGTCGAGTCCGCCCTCGAGATAGAGCTCCGCGAGGGCGGGGATGTCGCGGCGTGGCACGGAGTCGCCCATCGCCACCCCCTGCACGCGGATGCGGGAGTTGACCACGTCGTACGTGCGCAGGGGGAGCACGGCATCCGGATCGAGGATGCCGACGAGACAGAGCCCGCCGCCCGGACGGACCATCTGCAGCGCCTGGGCGGTGACGGCGGCGACTCCGACGAAGTCGAGCACCGCGTCGGCGCCGCGCCTGCTGATCTCGCGGACCGCCGCGACGGGATCGGCGCCGCGGGAGTCGATCGTGTCGGTCGCGCCGAACCGCCGGGCGAGCTCGAGCTTGTCGGGCGCGACATCCACGGCGACGACCCGCGATGCCCCGGCGCGCGAGGCGGCCGCGACGGCGTTGAGCCCGACACCGCCCGCTCCCACCACCACGACGACGTCTCCCGCTTCGACCCGCGCGGCGTTGACCACCGTGCCGGAGCCGGTGATGACGCTGCAGCCGAGGACGGCGGCCTGGGGGAAGGGCATGCGCTCGGGGATCGGCACGAGCTGGTTCTCGTGCACGAGCACCCGCTCGGCGAATCCGCCGAGTCCGAACCCCTGTGTGACGGGTGCGCCGTCGATCGTGACGCGGGGAGCCGCGCCGCGCGGGCGGAGGGTCGCCCAGGGGCGCTCGCACTGCAGCACGCGCTCGCGCAGGCAGGGTCCGCACTCGCCGCAGTACTGGATGAGGCATCCCACGACGTGGTCGCCGACGCGGACGGATGTCGCCTCCGGACCCACGTCGACGACGATGCCGGCGACCTCGTGGCCGAGCAGCACCGGCTTGGGGTAGCCGATGTCGCGCTGGGCCATGAGCAGGTCGGAGTGGCACAGTCCGGATGCGCGGACCTCGACCACGACTTCGCGACCCATCGGCCGATCCAGCTCGGCCGCTTTCACGACGAACGGTGCGCCGGTGCGCTCGACGATGCTCGCCCGCATGGGAACCTCCTTGTCGAGGGCGACGTCGCCCCACGCGACCACGTTATACCTGTTATGAAACTTCGTAACATCTCGTGTCTGAGATCGGGTGCCGGTGCGAACGTTGCGGAGCGGTGCTGTTTCGAATACGGTATACAGAAAGGCCTTAAGGGAGAGCACATGACAGCGACGTCGGAATCACGCCCCACTCTCTATCGGAGCGAGGAGATCGCCCCTCTTCTCTCGCCGCGCACGGTGGCCGTCGTCGGTGCATCGGAGCGTCCCGGTGCGTTCGGCGGGCAGGTGCAGAAGAACCTCATGTGCGGCGGAGCGACCGTGTACCCGGTGAATCCGAAGGCCGAGACCGTGTTCGGCGTCCGGGCCTTCGCGAGCCTCGCGGACATCGACGCGGATGTCGACCTCGTCGCGATCTGCGTTCCGCAGGCGGCGGTGGTCGACGTGGCCAGGGAGGCGTTCGAAGCGGGCATCCGCGCGGCGGTCATCTACGGATCCGGGTTCGCCGAGACCGGCACGGAAGCGGGCATCGCCGCCCAGCAGGAGCTCGTCGAGCTGGCGCGGAAGGGACTGCGCATCCTCGGGCCCAACTGCCTCGGGTTCATCGACTTCCATCGCGAGACCGAACTGCAGTTCATCGAGGGCTACGGCGAATCGATGGTCAAGGGAGGCATCGGCGTCGTCGCCCAGAGCGGCGCGCTCGGGTATCTGCTCACCCAGGCGCAGTACCGCGGGGTGGGCTTCTCGTACTGGGTGGCGCCCGGCAACTCCGTCGACGTCGACGCGCTCGACCTCGCCGGCTACATGCTCGACGACGACAACACGCGCGTCGTCGTCGTGATCTTCGAGGGGACCGCTGACGGCCGCCGGATCTTCGAGCTCGGACGCCGGGCGGCCGCGGTGGGCAAGCCCGTCATCGTGCACAAGCTCGGCCAATCCGAGATCGGCGGGAAGAGCGCCCGGTCGCACACCGGAGCGCTCGCCGGATCCAACACCGTGTACCACGAGGCGTTCCGTCGCGCCGGGCTCGTCGTCGTCGACCACTTCGACGAGATCATCCAGACAGCGGCCTTCTTCGGCAAGGCAGGCAGGGCGTCCACGAACGGCGTCGGAGTGTTCTCGGCGTCGGGCGGCGCGGCGATCATGGCCGCCGACGAGGCCGAGCCCGCGGGCGTGCCGCTTCCCCCGCTGCAGCCCGAGACGGCGCAGGAGCTGGCCACCGTGCTCCCCGGCTTCGGAACGATCGCGAATCCCGCCGACGTCACGGCCGAGGCCGTCCGCGATCCCGAGATCTTCCAGCGGGCTCTCGACATCTTCGGCTCCGATCCCGGGTTCGCCCTCGTCCTCGTCACCCTGACGGTCGCGAGTGAGAACATGACCGGGGTGCGGGCCCGGATCATCACCGAATTCGCCGCCCAGAGGGTGGGCGGCACACCCACCGCGGTGCTGTGGCTGAGCGAATGGGAGAGCGGACCGGGCGCCGACACCTTCGCGGCCGACCCCAACGTCGCGATCTTCTTCTCCCTGCGTGCGGCCATGGCCGCCGTGCGCAGCTGGCTGGACTGGAGCCTCTCGACCGAGCCGGTGGACCACGCCCACGACTATGCCGGTCTGCCCGAGGCGGCCGTCGCAGCGGACGACGCGCGCGCCGTGATCGCGGCGGGCGTCGACGACGTGGACGCGGCCACCGGCACGCTGCTGCTCGACGAGGCCGAGGGCAAGACGACGATCCGGTCCCTCGGCGTCACGACGAGCAATCCCGTCATCCTGACGCCGGGCTCGCCCGACCTCGAGCGCGAGCTGGCCGCGCTGGCCTATCCCGTCGTGGCGAAGGTCGTGTCGCGCCACATCGCGCACAAGGCCCGGGTCGGCGGCGTGCGGCTGTCGCTGCAGTCTCCCGACGAGGTGCGCGCGGCGGTGGAGGACTTCGCCGCGCGCTTCGCCCGCGACGGTGTGCCGGCATCCACTCTCGTCGAGTCCATGGTCACCGGCACACGGGAGTGGTTCGTCGGGGGCAAGCGGGACGCGGCATTCGGCGTCGTGCTCACGGTGGGCCTCGGCGGCACGGATGTCGAGGGCAGGAAGCCGATCCTCATCGTCGGCGAGCCCTCGCCCGCGGGCCTGCGCCGGCGGCTGGCCGACGACCACCGCATCCTCGGGGATGCGCTCGCGGGACGGGCGGATCTGCAGGAGCAGCTGGCGATCGTCTCCGAGCGCGTGCTCGCGCTGTTCGCCGCGCTACCCGAGCTGGAGGAGCTCGACATCAATCCGCTGATGGAGACGCCCGAGGGACTCGTCGCCGTCGACGCCGCACTGATCGCCCGGCCCATCGCGGTGGCCGCCACCGTCGCCTGAATCGAGGAGCACCCGTGGACTTCGCACTGTCCGAAGAGCAGGAAGAGCTGCGCGCGGTCGTCCGTCAGCTGATGAACGCGAAGGCGGACGACGCCTACCTGCGCGACATGGACGAGCGCGCCGAGTTCCCGTTCGAGCTGTACCGGGAATGGGTGGACAACGGGCTGCTCGCGCTCCCGTTCCCCGAGGAGCTCGGCGGCCAGGGCGCCGGGATCATGGAGTTCGCGATCGTCGTCGAGGAGATCGGGCGGCGCGGCTACGACGTGAGCCTTCCGTACTGCGGCCCCATCTTCAACGCGCTCAACATCACCCGGCACGGCACTGCCGAGCAGGTCGACCGGTTCGTCCGGCCGTTCCTCGTGGGCGATCTGCGCTTCAGCATCGCGATGACCGAGCCCCAGGCGGGTTCGGACGCCGGCAACATGCGCACGACCGCGGTGCGCGACGGCGACCACTACGTCCTCAACGGCGCGAAGATGTTCGCGAGCGGCGCCGGCGTGCCCGACACGTACATCAACCTCTACGCGAAGACGGATCCGTCGGCGCCTCCGGGCAAGGGTCTGAGCCTGTTCCTCGTCAAGAACGATCTGCCGGGACTGGAGATCACGAAGGTCCCGACGCTCGGGCGGCGGATGTATCCCACGACGCAGATCTTCCTCGACGACGTGCGGGTTCCGGTCGAGAACCGCGTCGGCGAAGAGGGCGACGGCTGGCGCATCATGATGTCCGGTCTGGAGCTCGAGCGGGTCGCGACATCCGCCGCGTACCTCGGCAACGCGGTCACGGTGGTGGACGAGGCGACGGCGTACGCCAAGACCCGCGAGCAGTTCGGGCAGCCGATCGGCCAGTTCCAGGTGATCGCGCACATGCTCGCAGACATGCACACGCAGGTGGAGGCGGCCCGCCTGCTCACGTATCAGGCGGCCTGGCTCGTCGAGAACGGCAAGGGCGACCGGCAGCGGATCAGCATGGCCAAGCTGTTCGGCTCGGAGACGTTCCTCGAGGTGGCCCGCCAGGGGCTGCAGATCATGGGCGGCTACGGCTACTCCATGGAGGCGCCGATGCAGCGGCACCTGCGGGCCGCGCTCGGAACGACGATCACGGCGGGGACCTCGCAGATCCAGCGTCAGACCATCGCGAGCGCTCTGGGCCTGCGCCCGGACGGGAGCGGCAGCAGGCGCCGATCGTGACCGCCGGAGCGGTGGGGCACCGCGGAACGCCGACGCGGGCGGAAGCGTCGTCCCCGGACGATGCGGTCGCCGCGGCGACGATCCGCGAGGTTCCGGGGCTTTCCTGGGTGCGGGCCATCCGCCTGCCGCTGAACGGCCTCACGAAGGGAAGCGTCAACGCGTTCCTGGTCGACACGGGCGACTCCTTCGTGCTCATCGACGCGGGCCTCGCCACGGAGGCGCCCACGCTGGAGCGGGCGCTCGAGGTCGCCGGAATCGCGCGGGGCGATCTGCGCGCCGTCCTGTGCACGCATCTCCACGCCGACCACGTCGGCGGGGCGAGCACGCTCCGCCGCGACGGATGGCTCGGCGCATCGGGCGAGATCGTCGTGTCGACCGACACCGACCGGCTCGGCCGCGCCATGTTCGTCGAAGGCTCGCCGCGGTTCGACGAGCATCTCGTGCGCAACGGCATCCGCGGCGACGAACTTCCGCGCTGGCGCTCCGATCTCGCGGTGATGGCGCGCTACGCGGACTGGCCCGACGACGTGCGGCACGTCGACGACGGCGACGAGCTGAGCATCGGCCGGGTCCGGTTCCGGTTCCTCGCCACCGCGGGGCATTGCCGGGATCACGTCGCGATCGTCGCACGCCGCGGTGACGGTGACGGTGACGGTGACGGTGATGGTGATGCGGTCGTCTTCCTCGGCGACCTCACGCTCGGTGGAGAGCTTCCCCAGTGCGGCGTCCGCGACTGGGAGAGCGAGGATGCCATCGGCGATCTCCTGCGCGGGTGGGACGCGATCGCGGCGGAGGGGATCGCGCTCGGGCTCCCCGCGCACGGCCGCCCCATCCCCGACATCCCCGCCTTCCGCGCCGAGCTCGACGACATCTATGAAAGAGCGGTCGCGCGTTTCCGTGCCCAGTTCGGCGGCACGACGGTGACGGGGGCGGATGTCGCCGCGGCGCTGGTGTCCGACGACGACGCGTGGGGTCCGCGCCAATTCGCCTTCTACGGCAGTGTCGCCATGCTGAACCATCTCGTGCAGCGAGGCGACGCGGACCGGGTCGGCGACGATCCCGAGAGATTCGAGGTGCACAGCGCATGAACGAGGCACAGCTGGTGCGGGTGGACGACGACGAGTCGGTGCGCATCCTCACGCTCGACAACCCCGACACGATGAACGGCCTGAGCGCTGCGATGCGCGAGCAGTTCATGGCGGCGTTCGAGCGCGCAGCGGCGGACGAGACCGTCGCCGCGATCGTCGTGACGGGCGCCGGGGGCAACTTCAGCGCGGGCGGCGACATCTCCGCCATGGCGGGTCAGACGACGCAGGAGCGCGTCGAACTGCTGCGGCGGATCCAGGAGTTCATGCTCACCTGGCCGACGCTTCCGAAACCCGTGCTCGTCGCGGTCGAAGGCGCGGCCGCGGGCGGCGGCGTGGCCATGACCCTCGCCGCCGACTGGGCGGTCGCGGCATCCGACGCGAGGTTCGTCGCCGGGTGGCTCGCGATCGCACTCGCTCCCGACATGGGAGCGGCGTGGTGGGCGCCTCGCGTCCTCGGCCCCAAGCGCACGTTCGACTGGCTGCACGGCGCCCGGATCGATGCGACTCAGGCGCTGGCGACCGGGCTCGTGTCGGCTGTCTGCGACCCGGGAACGGCATTGGAGACGGCGGTGAAGCGTGCGAAGCAGATCGTCGCACTGCCGGCTGCCGGACGGACGGCGGCGAAGCGGATGATCCGCGCCGCGATGCAATCGGATGCGACGGCGTTCGCCGCGTTCGAGCTCGCGACGATGGCCGAGCTCATCGACTCCGAGGATCACCGCGCCGCGGTGCAGGCGTTCCTCGATCGCAAGCGCTGACTCGGCAGCGCCCGGTGCCTGCGGGGCCGGTGCCACGGACCACCGATGGCATCGCCCGGCTCGCCGGTCGGGTCGCCGAGCCGGCGCTCAGAGCGGCTGGCCCACGCCCGCCCAGCCCGCCGCCCGGATCGCGGCGCCCGAGGCATCGAGCTCCTCGACGGTGTCGACGGCCGCGAGATCGACTCCGCGGATCGGCAGGATCGAGCGCAGCGGCCGGTCGGGCTGGAGATAGCCGAGATGGCGCACCTGCTCGTCGGCGTGGACCTCGTCGGGTGCGAGCACCGGCGAGACCGGGATCCCCTGTGCGCGCAGATGCGCGACCACGTCGTCGCGGTCGCGGTCGGCGACCGCCGCGGCGATGCGGGAGTTGATCTCGGTCGCCGCCGCCGAGCGCCCGGGGTAGGTGTCCCATCCCGCCCGGCCGCGGAAGTCGTCGAGCCCGAGGGCCGTGCACAGGCTCTCCCAGAAGTGATCCTCGACGGCCGCGATGACCACGGCGCCGTCGCGGCAGGCGAACACGCCGTTGGCGGGGCGCTCCATGATGTCGGCGGCGCTCGTCGCACCCGCGCCGACGTATTCCGCGATGCGCGGAAGCATGAAGGCCAGCGCGCTCGCGAACAGCGAGACGTCGAGGTGCACCGCCTCGCGATCGGGGTCGCGGAGCGTGGCGACCACGCCGATCACGGCGTACAGCGCGGCGGCGAGGTCGGCGTAGGGCACCGGTATCTCCACCGGGCTCTCGCCCGAACCGGTAAGGTGGACGGCCCCCGCGCGCGCGGTGAAGGTGCCGTTGTGCCCCGGGTCCGCAGCGAGAGGGCCGTCCAGCCCCCAGCCGCTCATCGACACGTAGATGATCCGGGGGTTCAGCGCGGCGATGTCGTCGAATCCCGCGCCCAGCCGGTCGAGCACTCCGGGGCGGAAGCCGTCGAGGAGGATGTCCGCATCCGATGCGAGGCCTCGCAGGACGGCATGGTCGTCGGGATCGCGCAGATCGAGCGCGATCGAGTGCTTGCCCGCGTTGACCGTCTCGTACATGTGCGGCTGCAGCGACCGCATCGCGTCCCCGGCGCCGGGCCGCTCGACCTTGATGACGGTCGCGCCGAGATCCGCCAGCACCTGGCTGGCGAACGGCCCGGGGAGCATCCCGCTGAGATCGAGGACGCGGATGCCCGCGAGTGGTGTCCAGGTCATGCTGTGGCTCCCGTGTAGTCGCAGACGTCGGCTTCTCGGATCGACGCGGTGACGGCGACGGAGCCGTCGGGCCCCCCTCCCCACGTCGGCACGACGGCCGAGTAGCCGCCTCCGCCGCCCGCGACCACCACGAGGATGTCCTCCGGGGAGGCCACGACGTGCATCCGGTCGCCGCGCAGGTCGATCGTGTCGCCGTGGATCTCCTGGAGCAGGGATGTCGGCTGCCACGCCGCGTCGAAGATGTCGCGCTGGACGTCGATCAGCGCCCGTCCGGCGAGCGCCTGGGCGTGCTCGGGATTGAGGATCACGAGGACGTTGCCCTTGCCGAACTGGACGTTGTTCGATCCCACCGACGCGAGCGACATGCCGGCCACGCGAAGGAGCTGGTCGGCGTCGGCGTCGGTCTGCACGCGCACCCGGATGGAATGCGGCGCCTCGGCGGCGAGCGCGGTGACCGCGCTGCTCTCGGGTGCGAAGCCGCGACGAGCGTGCAGGGGACCCCACGGATCGCTGTCCTCGTCTTCCGCGAAGCAGTACGCGAATTTGCCCGGGTGACCGAGCTGGGCCATGTCGCCGATGCCCGGTCGCCCCCCGCCGACGTTCATGAGAACGAGCCGCAGGGCGCGTCCGATCGACGCGTTCGCGCGATGCCCCGGCCCCAGCGCGCCCGTGCCGTGCGCGATCGGACCGTTGAAGAGGCGTGCCGGTCCGTTGACGATCAGCAGCGGAGCGCAGTTGTGGGTCGTCGCCTGGACGGCTCCGATGCCGAACGCGGGGGAGGCGATGGCCTCGACGGCGGCGACCACCACCGGCAGGTGCTCGGGCAGGCATCCGGCCATGACGGCGTTCACCGCCACCTTCTCCACCGTCGCGGCACTGTCCAGGGGACCGAGGATGCCCAGGATGACGTCGGGATCGAGGCTCACACCCAGGAGCATCCGCTCGACGCGCTCCTCCGTGGGGACGACGACGGGAAGGCCGTCGGTGAATCCTCCTCGGTGCAGCATCTCCACCGCATCCGCCTCGGACGCGGCCTCCAGGAGGTCAGACGACGGCGCCATCGCGGACTCCTCCGATCGCGAGCAGCGCCGCCCCGGTCACGTCGCGGGCGATGCGGGCCCGTTCGGCGGACGGCCGCGCCGCCATCGGATGCGGCAGCCAGACGATCGGCACGTCGGACATCCCGGCCGACCGGGCCACGAAGCGGGCGGTCTCGGTGAACTCGTCGGTCACGAACGCGCACACGGCGACGCCGCGCTGCGCGAGGGAGATGACGTCTCGCACGATGGCGCTGCTGCAGCTGCCGCAATGCCCGTATGCGGCGAAGACCGCATCGCAGCCGTCGGCGAGCTCGGCGATGTCGGCGGGAGGCAGGACGAGCGTCGACTCCCGGATGCCGCCCTTCTCCTTCCACACGAAGCTCCTCGGTCCGAGCCGCGACTCGAGCTCGGCACCGAACGACTGGAGGAAGTCGACCGACCCGGGGAAGGAGTTGGCGAGCAGGCCCACGCGCGTGCCCTCCGTGATCCCGTCGTGGGCGCCGTAGCTGTGATCCGCGACGGCGCTGACGCCCTCGGGTGAGTAGAACCGCATCGTTCCCTCCATTCGGAATACTGTATCCAATTCTAGCGCTACCCGGCCGTCGGCGCTAGCCCGCTCGCCGCCGCACCGCGGTCACGACTGCCACGCCGAGAGCGGCGCAGGTCACGACGATGGAGATCGCCGTCGCGTGGACGAAGCCGACGTGGAATCCGTCCGCGGCGTCGCCGGCGCTCGGCAGGTAGTACGCGGTGCTGGCGGCGGCCACGCCGACGGCGGTACCCAGCCGCTGAGCGAGCTGGGAGATCGAGCCGGCCACGCCGCCGCTGCCGGTCGGCACCTGCGAAAGTGACAGTGCCTGCAGCTGCGCGCCGAGACCCCCCGTGCCGACGCCGGCGACCGCCCAGGCGAGGGAGAGGAGCAGCGTCGCGGATGCCGGCGTCGCCCACATGCCGGCGGCCATCGTCAGCCCGAGGCCGGAGAGCATGAGCGAGAACCCGAGCACGCTGTAGCCCGCGCCCATCCGGGTGCTGAGGGGGACGCTCAGCCACGCCGAGACGATGTAGGTGAGGGAGTAGGGGATCAAGACCAGCCCGCCGATGAACGCCGACTGGTGCAGGCCCTGCTGCACGAAGAGGTTCAGCACGAGGAACGTCGCAGGCAGGGCGCCGAACTGAAGGGCGGACAGCGCCGTCCCGTGGCGGAAGGATCCGATCCGGAACAGCGCCACATCCACGACGGGAGATCCGCCGCGGCGCGTGTAGCGGCGCTCCCACATCACGAACGCCGCCAGGAGGGCCGCGAACGCGAGGAGGAACCACCACCGTTCGGCCACGTCCGAGCCGCGACCGGTCGTCAGCACGAACGGCGCGAGGAGGCACCCGACCGCCAGTGCGAGCAGCGCGAGACCCAGCGGATCGAGGTCGGCCTTCTCGTGATCCCTGGGCCGGTCGCGGGGGATCAGGCGGAACGCGAACGGGAGAAGTGCCAGAGCGAGGGGCACGTTCATCAGCCAGATGAGCCGCCAGCCGAGCACCTCGCCGCCGACGGTGATCAGGAATCCGCCGATGGTCGGACCCAGCGCCACGCACAGTCCGGTGACCATCCCGATCACCCCGAACGCACGGGTGCGCTCCTTCCCGGTGTAGAGGTGCTGGACGATCCCGAGCACCTGGGGCATCAGGGCGCCGGCGACCACGCCCTGCGCCAGCCGCCCGGCGACGAGCAGTCCGGCCGTCGTCGCGAGGCTGCACGCGAGGCTCACGACGGCGAAGGCGATGAGCCCGGCCAGCAGGATGCGTCGCCGAGACCTCGCATCCCCGTACCGGCCGGCGGGAACGAGCGCGAGCCCGAACGAGAGCGCGTAGCCGACCACCAGCAGCTGCAGTTCGGTGGGCGTGGCCCCCAGCGCGTGCTGGATCGCGGGCAGCGTGACGTTGATCTTCGAGAGATCCAGCAGCGTCAGCGCGGCAGCGGCGACGCAGACCGCGAACGCGCCGCGCGTCCGAGGTGACGGCGCTCCGGGACTCACCCCGGCTCCGAGGCCGGGGTCGTCGCGCTCAGGGGACGGCGGCCGGGTTCTTCGTCCCGAGGTACTCGGCGAGCGCGATCCCGGACTGCACCAGGTGCTCCACCATCAGGCGCTCCGCCTCCACGCCGTCGCCGGACGCCATGGCCTGCAGGATCGCCTGGTGCTCGTCGTTCGAGCGCTCGGCCCACAGCGGGAACTCGCGAAGATAGTCGCGCGGCACGTCGAGCGAGACGACGGAGATGGCCGACAGGAGCTTCTTCGACCGCGACAGCCGGTTGATCTTGCGGTGGAACTCCCAGTTGAGCTGCGCCATGTCCGAGCTGTCGGTCCCGTGTGCGACGGCGATCATCCGCCGGTGCAGGGTGCCCAGCTCCTCGAGGTCGGCCTCGGTGGCGTTGCCGGTGGCCTTCCGTGCCGCAAAGCCGCTCAGCATCCCCTCGATCGTGAACGCGTCGATGATGTCGGCTCGCTTCAGCGGCACGACAACGGCGTGCCCGGTGCCGTCCTGCTCCAGCAGACCGGCGTACACGAGTTCGCGCAGCGCATCCCGCACCGGCATCCGACTCGTGCCGAACTGGTTGCAAAGCTCTTGCTGCGAGAGACGCGTTCCCGGGGCGAGCCGGCCGAAGAGGATGTCCTGCCGTAGCTCTGCGGCGATCTGGCTGCCCAGCGGCTTGCGCTGCAGCGAGCGGCGAGCTCGCTCGGACGCCGGCTCGGTCTGCTGGTGGGAGGTCGCCCTGGGCATTTCTGGATTCTATATCCAAAAACCGGTCGCCGACCGAACGCGCGTGAGCGCGATCGCTCACGGCGCCGGCCGACGGTCGTCGGCGGGGGTACGGGACAGCCGGATGGGGTTGCGCAGCAGCGTTCGTCCCGATGCACCGCGCTCGACCAGGCCGGCCGCAGCGACCCGCGGGTCGGCAAGAGCCTCCTCCAGATCGTTCACCGGAGCGAAGCACACTCCGGCGGGCTCGAGAAGCGATTCCCACTCCGCACGCGTGCGGGTCGCGAAGATGCGCTCGAGCTCGCGACGGGTGCCGACGGGGTCGGACGTGCGCGCTTCGCGGAGCTCGGGTCTTTCCAGGACCCGGCAGAGCCTGTCCCAGAACTTCTCCTCCAGACTGCCGATCGAGATGTAGCGGTCGTCGCTCGTCCGGTAGACGAGGTAGGCGGGATCGCCGCCGAGGTTCAGGTCGATGCCGCGCTGCGGACTGTGGCCGGACAGCGCCTTCATGATCTGATGGCCCGCGAACGCCATGGCGCCCCCGAGAAGACTGACATCGATCACCTGACCCAGGCCGCTGCGATCGCGCTCGATCAGCGCGACGAGCACGCCGACGAGCGCATGAAGTCCCCCGCTCATGTCCGCGATCAGCGCGCCGGACGGGACCGGATAGCCCTCGGCGTCGGTCAGCTGGCTCGATAGGCCCGAGCGGGCCGTGTAGTTGATGTCGTGCCCCGGCGCGGTCGACCCCGACGACCCCTCGCCGGAGATCGAACAGTAGATCAGCCGCGGATGCGCGGCGCGCAGCGTGTCGGCGTCGATCCCGAGCCGCGCGGTGACGCCGGGGGTGAACCCCTCGATGAGCACGTCGGCCTCGGCGAGCAGCCCGTCGAGCCGAGCCCTGCCCTCGGTGGATTTCAGATCGAGCCGGATGCTGGACTTGCCGCGTCCGAGCCAGGAGTGCAGAGCGCTGTCGTCGCCGATCCGCTGGGGGAGGGATCTGGCCGGGTCCCCCGCGGGCGACTCGACCGCGATGACCTCGGCGCCGAAGTCGGCGAGGAGCATCGAGGCGTACGGGCCGGGCACGTAGGTGCTGAGGTCGATGACGCGGATACCGGTCAGCGGCAGTTGCGGGCCGCTCATGCCGCAGTGAAGGCCTGCTCGCCCTGCCGCGGCCGCGCCACCCGCCATTGCGAGATCACGAACCAAAGCACCGCGGCATAGCCGATGAGGTTGACCGCCAGGATCGGGATGATGAGCGCGGAGGCGCCGATGAGGGCGATCGCCATCTCGATCCAGCCGAGCCGACGCTTGTAGTGGCGTTGCAGAAGCAGTGCGACGAGGAAGAGGCCCGCCGCGGCGGCCACGATCGCCTGGATGATCGCGAGCGGACTGCCATCCATGATCAGCCCGGGTGAGTACGCGAACCAGAACGGGATGATCCACCCGGCGAGTCCCACGCGCATGACGGTGAGCGTCGTCTTGAACGGATCGGCGCCGGCGATTCCCGCCGCCACCATGGGCGAGATCGCGAGTGGTGGCGTCATGTCGCCGAGGACTCCGAAGTAGAAGATGAACAGATGGGCGGCGAGGGGTGGCACCCCGAAGTCGATGAGCGAGGGTGCCACGAGGATCGCCAGCACGAGATACACCGGTGTGGCAGGCAGACCCGCCCCGAGGATGATGCTCGCCACGGCGGTGAGAAGAAGCAGAAGCAGCAGCGAGTCGCCGGCGAGATCCAGCAGGATGCCGGAGAGCCGTAGGCCCAGACCTGTGAAGCTCAACACCGCGATGACCACGCCGACCGATGTCACGGCCATGACGAGCGTCACCATCATCCGCGAGGCGGAGACCACCACCTCGCCGAGCTTGCGCAGCGTGAGCCAGGTGTCACGGCGGAAGAACGAGACGATGACGGCGGTGACGACGGCGAAGAGGCCGGAACGGCCGGGGCTCAGGCCCATCGTGAGCGAGACGATGAGCACGACAATGGGAAGCACCTGGAAACCACGCGTGCGAAGGACGTGCCACACCGACGGGAGGTCCTCCCGGCGGTCGCGCGGCAGATTGAGGCGACGCGACTCGATGTCCATCACCCAGTACAGCGTCCAGTAGTAGAGGAGTGCGGGCACGAGCGCGGCGACCACGACCGCTGCGTACGGCACTCCGATGAACGAGGCCATGATGAACGCCGCCGCGCCCATGATCGGCGGGAGGAACGCTCCGCCGATCCCGGCGGCGGCTTCGAAGGCGGCAGCGCGCTGCGGTTTGATGCCGAGCTTGATCATCATCGGGATCGTGAAGGCGCCCGTCGTGGCGGTCGTCGCGACGCCCGCGCCCGACACGGATCCGTGCAACGCGCTCGCGATCAGCGCGACCTTGGGCGCGCCGCCTTGCAGGTGACCGACGATCGAGCGGGCGAGTTCGATGAAGAACTCCCCGATTCCCGTTACCTGCAGCACCGCCGCCAGGATCATGAAGACCGCGAGGAACGTTCCGATGACCGCCATGGGACTCGCGAAGATGCCCTGACGCGTGTAGACGATCGTCTGGAAGATGTAGTCGATCGTGAAGGGCGAGTGGGTGAAGATGCCCAAGTTGCCCGGGTAGAACGCGTAGACGAGCGCGAGAACGGCGAAGACGGGCAGGGCCAGGCCGACGACGCGCCGAGCCCCTTCGATGCAGAGGATCGTCACGACGACGGCGACCGCGATCTGCAGCGGCGTGAACAGGCCCGGATTGAGCGTGATGGCCTCGAAGTCAAGGGCGAGGTACCCCGTCGTGATCAGGCCCAGGACCCAGAGGATGCCGTCGATCACGAACGCCCACCAGGGCCGCCGCCCGTCTTTTCGGACGTGGACGGGGTTCCAGACGAACACGAGGGCGAGGGCGAAGCCGAGCACGACGGAGAGCTGCTGATAGATCGGCAGCTCTCCGCGCCAGGTCGTCCACAGATGGAAGAGCATCCAGGCGGCCGACACGGCCGTCGTGAGCCAGACCTCCCACCGGGCGCTGCGACGCCCTTCCTGATTCGCGATGGAAGCAGGAAGGGCGTCGCGGACGGCTTCGTCCTCGACGAACGCGAGCTCATCGCCCAGCTGCGCCGGCTCGATCGGGGTCGCCGACGGCGAAGGCGCCGCCTTCTCCTCGCCTTCAGGCGTTGCCTGCATGACCACTTTCTCCTCTCCGGCGCCGGTCACGATGGGTCAGCCGTTCCAGGTGTATTCGGTGCCGGTCTCTTCCAGGACCTTCACGAGAGCCGGATTCGGAGGCGCGATGCTGACGCCGGTCGTGAGTCGGTCCGCGGTGGCCTCGAGAGTGAACGACGCGCATCCCGCCTGCAGCGCCGTGCACGCCTCGTTGCTCTCGAGCAGCGCTTGGATCGTCGCGTAGACCTGATCCTCGGGGACGGCGTCGCTCGTGTACAGGCTCTGGAAGAAGCCGGCGATCAGCCAGTCCTCGTCCTGCTTCGGGAAAGTTCCCGCAGGCACGGTCGACAGCGGCCAATACGGGTACTTCGCGTCGTGTGCCTCCTTGTCGGCGGGATCCGCGGACACGAAGACGACATCGGCCGATTCAGCGAGCTGGAGCGTCGCCGTCCCGGCGGCGGTCGGGATGCCGATGAATCCGCCCGCGTCCAGGGTCCCGTCCGTGATCGCGGTGACCATCTGGTCGTACGACGCACCGACTTGCCAATTGACGCATTCCGAGTCCACGCCGGCCGAGTCCAGGAGCGAGTCGAGGTTCGTCTTGGCGCCCGGCGAGGTGGTGCCCACGGTGTGTCCGCAGAGATCGTCGAGAGTGTCGATCCCGGATGCTGCGGACGCGACGAAGCCCACGCCGCCCTGGGTACCTGCCAGCACGAGGGAGAATCCCTCGAGCGGTCCGGTCTCCTCGAAGTTGCCTTCGCCGTTCAGCGCCGCGTACACCTCGGACGACTGCAGCCATCCGAGCTGCAGCTGGCCATTGGCGATGCGGGTGGCGTTGGCCGGGCCGCCGGCCGTCTCCTCCGCGATCAGGGTGACGGGTCCGCCGAGTTCCCGTATCGCCTCGGCCTGCGCTGCGCCGATGTTGTACGAGGTGCCGCCCGCCGCACCCGTGCCGAAGGCCCAGGTGAAGGGGGCGACGTCGGCGCCACCTGATTCGGTCGGCGACGAGCCGCCGGAGTCTGCGGCGCATCCGGAAAGGGCGAGAGCCGTTGCGGCGACGCCGGCTATGAGCAGTCCGACGCGGCGACGCGCTGCGGTCGCTTGCATGTGTACTCCTTCGTACGAGTGCTGAGGGATCCACGGACTCATGCCGCGATTCCGTACACTGTATACGGTTTGTCGCACCGCTGTCTATGGTCGCAATCGGGTTTGACGGAAAAATTTGACGCGGTAGCATTTAGTTTGATTCCCAATTAAAACTTCTGACCTCAACATTTATGGAGGACCCACGCGATGGTGCGCGAACTGACCCACTTCATCAATGGCGAGCATGTGGCCGGCACGTCCGGCCGTTTCGGTGACGTCTTCGACCCGAGCACGGGCGAGGTGCAGGCCCGTGTGCCTCTCGCCACCACCGCCGAGGTCGAAGCGGCGATCGCGAACGCGGAGGAGGCGCAGCTCGAGTGGGGCGCGTGGAACCCGCAGCGCCGGGCCCGCGTCCTCCTGAAGTTCCTCGATCTCGTGGCCAAGGACACGAAGAACCTGGCCCGGCTCCTCTCCAGCGAGCACGGCAAGACGGTGCCCGACGCGATCGGCGACATCCAGCGCGGTGTCGAGGTCGTGGAGTTCGCCGCGGGCGCCCCGCACCTGCTGAAGGGCGAGTACACGACGGGGGCCGGCACCGGGATCGACGTGTACTCGATGCGTCAGCCCCTCGGCGTCGTCGCCGGCATCACGCCGTTCAACTTCCCTGCGATGATCCCGCTGTGGAAGGCCGGTCCGGCGCTCGCCGCCGGCAACTCCTTCATCCTGAAGCCCAGCGAGCGCGACCCCTCGGTGCCGTTGCGCCTAGCCGAGCTGTTCCTCGAGGCGGGGCTCCCCGCGGGCGTGCTCAACGTGGTCAACGGCGACAAGGAGGCGGTGGATGCGATCCTCCACGACGACCGTGTGAAGGCCGTCGGATTCGTCGGCTCCACGCCGATCGCTCAGTACATCTACGAGACGGCGGCCGCGAACGGCAAGCGCGCGCAGTGCTTCGGCGGGGCGAAGAACCACATGATCGTGATGCCGGATGCCGACCTCGACCAGGTCGCGGATGCGCTGATCGGCGCGGGCTACGGCTCGGCGGGCGAGCGCTGCATGGCGATCTCGGTCGCGGTGCCGGTGGGACAGGAGACGGCCGACGCCCTCGTGGCGAAGCTCGCCGAGCGCGTGAAGGACCTCAAGGTCGGTCCGGCGCTGGAAGAGGGCAACGACTACGGTCCCCTCGTGACGGCGCAGGCGAAGGAGCGCGTCGAGAACTACATCCAGATCGGCGTCGACGAGGGCGCGACCCTCGTTGCCGACGGCCGCGGATACACGGTCCCCGGCCACGAGAACGGCTACTACCTCGGACCCACGCTCTTCGACGACGTCACGCCCGACATGACGATCTACCGCGAGGAGATCTTCGGCCCCGTGCTCATCGTGGTGCGTGCGGACGTCTACGAGGAGGCCCTGAGCCTCCCCTCGAAGCACGAGTTCGGAAACGGCGTCTCGATCTTCACCCGCGACGGCGACACGGCCCGGGACTTCAGCGCCCGCGTGAACGTCGGAATGGTGGGCGTCAACGTGCCGATCCCGGTCCCGATCGCGTACCACACGTTCGGCGGGTGGAAGAAGTCCGGCTTCGGCGACCTCAACCAGCACGGGCCCGACGCGTTCCGCTTCTACACCAAGACCAAGACGGTCACGAGCCGGTGGCCTTCGGGAATCAAAGAAGGGGCGAGCTTCGTCATCCCGACGATGCACTGATCATGTACGCGACGACGACAGCGGATACCGAGCGCCAGGCGCTCGTGGAGGCGGTGCGGGACTTCACGCAGGCCGCGCTCGCGCCGTTCGCGGCGGAGCGCGACGAGCAGAAGCTCTTCCCGGTGGAGACCCTCGCGCAGGCGGGCGAGCTGGGTCTCGGCGCGATCTACGCCCGTGAGGAGTACGGCGGGTCGGGTCTCAGCCGCCTCGACGCCGTCGCGATCTTCGAGGAGCTCGCGAAGGGCGACACCGCCCTCGCCGCGTACATCTCGATCCACAACATGATCGTGTGGATGATCGACACGTTCGGCGACGATGCGCAGCGCGCGCGCTGGATCCCCGGGCTCGCGGCGATGACCGACCTCGGCAGCTACTGCCTCACGGAGCCCGGCGTCGGATCGGATGCCGCCGCCCTCACGACATCCGCCCGGCGCGAGGCCGACGAGTACGTCCTCAACGGCGTCAAGCAGTTCATCTCCGGAGCCGGATCGTCGGCGGTGTACATCGTGATGGCGCGCACCGGCGAGCCCGGGCCCAAGGGGATCTCGGCGATCGTCGTGCCGGCCGGGACACCCGGGCTGTCGTTCGGCGTGAATGAGAAGAAGATGGGCTGGAACGCCCAGCCGACCCGTCAGGTGATCTTCGAAGACGTCCGCGTCCCCGTGTCGAACCGCCTCGGCGCCGAAGGCGACGGGTTCGGCATCGCGATGAAGGGACTCAACGGCGGCCGCGTCAACATGGGCGCGGTCTCGCTGGGCGGTGCGCAGTGGGCGATGGAGAAGGCCCTCGCGTACGTGCAGCAGCGCGAGGCGTTCGGTGGTCCGCTCGCCTCGCACCAGACGATCGTGTTCGCCCTCGCCGACATGGAGACCGAGCTGCAGGCGGCGCGCGCGCTGCTCCAGCGCGCGGCCGAGAAGATGGACGCTGAGGCGCCGGACGTCGTCGCCGCGTGCGCGATGGCGAAGCGGTTCGCGACGGATGCCGCATTCCGCGTGGCGAACGAGGCGCTCCAGCTGCACGGCGGGTACGGCTACCTGCAGGAGTATGGGATCGAGCGTGTGGTGCGCGATCTGCGCGTGCACCAGATCCTGGAAGGGACCAACGAGATCATGAAGCTCATCGTCGGACGGAGCATGCTGGAGGGTTCGCGGTGAGCGCGGAGGCGACCGGGCCCGAGGTGCTCGTCGAGCGTCGTGGGCGCCTGGGACTTCTGACGCTCAACCGGCCGCGAGCGATCAACGCGCTCACCCACGGCATGGTGACGGCGATCGCCGCCGCACTCGACGAATGGCGCGACGACCCCGGCATCGCGACCGTCGCCGTGGTGGGCAGCGGCGATCGCGGGCTCTGCGCCGGCGGCGACGTCGTGTCGCTGTACCACGACGCGCGCGAGAACGAGGGCCGGGGCGCCGCCGCGTTCTGGACCGACGAGTACCGGATGAACCTCGCGATCTCGGAGTACCCGAAGCCGTATGTCGCGGTCCAGGACGGCATCGTGCTGGGCGGCGGCGTCGGCGTCTCGGCGCACGGCTCGCACCGCGTGGTCACGGAGCGCACCCGGATCGGATTCCCCGAGACGACGATCGGGTTCATCCCGGATGTCGGTGCCTCGTGGCTCCTCTCCCGGGCTCCGGGTTGGCTCGGGGCCCGGCTTGCCCTTTCTTCGGAGAGCGTCGGCGCGGCGGACGCGATCCTCGTGGGCTTCTCCGACTCCTATATCCCGAGCGATCGCATCCCCGACCTCCTGCGCGCCCTGGAGACGGAGGACGCGACGACGGCCGTTGCGCTGCTCGCCGCCGAGCCGGCGCCGGGAGTGCTCGCGGCGCAGCGGGACTGGACCGACGACGCCTTCGCCGCCGACACCGTGCCCGGCATCCTCGACCGGCTCCGCGCGTCCGGCGTCCCCGAGGCATCCGCCCTGGCCGACACGATCGCGCGCAAGTCGCCGATCGCCCTGGCTGTGGCGCTCGAGTCGGTGCGACGGGCGGCGGGGCTCCCGGGCCTCGCCGCCGCCCTCGTCGAGGAGTACCGGGTCTCCCGGCATGCCGCGCAGTCGCACGACTTCGTGGAGGGCATCCGCGCTCAGCTCGTGGACAAGGACCGCGACCCGCACTGGGAACCCGTCCGTCTCGACGACGTCAGCGCGGCGGATGTCGACGCCTACTTCCAGGCGCCCGAGGAGGGCGACCTCCGACTCCTCACGACCGCGAAGGAGCAGTCATGACCACGATCGCATTCATCGGCCTGGGCCACATGGGCGGCCCCATGGCCGCCAATCTCGTCAGTGCGGGGCACCGTGTGCTCGGGTTCGACCTCGTTCCCGAACTCCTGCAGACGGCGGCCGACGCCGGTGTCGAGCTCGCGGCATCCGGCGAGGCGGCCGCCGCGGAGAGCGACATCGTCCTGACGATGCTGCCCGCCGGACGGCACGTGCTGGCCGCGTACGGCACGGACGAGTCGCCGGGGCTCCTCGCCGCCGCGAAGCCCGGAACGCTCTTCATCGACTCGTCGACGATCGCGGTGGACGAGGCCCGGGAGGCGGCCGCACGAGCCGTCGCGGCGGGCCACCGGGCGCTCGACGCGCCGGTGTCGGGCGGTGTGGTCGGCGCTCAGAACGCGACGCTCGCCTTCATGGTGGGCGGGGAGGATGCCGACTTCGCCGAGGCGCTGCCGGTGCTCGAGGCGATGGGGCGTCGCATCGTCCACTGCGGCGGCGCCGGCCTCGGCCAGGCGGCGAAGGTCTGCAACAACATGATCCTCGGCATCTCGCAGATCGCCGTCGCGGAGGCGTTCGTCCTGGGGGAGCGGCTCGGACTGTCGCACCAGGCGCTGTACGACGTCGCATCCAATGCGTCGGGGCAGTGCTGGGCCCTCACGACCAACTGCCCGGTGCCCGGCCCGGTGCCCACCAGCCCCGCGAACAACGAGTACCGGCCGGGATTCGCGGGCGCGCTCATGGACAAGGACCTGGGGCTCGCCGAGCAGGCGATCTCCCTCACCGGCGTCGACGCGCGGATGGGGATGCTCGCCCGGGAGATCTATCACGCCTACGCAGAGGGCCCGGGCGCCGGCCAGGACTTCTCGGGAATCATCACCACGATCCGTGAGCACAGTTCCGACCGCTGACGCGATACGAGACATCCCACGCACCTGCATCCGAGGAGAATCAGAACGTGACCGACTACGAGACGATCCTCGTCGAGACGCGGGGACGCGTCGGCTGGATCACGCTGAACCGGCCCGACGCGCTGAACGCGCTCAACTCGCAGACCGCGCGGGAGGTGTCGGCGGCGGCCGTCACCTTCGACAGCGACCCCGGCATCGGGGCGATCGTGCTCGCCGGATCCGAGCGCGCGTTCGCCGCGGGGGCCGACATCAAGGAGATGCAGTCGAAGTCCGGGCTGGACATGCTCGAGCACTTCGACGATTGGCCTCGGTTCGCGGCCGTGCGCACGCCCGTCATCGCCGCCGTCTCCGGCTACGCCCTCGGTGGCGGATGCGAGCTCGCCATGATGTGCGACATTATCCTCGCCGCCGACACCGCCAAGTTCGGTCAGCCCGAGGTGAATCTCGGCGTCATCCCGGGCATGGGCGGATCGCAGCGGCTCGTGCGGGCGGTCGGCTACTATAAGGCCGCCGACCTCATTCTCACCGGCCGGATGATGGATGCCGCGGAGGCGGAGCGCTCGGGTCTCGTCTCGCGGGTCGTGCCCGCCGCCGACCTGCTGGAGGAAGCAGGCAAGGTGGCGGAGACGATCGCGTCGAAGTCGCTGCCCTCGATACTCGCGGCGAAGGCGGCGCTCGACGCGGCGATGGAGTCCTCACTCGCGGAAGGGCTGCGCTTCGAGCGCCACGTCTTCGCGAGCCTGTTCGACACAGAAGACCAGAAGGAAGGCATGGCGGCGTTCTCGGAGAAGCGCCCGCCGCGCTTCCGGAACCGGTGATCATGGAGCGTCACCGTCGGTGCTCGCCTGTCGCGTGGTGCGACCTCGGCCCGCGGATCGTGACGGGTGAGCGGTCCGGGATGTTCGCGTCAGAGCGGGTCGGGAATGGGGCGTGGCTCGGCGAAGTCGCCGGCAACGCGACGCATCCGGGCGATCACGTGGACGAGCGTCTTGAGACTGTCCGCATCGAGTCCGATGCGCGAGAACACCTCGTCGTTGAGCGTGCGCGTGGCCTTGTCGGCGAGCGCACGACCCGCGTCGGTGAGCTCCAGCATCGCCGCGCGACCGTCGTCGGGATGCGGCTGCCGGCGCAGCAGCCCGTCGCGCTCCAGCCTGCTCACGGAGTTCGTGATGCTCGCGGGATGCACCTGCAGCCGGGCGGTGGCGCTCGCCATGGGCAGCCGGCCTTCGCGCGTGAAGGCGAGCAGCCGCAGCAGCTCGTACCGCGCGAACGTCAATCCGTGGGGCCGCAGCGCCCGATCCACCTCGGCGAGCATCAGCTGATGCGCGCGCATGACCGATGTGACGGCGGACATGCCGTCGGCGGCATCCGACCATCCGTGGGCTACCCACTGTCGCCGGGCTTCGGCGATGGGGTCCACGGGAAGGGGCTTGGCAGGGGCCATGGAAAAGTCTCCTCGCCTCCCCACGCTACTGTGCTAATGGGTGACTATCAGGGACGATAAGGACGATGCGATGAAGATTCTGGTGCTGGTGAAGGAAGTGCCGGACACCTACGGCGACCGCAAGCTGAACCTCGACACGGGGCTCGCAGACCGCGGAGCCGGTGAAGTGGTTCTCGATGAGATCGGTGAGCGGTCTCTCGAGGTCGCCCTGTCGTACGCCGACGCGAACGCCGGCACCGAGGTCGTGGTGGTCTCGATGGCTCCGGAATCCGCGCAGGCCACGGTGCGCAAGGGCCTCGCGATGGGGGCCGCGTCGGCCGTGCAGGTCATCGACGACGCTCTGCGCGGTGCAGACCTGCGGCTGACGGCCCAGGTGCTGGCCGCGGCGATCGAGCGCTCGGGTTTCGATCTCGTCATCACGGGAAACCAGTCGACCGACGGCACGGGCGGCGTGATCCCCGCGATGGTGGCGGAGATGCTGGGCGTGCCGCACGCGACGGCGTTGACGTCGGTGGAGATCTCGGAGGAGTTGGTGCGGGGCACCCGTGCGGCGGACGACGGGGTCGCGACGGTGTCGGCGGCGCTCCCGGCGGTGATCTCGATCACGGAGGCGCTGCCCGACGCGCGCTTCCCCAACTTCAAGGGGATCATGGCCGCCAAGAAAAAGCCGTTCGAGACGCTGTCGCTCGCCGACCTCGGCGTCACGGTGGACGAGACGGGTCAGCCGTGGTCGATCGTGACGTCCATCGCGGCGAAGCCGCCGCGCTCCGCGGGCGTGAAGATCGTCGATGAGGGCGACGCGGGCGAGAAGCTCGCCGACTTCCTCGTGCAGAACCGGTTCGTCTGAAGGAGCGTGCGATGACTTACGCAGACAACTCGATCCTCGTCCTCCTCGATGTGCTCAACGGAGGCGAGCTCGCGAAGAGCGCCGCGGGCCTCCTGGGCGCGGCCGCTCAGATCGGCACGCCGGTCGCGGTGATCGTGACCGATGGGGATGCCGCCGGGCTGGCGGAGCAGGCGGCCGGGCTGGGCGCGACCGAGGTGCTGACCGCCACGGGGGACGCCTCCGCGCTCGGCGTGCCGACGGTCGACGCGCTCGTCGCGGCCGCCGGGCAGGTGCGCCCCGATGCCGTCCTCGTGTCGAACAGCGTCGCAGGACGCGATGTCGCCGGGCGGTTCGCCGCGCGCACGGGAGCGCCGATCGCGGTCGACGCGGTGGGTGTGACCCGGGACGATGAGGGGATCGTGGCGCAGCATTCGGTCTACGGCGGCGCGTACAACGTGGAGTCCGCGGCGACGTTCGGTCCGCTCGTGGTCACGGTGCGGCAGGGGGCCGTGGAAGCGCGCGCTGAGGCGCAGCCGGTGAAGGCGACGCCGTTGGAGGTGGCCGCGTCCGGCAAGCCCGCTGCCGTCGTGGAGTCGTTCGAGCCGGTGGTCGCCACGAGCTCCCGGCCGGAGCTGCGCGGTGCGGCGAAGGTCGTGTCGGGTGGTCGCGGTCTCGGTTCCGCGGAGAACTTCGCGCTCGTGGAGCAGCTCGCCGACGCGCTCGGCGCCGCGGTGGGCGCGTCGCGTGCTGCCGTGGATGCCGGCTACATCCCGTACGCGGCGCAGGTCGGGCAGACGGGTGTGTCGGTGTCGCCGCAGCTGTATGTCGCTCTCGGCATCTCCGGCGCGATCCAGCACAAGGCGGGCATGCAGACCGCGAAGACCATCGTGGCGATCAACAAGGACGCCGACGCCCCGATCTTCGAGATCGCCGACTTCGGCATCGTCGGCGACGTGTTCACGGTCGTTCCGCAGCTGATCTCGGCGATCGAAGCGAAGCGGAGCTGATCAGTCGTGGCAACCTACGGGACGGTGGTGCGACGGGGACTTCCCCGAGTGCCCGGCGGCGACGCCTGGCCGCCCGCCGGCGAAGCACCCGCCTCCGCGGTGGTGGCAGCAGCGGCTCCCGCGGAACCGGTCGCACCGCCGGCGGCCGCACCGGCTGCCGCGCTGACGCCTGATGCCGCTCCGCTGACGCAGGATGTCGCATCCGCGCCGGAATCGCGACACGTGGAGTCAGCCGAGCGTGCTGTGCGCCGCGGACTGCCCCGGACCCCCGGTGGCGAGCCGTGGCCTCCGGCCGCGTCGGCGCCCGTCGCGGCAGCGACCTCTGCTCCGACGGCTCCCGTGGCGGCGGCGGTCGTGGCCCCGGATGCCGAGGCTGCACCCGCATCCGCTCCCGCCGCATTCGCACCCGCCGCCTCGACTCGCGCCGGGTCCCCTGCGGCCGTGACCGGGGACGTCCCGATCCGCCGAGGGCTTCCCCGCGTCGAGGGCGGAGAGCCCTGGCCGCCGGCCGGGTTCGCACCCGCCGCGGCACCCGTCGCGGACCCAGCTCCCGTGGAGGCTGCGGCGACTGTCGCCGAGGCGCCGGTCGCCGCAGCCGAGGCCGCTTCGGCAGGTGCGGTCGTTCCGCTGGCTTCGTCGACTGACACGCCGCTGCCGTTCACCCGCACGGTCTTCCCGGGGAGGACCCCGCGGGTCGACCCGCACCCGAAGCCCGAACCGACACGGATCGGTCCGTTCACCCGCGGGCAGTGGGCGGGTGCGGTGATCGTGCTCGGCGGCGGGCTCCTCGTCGCGGCGGGCATGGCGGTCGCGTTCGTGCGGTGGTTCCTGTCGCTGGAGTTCATGCAGGACTTCCTCGCGACCTACCCCGGTGAATACCACCTGCCCGAAGGCGCGCCCGTCGGGTTCCCGGCGTGGCTGGCGTGGCAGCACTTCTTCAACGTGTTCCTGATGGTGCTGATCATCCGGTCGGGCCTGCAGGTGCGCAACCAGAAGCGGCCGCCGGGGTTCTGGTCGCCGAGGTGGAACAGCAAGCGCAAGATCAGCATCAACCTCTGGTTCCACCAGTCGCTCGACATCCTGTGGATCCTCAACGGCCTGATCTTCATCGTGCTGCTGTTCGTCACCGGACAGTGGATGCGGCTCGTGCCGACCTCGTGGGAGGTTTTCCCCAACGCGCTCAGCGCGGCGCTGCAGTACGTGTCGCTCGACTGGCCGACCGAGAACGGCTGGGTCAACTACAACAGCCTGCAGCAGCTGGCCTACTTCGTGACCGTGTTCATCGCGGCGCCCGTGGCGATCATCACCGGGGTGCGGATGAGCGGGGTCTGGCCCTCCAACGCGAAGGCACTGAGCAAGGCCTACCCGATCGAACTGGCCCGTGCCGTGCACTTCCCCACGATGATCTACTTCGTGCTGTTCATCATCGCGCACGTCACGCTCGTGTTCGCGACCGGGGCGCTGCGCAACCTCAACCACATGTACGCCGCGCAGGGCTCGGTCGACCCGGACGCCTACGCCGACAACTGGGCCGGGTTCTGGATCTTCGCGGCATCGATGGCCGTGATCATCGGCGCCTGGGTCGCCGCCCGCCCGCTCGTGCTCGCCCCTATCGCACGCCTCTTCGGCTCCGTCAGCAGCCGCTGACCCACACCGTCGAGTGTCCAGGACACGCCGTTGCACAGCGCCGGCATCCGCACATCCTGGACACTCGACGCGGTGAAGGTGGGGGATAGCCCCGGGGGATAACCCGAAAGAAGGTCTCCGGATGCCTCTGGGGCGCCGGAATACGCGCGCGCCTACCGTGGAGGCATGACCACACAGACTTCCTCCGCCGCGCTGCCGGTGACACGGCCGCTCCAGGTGACCGGCGCCGCCGCGCACCTGGCCGCGCTGGGAGTGATCGGCCCCGGCATCGCGGGAATGCTCTTCGCGTTCCTCGGGCTGGGGCTGGGCCTCCTTCCCATCATCGGCATCGGCCTCCTCTTCCTCCTCGCCCTCGTCTACATCCTGTTCGGCCTCAGCTGGCTGGAGACGGCCCGCGTCGACGGCCTCTATGGGTTCGGCCTCACGCCGCGGCGGCTGCGCACGAGCGGGCGCCCCGGATTCGGCGGGTTCCTCCGGACGCTCGGCCTGCAGATCATCGACCCCGGCATGTGGCGCGCGATCGCCAACTTCGCGATCTCGGTCGTGCTCGGGTGGCTCGTCGTGGCGCTCCTCGGCATCCTCACCTCGAGCATCGTCGCGGCCTTCGCGCCGCTGTTCGCGCAGGACGACGCCGTGCGCCTGTTCCGCCTCGGCATCGAGGTGCCGCTGGCCTGGGCCGTGCCGGTCGGGATCATCACGGCGCTCGTGAGCGCTGCGGCGATCTTCGGTCTCGCGCTCCTGCACGGCATCCTGTCGCGGGCGATCCTCGTGCCCTCCCGGGAGGCACAGCTCGCGGAAGCCGCTCGCACGTCGAACGTGCAGCGGGCGGGCGCCGTGCGCGCCGCCGATCTCGAGCGCACGCGCATCGAGCGCGACCTCCACGACGGCGTGCAGCCGCGGCTCGTGTCGGTGGGGATGACGCTCGGGATGGCGCAGCAGAAGATCGACTCCGACCCCGAGGCCGCGAAGGCGCTCATCGCCGAGGCGCACACCTCGACGAAGGCGGCGATCACCGAGCTGCGTCAGCTCGCCCGCGGCATCCACGCCGCCGTCCTCGACGACCGCGGACTGGATGCGGCCCTGTCGGCCCTCGCCGGACGCTCGATCGTGCCGGTGCATCTGGATGTGCGCCTCGACGGCCGATGCAGCCGCGACGCCGAGGCGGCGGCGTACTTCGCGATCGCCGAGAGCCTGACCAACGCGGCCAAGCACGCCCGCGCGACCGAGGTGCGCGTCGTCGTCCGGCTGCGCGATGGGAACACCCTGTGGGCCCGGGTCGAGGACAACGGCATCGGCGGCGCCCGCGTGCTCCCCGGCGGCGGACTCGACGGGATCGTCAACCGCGTCGTCGCCGCCGGCGGCCGCGCGCACATCGACAGCCCCATCGGCGGGCCGACCACCGTGGAGGTGAGCATCCCATGCGCATCCTGATCTGCGAGGACTCCGCACTCCTGCGGGCGGGTCTCGAGAGGCTGCTCGAGGATGCCGGCCACACGGTGGTCGCCGCGATCCCCGACGCCGAGCACCTCGACGACACCGTCACCGAGACTGCTCCGGAGCTCTGCATCCTCGACGTGCGGCTCCCCCCGACATGGACGGATGAGGGGATCCGGGCGGCCCTGGCCCTCCGGGCCCGCGATCCGGAACTGCCCCTCCTCGTGCTCTCGCAGTACGTCGAGGAGCGGTACGCGTCGGACCTCATCTCGGCCAGGGGCGGGGCGCTCGGCTACCTGCTGAAGGACCGGGTCGCCGACGTCGCCGAGTTCCTCGACGCCGTCGAGCGGATCGGCTCGGGCAGCACCGTCCTCGACCCGGAGGTCGTGGCGCAGCTGCTCAGCCGGCGCACGCGGGACTCACGGATGCAGCGGCTCACCGAACGGGAGTCGGCGGTTCTCTCCCTCATCGCGGAGGGGCGATCCAACAGCGCCATCGCCAAGACCCTCCACATCAGCGAAGGCAGCGTCGAGAAGCACGTGACCGCTGTCTTCCAGAAGCTCGACCTCGAGCAGGACGACTCGGGCAACCGGCGCGTGCTCGCCGCCCTCGCCCACCTCGAACACGGCGGCCCCGCGCCGCAGACAGGAACGGAACGATGACCACCACGATCGAGCCCCCTCAGGTGCCTCCCGTGCCCCCGACCCCGCCCGTCTCGGAGCAGCCGCCCGCTCCTCGCACCCCGGGCTCCGCCCGCGTGGTCGCGATCCTCGTGGCCTGCTTCGGCGCACTCGTCGTGCTCGGTGCTGCGGCCTGGGCGATCTTCATGACGGTCACGAGCAGCATCGTGCATTCGAGCGCCCGCACCGTGGACACCTCCGGCGTGACCGAGCTGGATGCCGACGTGTCGGCGAGCTCGTTCGAGATCGTGTTCGCCGACGCCGACGAGGCCGAGCTCACCGTGCGCGGGGCCTTCGGTGCCGAGCGGTGGACGCTCGAGCGCGACGACGATGTCCTCGGACGTCTCGGCCGGCGGCTTCGACAACCGCATCGGCTCGACGCCCGGCGCCCGCAGCACCGTGGACGTGCAGGTCTCGGCCGGCCAGGCGACCCTCCGCGCCGCCCGCTGACCCT
>Ga0182741_1000422_pt1 | contig 64829 bp, 63 predicted proteins | sample eDN5th37CBELigOP_FD_128874 | JGI IMG/M metagenome (GOLD analysis project Ga0182741, IMG submission 128874) | Enriched Organic Plus compost microbial communities from Emeryville, California, USA - eDNA 5th pass 37_C BE-Lig OP (version 2) (version 2) ...
ATGTGACCTAGGGCGCCCCTGACCGGTCCGCGCCCTGCGCCCGCCGCGTGGCAATGCTGCGCCACAGGAAGGCCAGCGTGAACAGCGCCGTCAGCACCAGCACGATGGTCGGTGCCGGGGCGCTGTTCAGCCAGAAGCTGGCCCAGACCCCGCTGACCGCCCCGAAGGCCGCGACCCCGACCGAGGTGGCCAGCATGGCGGGCAGCCGCCGCGTCATCAGGAAGGCCACGGCCCCCGGCGCGATCAGCAGCGCCACCGCCAGGATGATGCCGACCGCGCTGAGCATGGCGACCACCGTGGCCGAGATCATCGCCAGAAGCCCGTAGTTCAGCACATGCAGCGCCAGCCCCGAGACCCGCGCCTGCACCGGGTCGAAGGCCAGAAGCGCGAAGTCGCGCCATTTCAGCACCAGCACCAGCCCGACCACGGCCGAGATGCCGCCGGCCAGCCGCAGGTCCTCGGGACCGACGCCCAGCATGTTGCCGAACAGGATATGGTCCAGGTGCAGGTCGGTCCGGATCGCGGTGTAAAGCACCACCCCCAGACCGAACATGCCCGACATGACGACGCCCAGCACGGTGTCGGCCTTGACGCGGCTGTTGTCCTGGATCCAGCCGGTCAGGGCCGCGCAGCCCAGGCCGGCCAGGAAGGCGCCAAGGATCAGCGGCAGGCCCGCGACATAGGCCAGCACCACTCCGGGCAGCACGGCATGGCTGACCGCATCGCCCATCAGCGACCAGCCCTTGAGCACCAGAAAGCAGGACAAAAGCCCCGCCGGCAGCGCGATCATCAGCCCGATCAGCGCCGCATCGCGCATGAAGGGAAAACTCAGCGGCATCACCAGCCAGTCCATCACGCGGCCTCCTTCAGCGCCTCGCGGGCGCGGCGGCGGGCGGCAAGCAGGCCGTGCTTGGGCGCCAGCAGGAAAGCGGCCAGGAAGATCAGCGTCTGCAGGCAGACGATCACCCCCCCGGTCGCGCCGTCGAGGAAGAACGAGACATAGGCGCCAATGGCCGAGGTGAGCGAGCCAATCGCCACCGAGATCAGGATCAACCGCGGAAAGCGGTCGGTCAGCAGATAGGCGGTGGCCCCCGGCGTCACCACCAGCGCCACGACCAGGAAGGCGCCGACGGTCTGCATCGCCGCGACGGTCGAGGCCGAGAGCAGGGTGAAGAACAGCACCTTCAGCGCCTGCGGGTTCAGCCCGATGGTGCGGGCATGGCTTTCGTCGAAGAACACCACCATCAGGTCGCGCCATTTCGCCGCCAGCACCAGCGCCGAGATGCCGCCGATCAGCGCCAGCTGCAGCGTGTCGCCGGGGGTGATCGCCAGGATGTTGCCCATGGTGATGGTCTGCACGCTGACCGCCATCGGATTGAGCGAGACCATGAACAGCCCCAGCCCGAAGAAGCCGGTGAAGATCAGCCCGATGATCGCGTCCTCGCGCAGGCCCGTGCGCTTGTTCAGAAACAGCATGGTCAGCGCGGCAAGCCCCCCCGACAGGAAGGCCCCCAGCGCGAAGGGCAGGCCCAGCATATAGGCCCCGGCAACGCCCGGCACGATGGAATGCGACAGCGCGTCGCCGATCAGCGACCAGCCCTTGAGCATCAGATAGGCCGACAGGAAGGCGCAGACCCCGCCGACCAGCGCCGAGACCCAGATCGCGTCGGTCATGTAGCCGTATTCGAAGGGGACAAGCAGCGTGCGGATCATTTCGGCGCCGCCTCTTCTTCGCGGGCGCTGCGCTGCTTGTCGTCGTAAAAGACCAGCGGGCGCTCGTCGTCCGACAGCACGGTCAGCGCGCGCGGGTCGTCGTCCGCATGCAGGTGCCGCGCACCCAGCACGAAATGGCGCAGCACGCCGCCGAAGGCCAGGCGCAGGTTGTCGGGCGTAAAGACCTCGGCCGTCGGGCCATGGGCCAGCACGGTGTTCTTCACCAGCACCACCCGGTCGCAATATTCCGGCACCGAGCCCAGGTCGTGGGTCGAGACCAGCATGACCCGCCCCTCGTCCCGCATCTGCTGCAACAGCTCGATGATGGCGGATTCGGTCTTGACGTCCACGCCGGTAAAGGGCTCGTCGAGCAGGATCACCCAGGCGCCCTGCGCCAGGGCGCGGGCCAGGAAGACGCGCTTCTTCTGGCCGCCCGACAGCTCGCCGATCTGGCGGTGGCGGAAGTCCTGCATGTTCACCCGCGCCAGCGCCTCGTCCACGGCGCGGCGATCCTCGGGCCGGGCGCGGCGCAGAAAGCCCATATGGCCGTAGCGGCCCATCATCACCACGTCCTCGACCAGCACCGGAAAGGACCAATCCACCTCCTCGGCCTGCGGCACATAGGCGATCAGGTTCTGGCGCAGCGCCTGCGGCACGGTCAGGCCCAGCACCCGCACCTTGCCGGCCGCGGCCGGAACGAAGCCCATCAGCGCCTTGAACAGCGTGGATTTTCCCGAGCCGTTCACCCCCACCAGCGCCGTGACCGAGGCTTGCGGCACCGTGAAGCTGGCATCCCGCAGGGCGGTGAAGCCGTTGCGATAGGCCACCGTCAGGCCGGATACCTCGATGCCGGCGGCCTCATGCATTGCTCAGCGCCTCGACGATGGTTTCCGAGGTCACGCGCAGCAGGTCCAGATAGGTCGGCACCGGCCCGCCGGCCTCGGACAGGCTGTCGACGTAAAGCACGCCGCCATAGCGCGCTCCGGTTTCGGCCGCGATCTGCCGGGCCGGCCGGTCCGAGACGGTGCTTTCCGAAAACACCACCGGGATATTGTGCTGCTTGATCGCATCGACCACGCGCCGCACCTGCTGGGGCGTGCCCTGCGCATCGGCGTTGATCGGCCACAGGAACAGCTCGCGCAGGCCGAAATCCCGCGCCAGATAGGAAAACGCCCCTTCCGACGTGACCAGCCAGCGCCGTTCCTCGGGCAGGGCGCGGGCGGCGTCGCGCAGCGGGCCGATGGTCCGCGCGATCTCGCCCTTGTAGCGGCCGGCATTGGCGCGATAGCTGCCAGTGCCCGCGGGATCGGCCTTGGACAGCGCGGCGGCGATGTTGTCGACATAGACCAGCGCCGTGTCCAGCGCCATCCAGGCATGCGGGTTGGGCTTGCCGTCGTAATGCCCGCCCGAGATCGGCATCGGCTCGATCCCCTCGGTCAGCGTGGCCGAGGGCAGGTCGCCCAGGTTGCGCAGGAACTGCTCGAACCACAGCTCCAGATTCAGCCCGTTGCGCAGGATCAGGCGGGCGTCGCGGGCGCCGATCAGGTCGCTGGGGGTGGGTTCGTAATTGTGGATCTCGGCCCCCGGCTTGGTGATCGAGACCACTTCGGCCCGGTCGCCCGCCACGTTGCGGGCCATGTCGGCGATGATGGTGAAGGTGGTCGCCACCTTGAACCTGCCGCCCTGCGCCAGCGCCGAGGCGGGAAGGATGGCGGGGGCGGCCAGTCCGGCAAGGGCCGTGGTCAGGAATGTTCTGCGCTTCATGATCCGATTCTTCTGCTTCGGGCCTCGTTTCTGCCGCCGTTATCTGCGAATGATTCTCAACTGTCAAGCCAGTTGCAATTTTTTCGCAACTGGGCCAGAAAACCGCATGGAAATCGAAACCCGTGCCGAAGCCTTCGAGGCCGCGCTGCGCCGTGCCGGCGTGCGCATCACCCGCCAGCGGGCCGCGCTGCTGCGCGTGCTTGCAGCGGCCGAGGACCATCCCGATGCCACCCAGCTGCACCAGCGTGCCATGGCGGCCGGGGCGGGGGTGTCGCTGGCGACGGTCTATCGCACGCTTTCCGCGCTGGAAGCGCAGGGCATGATCCAGAAGCTGGAATTCGAGGGCGAGCCGGCGCGGTTCGAGCCGGCCGACGGCCACCACCACGACCACATGATCGATGTCGAGACCGGCGAGGTGATGGAGTTCGTCAACGAGCGCATCGAGCGCCTGCAGGCCGAGATCGCCGCCGAGATGGGCTACGAGATCGTCCGGCACCGGCTGGAGCTTTACGTCCGGCGCCGGCGATGAGCCTGACGGTCTTTGACAAGATCATCTCGGACCGTGGCTCGCGCTATGCGGTGTCGGGCGGGCCGGCGCGGACCCGCGCCGAGGCCGAGGCGCTGCTGGCCGAGTTGAAGCGCAGCAAGCGTTTCGCCAAGGCCACGCATAACAGCTGGGCCGCGGTGCTGTCCGGCGAGGCGATGCGCGACGACGACGGCGAAAGCGGCGCCGGCCAGATCATCCTGCAGATGCTGGAACGCGCCGGGCTGACCGACCATGTAGTGATCGTGACGCGCTGGTATGGCGGCAAGCATCTGGGCGGTGACCGCTTTCGCCATGTCGTCGATGCCGTGCGGCACTATCTGGCGCAGGTGGGGCGCTAATCCTCGCCCTTCACGGCATGGGCGCGCAGCAGTTCCAGCGGCACGATCTCGAGCGTGCGGGCATGGGTGGCCTCCAGCACCACCTCGGGCGCGGCGAATTCCTGCGCCGCCTGCAGGAAGCGCGCGGCGCAGAGGCACCAGCGATCCCCCGGCTGCAGCCCCGGAAAGCGGAACTCGGGCCGCGGCGTGCTGAGATCGTTGCCCAGGTATTTCGACAAGGCCAGGAACTCGGCCGTCACCACGACGCAGACGGTATGGCGCCCGCGATCCTCGGGGCCGGTATTGCAGCAGCCGTCGCGGAAGAAGCCGGTCAGCGGCGCGGTCGAGCAGGTTTCCAGCTTGCCGCCAAGCACGTTGAGCGCGGGGTCCATGTCAGGTCTCCTTCGGCTGCCAGTCGATCCAGCGGGCATGGAAATCCGCCCGGCCGAGGCTCCATCGCCGCATCCCGCCGCCGGCCCAGAGCCGCAGGGCCAGCGCCGCACCTTCGCCGCCGTCGGCCTCCATCGACAGATGCGCCAAGGGCCGTTCGGGGCTGGCCTTGGCCCCGGCGTCCTGCAGCGCGGCCTCGATGCGCCCTCGCGTGGCGGCAGGGAAATATTGCGCCGCAACGGTGTGATAGACAAGCCTGCCATGAGGACAGGATTCGGCCAGCCGGGCCGGCAGCCAGTCGGCCGCGTCGCCGCGATCCACCCGCGGCGGATACCGCTCGGCCAGCGCCAGCGCCGCCTGCATCCGCTCCAGCCGCGCGCGCTGGTCCGGCCAGATATAGGACAGCAGCCGCAGCCCGTCCCGCGCCGGATCGAGCGGGTTCAGGTCCACCCCCCGCGCCGCGCCGGTCGCCAGCAGGGCATGGGCCGGGATCGTGCCGCGCCATTCCGGGCTCAACCAGACCTCGGGTTGGCGCTCTCCCAGAAAGGGCGGATCATGTTCCGTATTTGCAACAAGACTGTAGCGCGGAAAGTTCAGGTTGAGTCCAGCACTTGCGCCCAGTTCCAGCAGATCGAGGCGGCACCGGCCGAGCAAGCCGGCCAGGAACCGGCCCGCCGCGATCAGCACCGCAGCGCGGGCGACCTCGTTGGTCTGCGGCGCATGCTCGATCCATTCCAGGATGCGGGATTGATTATCCTGAATTGCCTGGGAAATGCTTCGGTGGAGCACTGCGTCATTGGCCTCGGCATAGGCCTGCGCCAGTTTCGGGTCGTCCCCGTTCAGCACCAGCGCGTGCAGCGCGCCGCAAAGCCGCAACGGCACCGAGTCGGCGCGGTAGCTGGGATCGCCGGGCCATGTCCGCACCCGCCGCGCCAGCGCATCGTCCCCGGCCTCAAGGATCGGCGCCAGTTGTTCGCAGATCCGCGCCGTCAGCGGCGAGCCAAGCGCGCGGCAGGCCTTGGCCTGCATCGCGAAGGCGTCGCGCCAGGCCGTCACCGGAACCGCTCGGTCAGGGCCCTGAGCCGGTCCGACAGGCTGGGCGGCTCGGCCGCGGGATCGTTGGCGGGTTTCGCCGCGGGCCTGGCCGGCGACGCCTTGCCGGGAAGCTCCGGCCGCGTGCCGCTGTTGCGCGGCGGCGCCACCCGCGCCGCGACCGCGTTCATGAAACGCGCATCATCGCCCGCGGCCAGCGCCGCCGCGCCGTCCGAGATGCCGCGCAGCAGGTCGTCCAGCCCGGCCTGCTCGGCCTTGGCGAAATCCGACAGCACATAGCCGGCAACGCGGTCCTTGTCGCCGGGATGGCCGATGCCGATGCGCAGCCGGCGATAACCCTCGCCGATATGCTGGTGCAGCGAGCGCAGCCCGTTATGCCCGGCATGGCCGCCGCCGGTCTTCAGCCGCAGCTTGCCCGGCGCCAGGTCCAGCTCGTCATGCAGCACGGTCACGTCCTCGGGGCCGAGCTTCAGGTAGCGCATCGCCTCGCCGACCGACTGGCCGGACAGGTTCATGAAGGTCGCGGGCTTGAGCAGGGCGACGCGCTCCTCGCCCAGCCGGCCCTCGGCGATCTCGCCCTGGAACCGCGCGCGCCAGGGGGTGAAGCCGTGGTCGGCGGCGATGCGATCGACCGCCATGAAGCCCACATTGTGCCGGTTCGCGGCGTATTTCGCGCCCGGATTGCCCAGGCCGACGATCAGTTTCATGCGTTTCTCCGTCGCTCGGGCGCCAGATTACCGGCCCGGCCGGGCAGGGGCAAATTTTATCGCTCTCTTGTCCTCGCGGCCCGGCGTTACTAAGACTCTGTCAACCTTTCGCGTCTAAGAGCGGTCCGGCGCGACCGCAGCCTTAGGACGAATCGCGAAACGGGCAGGCCAGGCAGGGACAAAAGCAAGGACAGACATGCACGATCCGGCAGAATTCTACATGAACACGCTCGTCCCCATGGTCGTCGAACAGACCAGCCGGGGCGAACGTGCCTATGACATCTTCTCGCGCCTGCTGAAGGAAAGGATCATCTTCCTGTCCGGCCCGGTGCATGACGGCATGGCGACGCTGATCTCGGCGCAGCTCTTGTTCCTCGAGGCGGAAAACCCGACCAAGGACATCAGCATGTATATCAACAGCCCCGGCGGGCTGGTGACGGCGGGCCTGTCGATCTATGACACGATGCAATACATCAAGCCGCGCGTCTCGACGCTGGTGGTGGGGCAGGCGGCCTCGATGGGCTCGCTGCTGCTCTGCGCCGGCCAGCCGGGGCATCGCTTCTCGCTTCCGAACAGCCGCATCATGGTCCACCAGCCCTCGGGCGGCTTCCAGGGCCAGGCGACCGATATCCTGATCCATGCGCGCGAGACCGAAAAGCTCAAGCGGCGCCTGAACGAGATCTATGTCAAGCATACCGGCCGCACCCTGCAGGAGGTCGAGGAGGCGCTGGAACGCGACCGCTTCATGTCGCCCGAGGAAGCGAAGGAATGGGGCCTGATCGACGAGATCCTGACGGCGCGCGGCAAGGCCGAGCCGGGCCAGTGATCACGGCTGCGGGAAGCAGCCGGAGGCCGGCGTTTTGGGGCCGGGGCGGACGTTTTGGGGATTGTGACGGGCCGGGGGGGCTCGTAACATGATGGGCAACGCATGGCGTGGCCTGGCCACGTCCGAAACAGGCGGTCGTCCGGCGCTTTTGCCGGGCTTCCGGTGTTATACGAGGATGAACTGATGGCCAATCCGACCGGCGGCGACAGCAAGAACACGCTCTATTGCAGCTTCTGCGGCAAGAGCCAGCATGAGGTGCGCAAGCTGATTGCCGGTCCCACCGTGTTCATCTGCGATGAATGCGTCGAACTCTGCATGGACATCATCCGCGAGGAGACCAAGTCCTCGGCGCTGAAATCCGGCGACGGCGTGCCCACCCCGCGCGAGATCTGCAACGTGCTGGACGATTACGTGATCGGCCAGGAACATGCCAAGCGCGTGCTGTCGGTGGCCGTCCACAACCACTACAAGCGGCTGAACCACAGCTCCAAGACCGATATCGAGCTGGCCAAGTCGAACATCCTGCTGATCGGCCCGACTGGCTGCGGCAAGACGCTGCTGGCGCAAACCCTGGCGCGCATCCTGGACGTGCCCTTCACCATGGCCGACGCCACCACGCTGACCGAGGCCGGCTATGTCGGCGAGGATGTGGAAAACATCATCCTGAAGCTGCTGCAGGCCAGCGAATACAATGTCGAGCGGGCGCAGCGCGGCATCGTCTATATCGACGAGGTCGACAAGATCACCCGCAAGTCCGACAACCCCTCGATCACCCGCGACGTCTCGGGCGAGGGCGTGCAGCAGGCGCTTCTGAAGATCATGGAGGGCACGGTCGCCTCGGTGCCGCCGCAGGGCGGGCGCAAGCATCCGCAGCAGGAATTCCTGCAGGTGGACACGACCAATATCCTGTTCATCTGCGGCGGCGCCTTTGCCGGGCTGGACCGGATCATCGCGCAGCGCAACAAGGGCACGGCGATGGGCTTCGGCGCCAATGTCAAGGAAGACGACGACAAGGGCGTGGGCGAGCTGTTCAAGCAGCTCGAGCCCGAGGATCTGCTGAAATTCGGCCTGATCCCGGAATTCGTCGGCCGCCTGCCGGTCATCGCCACACTGGGCGACCTGGACGAGGCGGCGCTGATCACCATCCTGACCCAGCCCAAGAACGCGCTGGTCAAGCAGTATCAGCGGCTCTTCGACCTGGAGGGCGTGAAGCTGACCTTCACCGAGGATGCGCTGACCGCCATCGCCCGCCGCGCCATCAAGCGCAAGACCGGCGCGCGCGGCTTGCGTTCGATCATGGAGGACATCCTGCTGGACACCATGTTCGACCTGCCCGGCATGAACAGCGTCGAGGAAGTGGTGGTCAACGAGGAGGCGGTGGATAATCCCGCGGCCAAGCCCCTGCTGATCCACACCGATTCGAAAAAGGAAACCGCGACGGCGGGCTAGGCCCGCATCGCCTGCAGGCTCGGCCGGCCGCACCGGCGCCGGTCGGTTCCGCGCCGCGACGGCGCGCGCGGCATGGTACAGGCGGGCCTTGGGTGCCGCCTTTTTCGCCGGTTCCATCCGCGCGCGTCCAACCACGCGGAACACGTCCCGGGCCAACGGGCCGCGACCGGCTTGCCGGCGCGCGGTTCCCGGCCGTGCTGGGATCGGCTTGCCCGGCTCGGGCTTCACCGGGCTCCCGGCCCGGCGCCGGTCCGCGACTGCCGCGCCGATCCTCCTTCACGATCTGCCGCGGACGCATCGCGGCAGATCCATTGCGGCCCGCAACCTCGGCTGCCATCTCAAGACAAGGAACGGCCACACGCCATGCAGATGCATCTCTTCGGGATCTGCAGTTCATCGCCGGGCGGATTCATCCTCGACCCGCTCCACCGGATGCCCGGACCGGCCATCCGGTTTGGCACCGGCAGAAAGCGGCGGGCGGATCCTTCGCAGATGGCTCGGGGCGCTCGCGTCCCTGCCCATGCCAAGCGCCTCGATGGGCGGTCGGACGGCGCCACCGGCTGCGTCGATTTGCCCTGTCGGGGGCGTCGGGGACCAAGCCTCTCTGGACCTTCGCCGCAACTTGCGCCATATCTCCACCACACCCGATTGATGAGGTTCGCACCCATGTCGTTTCTGCTGCGCTTTCTGACCTGGTGGAACAGCCAGACCTTGAACACCCAGGTCTGGACCAAGCTTTACGGCGAAAAGGTCGGCGAGGACGATCAGGGCAATGTCTATTACCAGTCCGGCGGCGGCAAGCGGCGCTGGGTGATCTATAACGGCGAATCCGAGGCAAGCCGCATCTCGCCCGAATGGCACGGCTGGCTGCATCACACCTACAAGGAGCCGCCGACCGCGGCCCCTCTGCCGCACAAGCCCTGGGAAAAGCCGCATGAGCCAAACCTGACCGGCACGCCTGCCGCCTATCACCCGGCGGGCTCGCTCTATCGCGCGCAGCCGGTCGAGCGGCGCGACTACGACGCCTGGCAGCCCGAGTAGGCGCATGAACACCGCCGCCGAACGGGCCGAGCTCTGGGTTGGTGCGGCGGTTCTGGCCGTGGCGGCCGGGTTCCTGGCCTGGTCCACCGCCGGCGGCAGGCTGGGCGCGCAGCTGGCCGGCGGCTATGAGCTGCGCGCGGCCTTTCCGAACGTCGACGGCATCGAGGTCGGCACCGATGTCCGCGTCGCCGGCGTCCGGGTGGGGCGGGTGTCGGCGGTCCAGCTGAACCCGCAGACCTATTTCGCCGAGGCGCGTCTGCGCCTGCCCGACAGCATCCGCCTGCCCAGCGACAGCGCGGCGCTGATCCAGTCGGACGGGCTGCTGGGCGGCGCCTATATCGAATTGCAGCCGGGCGGCGCGCCCGACAACCTGGCACCCGGCGACGAGATCGAGGATGTGCAGGGCGCGGTCAGCCTGATCTCGCTGATGATGAAATTCGTGGATGCGCAAAGCACGGACGACAGCCCATGACCGACCTTCTGACCCGCGCCTGCCTGTGCCTGCTGCTGGCCGCCAGCCCCGTCCTCGCCCAGGAGGAGGAGCCGGCCGAGGACCAGCAGCTGATGATCGACCCGGCCTTCAGCGACGATCCCGATGCGGTGGTCCCCGTCGAGCCCTCGGCGGCCGAGCGCCAGCGCGCCGCCGAAGCCGCGCGCGGCCCCGAGACGGCGCGCGGCACCGGCGCGCAGCTGCGCGGGCTCGACAAGATCACCGGCCGGACCCAGGATTTCACCCTGGCCGTGGGCGAGTCGGTCGCCTTCGGCCGGCTTCAGCTCAGCCTGGCGGAATGCCGCTATCCGGCAGCGGACCCGACCTCGGATGCCTATGCCGAGCTGACGATCACCGACAGCCAGGCCAATGCGCGGCTGTTTGCGGGCTGGATGATCGCCTCGTCCCCGGCGCTTTCGGCGCTGGACGATCCGCGCTATGACGTCTGGGTGATTTCCTGCAACAGGGCCTGAGCGCCGGGCAGGGCACAGCCGGCAAAATCGGCGCGAACCCCGAGCGCGGCGGCAAGCCGGCGGCGGTATTCCGCGCGGGGAATGGCCTGGCCGCCCATCGAGGCGAGATGCGGGTTCGGATATTGGGTGTCCCACAACACGAAGCCGCAGCGCGCCAGGTGCGATGACATCCAGATCAGCGCCGCCTTGGAGGCATTGCTGCGGCGCGAGAACATGCTTTCGGCAAAGAACGCCCCGCCCAGCGTCAGACCGAACATGCCGCCGATCAGCTCGTTGCCGGCCCGGACCTCCAGCGAATGCGCGTGGCCCATGCGGAACAGATCGCGGTAAAGCGCCATGAGCGGCGCGTTGATCCAGGTTTCCGCGCGATCGGCGCAGCCCTGGACCACGCCGGTGAAATCGCGGTCCAGGGTCGCATGCCAGCCGCAATGGCGCAGCACGCGCCGCATCGAGCGCGAGACATGCACCCCGCCCACCGGCAGGATGCCGCGCAGCCCCGGCTCGAACCAGTAAAGCTGGGGGTCCGAGGCGGACTGCGCCATCGGAAACACCCCCTGGGCATAGGCGGCCAGCATCCGTTCGGCTGTCAGGCCCCCACCGCTCATGCAGGGGCCGCCGGTCGCGCCGCTTGCCGCATGGTTCAGGCGCTGACGGCCATCTCGGCCAGCCAGCGTTCCAGCCAGTGGATCGAGTAATCGCCGCGCTGGATGTCGGGATTTTCGATCAGCGCCCGGAACAGCGGCACGGTGGTGTCGATCCCGTCCACGATCAGCTCGCCCAGGGCGCGGTTCAGCCGCGCCAGCGCCTCGGGGCGGTCGCGGCCATGCACGATCAGCTTGCCGATCAGGCTGTCGTAATAGGGCGGGATGCGGTAGCCGTCATAGATCGCCGAATCCATCCGTACGCCCAGCCCCCCCGGCGCGTGATATTGCGAGATGGTGCCGGGCGAGGGGGTGAAGTTCGGCAGCTTTTCGGCATTGATCCGCACCTCGATGGCATGGCCGCGGATCTGCAGGTCTTCCTGGCGGAACTCCATCTCCTCGCCGGCGGCGACTAGGATCTGCTGGCGCACCAGATCGACGCCGAAGATCGCCTCGGTCACCGGATGCTCGACCTGCAGGCGGGTGTTCATCTCGATGAAATAGAACTCGCCCTCCTCGAACAGAAACTCGATGGTGCCGGCGCCGCGATAGCCGATCTTGGCCATGGCATTGGCGCAGATGCCGCCGATGCGGGCGCGCTGCTCGGCGGTGATGACCGGGCCGGGCGCTTCCTCGAACACCTTCTGGTGGCGGCGTTGCAGCGAACAGTCGCGCTCGCCCAGGTGAACGGCGCGGCCGCGGCCGTCGCCAAAGACCTGCACCTCGATATGGCGCGGCCGTTGCAGGTATTTCTCGATATAGACCTCGTCATTGCCGAAGGCCGCCTTGGCCTCGGCACGGGCGGTGCGGAAGGCGGTCTCCAGCGCGGCCTCGTCCTGGGCGACCTTCATGCCGCGCCCGCCGCCGCCGGCGGTGGCCTTGATGATGACCGGATAGCCGATCTGCGCCGCCACCCGCTTGGCCGCGGCCACGTCCGCCACGCCGCCGTCCGAACCGGGCACCACCGGGATGCCCAGCGACTTCGCCGTCTCCTTGGCGGTGATCTTGTCGCCCATGATGCGGATATGCTCGGCCGAGGGGCCGATGAAGGTGATGCCGTGATCCTCGACCATCTGCACGAAGGCGGCGTTTTCCGACAGGAAGCCATAGCCGGGATGCACCGCCTGCGCGCCGGTGATCTCGCAGGCCGAGATGATGGCGGGCTGCGACAGGTAGCTGTCGGTCGAGGGCGGCGGGCCGATGCAGACGGATTCGTCGGCCATGCGCACATGCATCGCATCGGCATCGGCGGTGGAATGCACGGCGACCGAGGCGACGCCCATTTCGCGGCAGGCGCGGATCACGCGCAGCGCGATCTCGCCGCGGTTGGCGATCAGGATCTTGTCGAACATCCGCGCCTCACTCGACGACCATCAGGGGGGCGCCGAACTCGACCGGGCTGCCGTCGTCGACAAGGATGCGCTTGACCGTGCCCGAGCGGGGCGAGGGGATATGGTTCATCGTCTTCATCGCCTCGACGATCATCAGCGTCTCGCCTTCCTTGACCTGCTGGCCGATGGCGACGAAGGGCGTCGCGCCGGGCTCGGGCGCCAGATAGGCGGTGCCGACCATGGGCGAGGTCACGACGCCGGGCAGGCTGGCCGGATCCTCGCTGGCGGGGGCTGCGGCTGGGGCCGGGGCGGGCGCGGCGGCAGGGGCCATCGCCGCGGGGGCGGCAAAGGCGGCCGGCGCGGCCTGCGGCGCGGCCTGTTTCTGGTGCTTGGACAGGCTGACGGTCAGCCGGTCGTTTTCGTCATATTCGCGCTTGACGGTCAGTTCGGTCAATTCGTTGCGATCGAGCAGTTCGGCCAGGGCCTGAATGAAGGCGACATCGCCCTCGTGGTGGCGCTTGTCTTGACCAGCGTTTTTGGATTCGTCGCTCATGCCGTCCTCTGGATGTCGTTGTCGGGGCCCGCGTTCTGACTGCGCGGCGGATTTGGGCGTCCTTATAGACCGTCGGACAACCCGAGGGAAAGGGATTCGCCGCCTAGCCCCTGCGTTTCCAGCGCCGATGCACCCAGAACCACTGCTCCATATGGTCGCGGACCAGCCGCTCCAGATCGTCGTTCAGCGCCTGCATCATGGTCGGGGCGTCGCTGTGGGGGATGGGCGCGCCGACCTCGACGCGAAAGCTCAGCCCGTCGGGCTGGCGCACCCCGGCGATCGGCAGGATCAGCGCGTCATAGCGCAGCGCCAGTTCCGCCGGGGTCAGCACCGTCCTGGTCGGCAGGCCGAAGAAGCGCAGCTCGGCGCCGTGGTCGTCGAACTGGTCGAAGCCCAGGGACAGCCAGCCGCCGCCCTTGAGAAAGCGCAGCATGGCCGCAAGCCCGGCGCGGCCGCGCGGGAACATCGGTTCGGCGATGGCGCGCATGGCGGGGATGTAATGGCGGTTGAACGCCTCGTTGTTCATCGGCCGGTAGAGCGCGCCGACCGGCCAGCCGCGCCCCGCGAGCGCGGCGCGCATGGCGTCGTAATTGCCGAAATGCGCCACGGCCAGGATCACCGGCCGACCCGCCTGCGCCGCCTGTTCCAGCGCCGGCAGGCCCGGGCCGGTCAGCGGGTCCGCGGCATGGATGCGGTCGGTGAACTCGGCCCCGGAATAGATCTCGGCCAGCGAGCGGCCGGCATTCTCGGGCACCGCGCGGGTCAGGCGGCGGATCTCGGCCGCGGGCAGGTCCGGGCGCGCCATGGCCAGATTGGTGCGGATGCGCTGGCGCCAGCCGGCCAGGGGTCCGAGCAGATGGGCGAAGAACCAGCCCATCGCCGGCACCCGCCGCCGATAGGGCAGGATACGCGCCAGCCCCATGACAGCCAGGAAGGCGCCATTGGCGATGCGGTCGCGCAGCGGGGCGGGTTCCTGGGTCTCGGTGTCGGTCTCGGTCATTGCGGCCCCGTTCCGGCGGCCCGGTTCATCGCGCGGGCCTCGCGCATCCAGACATATAGGCCCGCAGCCACGATGATCAACGCGCCGATGAGGGTCCAGCGGTCCGGCAGGGTGCCCCAGATGAGCCAACCCCAGAGCCCGGCCCAGACCAGCCCGGTATAGCCGAAGGGGGCGATGGCCGCCGCCTCGGCCAGCGAGAAGGCACGGATCAGCAGCGCCTGCGCCGCTGTGCCGAGCCCGCCGAGCAGCAGGAAGGCCCAGAGATCGCCGACCGCGACCGGCCGCCAGACGAAGGGCACGGCAAGCGAGGAGAGGACCGTGCCGACCAGCGCCGACCACAGGATCGAGGTCGCGGTGGAATCGCTTCTCGCCACGCGGGTCAGGATGGCGCCGGCGGCATAGGTAAAGGCCGCGGCGAGCGCCAGCAGAGCGGCGGGATGGAAGACGCCGGCGCCGGGGCGGATGATGAGCATGGCGCCGCAGAAGGCGGCGAGGATGCCGAGGATGCGGCGGATGCCGATGGATTCGCCCAAAAAGACGGCCGCGCCCAGCGTGATCAGCACCGGGTTGAGGTCCATGATCGCGGTCGCCTCGGCCAGGCCGATGAATTGCAGCGCGCTGAAGAACAGCAGGCCCGAGCCGAATTGCGTCACGCCGCGGAAGAACTGCACCACCGGGCGCCGGGTGGCGAGGGCATGGCGCAGCCGCGGCGCGAAGATGACCGCGACGATGGCCAGGTTGGTGACGAAGCGCACCCAGACCACCTGCACCGGGTGGTAGAGCGTCGAGAGATGCTTGCCGGTGGCATCCATCAGCGTGAACAGGAAGATCGCCAGCAGCAAGAGCAGGATGCCGTGCAATTGCGTGGCGCGGCCCGGATCGCCGGCGGGGGCGAGGATCGGCGGCAGGGCGCCGGGGCTGGGTTCGGGCGGTGTCATGGCATGTCCCTCTTGTTTCCGCTTATGCCCGTGGGCGGCGGCGGGGTCCATGGGGGCGAAGCGGGTGCCTGCCTGCACCGTCGCATGAGTTTTTGGGGAAGGGTGAAAGGCAGCCGCGGCGGCTTTCCCGGAGCGCCGGGGCATGGGTATTTGGGGAACGAAGAAGCCGGCGGGATGGGAGGGGGCCGCGCCGGAGCGGGCGCGGCCCGGAAGTGCTTAGCCGAGCAGGCGGCGGGCCTCGGCGACGGTCGCCTCGGCGGTGATGCCGAACTCCTTGTAAAGCGTGGGTGCCGGGGCCGAGGCGCCGAAGCCGGTCATGCCGATGAAGCCGGAGGCTTCTTCGCGGCCGCGCTCGCCCAGCAGCAGCCAGTCCCAGGGCTGGCGCACGGCGGCCTCGATGGCGACGCGCACCGTGCCGGCGGGCAGGATCTGCCGGCGGTATTCGGCCTCCTGGTCGCGGAAGAGTTCCATCGACGGCACCGAGACGACGCGGGTCGGCACGCCTTCGGCCTCGAGCGTCTCGCGGGCGGTCACCGCGATCTCGACCTCGGAGCCCGAGGCCATCAGGATCACCCTGGGCGCGGCCGAGGCCTCGCGCAGAACATAGGCGCCCCTGGCCGAGAGGTTCTCGGCGCCCGCATCCTCGCGCAGCAGCGGCAGGTTCTGGCGCGACAGCGCCATGACCGTCGGCGTCGATTCGCTCGACAGCGCGATTTCCCACGCCTCGGCGGTCTCGATCAGGTCGCAGGGGCGCAGGGTCAGCGTGTTGGGCGTGGCGCGGCAGATCGCCAGATGCTCGACCGGCTGGTGGGTCGGGCCGTCCTCGCCCAGGCCGATGCTGTCATGGGTCATGACATAGGTCACCGGCAGGCCCATCAGCGCCGAAAGCCGCATGGCGCCGCGCGCGTAATCGGTGAAGCACATGAAGGTGCCGCCATAGGGGCGCAGGCCGCCATGCAGCCAGATGCCGTTCATCGCCGCCGCCATGCCATGTTCGCGGATGCCGTAGTGGATGTAACGGCCCTGGCGGTTTTCCGGCGTGAAGACGCCCAGATCCTTGGTCTTGGTGTTGTTCGAGCCGGTCAGGTCGGCCGAGCCGCCCAGCGTCTCGGGCAGTTCGGGGTTCACCACCTCCAGCACCATCTCGCTGGCCTTGCGGGTCGCGACCTTGGGCTTGCTGGCCAGGGCCTGCTGCTTGAGCGCGGCGATGGTGGGCGCCAGCCGCTCGCTGACCCCGCCCGAGATGCGGCGGGCGAATTCGTCGCGGTTCTCGGCCGCATCGACGCGGGCGGCCCAGGCCTCGCGCTCGGCCCGGCCGCGGGCGCCGATGGCGCGCCAGTCGGCCAGGATGTCCTCGGGCACGGTGAAGGCGGGCGCCTCCCAGCCGAGCGCCTCGCGCGCGGCGGCGATCTCGGCCGCGCCGAGCGCCGAGCCATGCACGCCCGAACTGTCCTGCTTGTTGGGCGCGCCGAAGCCGATGATGGTCCTGCAGGCGACCAGCACCGGGCGGTCGTCCTTGCCGCTGGCGGCATCGGCCAGCGCGCGCTCGATATCGGCGGGGTCGTGGCCGTCGCAGGAAAGCGTGCGCCAGCCCGAGGCTTCGAAGCGTTTCAGTTGGTCCGTCGAATCCGACAGCGACACCCGGCCGTCGATGGTGATGTCGTTATTGTCCCAAAGGACGATCAGGTTCTTCAGCTTCTGGTGGCCGGCCAGGCCGACGGCCTCTTGGCTGATGCCCTCCATCAGGCAGCCGTCGCCGGCGATGACCCAGGTCTTGTGGCTGCACAGCGCCTCGCCGAACTGGGCGCGCATCGCCTCTTCGGCGATGGCGAAGCCGACGGCGGTGGCGATGCCCTGGCCCAGCGGGCCGGTCGTCGTCTCGACGCCCTCGGCATGGCCGAATTCCGGATGGCCGGCGGTGATCGAGCCCCATTGCCGGAAATTGCGGATCTGGTCGATCGACATCTGCTCGTAGCCGGTCAGGTAGAGCAGCGAATAGATCAGCATCGAGCCGTGGCCCGCCGACAGAACGAAGCGGTCGCGGTCGAACCAGTTCGGCGCGGCCGCGTCGAATTTCAGGTGGTTGCGGAACAGGACCGTGGCGACGTCGGCCATGCCCATCGGCATGCCGGGATGGCCCGAGTTCGCGGCTTCGACGGCGTCCATGGAAAGGGCGCGGATCGCGGTGGCGAGGCGCCAGTGAGCGGGATCGGCCTTGCGGCGGGCGGCGATGTCCATATCGGGGTTTCCGTGCTGTTGTATGGCGGCACGTCCTGATAGGCAGGAGGGCGGGCGGTTGCAAGCCGCAAGGGGAGGGGGAGGGCGGTTTCGCATGACAAGGCACCATGCCATCATCGGTTTCCGGCAGGATCGGATCGGCGCGCGGCTGATCTGCCTGCTCAATGTGATGCGGATCGCACGCAAGTTCGGCGTGGCGGGGCGCTATCTGTGGCTGTCGCAGCCCGACGGGCCCTATCCCGAACTGGTCGATCCGCGCGATTTCCTGGACCCCGCCTTCGTCGCTGCGCATATCGACATCGTCGCGCGCGCGCCCGAGCGGTCGGAACTACGCAACCTGCCCGCCGCGGCGCCGGGCATGAACGGTGCCGGTTTCGCCCGCACACTGGCCGAGGGGCGGCGCTATGAATGCGACAGCATGTCCGAGATCATCCGCTTCATGGACGAATCCGAGGCCGAGGCGGCGGCCGGCCTGCGCGCCGCGGCCGAGGAACTGGTGCTGTCGCCGCGGCTGGCGCGGGCGCTGGCAGGGGCGCGACGCATCCTGGCCCGCGCCGGCGGCGGCCGGCCGCTGGCCATCCATGTCCGGCGCGGCGACATCCTGGACGGCGATCCCTGGTCCTATTCCTCCTGGGCGTCGAAATATGTGCCCGACGAGTTCTTTCGCGCCTTCGTCGCCGCGGTGGATGGGCCGGTGATCGCCTTTTCCGACACGCCCGCGGCGGTCGAGCATCTGCGCCAGGGCGATCCCCGCATCCTGCCGGCCCATGAGCTTCTGGACCCCGGCGCGCTGACCCCGGCCGAGCGCGACCTGCTGGAACTGCTGCTGATGGCCGGCTGCGAACAGGTGGGCGCGCCCAGCTACAGCGCCTTTTCGCGCGCCGCGGCGATGGTGGGGCAATGCCGGGTGGTGGCCCTGCCGGAGGCGCTGCCCGAGGATCTGGGCAACGCCGCCCATGCGGCGCTGCTGGAACGCGTGCTGTCGCGGCCGGAGAGTTTCTTTGCCCCCGGCGATCTGGCGCAAAGCGTGAGCTATGCCGCCGGTCATGCCAGGCGCTGCGGGCGGGCAGAAGACCTGGTCGAGGCGCTGGCCGGAAACCGGGCCTTGCTGGAGCGTTTTCCCTTTCTCTACCGCGAGCTTGCGATTGCTGCCTGGTCGGCCGGCCTTCGGCAGAAGGCGCGGCGCCTGGCCCGGCAGGGGCTGGAGGCGCCGCTGATGCGCAATCGCGACAAGCCGCAATGCCGGCAGGTGCTGCTGGTGACGGGCGGGCAGGGCGGCAATGCGGACGGCGCCGGGCCCGGACCGGACGCGGCCTTGGTGGACATGATCTTTGCCGGGCGCTCGGCCGAGGGACCGATCATGCCGGCGGTGGCGCATCGGCTGATGCATGACGGCGGGGCGGCGCGCCGGGCGCTTGGCTTTGCCCCCGAATTGCTGGCGACCTATGCCCAGCCCGACCCGGAACGCGGCAAGGGCCGGATCCTGCCGCTGTGGCTGCTGCGGATCGACTGGTCGGAGTTCATCCGCGATCCGGGGCCACAGCGCGAATTGCTGGTCTGGCCCGACCTGTGGCGCAAGCTGGGCCCCTGCGCCGAGGCGCTGGCGCCGATCGAGGCGGCGCTGGCCAGGGGTGAACGGCCGGAACCGGCCGACGGGGATGCGGCCTGGCTGGGGTTCTGCGCCTCGGTCCTGCGGCTGCATGGCCGGCTGAACCGGGCCTTCGCCTTGCTGCACTGGCTGGATGCGGCGCGGCCGGAACAGATGCTGACCCGCAAGCGGCTGGCCGATGCCTGTTTCGCCGCCGGCAATCGCAAGGCCGGCTGGCGCTGGCTGGATGCGGCGCTGGCGCTGGCGCCGGACCAGCCGCTGCTGCATCTTTCGGCCGCCCTGCGCGCCGCCGAGGCGCAGGATGCCGCGCGGGCCGAGGCGCATCTGCGCGTCGCCCAGGCGGCCTGGCCGGAACTGGGCCTGCCCGAGACCCTGCGCCGCGCCCTGCGCCGGCAGAGACAGGCGGCCGCGGCCGGGAATGCCGCGGCCTGCGCGGAGCGGGCCGGGTGATCACGTTATCGTCATAAAGGATTTGCCAAAGCCCGGACGCCAGCGCAGTCTTGCGAAAACGCAAGCATGATCGGCAAGACAGGGGGGCCCTCATGGCAAGAACCGCGACATCCGCAGTCGATCCGGTCGACGAGATCCTGCCGCCGCTGCGGATGGCGACCCTGGGCCTGCAGCATGTCCTGGTCATGTATGCCGGCGCCGTGGCGGTGCCGCTGATCGTCGGCCGGGCGCTGAGGCTTTCGCCCGAGGACGTGGCCTTCCTGATCTCGGCCGACCTGTTCTGCTGCGGCATCGCCACCATCATCCAGTCGCTGGGCATGACGCGCTGGTTCGGCATCCAGCTGCCGGTGATGATGGGCGTGACCTTCGCCTCGGTCGGGCCGATGGTGGCCATGGCGAACGCCTATCCGGGGCCCGAGGGGGCGCGGATGATCTTCGGCGCCATCATCGGCGCGGGCATCGTGGCCATGCTCATCGCGCCTTTCGTCGGGCGGATGCTGAAGTTCTTTCCGCCGCTCGTCACCGGCACCATCATCCTGGTGATCGGCGTCACGCTGATGCGGGTGGGGATCAACTGGATCTTCGGCAACCCGGTCGGGCCGACGGCGCCCAAGGTGGTGGACCCGGTGGCGGTCGGCTGGCTGAACCAGCTGCGCGACCTGGCCGGGACCGGCGCCGTGCCGGCGCTGCCCGAGGGCTTTGCCCCCGCGCCCAGCGTGCAGAACCCGCTTTACGCCCAGCCGATCAATATCGCCATCTCGGGCGTGGTGCTGGTGGCGATCCTGCTGATTGCCCGCTTCGGCCGTGGCTTCGTCGCCAATATCGCGGTGCTTCTGGGCATGCTGATCGGCGCGGGCCTGACCATCCTGCTGGGCCAGATGACCTTCGAGAAGGTGGCCGAGGCGCATTGGTTCGGCATCGTCGCGCCCTTCCATTTCGGCATGCCGATCTTTGACCCGGTGCTGATCGTGACCATGGTGCTGGTGATGATCGTGGTGATGATCGAATCAACCGGCATGTTCCTGGCGCTGGGAGAGATGACCGGGCGCGAGGTCACGCCGCAGCGCCTGACCGCGGGCCTGCGCACCGATGGGCTGGGCACGCTGATCGGCGGCATCTTCAACACCTTCCCCTATACCTCCTTCAGCCAGAACGTCGGGCTTGTCGGCGTCACCGGGATCAAGAGCCGCTTCATCTGCGTCGCCGGAGGGCTGATCCTGATCCTGTTCGGGCTGGTGCCCAAGATGGGCGCGGCGGTGGAATCGCTGCCGACGCCGGTGCTGGGCGGCGCCGGCCTCGTCATGTTCGGCATGGTGGCGGCGACGGGGATCCGCATCCTGTCTACGGTGGATTTCGCCGGCAACCGCAACAACCTGTTCGTGGTGGCGGTGGCGCTCGGCTTCGGGATGATCCCGCTGATCGCGCCCGATTTCAAGCAATGGATGCCGCATGCCATCCACCCGCTGGTCGAATCGGGCATCCTGCTGGCCACCATCGCGGCGGTGGCGCTGAACGCCTTCTTCAACGGCACCGGCGGCAGCATCGAGGCGGCCAAGCGCGCCGCCGGCATGGCCGATCACTGATCGGCGGCGGGCTTGTCCGGCGGCGGCACGCCCAGCGGGCGGATACGCAGCCGGGTGATGCGGTTTTCCCGCCGCGCCAGCACCTCGAAACGGTAGCCGTGGAAGGAAAACACCTGGCCCGCCGCGGGGATCGACTGGGCCATGTGGATCACCAGCCCGGCCACCGTGTTGGCCTCGTCATCGGGCAGGGACCAGTCCAGCGCCCGGTTCAGGTCGCGGATGGTCATCGCGCCGTCGACCAGGTAATCGCCCTGCGGGCCGGGCAGCAGCGATTGCACGGCATCCATGTCGTGTTCGTCGGTGATCTCGCCGACGATCTCCTCCAGGATGTCCTCGAGCGTGATCAGGCCGCGCAGGCTGCCATATTCGTCCACCACCAGCGCGAAATGCGTCCGCCGCCTGAGGAACTCGCGCAGCTGCTCGTCCAGCGGCGTGGTCTCGGGCACGAAATAGGGCGGCATGGCGGTGCTGAGCACGTCGAAATCGCGCAGCGCCTCGGGGCCGCTTTCCTGAAGCGCCCGGCGCACGCCGCGCAAGAGATCCTTGGCATGGATGACGCCGATAACGTTCTCGCGCTCGCCGCGATAGACGGGCAGGCGGGTATGGGGGCTTTTCAGCACCAGATCCAGCACCTCTTCGGCAGTCTGGCCGGCGTCGATCATCGCGATGCCCGAGCGGTGCAGCATCACTTCCTCGACCGAACGCTCGCCCAGGTCCAGCGCGCCCAGCAGCCGGTCGCGTTCCTCTTTCTGCACGGCACCGCTCGACTCGGCCACGGCCAGCGCATCGGCGATCTCGTCCTGCACGGAAAACACCGGGCCGGCGCTGCCGGCGCGGATGCCGAAGGGCGCCAGCAGGCCGCGCGCCGTCAGCCGCGCCGCCCAGACCACCGGCGCAAGGATACGGGCCAGCAGGGCCAGGGGGCGGGCGAGGCGGCCGGCCGTCTCCTCGGGGGCAAGGCGGGCCAGGCTGCGGGGCAGAACCTCGGCCAGCACCAGCATTGCCAGCGCCAGGACCAGCACCCCCAGCGCCGCCCCGCGCCAGCCCGACAAGCCCAGGCCAAGCGCCGCGGCAAGGCTGGCGGCCAGGATCTTGACCAGAGTGTTGCCGACAAGGATGGCGCCGTTCAGGTTTTCGCTGTCCTCCTTGGCCGCCAGCGCCTCGGCCGCCCGCCGGTCGCCCTTGTCGGCGCGGGCGCGCAGCTTGCTGCGGCTTGCCGCGGTCAGCGCCGTCTCGGCCCCGGCGAAGAGGGCCGAAAGCGCCAGAAGCAGCAGGATCGCCGCGCCGATCAGCCAGAAGGCCGGGTCATGGCCGGGGGTCGGGTCGGGAACAGCCGGCGGGATCATGGCTCTTTGTCGTCGCGATGGGCTTGGGCCAGCGGATGATGGTTCAGCACCAGATCGCGCATCCGCGTGTCAAGGACATGGGTATAGATCTCGGTCGTGCCCAGGTCGGCATGGCCCAGAAGCGTCTGGATCGCCCGCAGGTCGGCGCCGCCTTCCAGCAGATGCGTGGCAAAGGCGTGGCGGATCACATGCGGCGAGACGCGGGCCGGGTCGATGCCCGCCGCCAGCGCCAACTGGCCCAGCAGGGCGTTCATCGCCTGGCGCGTCATGTGCCCCTCGCGCGAGGCGGCGGGAAACAGCCAGCGCGCGCCCTTGCCTGCGACCAGCCGGCCCAGCGGGCTTTCGGCGGGGGCATTGTCGCGGCGCCTGAGCCAGGCGGCCAGCGCCCGGCGGGCCGGATCGCTCAGCGGCACCATGCGCTCCTTGCCGCCCTTGCCGCGGATCAGCAGCAGCGCCGGGTCGCCCCGGCAGGCGCCCACGGGCAGCGAGACCAGTTCGCTCACCCGCATGCCGGTGGCATAGATCAGCTCGACCAGCGCCAGGTTGCGGGCGCGCTCGGTCTCGTTGCGGCCGATGCGGGGCAGGGCGTCCAGCATGGCCTGCACCTCGGCCCGGTCCAGAACCTTGGGCAGGCGCTGCACCCGGCCCGGCCCGCTGATGCGGCCGGCGGGATCGTCCTCGCGCCAGCCTTCGTCCAGCGCGAAACGCATGATCTGGCGGATCGCCGACAGCCGCCGCGCCCGCGTCGCCCGCGCAAGGCCTTGGGCGTCGCAATAAGCCAGGTAATCCTCGATCCCCTCGCGCGGGACGGTCAGCAGGGTGCCGCCGCGCGTCGCCAGCCAGTCGACGAAATCGCGCAGGTCGCGGCCATAGGCCAGCAGCGTGTTGCGCGCCGCCCCCGCCTCGGCCGCCTGCGCGTCGAGAAAGGCCGAGATCCGGCCTCGGTCGTCAAGCCGGCCGCTCACGGCAGGCCGGAGCCCGGCGGGGGCGTCATCACCGGGGCCAGGATCAGCTCGACCGCCGCCTGGCGCGCGATTTCCTGCTGGCCCAGCACGCGCAGGACGCGCAGGCCCTGCGCCGCGCGCGGCAGGTCACCGTCCAGACCGGCATCGACATCGGCGATGGCGGCCAGCAGCGCCTCGCCCCGCCGGTTGGCCAGGATCAGCTGCGCGGCGCCTTCCGGCAGGCTCCGCTCCGACGGACCCAGGAAAGCGGGGAAAAGCGCGGCCGCCCGCGGCTCGCCCTCGCCCGGCGGCGGGGCGCTTTCGGGCTCGCCCTCGGCAAAGCGCAGAAGCCACAGGTCGAAACCGGCGGCATCGGCGGGCGGGGCCTGCACCACCTGCGGCTGCGCGGCTTGCAGCGCCAGCCACAGCGCGATGCGGCCGGCGCGGCCATCCAGCCCCAGCGCGCCGACCTCGGCCCCGACCATATCGGCCAGCGCCGGGCCAAGCCCGGCCGCGACCATGGCGTCGAAGGCAGGCGGCAGGGCATGGCCCACCCCCGCCAGGTCGCGCATCAGCAGCGCATCGGCCAGGGCCTGCACGGCGCCGGCGCGGTCCCAGACCCCGCCCGAGGCGGCGGGCTTCTGCTCCAGATAGATCATGCGCAGCTGCGAGGCCGGGATCGCCCCGGCCCGCGCCAGCCGCTCGGCCGCGTCCAGCCGGGCCTTCCAGCCCTCGTTCTGGTCCAGGTCGGCCAGGGCGAAGGCCAGGGGCAGGCCGGACGAGGGCAGGGGCTGGCCGATCGCCTCGTGCAGGCGCAGCTCCAGCGGCGTGACCACGGCGGGCGGCACCAGTTCCTCGGCGCTGTCGGAATAGCCATCGTCCAGGTAATGCGCCAGAAGCGCCGCCATCTGCGGGTCGATCCGCCCCATGGCCTGCGCGCCGTGAAACACCAGCGCCGCAGCCGACCAGTCGCCGCCGAAAGCCAGGCAGAAGATGCGCGCCGGAAAGCTGGGCGCGACGCCGGGGGTGCGGTCCATGGTCTCGCAGGCCTGGGCCTCGTCGCCGGACAGGAGCGCGATGTCGAAAAGCCGCCGGAACCGCTCGGGGTCGCCGGGACCGGCGGCCTTGAGCAATTCCTTGGCGGCGCCAGTGGCACCCATATCCAGAAGCTTGTCCACGCGGGCCAGGAACAGCGCGCCTTCCTGTCCGGCCTCGGTCCGGGCCGGGCGCAGCTGCGCGGCCAGCAGCCGCCGCTCCAGCCGCCGCAGCGCCGGCAGGCGCGGGTTCGAGGCGCGGATCAGCCGCACCAGCACCGCCGCCTCACTGTCGCCCCAGAGATCCGGAGGCAGGCCGGCCGCGCGCGGCGAAACCGTGCCCTTGCCGTCGGGATTGCCCTCGCCCAGCCGGGTCACGCCGACCGGCTCGACCGCGCCGGTGGGGGCAAGCTCGCGCCTGGCGCGCTGCCGCAGTTCGGGCGGGCGCGCGTCGCCGGGTCGCCAGGACGAGATGTTGTCGGGCTCGCGCACGCTGCCCGACAGCCAGTCGCTGGCCGAAAGCGGCGGCTTGGCCCCGGCCGGCAGGGCCAGCGCCAGCCCGGCCACCAGGGCGCAGGCCAGGCCGAGGCCGTCAGTCGAGGTCATTCTGCCCCGCCCCCGCGTCCTCGGCCGTTGCAGCGGTCTGGGCGGCATCGCCGCCATCGGCGGCCGCGGTCGCCGCGGGGGCCGGTGCCGGCACGGGCGCTGCGGCCGGGGCGGCTGTCTGCGCGCCCAGCTCCAGTTCGACCGGCATGCGCATCTCGCGCGGGTCCGAACTCATGTCGCCGAAATAGGCATAGCCGGCCAGGCCCGCCAGAATCAGGATGACCAGAACCACCACCACCTTCAAAAGCCGCATGAATTGCCCCTTCCGCCTCGATATGCTTGCAATGCCGGTCTGTCGCCGGTTCCCGTGAAATATATATGGCATTTCCCGAAAGATCACGCCATCAGTCTGTCCGGTTGAATGAGGCAGGGACCGGGTGTTGATGCGGCGTAACATCGTGCTGATCGGAATGATGGGGGCGGGCAAGACCGCGATCGGGGGCGAACTTGCGCGCCGGTTGCGCAGGCCGTTCTCGGATACCGATGCCGAGATCGAGCGCGCGGCGGCCATGACCATCCCGGAAATCTTTGCCCGCGACGGCGAGGAATTCTTTCGCGCCCGCGAATCGGAAGTGCTGGGCCGGGTGCTGGCCTCGGGGCCCGGCATCGTTTCGACCGGCGGCGGCGCCTGGCTGCGCCCCGAGAATCGCGCCCGCATCGGCGAAGACGGCGTCTCGGTCTGGCTCGACTGCGATCTGGAGACGCTCTGGCACCGGGTCCGGCACCGCCCGACGCGGCCGCTGCTGCAGACCCCCGACCCGCGCGGCACGCTGGAGCGGCTGCTGGCCGAGCGCGGCCCGGTCTATGCGCTGGCCGACATCCGCGTCCCCGCGCAGCGCGGCGACAGCATCGAACAGACGGCGGAGCGCGTGCTGGACGCGATCCGCGCACATGATCCGGCGATCCTGGAGGGCAGATGAGCATCGAGACCGTTCACGTTGACCTGGGCGCGCGTTCCTATGACGTGCGCATCGGCCAGGGCCTGCTTGGCCGGGCGGGCGAGGAGATCGTCGCGCTGGCCGGGCGCCGCCGCGTCGCCATCCTGACCGACGAGACGGTGGCGGCGCTGCACCTGCCGGCGCTGCGCGAGGCGCTGGCCCGGCAGGGGATCGAGGCGCCGGCCCTGGCCCTGCCCGCCGGCGAGGCCACGAAATGCTGGGCCGAGCTGGGCCGCGCCGTGGAATGGCTGCTGGCCCAGCGGATCGAGCGCAAGGATCTGGTGATCGCGCTGGGTGGCGGGGTGATCGGCGACCTGGCCGGTTTCGCCGCCGCGATCCTGCGCCGCGGCCTGCGCTTCGTGCAGATCCCGACGACGCTTCTGGCGCAGGTGGACAGTTCGGTAGGCGGCAAGACCGGCATCAACAGCCCGCAGGGCAAGAACCTGATCGGCGCCTTTCACCAGCCGGCCTTGGTGCTGGCCGATATCGACGTGCTGACCACGCTGAGCCAGCGCGATTTCCGCGCCGGCTATGGCGAGGTGGCGAAATACGGGCTCTTGGGCGACGAGGGCTTCTTCGCATGGCTCGAGGCCAATGCCGCGGGGCTGGCAAGCGATCCGGCGCTGCGCCAGCGCGCCGTGCGCCATTCGGTGGCGATGAAGGCCGGCATCGTGCAGCGCGACGAGACCGAGCAGGGCGAGCGCGCGCTGCTGAACCTGGGCCATACCTTCGGCCATGCGCTGGAATCGTCCACCGGCTATTCCGACCGGCTGCTGCATGGCGAAGGCGTGGCCATCGGCTGCACCCTGGCCTTCGAGCTGTCCGCGCGGATGGGCCTGTGCAGCCAGGAGGCGCCGTCGCGGGTGGCGGCGCATTTCGCCGCCATGGGCCTGCCCTCGCGCATTGCCGACATTCCGGGCGAGCTGCCCGATGACGAGGCGCTGATCGGGCTGATGGCCCAGGACAAGAAAGTGCAGGACGGCAAGCTGCGCTTCGTCCTGGCGCGCGGCATCGGCCAGGCCTTCGTCACCGATGCGGTCGATCCCGCCTTGCTGCGGCAGGTGCTGGCGCAATCGCGCTAGGGTCGCGGATCCTCATCAACCCCCGCATCGGCCTCGATGTCGGGGGGCGGCGGCTCGGTGCGGCGGCGGGGCGGCACCGGCTCGTCATGGCCCAGCTTGCGGTCGCGGTCGCGGCGCAGCGCCGCCCGGCCCAGCATCAGCAGCGTGATCGGGGTCGAGATCATGATGAAGATGCCGATCATCAGCTCATGCACCACCACGCGCCCCTCGCTCAGCGAGAACATCAGCATCGAGGCCAGGATGATCAGCAGCGTGCCATAGCTGTAGCCCAGCGTCGGCGCGTGCAGCCGCTGGTAGAAGCTTTTCAGCCGCACCAGGCCGACCCCGCCCAGCAGCGTCAGCGAGGCGCCGACGACCACGAACAGCGCGATGATGACGGCGGCCCAGGGCGGCAATTGCTCCAGATGCATCATTCGATCACCTCGCCCCGCATCAGGAACTTGGCGGCGCAGACCGTGGTGACAAAGCCCAGCACGGCGATGACCAGCGCGCCCTCGAAGAAGAAGACATTGCCGTTGCCCATGCCGATGACCAGAAACAGCAGCATGGCGATGGAATACATGGTGTCGAGCGCCAGAACGCGGTCCTGCGCACGCGGCCCGCGCAGCATGCGCCAGCAGGCCAGCGCCAGGGCCAGGATCAGGGCGATCTGGGCATAGCCCAGGGCAAATCGCAGCAACTCGGCCGTCATTCGAATATCTCCATGAGCAGCGCCTCGTAGCGGTCGCGGATCAGGCTTTGCCAGTCGTGGTCGCTCCGCAGGTCGAGGACATGCAGCAGCAGCCGGCCCTCCTCCAGGTCGAATTCGATCCAGGCGGTGCCGGGCGTGCCGGTCAGGATGATCGCCAGCACCGCCAGCGCATTGGGATCGCGCAGGCGCAGCGTCAATTCGACGAAGCCCGAATGGTACTTCGGATGGTCGGGGCCAAGGAGTAGCACCCGCGCCACCGCGATATTGGAGCGCAGGATGTCCAGCGCCACCACCGCCATCAGCCTTGGGATCGCCAGCCAGCGCCGGAAGACGGGCCTGGGCGGATGCAGGTGCTCGACCGACCAGCCAGCCCCCAGCGCGATCAGCGTGCCGAGCAGCAGGTGGCCCGGCGTGAAGGCGGTCAGGAACAGCCACATCAGCACCAGCACGGCAGAAAGCAGCGGATGGGGGACGAGCCGATTCATTGCGCCACCTCCTCTGGCTCATTCTCGGGCGTAGGCTCGGGTTCGGCAACGGGCTCGGGGGTAAGGCTTTGCACCGGCGCGGCGCGCACGTCCTGCGCCTCGGCCAGGACGGCATTGCGATAGACGCGGGGCTCGAGCAGCGCGTCGGCCGTGGCGCTGGTATAGCCCAGCAGCGCATCCGAACGCACGGTCTGCAGGCCGATCATGCCCAGCAGCATGACCACCGGCACCACCTCCAGCGCCAGGATGCGCGGGGTCGGGCCTTCCTCGGCCCAGAAGCGGCGGATGCCGAAGCGCATCAGCGCGATCAGCGCCCCAAGGCCCGACAGGATCAGCATGGCGGCATAGGCCCACAGGATCACCGGCAGATGGCCCGAGGCGGGCAGGTTGTCCTGCACCGCGCCGCGCAGGATGGCGAACTTGCCGACGAAGCCCGGCATGGGCGGCAGGCCGGCGATCATCGCCGCGACCAGACCGAAGCAGATCGCCATGGTCAGCCAGCTGACGGTGCGCTGGCTGGCGGGGGCGGTGGTGTCCTCGACCGTGCCCAGCCCCATCGGCGTCCAGCGTTCCGAAAGCGGGTCGAAGCCGTCGCCCTCGTCCGGGGCGTCGTCGTCGCCCTCGTCGTTGCGGCTGACCGGCTCGGCGATCAGGAAGAAGGCCGAGATGGCCGCGGTCGAGCCCACCATGTAGTAAAGCGCGCCGCCCAGCATCGAGCTGCCGCCCCCCGCCTGGGCAAAGCCGATCGCGGCCAGAACCGTCCCCGACGAGATGATCGCCAGATAGCCGCCCTTGCGCGCCAGTTCCGGCGTGCCCAGGATGCCGATCATGCCGAAGGCCATGGTCAGAACGCCGCCGATCATCAGCACCGAGGCGCCGAAGCCGGCCGAGGGCCCGGCATCCGGCCCCAGCACCAGCAGCGACAGCCGCAGGATGACATAGATGCCGACCTTGGTCATGATCGCCATGATCGCGGCGGCGGGCGGCGAGGCGGCGCCATAGGTCGGCGGCAGCCAGAAGCACAGCGGCCAGGCCGCCGCCTTGATCAGGAAGGCAAGCCCCAGGAAGGTCGCCGCGGCATGGAACAGCAGCCGCTCGGCATCGTCGAGCCAGTGCAGGGCCCGGGCGATATCGGCCATGTTCAGCGTGCCGGTGGTGCCATAGACCAGCGCAACGCCGATCAGGAAGAACAGCGAGGCCGCAAGGTTCACCGCCAGGTAATGCAGCCCGGCCTTGATCCGCTCGGGACCCGAGCCATGCAGCATCAGCCCGTATGAGGCCGCGAGCATCACCTCGAAGAACACGAAGAGGTTGAACAGGTCGCCGGTCAGGAACGAGCCGTTGACCCCGGCCAGCAGGAACTGGAACATGCTGTGGTAATGCTGGCCCTTGCCGTGCCAGCCGGCGGCGGCATAGACCAGCGAGGGCGCGGCCAGAAGCGCGGTCAGCATCACCATCATCGCCGAAAGCCGGTCCAGCACCAGCACGATGCCGATGGGCACCGGCCAGTCGCCCAGGCGGTAAAGCCCGACGACCGTGCCGCCCTGCTCGGTCGCGGATTTGACGTCGGCCATCAGCTCGACCGAGGCCAGGAAGGTCAGCCCCACCGCCACCAGCCCGATGATCAGCTTGGTCTGCCGGCTGCGGTCGCTGTAAAACAGCATGAGCGCGCCGGCCACCAGCGGGATCAGGATCGGCGCGATCATCAGGTGGTCGGGCATGGCCGCATCGTTCATCATGGATGACGCTCCTTGCCGTCCACGTGGTCGGTGCCGGTGGCCCCGCGCGAGGCGATCATCAGCACCAGGAACAGCGCCGTGGTGGCGAAGCTGATGACGATGGCGGTCAGCACCAGCGCCTGCGGCACCGGGTCGGCATAGGCGGTCGGATCGACGAAGCCGCCCTTGGGCATGATCGGCGCGGCGCCGACGTAAAGCCGGCCCATGGCAAAGATGAACAGGTTGATGCCATAGGCCAGCAGGCATAGGCCGATGATGACCTGGTAGGAGCGCGGCCGCAGCAGCAGCCAGACGCCGGAGCCGACCAGGATGCCGATGGCAAGGGCAAGGATCAGTTCCATCAGCGCGGCTCCTCGGCGGTTTCCAGCGGCCGGGCGCGCGGGGCGACGCGCAGCGACTGGTGGGCAATGGCGATCAGCATCAGCACGATGGCGCCCAGAACGGTCGAGAACACGCCGAAATCGAACAGCATCGCGGTCGAGAAGGGCACCTTGCCGATGACCGGGAACTCGAGATACTGCGCATGCGCGCTGAGGAAGGGATAGCCGAAGATCCACGACCCGGCCCCGACCGCCGCCGAGATGGTCAGCCCCGCCGCCATCCAGCGCATCGGCAGCACGGTGATCCGCGCCTCGACCCAGCGCACATTGGCGGCGACATATTGCAAGAGCAGGCCCACGGCCAGGGTGACGCCGGCGGCGAACCCCCCGCCGGGCAGGTCGTGGCCGCGGAAGAACAGATAGGCCGACAGCGCGATGATCGGCGCGAACATCCATTGCATCAGCACCGAGGGCACGAAGAGATAGGCCTCCAGCGCCTGTTCCTCGGCATCGAGCTGCGGGCGCGGGCGTTCGACGCTTTCGGGCGCGGGCCGGAAGCGGCGCAGCAGCGCATAGACGGTCAGCCCGACGACGGCGAGGACGGTGATCTCGCCGAAGGTGTCGAAGGCGCGGAAATCCACCAGGATGACGTTGACGACATTGGTGCCGCCGCCCTCGACATAGGCATTGCGCAGGAACCAGTCGCCCAGCGAGGTGCCGGGCGGGGTCAGCAGCACCGCCAGCGCCAGCGCCGTCATGCCCGTGCCGCAGGCCAGCGCGATCAGCAGGTCGCGCGCGCGGCGCGAGCGGGCCGTGAGGTTGTTGTCGCCGGGGATCTCCTGGTCGCGCTTGGGCAGCCAGCGCAGGCCCAGCAGCAAAAGCGCGGTGGTGGCGATCTCGACCAGCAGCTGGGTCACGGCCAGGTCGGGGGCCGAGAGCCAGACGAAGGTCGCGCAGGTGACCAGGCCCGCGCCGCCCATCAGCACCAGCGCCGCGAAACGGTGATACTTGGCCTGCCAGGCGGCGCCGACGGCGCAGGTGCCGCCGACCAGCCACAGCAGGGCAAAAACCAGCTCGCTCGCGCCCAGTTCGGGCATGGGCACGTTCCAGTCCAGCCGGCGCAGCACGAACCAGGCCCCGGCCAGCGACAAAAGCACCATGGCACGCAATTGCGACTGCAGCCCGTTCGCCGACAGTACCCGCAGCGCAAAGCGCGGCAGCCGGATGGTAAAAACCTGCAGCAGCCAGTCGAAGCCGCGGGCAAAGTCCAGCCGGCGCATCACCCGCGTGCCGTCCTCGCCCGAATCGATCAGCCGGCGCGGCAGCAGGTAGATCAGCGCGCCCAGCGACATGGCGATCAGGCTCATGATCAGCGGCGGGCTGACGCCGTGCCAGATCTTCAGGCTGAAATGCGGCAGTTCCGGGCCGACCACGGCCATGCTGGCGGTCTGCAGCCAGGTGCCCAGCACCTGCTGCGGGAACATGCCGACCGCCAGGCAGATCGCCACCAGGATCGCCACCGGCAGGCGCATCAGCAGGGGCGGCTCATGCGGTTCCTGCGGCAGGTCGGTGGCGGGCGGGCCGAAGAACACCGTGACGATGAAGCGCAGCGAATAGGCGGCGCTGAACGCCCCGGCCAGCACCGCGACATAGGGCGCGAAACTGTCCAGCGAGCCGCCGTTGTTCCAGACATAGGTCGCCTCGAAGAACATCTCCTTGGACAGGAAGCCGTTAAGCAGCGGCACCCCTGCCATGGCGCCCGAGGCGATGATCGCCAGCATCGCCGTGACCGGCATCACCCGCGCCAGGCCCGACAGGCGGCGCATGTCGCGGGTGCCGGTTTCGTGGTCGATAATGCCGGCGGCCATGAACAGCGAGGCCTTGAAGACGGCGTGGTTGACGATGTGGAACACCGCGGCGATCAGCGCAAAGGGGCTGCCGATCCCGGCCAGCGCCGTGATCAGCCCCAGGTGGCTGATGGTGGAATAGGCCAGCAGCCCCTTGAGGTCATGGCGGAACAGCGCCACCACCGCCCCCAGGAGCAGCGTGGTCATGCCGATGCCGGTGACGATCTGGAACCAGGCATCCGTGCCCCCCAGCGCCGGGTGAAAGCGCAACAGCACGAAGACCCCGGCCTTCACCATGGTCGCCGAATGCAGATAGGCCGAGACCGGCGTCGGCGCCGCCATGGCGTTGGGCAGCCAGAAATGGAACGGGAATTGCGCCGATTTGGTGAAGGCGCCCAGCACGAACAGGATCAGCACCACGGGATAAAGCCGGTGGCTGGTGATCTGCGGCCCGGCGGCCAGAACGGCGTCGAGGTCGTAGCTGCCGGCGATCTGGCCCAGCAGGATCATCGCCACCATCAGGCACAGCCCGCCCGAGGCGGTCACGATCAGCGACATCCGCGCCCCGTCGCGGGCGTCCTGCCGCTGGAACCAGTAGCCGATCAGCAGGAAGGACACGATGCTGGTCAGTTCCCAGAACACCACCAGCATGATGATGTTGCCCGACAGCAGCAGCCCCGACATGGCACCGGCAAAGGCCAGCAGGCTGGAATAGAGCCGCGGCACCGGGTCGTCGGGCGACATGTAATAGCGCGCGTAAAGGATCACGAGGAACCCGATTCCCGCCACCAGCACCATGAACAGCCAGGAAAACCCGTCGATGCGGAAGGTCAGGTCAAGCCCGATGGAGCTGACCCAGTGGAAGGTGCCGGTGATGTGCTGCCCCTCGGTCACGGCGGGGTAAAGCACGCCCAGGATCACCAGCGCGACGATCATCGTCAGCCCGGCCAGCCAGGCTTCGGCATTGCGCGCCCCGATGGGAAGTGTGGCCGCCAGGGCGGCCGACACGAATGGCGTCAGAACAAGCAAGAGCAACAGGTTCTGTTCGACCATCGTGTTCCTTTTCCGGTTCGGGCTGTGCGCAGATAATAGACGCGCAGGCGCGGAAAACACAACCGACCCGGTCGATAAAAACGACGCAAAAATCCAGGATCAGGAATATTTTATCGCACCGCCGCGCGAGGCGCCGCGCCGGGGCCTCAGCCGCCCCGGATTCGCGTCACGTCGCGCATCTGCCCGCCGGTCAGCAGCAGCTCAGCCGGCATGGGATGGCTGATGAAATGCAGCGGGCTGGCGGTCGGCCCATAGGCGCCGCAGGCATGGATGGCGATCAGGTCGCCTTCCTCCAGCCTGGGCAGGGCGACGCCGCCGCCCAGCTTGTCGATCGAGGTGCAGAGCGGGCCGGAGATGTCCTGCCTTTCCTCGGGCCGGGCGCCGTCTTCGTCGCCGCCGACCCGGTGCATGACGTAATTGCGCCGCAGCACCATGCCGAAATTGCCCGAGGCGGCCAGGTTGGCGTTCAGACCGCCGTCGCAGATGGCGATTCGGCTGCCGCGCGACTGCTTGACCGAGACGACGCGGGTCACGAACCAGCCCGCCGGCCCGACCAGGTAGCGGCCAAGCTCCAGCACCAGCCGGGTCGCGGGAAAGCGCGCGGCGAAGGCGTCGAGTTCGGGGCCGATCTCGGCGGCGATGGCGGCAAGGTCCAGCGCGCTGTCGCCGGGATGGTAGGGAATGCCCAGGCCGGCGCCGAAGATCAGCTTTTCCGGGCGCAGGTCCAGAGCCGCGCAGGTATCGGCAAACACCTGCATGAAGATGCGCCAGTTCTCGCAGATCGCCTCGGGTTTCAGGCATTGCGTGCCGGAATAGATGTGCAGCCCGATGATCTTCAGGTTCGGCAGGGCGGCGATCTGCGGCAGGATCTCGGCCGCCTCCTCGACATCGACGCCGAAGGGGCTGGGCCGGCCGGCCATCTGGTCGCCGAAGCCCTTGGGCACGCGCGCGGGCGCCAGGCGGACCAGAACCGGCTGCACGCGGCCCAGTTCGCCGGCGATGGCATCGGCCAGCCGCGCCTCGCGCAGGCTTTCCAGCACCAGCTCGCCCAGGCCCGCCTGGGTGGCGGCGCGCAACTCGGCATCGCGCTTGGCCGGGCCGGTGAAGCTGATCCGCCCCGCATCCCAGCCCGCCTCCTGCGCCAGCGCCAGCTCGCCGCCCGAGGAGATGTCAAGGCAGTCCAGCCGGCCCCGCATCCAGTCCAGCAGGGCCGGGTTCGGGTTGCTTTTCACCGCGAAGCTGACGGCGAACCAGCGCCCCAGATGCGCGCGCAGATGCGCCAGCCGTTCCTCGACCAGGTCGGTGGCATAGACATAGCAGGGCGTGCCGAAACGCGCCGCGGCCTCGGCCAGGTGGCGGTCGAGGTCAGTCAAGGGTCTGCACATAGGCCAGGATGGCATCGACCGTGTCGAAATTCTCCAGCGTCACGTCGCCCGGCTGCACCCGCAGCTCGGCCTTTTGCTCGACAAAGGAGATCAGCCCGACCATCGCCACCGAATCCAGCATCCCGGTCGAGAAAAGCTCGGTATCGCCATCGAGCGGCGTGTCGATGTTCAGTTCGCTGCGGATATAGCGGAGCAGATCGTCCTTGCTCAGGCTCATGGATCCAATGCCTTTCTGGTCAGTTATGCAATGCCGCACGGGCGGCGGAAATGATGGCCGGGCGGTCCAGCTTGCCGCTGGCGGTGCGCGGCATGGCGCCTGGCCAGGGATGGTAGTGCTGCGGACGCATGTAATGCGGCATGGCGCGGGCGCAATGCGCGGCCAGCGCGGTTTCGTCGGCCTGCGGCAGATAGGTCACCACCGCGTGAACCGCCTGGCCCAGGTCCGCATCCTCGACGCCGAAGGCCACCACGTCGGTCACAAGCCCGCTTTGCGAGATCGCATCCTCGACCTCGGTCGGCGACAGCCGGAAGCCCAGGGTCTTGATCATCTCGTCCATGCGGCTGACGAACCACAGGTCGCCATCCTCGTCGACGCGCACCAGATCGCCCGACCAGACCACCGGCTCGTCGCCCAGCAGATGCGCCAGTTCGGGGCAGGGGCGGATCTTCTGCGCCGTCACCTCGGGCTTTTCCCAATAGCCCATGCTGACCAGCGGGCCGGCATGGACCAGCTCGCCCTGCTCGCCGGGACCGGCCACGCCCTCGCCATGCTTGACGGCGAAGACCTGCGCGTTCGGGATCTGCCGGCCGATCGAGCCCATCTTGGCCGCGAATCTCTCGGGCGGCAGATAGGTCGAGCGGAAGGCCTCGGTCAGCCCATACATCAGGTAGATGTCGACGCCCGGAAATACCTGCGGCAGCAGCTCCAGGATGTTCGGGGGGATCTTGCCGCCGGTATTGGTGATGCGCCGCAGCGCCGGCAGGTCGGTCGGGCGGTCCACCAGCAGCCGCACGATCTGGTTCCACAGGGGCGGCACGCCGGCGATCCCCGTCACCGATTCGGCCTGGGCCATGCGGATGATCTCGGCCGGCATGGTCAGCGGCTGGTGCACCACCGTCCCGCCCGTCAGCAGCATGGTGGTCAGCTGGTTCAGCCCGGCGTCGAAACTGTAGGGCAGCACCGACAGCAGCCGGTCGCTTTCGTCCAGCCCCAGATAGTCCGCGACCGAGATGGCGCCCACGCGGATGTTGCGATGGCTGAGCATCACCCCCTTGGGCGCGCCGGTCGAGCCCGAGGTGTAGATGATCATCGCCAAGCCGCGCGGGTCGGGTTCGTCGGGCGCGGAAGCCTGGTCGGCGGCAAGCGCCCCCCAGGGGTCCGCGCCCTGGACAAGGCCCTCGGCCTTGCCCTGAACAAGATAGGCCGTGCCCTCGGGCAAGGCATGTTCGCCCACCAGCGCCTCCAGGGCGTTGCGGGGCAGGATCGCCGCGCGCGCCCGGCTGTCGCGGGCGACATAGGCCAGCTGCGCGGGCGTCCAGCGGATGTTCACGTTGATGACCACGGCGCCCATCTTCCAGGCGCCGAACATGGCCGCGACCTCGTCTATGCCCTTGCGCAGATGCACGATCACCCGGTCTCCGGGCCGGATGCCGCGCCGGACCAGCCAGTCGGCGACGCGCCCGGCCTCGGCCGCGAGTTCGGCGTAGCTGACCGCGCGGCCCTGGTCCACCGCGGCGATCTTGTCGGCGCGGGCGGGCAGGTTGTCGGCCAGAAAGCGCCACATGCTGCGGTCGAAATCGTCACTCATCGGCGGGGGCCTTCTTTCTGGCGGCAAAGATCGGCAGGCTGGGATAGATCTTGGCGGGCGAGCCGATCACCACCGAATCCGGCGGCACATTGGTCGTCACCGCGGTATTGGCGCCGATCCGCACCCGGTCGCCGATGGTGATCGGGCCCAGCACGCAGGAATTGACGCCGATGAACACGTCGTCGCCGATCACCGGCGCGCCGGGGCCCATGTTGGTGCCGATGGTGACATTGTGCATCACCCCGCAGCGGTCGCCGATCACCACCTCGGGATGGATCGACAGCGAGCCCTCGGCATGGATGATGTGGAAATCCTTGCCCAGCCGCACCTGCGGCGGGATCCAGACCTTGGTCACGTTCAGGATCAGGATCTTCATCAGCGCATAGGGCTTGCCGGCCAGCCAGCGCAGCAGCGGGTTCTTCACCCCGATGGCCCAGCGGCCATAGCGATAGACGGCAAGCGAGACGAAGGCGGGCTCGGTCAGCGAACGGCCGTGTCGTCTGTAGTCATCCCGGAGAGTTTCGAACATCACCATGCACTTGTTTAATCACTTCGGCGGGAAATAAGGGTCGCCCGCCCCCATATTCCGATGTCTCGCGGCAAACTCAACCTGACTGTTAGGACGGGTTTCAGGGGTTTTGCGCCGCGATCAGGTCGAGCGTGCGCCGGATCTGGTCCCATTCCACCCGGTAGCCGCGGGCTGTGCCGGACCCCACCACCATCGCGTAATGCTGCTGCCAGCAATCCGTCAGCAGCTTGAGCGAGGTGGTCACCCGGTCCGCCGGCTGCAAGGTCAGCACCGTGCCGCCCGGCGCCATGGCGATGACGCCATGGGCCAATTGGCTGCCCTCGACCCCCGCCACGATCCGGGCCGCGCCCGCCGCCGCGGCCAGTTCGTCGGCATCCTGGCGGTCAATGTAGAGGGTGCGGAAACCGTATTCGGCCTCCAACCGCTCGGCGATCTCGGCCTCGTTCTCCAGGATGCGGGCATCGCCGCTGGCGCCGCGGAAGATGAAGACGCCGGGCAGGGGTTCCAGCGCCCGGCCCTGAAGGATCAGGGCGCGGTTGCGCTGCGCGCGGGCGCGGCGGTGGCTGTTGCTTTGCAGGTCGTCGAACAGGATCAGTTCGTCGAAATGCACGTCGCCGATGCGGCGCGGCGCCATGCCCAGCAATTCCTCGTAGCGCGCGATATGGCCGCCGCGCAGCGGCGCGGAGGTCACCGGCGCGCCCGTCTCCTCGGCCAGGCGATAGGCAAGGCAGTCGTTCAAGAGCCAGTTGCCGAACCAGCGGTTGCCGATCCAGCTTTCGTAAAGCGCGCCCGACAGGCTTTCGCGCGGCCGGGCATAGCTGAAGGGCGCGCGCTTGTGCGGGCGCAGGTGGCGCTCGGCCCCGCGCGCATGCAGCACGCCATCGACGAAATCCACGTCGCGGAAGCGATAGCCCATGGTGGGCGGCGTCTGCTCGGCCGGGTTGCCCTGCATCTGTTCCAGGATGTCGGGCAGGGCGCCGAACTCGGTGCGCGCGATATGCTCGATCTGGTCGGGCAGCCAGATGCCCGGCATGACCTCGACCACCTCGGCCGGAGAGATCTCCCATCGCTCGACGGCGGTGGCAAAGAAATCCGCGGGGCCCAGCCCGGCAAGGCGGCGCAGGCGGTTATGGGTCGGTCTGAGGGAATGCATGGCGGCTCGGCTGGCAGGGTCGGGTGGAGTTTGCGGGCGGGCGCCGGCGGGCGCAAGAGACAGAATGTGCCGTTCAGTTCGGATCCGGCCCCTTCAGCGCCACGACCAGCGCCTGCGCGATCATCGCGTGATCCTCGGCCGAGGGGTGCCACAGGCAGGCGTTGCGCCGCGGATCGCCCAGCACGACCAGGCGGTTGGCCAGGCCCCGGCGATCCAGCAGTTTCGAGGCGGTCCGATGCGCCTCGACCAGTTCGGGCCCGTATTCGCCGAAGGCCAGCAACGCCAGGGTCGCGCCGGGGTTTTCCTGTGCGCGGGCGGCGGCGAAATCGGCCAGCGCCGGGCCGAACTCGTGGCGCAGCTGGCCCTTGTCGCTCCAGCGTTCGCCGGGGGCGAGTTCCGAGCCGAACACGTTCGAGCCCAGCCCGATGACCACCATATCCGCCTTGCGCTCCGGCAGGGGGGCCGCATCCGGCTGTCCCGGCAGGGCCAGGGGATAGAGCCGGTCCATGGTGCGGTCGGGCTCGGCGCCGCCGTAGTTGCGCAAGAGCCCGATGCCCGAGCGGGCGACGATGCGGTAATCCGCGCCCAGCGCCGCCGCGACCTGCGGGCCGAAGCCGCGGCTGGTATCGGTCGCGGCATAGATCTCCTCAGCCTCGCAATCGCGGCGGCTGGCGGTATTGGCAAAGCTGACGGTATCGGAATCGCCGATGAACTCGATCAGCCGCGGCGCCGGGTCGGGCGGCGGCAGCGCCTGGGCCGAATCGTCCAGGAAGAAGCCGCCGAACAGCGCCGGGCCGGCGGATTCACTGATCTTTTCGGCGCGGATCTCATGCCGGCCGGGGGCAAGGCCGCGGATATGCAGATCCCGCCGGCCGGGGCGCGAGACCTCGACCGCCTTGCCGTCCAGCGTCACCCGCCAGCGATTGACCGCATCGTCGAAGCGCAGCACGATCCCCGTGCCCTGAAACCGGGCCGAGGCGTGAAAGCCCGGCCATTCGTGGCGATAGCCCTGGCCAGCGGGGCCGGGGGCGGCGCGGCCGGTCGCCTGGGCGGGCAGGGCGGTCCATCCGGGTCGCGGCGGGCCGAGTTCCGCCTGGAATCCTGCATCCCCGGCCAGGCTCAGCGTCGGCACCGGCGTCGCCGGGCGCGGCGGTTCGGGCCAGACCAGGAAAGCGGTCCCCGCGCCCAGGGCGGCGACCAGGACCGCCGCGCCGATCCGCCTTGTCCAGATTGCACCCATGACCGCCCACCCGAAACCCTGGCGCCGATCCTGATCAAGCCGGGCCGGCAAGTCCAGCACCCTGCCGGTCAGCCGCGAAATTCGGCAAGGATGCCGATCGCCTCGTGCATGTCATAAGGGTGATTGCCGATGAAGAAGCCGTTGCGGTCGATCTCCTCGGCATGGCTCATCGGCCCATGCAGGCTGTGATCCATCAGGCGCAGCACGGGATTTTGGGTGAAATTGCCGCTGACGATGGGCCGGGTCTCGAACCCGAGGGCGCCGAGCCGGTCCAGAATCCCGCGTCGCGTCAGGCCCGTTTCCGGCCGCAGCACCAGCGAAAATCCGAACCAGCTGCTTTCGCCGGTTTCGCGCTGGATGCGGAACAGCGGGTGGTCTGCCATCGCCTGCTGCCAGAGCGCGCCATTCGCGCGCCGCCCCTCGATCAGCCGCGGCAGCTTTTCCAGCTGCGCCCGGCCCAGGGCGCCCGACATCTCCAGCGGACGCAGGTTGTAGCCGGGCAGGACGAAGCGAAAGCTTTCCTCGAAGGGATCGTCGCTCTTCTCGCCGGTCACGCGGTTGAATTTCGGCAGGTCGCGCGTCCAGCCATGCGCCCGCAGCGCCAGCAGGATGTGGTAAAGCTCCTCGTCATCGGTGACGACCAGCCCCCCCTCCATGGTCGAGATGTGATGCGAGAAGAAGGTCGAAAACGTCCCCATCACCCCGAAGGTGCCGCATTGCCGGCCGCCGAAGGTGGCGCCCATCGATTCGCAATTATCCTCGATCAGCACGATATTGCGGGTGCCGATGAGGGCACGGATCGCGTCGAAATCATTGGGATTGCCCAGCAGGTTCACCGCCATGATCGCGCGGGTGCGGGGTCCAATCGCCCCGGCCAGCCCGGCAAGGTCGTAGTTCAGCGTCTCGCGGTCGATGTCGACGAATTTCAGGTGCAGCCCGTATTGGTGCAGCGGAAAGAAGGTGGTGGACCAGGAGACTGCCGGCACGATCACCTCGTCGCCCAGCATCAGCCGCAAGGCGGGGTTCTGCGTATGGCGCAGCGCCGCCGCCATGGCGAGATTGGCCGAGGAGCCCGAGTTCACCATCACCGCGTAACGGCTGCCGGTGAAGCAGGCGAATTCTTCCTCGAAGGCCGCCACCTCGGGGCCCATGGAAAAGCGGTCCGAGTCGATCACCCGTTGCAAGGCGGCCCGTTCCGCCTCGTCCCAGCTGGAAGTGGCAAGGGGAAAGCCGCTCATGGCTGATGCTCCAGATACCAGGCATAGGTGGCGGCGATGCCCTCGCGCAGGCCGGTTTGCGGCGCCCAGCCCCATTCCGTCTGCCGCGTCACGGACAGGAGCTTGCGCCGCATGCCCACCGGCTTGCCCAGGTCGTGGACAAAACGGCCCTGCCAGCCGATCACCCCGGCCGCGATGCGGTAATAGTCGTCGATGGCATGATCCACGCCCGGCCCGATATTCATCACTGCCGGCACGGACGAGGGACCGGCCAGCGCCCGCAGGATCGCCTCGGCCAGGTCGCCCGCATGCATGAACTCGCGCCGGGCCGTGCCGTCGCCCCAGATCTCGACCGTCTCATGGCCCTCGACCCTGGCGCGGTGGATCTTGTGGATGATCGCCGGCAGCAGGTGCGACTGGCCTGGGTCGAACTTGTCGAAGGGGCCGTAGAGGTTGCAGGGTACCAGCGTGCGCCATTGCAGGCCGCGATCCTCGCGGCAGGCATGGTCCACCAGCCGCATCGCCATGATCTTGGCCAGGGCATAGCCCTCGTTGCTGGGCTCGAGCGGGCCGGTCAGGATCTGCTCCTCGGCCAGGCCGCAATGCAGGTCGCGCGGATAGACGCAGCTCGAACTCAGGTTGATCAGCACCGGGATACGCGCCTCGCGGCAGGCGGCGATCAGGTTCAGCCCGATGCGGGCGTTCTCGATCAGATACCGCATCGGCTCGGCCAGGTTGGCCTGGATGCCCCCGACCACGCCCGCGGCATGGACCACCGCATCGGGGCGATGCCGCGCCAGCCAGTCCCGCAGCGCGTCCGCGTCGCACAGGTCCAGCTCGGTGCGCGCGGGCGCCAGCACCTGCCAGGCGGCGATGCCGGGATGGGCGCGCAGGTTGCGCCCGACCATGCCATGCCCGCCGGTGATGAACAGCCGTGCCATCTATCGCGCCTCCTGCGCGACGGCCGGACCCAGCCCATGCCGCTTCAGCAACGCATTCTGCCGTGCCGCCCGCAGGTCGGCGGCGACCATCTCGGCGATCATCTCGCGCAAGCCGGTCTGGGGCCGCCAGCCCAGCCGCCGATGCGCCTTGGCGGCATCGCCCCGCAGGCTCGCCACCTCGGCCGGGCGGAAATACTTGGGATCGACCCGCATCACAACATCGCCCGGACGCAGGGCCGGCGCCCGGTCGCCCGCGACCGAGGCGACCAGGGCGACCTCATCCAAGCCCGTGCCGCGAAACTCCAGCGCGATGCCCAGCTCCTCGGCGGCCCAGGTCAGGAACTGGCGCACGGAATGCTGCTCGCCGGTGGCGATGACGTAATCGTCGGGCGCATCGCATTGCAGCATCAGCCATTGCATGCGCACATAGTCGCGGGCATGGCCCCAGTCGCGCAGCGCGTCCAGGTTGCCCAGGTACAGGCAACCCCCGGCCCCCTGGGCAAGATTGGCCAGCCCGCGGGTGATCTTGCGGGTGACGAAGGTCTCGCCGCGGCGCGGGCTCTCGTGGTTGAACAGGATGCCGTTGCAGGCGAAAATCCCATAGGCCTCGCGATAGTTCACCGTGATCCAATAGGCATAGAGCTTGGCCACGGCATAGGGGCTGCGCGGGTGAAAGGGCGTGCGCTCGGTCTGCGGCACCTCGCGCACCAGCCCGTAAAGCTCGGAGCTCGACGCCTGGTAGAACCGCGTCACCCGCTCCAGCCCCAGGAAACGGATCGCCTCCAGCAGCCGCAGCGTCCCCAGCCCGTCAACGTCGGCCGTATATTCCGGAGCCTCGAAACTGACCGCGACATGGGATTGCGCACCCAGGTTATAGACCTCGTCCGGCCGCACCTCGGCCATGATCCGGGTCAGGTTCGAGGCATCGGACAGGTCGCCGTAATGCAGCAAGAAGCGCGGCGCGACCTCATGCGGATCCTGGAAGATTTGATCGACCCGCTGGGTGTTGAAGGAAGAGGACCGGCGCTTGATGCCATGCACCTCATAGCCCTTTTCCAGCAGGAACTCGGCCAGGTAGGAGCCATCCTGCCCCGTCACCCCGGTAATCAGCGCCTTCTTCACCATGAACCGCTCACTCTTGAACCACGAAACCGCGAAACCGTGAAACCATGCCGCCTGGCGCCGCGCGGAAGGGCAGGCGGCTTCTTCGTTCTCCAAATACCCACCCGGCCGCACCGCCCGAGCCGGGGGCGCCGCCTGCGCGCCGCCCCATGTTTCTGCATTGCCCAAATACCCGGGGCAACCGTACCGCCGGACGCGGCCGCGCCTATTTCGCGGCGTCGAAGACCGGCTGGTAGATTTCCTTCAGCCGCGCCACCGCCTCCTGCGGCGACAGCTCGACCGATTCGCCGCTGCGGCGCGAGGTCAGCTCGACCTTGTTCGCCGCCAGCCCGCGCGGGCCGACGGTGATGCGCCAGGGCAGGCCGATCAGGTCCATGGTGGCGAATTTCGCCCCCGCCCGCTCGTCGCGGTCGTCATAGAGCGGGTCCAGACCCTGCGCCTTGAGCTCGGCATAAAGCGCCTCGCAGGCACCGTCGGTCGAGGCGTCGCCCTGCTTGAGGTTGACGATCCCGGCATGGAAGGGCGTCACCCCCTCGGGCCAGATGATGCCCTTGTCGTCATGGCTGGCCTCGATGATCGCGCCCAGCAGGCGGCTGACGCCGATGCCGTGCGAACCCATGTGCACCGGCACGCGCTGGCCGTCCGGGCCGACCACGGTGGCGCCCATCGGCTCGGAATACTTGGTGCCGAAATAGAAGATCTGCCCGACCTCGATGCCGCGCGCCTGGCGGCGGCGCTCCTCGGGGATCTGCTCGAACAGCGTCGCGTCATGGGTCTCGTCGGTACGGGCATAGCGGCTGGTGAACTCCTCCAGCACGGCCTGGCATTGCGCGACATCGTCGTAATCGATCTGGCGGTCGCCGAATTTCAGGTCGGTGATCTGGCTGTCGTAGAACACTTCCGACTCGCCGGTCTCGGCCAGCACCAGGAATTCATGGGTATAGTCGCCGCCGATCGGGCCGCCGTCGGCGCGCATCGGGATCGCCTGCAGCCCCATGCGCTCATAGGTGCGCAGGTAGCTGACCAGGTGCCGGTTATAGGCATGCAGCGCGTCTTCCTTGGTCAGGTCGAAATTGTAGCCGTCCTTCATCAGGAACTCGCGCCCGCGCATGACGCCGAAGCGGGGGCGGATCTCGTCGCGGAACTTCCACTGGATGTGATACAGCGTCAGCGGCAGATCCTTGTAGCTGTTCACGTGGCCGCGGAAGATGTCGGTGATCATCTCCTCGTTGGTGGGCCCGTAAAGCAGGTCGCGCTTGTGGCGGTCGCGGATGCGCAGCATCTCCTCGCCGTAATCGTCGTAGCGGCCGCTCTCGCGCCACAGGTCGGCGGGTTGCAGCGTCGGCATCAGCATGGCGACATGGCCGGCGCGGGCCTGTTCCTCGTGCACGATCTGCTCGATGCGGCGCAGCACCTTGAAGCCCAGAGGCAGCCAGGAATAGATGCCGGCCGCCTGCTGCTTGATCATGCCGGCACGCAGCATCAGCCGGTGGCTGACGATCTGGGCCTCTTTGGGGTCTTCCTTCAGGACGGGCATGAAATAGCGCGACAGACGCATGGCGAAATCCTCATGATGGCCGGCACGGGTTAGCGGATCGCGGATAGCGGGGCAACGCCCTTCCTTGCAAGCCGGGCCGCGACCGTCCACATAGGAACGCAAACGCGGGGACGGGAGCGACAAGACCCATGCAATTGCCGGTGCAGAAACAGATCCTCTATTGGGGCGGCGCGCTGGTCGTTCTGCTGCTGGCGCTCTGGGGGGTGGGCAATGCCGTCATGCCTTTCATCATGGGCGCGGCCGTGGCCTATCTCTTCGACCCGCTGGCCGACCGGCTCGAGCGGCTGGGCCTGTCGCGGACCGCCGCGGTCGTCATCCTCACGCTTTGCGGCCTGCTGCTCGTGGTGGCGCTGTTTCTGCTGCTGGTGCCGGTGCTGGTGCGCCAGACCACGGCGCTGATCGAGACCGCGCCCGAGATGTTCCAGCGCCTCCAGCTGTTCCTGATGACCCGGTTCCCCGAGATCTTCACCGAGGGCAGCCCGGTCAACAGCGCGTTGTCCAACATGGGCCAGCAGATCAGCGAGCGGGGCGGGCAGCTGGTCAGCACCGTGCTGGGCTCGGTCATGGGCGTGGTCAGCATGGTCATGCTGATCGTGATCGTGCCGGTCGTCGCCTTCTACCTGCTGCTCGACTGGGACAACATGGTGGACCGGCTGGACGAGCTTCTGCCACGCCAGCATGCCGGCACCATCCGCCACCTGGGACACGAGATCGACGCGGCGCTGTCGGGCTTCGTGCGCGGGCAGGGCATGGTGATCCTGATCCTGGGCACCTTCTATTCGGTCTGCCTGGGCCTGATCGGCCTGCCCTTCGGCATCGCCATCGGGGTCATCGCCGCCTCGCTGTCCTTCATTCCCTATGTCGGCGTGCTGGTCGGCGGCGCCACCGCCATCGGCGTGGCGCTGTTTTCCTTCTGGGGCGAGCCGGTCTGGATCGGCGCGGTCATCGCGGTCTTCGTCCTGGGCCAGATCGTCGAGGGCAACTACCTGCAACCCAAGATCGTCGGCGGCCATGTCGGGCTGCACCCGGTCTGGTTGATGCTGGCCCTGACGGTCTTCGGCACGCTGTTCGGCTTCGTCGGCCTGCTCATCGCGGTGCCGGCGGCGGCGGCGCTGGGGGTGCTGGTCCGCTTCGGCGTCGCCCGCTACAAGGAAAGCGCGCTCTATACCGGGCGCGAAGTGCCCTCGCCACCGGCGCCGCCGACCATGGTCGAGCTGGTGCCGCGCGGCACGACCGAGCGGGCGCGCCAACTGGCGCAGATGTCGCGCGACGTGGCGGTGGCGCAGATCCATCGCGAGGAGCACCTGGCGCATCTGCTGGAGAAACACCAGCACCGCCAGCAGGCCGGCGAGATCCCCGATGCCGAGGGCCCGCCTTCGCCCTCCGAGCTTTGGACCGAGGCGCGCGACAGCCTGCGCGGCAAGGACGACTGAGCGGTGGCCAGACAATTGACCCTGGACCTGACGATGCCGCCGGCCTCGTCGCGCGACGATTTCCTGATCACCGCGGCCAATCGCGACGCGCTGGCCATGCTGGACGCGCCGGGCCGCTGGCCGCAGGGGCGGCTGCTGCTGATCGGCGGGCCGGGATCGGGCAAGTCGCATCTGGTCGGCTTCTGGGCGGCCGAGCATGGCGCGCATGTCAGCCATGGCTGGACCCTGGCCCCCGACAGCGTGGACGAACTGGTCCGCCCCGGCGCTGCGCTGGTCGTCGAGGACGCGCATGAGATCGGCGGCAATGCCACGGCCGAGCAGGGCCTGTTCCACCTGTGGAACCTGGCCGGGGCACGGCAGGCGCTGCTGCTGATCACCGCGCAGGCACCGCCGCGCGACTGGGGCGTGGCGCTGCCCGACCTGCGCTCGCGGCTCGAGACGGCGGCGCAGGCGATCCTGGGCCCGCCCGACGACGCGCTGCTGCCGGCGGTGCTGGTCAAGCTGTTCGCCGACCGCCAGATCCAGGTCGCGCCCGAGGTGGTGGACTGGCTGGCGCTGCGCATGGAGCGCGACCTTGACCTGGCCCGCCGCCTGGTCGCGGCCATCGACCGCGAATCGCTGGCCGACCGCCGCGCCATCACCCGGCGGCTGGCGGCCGAGCTTCTGGACAAGCTCACCCCTGCCGACGCATGATCGCCCCGCGTTTTCCCCAAGTTCCGTGACATGACCCAGGCCGATTTCCTGAAATCTCCCTTTCCCGCCCCGCGCGACCTGCCCGACGGCCCGCCCGAAGGGCCCGCGCGTTTCTTCAACCGCGAGATCAGCTGGCTCGCCTTCAACTGGCGCGTGCTGGACGAGGCGCGCAATCCGCGCGTGCCGCTGCTCGAACGGCTGCGCTTCCTGTCGATCTCGGCCACCAATCTCGACGAGTTCTACACCGTGCGCGTGGCCGGGCTGCGCGAGTTGGTGCGCGAGGGCAACACCACCCTGTCCGACGACGGGCTGACCGCGGCCGAGCAGCTGGCCCTGGTCAATGCCGATGCGCGCCGGCTGATGGGCGCGCAGCAGGCGGTCTGGAACGGTCTGCGCCGCGAGATGGAACAGGCCGACATCGCCATCCTGTCGCGCGGCCGCGTGACCCGCGCCGAGGAGGAGTTCCTGCGCCGGCATTTCATGGACCAGGTCTTTCCGGTGGTCTCGCCCCTGGCCATCGACCCAGCGCATCCCTTTCCCTTCATCCCGAACACCGGCTTTTCGCTGGCGCTGGAACTGGCACGGGAAAGCGACGGGCGGCAGATGCAGGCGCTGGTGCCCATTCCCCAGCAGATCGCCCGCTTCATCCCGCTGCCGGGCGGCAAGCGCTTCCTGCGGCTGGAAGACCTGCTGCTGATGCATCTGCCCAGCCTGTTTCCCGGCTATCGCGACATCGGCCATTGCGCCTTCCGCGTGCTGCGCGACAGCGACCTGGAGGTCGAGGAGGAGGCCGAGGACCTGGTGCGCGAATTCGAGACGGCGCTGAAGCGCCGCCGCCGCGGCTCGGTCATCCGGCTGAAGATCACCGCGGGCGCGCCCGACCGGCTGCGCCGGGTCATCATGCAGGAACTGGACGTCGATCCCGAGGAGGTGGTTGAGGTCGAGGGCCTTCTGGGCATGGCCGACCTGCGCGAACTGGTTCTGGACAGCCGCCGCGACCTGCAATGGCCCAGCTTCACCCCGCGCGTGCCGGAACGGGTGCAGGACCACCATGGCGACATGTTCGCGGCGATCCGGCAAAAGGACATGCTGCTGCACCACCCCTACGAGACCTTCGACATGGTTGTGCGCTTCCTGGCGCAGGCGGCGCGCGACCCGAACGTGCTGGCGATCAAGCAGACGCTTTACCGCACCTCGCGCGACAGCCCCATCGTCGACGCGCTCTGCGAGGCGGCCGAATCGGGCAAGTCGGTGACGGCGCTGGTCGAGCTGAAGGCACGTTTCGACGAGGCCGCCAACATCCGCCAGTCGCGGCGGCTGGAACGCTCGGGCGCGCATGTGGTCTATGGCTTCATGCAATACAAGACCCATGCCAAGATCAGCGCCGTGGTGCGGCGCGAAGGCGACCAGCTGGTGACCTATACCCATTTCGGCACCGGCAACTATCACCCGATCACCGCGCGGATCTATACCGACCTGTCGCTGTTCACCTGCGACCCGGCGCTGGGGCGGGACGCCTCCAAGGTGTTCAATTTCCTGTCCGGCTATGTCCAGCCCGAGGGGCTGGAAAACATCGCCATCTCGCCCATCGACCTCAAGGAGCGGCTGCTGGAGCTGATCGCGCGCGAGGCCGATTTCGCCCGCCGCGGCCGCCCGGCCGAGATCTGGGCCAAGATGAACAGCCTGATCGACAAGGACGTGATCGAGGCGCTTTACGCCGCAAGCCAGGCCGGGGTTCGGATCAACCTGGTGATCCGCGGCATCTGCGGGCTGCGTCCCGGCATCGCGGGCCTTTCGGACAACATCCGGGTGAAATCCATCGTCGGCCGCTTCCTGGAACATTCCCGCATCGTCTGCTTCGGCAACGGCTTCGGCCTGCCGTCCAAGCGCGCGCGGGTCTTCATCAGCTCGGCCGACTGGATGGGGCGCAACCTCAACCGCCGGGTCGAGGCGCTGGTGGAATGCTTCAACGAGACGGTGAAGGCCCAGATCACCAGCCAGGTCATGGCCGCCAACATGGCCGACGAGGCGCAAAGCTGGCTTCTGCAGCCCGACGGGCGCTATCTGCGCTATCTGCCGGCGGGGCGCGACGACCTGTTTTCCTGTCACAAGTTCTTCATGGAAAACCCTTCATTGTCGGGACGCGGCAGTGCGGGTGCCCGTGACGTTCCGGCTTTGATGCACTCGACGGATTGACGCGAAGGGGCCAATTGCCCCATCCAAGGCGCGCGCCCGGCGTGGTAACGGAATCGAGAGGAACCCGATGAACGGCATCCTGACCGCAAGCGGAGAAACCATCGAACCCTTCGGACGCTCGCTGTTCGAACGCGCCTCGGAACGGGCGCTGAGCCGGGTGGGCGTGGTCGATGTCGGCTCGAACTCGATCCGCATGGTGGTCTTCGACGGGGCGGCGCGCTCGCCGGCCTATTTCTACAACGAAAAGGTCATGGCCGGGCTGGGCTCGGGCCTGGCCACCACCGGGCGGCTGAACCCCGAAGGCGTGCGGCGCGGCATGGCAGCCCTGCGCCGCTTTGCGGTCCTGGCCGACAGCATGGGGATCAAGCCGCTGACCTGCGTCGCCACCGCCGCCGTGCGCGAGGCCGAGGACGGCCCCGCCTTCCACAAGGCGGTCGAGAAGGAGACCGGGCTGAAGCTCTGGGTCATCGACGGCGAGGAAGAGGCGCGGCTTTCCGCCCAGGGCGTTCTGCTGGGCTGGCCGGATGCCAAGGGGCTGGTCTGCGACATCGGCGGCAACTCGATGGAACTGGCCGAGGTCGAGAACGGCAAGGTCGGCCGCCGCATCTCGACGCCCCTGGGTCCGTTCCGGCTGCAACAGGTCAAGGGCGGCGCCTCGGGGCTGCGCGACCATATCCGCGAGACCATCGAGACGGCGGCCGAGCGGCTGGGCCGCGGGCATGAGCAGATCTACCTGGTCGGCGGTTCCTGGCGGGCCATCGCGCGGCTGGACATGGAGCGGGCGAAATACCCGATGACCGTGCTGCACGAATATCGCATGTCGCCCCAGGCCGTCGCCGACACGGTGAAATGGATCGGCGACCGGAGCGTGGCGGACATGCGGGCGATGACCGGCATCTCGCAAAGCCGGATGGAGCTGGTGCCGCTGGCCAGCCAGGTGCTGCGCCAGCTGGTGCAGAGCTTCAAGCCGAAATCGCTGGCCGTGTCCTCATACGGCATCCGCGAAGGGCTGCTTTACGAACAGATGCCGGCCGGGTTGCGCTCGCGCGATCCGCTGATCGAGGCGGCGCGCTTTGCCGAGCGGCAGATGGCGCGGATGCCGGGCTTCGGCAAGAAGCTCTACCAGTTCCTCGAGCCGCTGTTCGGCAACCTGCCGGCCGAGCGCGACCGGCTGGTCCGGGCGGCCTGCCTTCTGCACGACACCACATGGCGCACCCATCCCGATTATCGCGCCGACGCCTGTTTCGACAATGTGACGCGGGCCAACATGGCGGCGCTGTCGCATCCCGAGCGGGTCTTCCTGGGCCTGTCGCTGCTGCATCGCTACAAGAACAGCCGCGCCAATTCGCCCATGGCGCCGCTATTCGCGCTGCTGTCGGACAAGGAGATCCGCGAGGCCGAGGTGCTGGGCAAGGCGATGCGCTTCGGCGCCATGTTCTCGGTCAAGGATCCGGCCGAGGCGGGGACGCTGAAATTGCAGCGCAAGAAGAAGCTCCTGGAGCTGAAGCTGACCCGGACCGGGCGCGCGCTGATGGGCGAGGTGGCCGAGGCGCGGTTCCGCGCGCTGGCCGAGGCGCTGGAGGTCACGCCGGCCGTTACCGGAGGCTGAGGGGCGGGGATTCTCCCATAGCGGGAATCTTGTCTGAATAGACAACTTTACCGTGCAAAGCGGCCGTGGCATTTCCCCGCGCATGGGGGCGGCGATCCTTGTGCGTCTTTGCCGAGTGGTCCGGTTGCGGATCGCCGCCCCCGCGCCCCGCCGGTGCCCCCCGGCAGTCGGGGGTGCATTCAGCCGCCCCAGCTCCGCTCCAGCAGGTCCAGCCAGTTCCGCCAGGCGATCTTCTCGACCAGGTCGCGGCCATAGCCATGCGCCAGCATCGCCTGCACCAGGTTCGGCAGGGCCGCGGCATCGGCCAGATCCTCGGGCATGTCGGCGCCGTCGAAATCGGAACCCAGCGCCACCCCGTCCTCGCCCAGGAACGCAAGCAGGTGATCCAGGTGGCGCAGCATGACCTCGAACCCGTGCATCGGGTCGCGCCGGCCTTCGGGATGCAGGAAGCCCACGGCGAAGTTCAGCCCGACGAGGCCCCGCGATTCGGCGATGACCCGCAATTGCCGGTCGGTCAGGTTGCGCGAACTGGGCGCGACGGCATGGGCGCAGCTGTGGCTGGCGACCAGCGGCGCATCCGAGAGCCGCGCCACGTCGTCGAAACCCTTTTCGTTCAGATGCGACAGGTCCAGCATGATGCGCAGCCGGTTGCATGCGCGCACCAGATCCTTGCCCGCATCCGTCAGCCCCGGCCCGGTATCGGGCGATGAGGGAAAGGCGAAGGGCACGCCATGGCCGTAGCGCGTCGGCCGCGACCAGACCGGCCCCAGCGAGCGCAGCCCCATCGCATGCCAGACATGCAGCGCATCCAGGTCCGGGATCGGCTCGGCACCCTCGATATGCAGGATGGCGGCGATGCGGCCCCGGGCCATGGCCGCGCGGATCTCGGCCGCGGTCCGGCAGATCGCCAGCGTGCCGGTGCGCTCCATCGCCATCAGCTGCCCGGCCTGGGCCAGCGCATGGGGCAGGGCCTGGGCAGGCAGGACTTCGGGCGGCAGGGGCAGGGCGAAGGGCGGGTTCTTCTTGAGCATCGCCGCCAGCGCATCGTCCGGGCCGGGCGGCGAGGGCGTCCAGATCGCGAAGAAACCGCCGGCAAACCCGCCCGCCTTCATCCGCGGCAGGTCCAGATGGCCGCTGCCGTCGCCCTCCAGCCAGAGCCGGTCGCGGCCCGGTCCCGCAGCCACCATGCGCTGCAAGAAATCGTTGTGACCGTCGAAGACCGGAATCATGCTCATGTCCTTTCGCATTGCGCGCCGCCACCATGGCGCGGACGGAAAACCGCTGCAACCTTGCCCGCTTCGCCGTAAGCTGGGCCCAGAGCCAGCCAAGCAGGGAGCCAAGCACCATGACCCACATCGACAAGGAATTCTCCGGCCAGACCGTGATCTGCACCTTCGAGGTGACGCCCGGCACCGCGCATGACGTGCTGGACGCGCTGAACGACGCCTATGACCAGGTGATCCGGCACCAGCCCGGCTATGTCTCGGGCGCGATCCACCTGAACGATGCCCAGACCCGGATCTGCACCTATTCGCAATGGCGCGACCGGCGCGACTACCAGGCCATGCTGCGCCACCCCGAGATGCGCCAGCGCAACCGCGCCATCCATGGCATGTGCCGCCATTTCGAGCCGGTGATGTACGAGGTGGTCGATACCTGGAAGACCTGATGCGGAAAGCCGATGCTGCGGCTGCGAAAAGCCGTGCATTGCGCAAGCTTAGCCCCTAGTCTGGCAGGAAACAGGCGAGCGATTGCCGGAACGGAGGGGCTCATGGCAGGACGCATCATCACGATTGCCCAGCAGAAGGGCGGCTCGGGCAAGACCACCATCGCGGTCAATCTGGCGGTGGCCCTGCGCGGGCGCGGCCATTCGGTCGCGCTGCTGGACACCGACCCGCAGGGCAGCATGGGGCGCTGGTTCCTGGAACGGCTGGAGCGGCGGGGCGAGGACGAGGCGCTGGAATTCACCACCTCCTCGGCCTGGGGCGCCAGCTACGAATCCGACAAGCTGAAGAAACGCTTCGATTTCGTCATCATCGACACGCCGCCCAAGATCGACAGCGACCTGCGCCCGGCGTTGCGGGTGGCCGACCTGGTGCTGGTCCCGGTGGCGACCAGCCATGTCGACCTCTGGGCGACCGAGGGCGTGCTGGACCTGGCCCGGCGCGAGAAATGCGACACGCTGATCGTGCTGAACCGCACCCGCTCACATGCGCGCCTGACCGGAGAGGTGGCCGAGGGCGCCGCCGCGCTGGGGGCCGAGGTGGCGGCGGCGCAGCTTGCCAACCGCGTCGCCTATGCCGAGGCGTTGGGGCAGGGGCTGGGCGCGGGCGAGACCGCGCGCCACGCCACCGCCCGCGCCGAGGTCGATGCCCTGGCCGAGGAGGTGCTGGCCACCCTGCGCTGAACCGCGATTCGCGGAAATCCGCCGATCCGCCGGGGTCGGGGAAACCAACCGCCATTCCAGGGGTTAGGTCGGCAGCAAGTCCAGACTCATGAGGTCAAGATGAAACTCCCGCTTTCCCTTGCCGTTCTGGCAACTCCCCTTGCGCTGGCCGCCTGCACGCCCGAGGCGCCGCCGCCCCCGGAACCCGAAACCGTCTCGGTCGATCCCTGCGGAGCGGCGCGTTACAGCCACCTGATCGGCCAGACCTCGCCCACCATCTCGGTGCCCGAAGGGCAGATGTATCGCATTGCCCGCGAAGACCGGCCGATGACCATGGAGATGATCCAGGACCGGCTGACCTTCATCGTGGACAGCCGGGGCAAGCTGCTTTCGGTCAGTTGCAGCTGATCCGGACGCCGGGGGCGGGGCACCCCTGCCAAGCCCCGTTGCCGCGCGTCAGCTGCGCCGCCGCGACCGCTTGTTGCCGCCGCGCTGCCCGGCCCGCCCGGCGGTCGAGCGTCCCGAGGACTTGACCGCCGCCTCGGCCGCCTCCTCGATGGCGGATTGCCGGGCCAGCGGGTCGTCGGCCACGGCCAGTTCCACCGCCTCCAGCCGCTTGACCTCGTCGCGCAGCCGCGCGGCTTCCTCGAATTCCAGGTTCTCGGCCGCCTTGCGCATCTGCGCCCGCAGCGCGTCCAGATGCGCCGCCAGATTGGCGCCGACCAGCGGCTTCTCGATCCGCGTCGTGATGCGCGCCTGATCGGTATCGCCCTGCCACAGCCCGGCCAGCACGTCCTCGACATTCTTGCGCACGGTCTGCGGCGTGATGCCGTGTGCCTCGTTATAGGCGATCTGCTTCTGGCGCCGGCGCTCGGTCTCGGCCATGGCGCGCTCCATGCTGCCGGTGATGCGGTCGGCATACATGATGACCCGGCCGTCGGCATTGCGCGCCGCCCGGCCGATGGTCTGGATCAGCGAGGTTTCCGAGCGCAGGAAGCCCTCCTTGTCGGCATCCAGGATCGCCACCAGCCCGCACTCCGGGATGTCCAGCCCCTCGCGCAAGAGGTTGATGCCGACCAGCACGTCAAAGGCCCCCAGCCGCAGGTCGCGCAGGATCTCGATGCGCTCGATGGTGTCGATATCGCTGTGCATGTAGCGCACGCGGATGCCCTGTTCGTGCAGATATTCGGTCAGATCCTCGGCCATGCGCTTGGTCAGGGTCGTGACCAGGGTGCGATAGCCCTGCGCCGCGACCTTGCGCACCTCGTCCAGAAGGTCGTCCACCTGCATCTCGACCGGGCGGATCTCGACCTGCGGGTCCAGCAGGCCGGTGGGGCGGATCACCTGCTCGGTAAAGACGCCGCCGGTCTGGTCCAGTTCCCATTGCGCGGGGGTGGCGCTGACAAAGACCGATTGCGGGCGCATGGCGTCCCATTCCTCGAATTTCAGCGGCCGGTTGTCCATGCAGCTGGGCAGGCGGAAGCCATGCTCGGCCAGGGTGAACTTGCGCCGGAAGTCGCCACGATACATGCCGCCGATCTGCGGCACCGAGACATGGGATTCGTCGGCAAAGACGATGGCATTATCCGGGATGAACTCGAACAGCGTCGGCGGCGGCTCGCCCGGCGCGCGGCCGGTCAGATAGCGGGAATAGTTCTCGATCCCGTTGCAAACACCAGTCGCTTCAAGCATTTCCAGGTCGAAGTTCGTGCGTTGCTCAAGCCGCTGCGCCTCCAGCAGCTTGCCCTCATCGGTCAATTGCTTCAACCGCACCTGAAGTTCGGCGCGTATCCCTTTGATGGCCTGTTGCAAGGTCGGGCGAGGGGTGACGTAATGGCTGTTGGCATAGATGCGGATCTGCTTGAAACTGTCGGTCCTGGCGCCGGTCAGCGGATCGAATTCGGTAATCGATTCAAGCTCGTTGCCGAAGAAGTCGAAGCGCCAGGCCCGGTCTTCCAGGTGCGCCGGCCAGACCTCGATCACGTCGCCGCGCACCCGGAAGCCGCCGCGCTGGAAGGCAGCGTCGAGCCGGCGATACTGCTGCGCCACCAGCTCGGCTAGGAACGCGCGCTGGTCGTAGCTTTCGCCGACCACCATGTCCTGGGTCATCGCCGAATAGGTCTCGACCGAGCCGATGCCGTAGATGCAGCTGACCGAGGCGACGATGATGACGTCGTCGCGCTCCAGCAGGGCGCGGGTGGCCGAATGGCGCATCCGGTCGATGGCCTCGTTGATCTGCGATTCCTTCTCGATATAGGTATCGCTGCGCGGGACATAGGCTTCGGGCTGGTAGTAGTCGTAATAGCTGACGAAATATTCCACGGCGTTTTCGGGGAAGAAGCCCTTGAACTCGCCGTATAATTGCGCAGCCAGCGTCTTGTTCGGGGCCAGGATGATGGCGGGTCGCTGGGTCGCCTCGATCACCTTGGCCATGGTGAAGGTCTTGCCGGTGCCGGTGGCGCCCAGCAGCACCTGGTCGCGCTCGCCCTCCTGGATGCCTTTTGCCAGTTCGGCGATGGCGGTGGGCTGGTCGCCGGCGGGCTGGAACTCGGAATGCATGACGAAGCGCCGGCCGCCTTCCAGCTTGGGCCGGCTCACCTCGGGAAAGCGCGCGACGGGGGCGTTGGTGTTGTTGTGGCCCATGGTTTCACCTTTGTTCCTGCCTGGGTCAATCTGGCGCATTCGCGCCCCAATGCAAGCCCGGCCGGGGAATATGCGCCATGCGGGGGCGGCAATCCGGCCGCGATGGCAGGAAATCGCGCCAGGGGCATCTTGATCGCCCGGCCGGCTTCGGGGATAAGGCGGGAAGCAAGAACAGAGGGTTCCCGCCATGCGCGTCCGCATCTACAAGCCCGCCCGCAACGCCATGCAATCCGGCACCGCCCGCACCAAGAACTGGGTGCTGGACTTTCCGCCCGCCGATCCGCGCGAGATCGACCCGCTGATGGGCTGGACCAGCAGCGACGACACCCAGAGCCAGGTCCGCCTGCGCTTCGAGACCCGCAAGCAGGCCGAGGATTACGCGCGCGAACATGGGCTGGATTACGAGGTGATCGAGCCCCATACCCGCGCCCCGAACATCCGCCCCCGCGGCTATGGCGAGAATTTCGCCCCCGACCGCCGCGCGCCCTGGACGCATTGAGCCAGGGCGGATCGGCGAGCCAGGGCGGATCGGCCGCCGCGGCTGCCGGACGGTCAGGAGCCGGGCGGTCAGGAGCGGCGGGACGCACTCAGCACCGGCCTGGGCACCGGTCCCAGCAGCGCGCGCCGGAAGTCCCACAGGAAAAGCGTCCATCCCGCCATCCAGCCCGCCGCTGAAAGATGCAGCAGCATCGCCCATGCGTCCGCACCGGCACAGCACATCAGCAGGCGCATCAGCACGGCCAGATTGACAAGGCCGAAGGCAAGGGCCAGCGGGCGCGATACCGCAAGCCGGCCTGCTTTGCGCGCCATGGCCGCCCGTCCCATGATCGCAAGCATCATCGTGCCCATGGCGCCCATGGTGATGGCGTGAAGCGCCGTGGTCATGTCGAGCCCGGCCGAGGGTCGCTGCGACAGGCCCGCCAGGACCAGGCCCAGCGGCAGCCATAGCCAGGCCAGATGCAAAAGCAGCAGCGCCGGGTAGCGGCCGGCACGCCAGCTGCGCCACAGGACCATGCGGGCCAGTTGCAGGATGCCAGAACCGATCAGGAGCGGCCCGGCAAGCCCCGGGCGATCCAGCAGCAGCGCCGCCATGGCCAGAAGCAACCCCAGCAAGCCGGCGCCGGCAAGCCAGCGCGGCTCGGTCGGGGGCGGCCGGCCGGAGGACGCGGCCCAGTGCCGGGTGAATGCCGCAAGGGCGCGGCCGCCCACCAGGCAGAGGAGCAGCGCGAACAACAGGGGCGCCATGTCCTGCGCAAGGCCTGCGGCAACGGGCCCCGGCCCGGCGATGGCCAGCGCCTCGACGCCGCCGAGGACCAGGGGCGCCAGCGCGAGCGGCAGCTTCCGCCAGACCCCGGCCCTTGCGGCCCGCCATGACAGCAGGCTGCCCAGAACGAGGAAATAGGCCGTCGCCGTCACAAGGCCGAAGGGTCCAGGCGGGCCAAGGGCGAAGGCCAGCCGCCCGGCAAGCCACAGCGCCACCATGACCGCGGTCGTGGCCGGCGCGACCCTGGGGCGGCCGGTCCATGCGGGCAATGCGGTCAGCAGATAGCCCCCGACGGCCGCACCGCCCATGCCGAACAGCAGTTCATGGCGATGCCAGGAGGGTGCATCGACGCCGATCCCGGGCGGAATCAGCCAGACCGATGGCACGAGAGCCGCCCAAAGGCCGGCCAGAAGAAACAGCGGGCGATGCGGCGCCAGCCACAGCCCATGGGTCAGAGAGCGAAGCATCGGTTTCCGGCAGTTGCCGCGAATGCCGCATAGCGCAGAAGAGCGCGGAGGTTGTCAACAGGCCGGCAGGGCGGCTTCCGCCCGCCAGCGGTCCCAGGCGCGCGCGATCCTTGGGTTTCAGCCGATCGAGGCCGCTGGCCGCCCGCCTGGCGTCGGGGATGCGCCTGGCACGCCGGCAGAGCTTGCGTCGCTTCGCCTCGGCTATTCTGGGCATGGCATCTGCATCCGGCTCGGGGCAATCCGCAGCGGTTCGTCACCCAGCCGCGGCTCCAGGCCGCGCAGCTTGCGCAGATGCAGCAGGAACCGGTCTTGGAAAAACGCGGCGATCTCGTCGGGATCGAAGCCGCAGGTAAGCAGGAACGGGACGCGGGACATGCGGGGTTTCGGCCTGGCAAAGCCCGGCCGTGGATGGAGGTTCGATCCGGATCGGCTTGGGGCAGGGGGCTGGCCTGCCTGGCTGGAACAGTGCCGCGGTTGTTAGCGGGACGGGGTCCGATGCACACCATTGCGCGCTGTGCGATGCACAGGTCCAGGAGATGACGTGATCTTTCGCCTGATACCGGGCAGCGCCATGCCTAGGATGAAAAGCTGTGCTTGCAGGGTGATTATGACGGGCATGGATGGCATTCCTCGCAGCATGATGGGACCGGGCAGGAAAGCTGGCGCTTCCCGGGGGCATGGGATGGAAATTTCGGCTGACCTGTCTCCCGGCGAGATGCTCAGGTCGCCATGGTCGGGCTGGACCTGCGGACGAAGCAGCGTTGCCTGGGCTGCGTCAACAGGGAGAATCCGCCCGCGGCTGCCCAGAGGCCGCGCATCCGCGCGCTGATCGCCGGCACCGCAGCCCCTAGGGCAACACACTGTATTCTAAATAAATCTCCCTGGAGACAGCCCGCGAATAGCCATCGTTTGGCCGAAAATAGCCGCCGAAATGGCTCTCATCCGACCAATGTTCCGGTGATCGCGACTGGAAGCCGCCCGCGTTGGGTCGTTTAAATCGATAATCCGAATTATGTAAACAAAATTCCGCCTGAAGCAGGCGCGCCGGGCTGCGACTTATTAGCCATGGCGGGTGCAGGCACTTTCTTTCCATCTTGCCGCATCATAGTCTGCTGGGTGAACCCCGCAATTTCGGCCGCCGCGAGTCAGGCGGCCTCGACCAGCAAGGAGAGCCCATGGCCGTTCGTCCTCCGGTTTGCGATTTCGGTGCCAAGGCGCCGGACTTCACGCTGCCTGATCCCGATGGCCGCATGGTCTCGTTTCGCGACATCGCCGGGACGCGCGGCACGCTGGTCATGTTCATCTGCAACCATTGCCCCTATGTGCAGGCCGTCATCGACCGCGTTCGGCGCGACGCCGCCGAATTGCAGCAACTGGGCATCGGCGTCGTGGCGATCTCGGCCAACGACGTCGGCGAATATCCGCAGGATGGCCCCGAGCAGATGAAGATCGAGGCCGAGAAGCACGGCTTCACCTTTCCTTATCTCTATGACGAAAGCCAGGACGTCGCGCGCGCCTATGGCGCCGAATGCACGCCGGATTTCTTCGGCTACAATGCCGCGGGCGAGTTGCAGTATCGTGGCCGACTGGACGCCTCGGGCCGCAATCCCGCCCCGCCGGATGCCCGGCGCGAGCTGTACGAGGCCATGGTGCAGATCGCCGAAACCGGGCAGGGCCCGCGCGACCAGGTGGCCTCGATGGGTTGCTCGATCAAATGGAAGGCGTGAATGAACATCTGCTTTGCCCCCTGCCCCGTGGTTTTCGATCTTGACGGCACATTGATCGACAGCGTGCCCGACATCCATGCCTGCGTGAACGCGGTATTGCGCCTGCATGGCGTGGCGCCCCTGACGCTGGATCAGGTTCGCGGCTTCGTCGGCGGCGGCGTCGACCTGCTGTGGCGGCGCGTCATCGGCACCACCGCGCTGCCGGTCGAGGCGCATCGCGACCTGGTTGCCTCGTTCATGACCCGCTATCACGACGCCACCGGCCTGACCCGGCTTTATCCCAATGTCGCCGAGGCGCTGGGGATCCTGGCCGATCGCGGCTATCCGCTGGGGCTTTGCACCAACAAGCCCCTGGGCCCGACGCGGGCGATCCTCGACCATTTCGGCATCGCGCAACTGTTCGGGGCCGTGGTGGGCGGCGATTCCCTGCCCCAGCGCAAGCCCGATCCGGCCCCCCTGCGCGCGGCTTTCGCCGGCCTGGGCGCCGATCCCCTGAATCCGCGCGGGGTCTATGTCGGCGACAGCGAATTCGACGAGGAATGCGCCAGCAACACCGGCGTCCCCTTCCTGCTGTTCACCCGCGGCTATCGCAAGACTCCGGTCGAGCAGATGACGCATCGCGGCACGTTCGACGATTTCGCTCGCCTGCCGCTGCTGGTCGAGGAAACCTCGGCGGTCGGCTAGGTTCATCCGGCATCGCGGCGCTTGACAGGACGGCAAAACGGAAGGAACCGTCGCCGCATGCCGCCATTCCGGCCCGACCGAAGCCCAAGGAGCTCCGCATGGACCTGCGACAACTGACCCCCGACCTTGCCGTGGCCGCCCAGATCCGCCCCGAGGATCTGCCAGCCTTGGCCGAGGCCGGCTTTCGCGTGCTGATCAACAACCGCCCCGACGAGGAGGTCGGCCCGGACGAGGGTGACGAGGCGATGCGCGCGGCGGCCGAGGCGGCGGGGATGGCATATCACTTCAACCCCTTCACCCCCGGCCAGATCACGCCGCAGATGATCTCGGCCCAGGCCGAGGCGCTGGCCGCGCCCGGACCCAAGCTGGCCTATTGCCGGTCCGGCAACCGCTCGACCGTGCTCTGGGCGCTGGCCCGCGCCGGACAGGAACCGGTAGCGGATCTGCTTCAGACCGCGGCACGGGCGGGCTACGATCTTTCGGGTGTCCGACCGCTGATCGAATCACTGGCCCGACAGGATGTCTGATCGCCGTCGGCCGGGAACCTTGGCCGACGCGGCGGGTTTCCCATGCGACAGCCAGTGATCGGGCGGATCCCTTGCCCGGCCGGCCCAAGGGAGGAATCCGTCATGAACTCGATCATCTATCTTGTCGGCCTTGTCGTCGTAGTGCTGTTCATCCTGGGGCTTCTGGGCCTGCGCTGACATCCTGCCTGCGATTGGCGCTGGCCTTTCGCGCCCCTCTGCGTTACCGGGGGCGCAAATTCTGAAAAAGGCCCCCTATGGACATCCGCAATATCGCGATCATCGCCCATGTCGACCATGGCAAGACGACCCTGGTCGATCAGCTCTTGAAGCAATCGGGCAGTTTCCGCGAAAATCAGGCCGTGGCCGAGCGCGTGATGGACAGCAACGACATCGAGCGCGAGCGCGGCATCACCATCCTGGCCAAGGCGACCTCGGTCGAGTGGAAGGGAACCCGCATCAATATCGTCGACACCCCCGGCCACGCCGATTTCGGCGGCGAGGTGGAGCGCATCCTGTCGATGGTGGACGGCGTCTGCCTGCTGGTCGATGCCGCCGAAGGTCCGATGCCGCAGACCAAGTTCGTGACCTCCAAGGCGCTGGCCCTGGGGCTGCGGCCCATCGTGGTGCTGAACAAGGTGGATAAGCCCGCCGCCGATCCCGACAAGGCGCTGGATGAGGTGTTCGACCTGTTCGCCAACCTGGGCGCCAGCGACGAACAGCTTGATTTCCCGCATCTTTATGCCTCCGGCATCGGCGGCTGGGCCGACGAGACCCTGGAAGGGCCCAGGAAGGACATGACGGCGCTGTTCGACCTGGTGCTGCGCCATGTCGAGGCGCCGAAACAGATCGCGCGCCAGGACGAGCCCTTCCAGATGTTGGCGACCACGCTGGGCGCCGACCCGTTCATCGGCCGCATCCTGACCGGCCGGGTCGAGGCGGGCCGCGCCAAGGCCGGCGACACCATCAAGGCGCTGTCGCGCGACGGCGAGCGCATCGAGCAGTTCCGTGTCTCCAAGGTGCTGGCCTTCCGCGGCCTGAACCAGCAGCCGATCGACGAGGCGGTGGCGGGCGACATCGTCACCCTGGCCGGCATGTCCAAGGCTACCGTGGCCGATACGCTCTGCGCGCTCGAGGTGGACACGCCCCTGCCCGCCCAGCCCATCGATCCGCCGACGATCAGCGTCACCTTCGGCATCAACGACAGCCCGCTGGCGGGCCGCGACGGCAACAAGGTGCAGTCGCGGGTGATTCGCGAGCGGCTGATGAAAGAGGCCGAGACCAATGTCGCCATCAAGGTCGAGGACACGCCGGGCGGCGACGCCTTCATCGTCTCGGGCCGCGGCGAACTGCAGATGGGCGTGCTGATCGAGAACATGCGCCGCGAGGGATTCGAGCTGTCGATCTCGCGCCCGCGCGTCATCTTCCGCGAAGAGGACGGCCAGCGCCTCGAACCGATCGAGGAGGTCATCATCGACGTCGATGACGACTATACCGGCGTGGTGATCGAAAAGCTGACCGGCGACCGCAAGGGCGAGATGGTGGACATGCGCCCCGCCGGGACCGGCAAGACCCGCATCGTCGCCCATGTGCCCTCGCGCGGGCTGATCGGCTATCACGGCGAGTTCATGACCGACACCCGCGGCAACGGCGTGCTGAACCGCATCTTCCACGGCTGGGCGCCCTACAAGGGCGCGATCCAAGGCCGCCGCCAGGGCGTGCTGATTTCCATGGAGGACGGGGTTTCGGTGGCCTATGCGCTGTGGAACCTGGAAGAGCGCGGCAAGATGTTCATCGGCGCACAAGAGCAGGTCTATCAGGGCATGATCATCGGCGAGCATTCGCGCGACAACGACCTGGAAGTGAACCCGCTGAAGGGCAAGAAGCTGACCAACGTGCGTGCCTCGGGCACGGATGAGGCGGTGCGGCTGACCCCGCCGGTGCGCATGTCGCTGGAAGAGGCCATCGCCTATATCGACAATGACGAGCTGGTCGAGGTCACGCCCAAGAACATCCGCCTGCGCAAGCGTTACCTGGACCCGCACGAGCGCAAGCGCCAGTCCCGCGCCGAGGGTTGAGCTTCTTTCCGCCGCTTGGGATTACAGGCTTTCGCGGCGGAGAAACTCTGTTAGATTTGAAGCCAGTTGTCTCAGGAGCGGCTGATGGAAGGCCGGGGGAATATCTATCAAAGCTTGATCTTCGCCGCCCAGGAGCATCTGGAGGAAAGCGGCCGGCTGCCCTCCGACCTCGCCGAACTTGCCCCGCGCACCGCGGCGAGCGAGGAAGAGATCCGCAGCATGTTCAGTTCGATCGAGGAACTGCACGAGGGGCTGATCTATCACGCCGTCACCCTGCTCAACGATGCGCTGCGCGAGGGGGTGATCCAGGCCAATACCGCCGACCCGATCGAACAGATGCATTCGATCGCCCACAGCTATCTGGCTTGGGCCGAGGCGAATCCGACGCTGTTTCGGCTTCTGGTCGATAGGCTTTGCGGCCCGATCAAGCCCGACAGCGCCTTGCATCGCTATACCAGCTCGATGCGCGACCTCTATCACCGCAAGCTGTCCGAGGCGCAGCGGCTCGGCATCCTGTCCCCGGACACCGACATCGACATCTCGACCATGATGCTGCATTGCCTGGTCAAGGGCGGCAACATGATGTTCCTGACGCGCAGCACCGATCCCTGGTTCGACGGCGATTCCCGCTCGACCCGCGAACTCGCCGAACGGATATTCGCCGAGTTCATGGGCAACCTGATCCGGGCCAATGCGCCCGCATCCGCGCCCGCCACCAGCGAAAAGGCCTGAGCGGGACGCGGCTGCGCTCAGATCTGGCGTTCGGGCAGGTTCACCACCAGCCCGTCGAGTTCCGGCGTCACCTTGATCTGGCAGGTCAGGCGCGAGCGCACCGGATCGGGCTGCCAGGCGAAGTCCAGCATGTCCTCTTCCATCGGATCCCTGGGCGGCAGCCGGTCCACCCATTCCGGCGCCACATAGACATGGCAGGTCGAACAGGCGCAGGCGCCGCCGCAATCCGCGTCGATGCCGGGTACGCCGTTGTCGCGCGCGCCCTCCATCACGGTCATGCCGGGTTTGACGTCGATTTCGTGGACGGTGCCGTTGTGCTCGATGTAAGTGATCTTGGCCATGGGTGCCTTCCTTGCGCTTCATGCCGCAGATAGGTCATCGCGCCGCAAGAGAAAAGCCCCGCCCGCGCGGCGGTTTTCCGCATCCTGCTGCGCGGCCCTGGGCCTGACGCGCTAGAAAAGCGATTTCTGGCCCCGGGGCTCGCGCGGCTTGCGGGCGGGTTTTGCCGGAGGCGCGTCGGGGCGCGCCGCCAGTCGGCCGTCCAGGAACTCGATCTCGAAACGCGGGGCCTGCGCCGCCTCGGCCGCCTCGGTCAGCAGGCCCGCAGGACCATGCACGACGGCGAATCCGCGGCGCAGGGTCTCGCGATAGCCCAGCGTCTGGCGCAAGCGGTCCAGCCGCTCCAGCGCCTCGCGGCGGGGCGGCAGCATGCGCGCGGCGGCGGCGGCAAGCCTTGCAGCCATGCGCTCCAGCATGTCGCGGTCGCGGGCGGTCTGGCGCGCGGCATCGGCCAGCATCCGCGCGCGAGCCCGCTCCAATCGGCTGCCGAGCTCGGCCAGGCGCTCGGTCCGGCGCCGGCTCAGCCGCTCAAGGCAAAGCGGCAGCCGCTGCCCCTGCCCTTGCAACGCATCGCGCCGGCTGCGCAGCATGGTGCGCAGGGCCGACAGCGACAGCGGCAGCGCGTTCAGCCGGTCGCGGCGGGCGCGCACGAAACCGCGCAGCGCCGGCTCCAGCCGCTCGGCGAACAGGTCGAAACGTTGCCGGGCCGGGTCGGTCAGCGCCTGCGGCCGGCCAAGCGCGCGGCCCAGGTCGGCCAGCCGCTGGCGCCGGCGCTGGTTGCCCCCCTGGGCGGCGCGCATCATCCGGGCCCGGATCTCGGCCAGCCGGGCGGCCAGTTCGGCGCGCACCGGCACCGCCATCTCGGCCGCGGCGGTGGGCGTCGGCGCCCGGCGGTCCGCGGCGAAATCGATCAGCGTGGTATCGGTCTCGTGCCCCACGGCCGAGATCAGCGGAATCGCGCTGGCGGCGGCGGCACGGACCACGGCTTCCTCGTTGAAGCCCCAGAGATCCTCGAGGCTGCCGCCGCCGCGGGCGACGATGATCAGCTCGGGGCGCGGGATCGCCCCGCCCTGGGGCAGCGCGTTGAAGCCCTGGATCGCCGCGGCGACCTGCGGCGCGCAGCCCTCGCCCTGCACCGCCACCGGCCAGATCAGCACCCGCGTCGGAAAGCGGTCGCGCAGCCGGTGCAGGATGTCGCGGATCACCGCGCCCGAGGGCGAGGTCACGACGCCGATCACCCGCGGCAGATAGGGCAGCGGGCGCTTGCGCGATTCGTCGAACAGCCCTTCGGCCGCCAGCGCCTTGCGGCGCTTCTCCAGCATCATCATCAGCGCGCCGGCGCCGGCGGGTTCGAGTTCCTCGACGATCAGCTGGTATTTCGACTGGCCGGGAAAGGTGGTCAGCCGGCCGGTGGCGATGACCTCGATCCCCTCCTCGGGGCGGGTCGAGAGGCGCGCGGCCTGCCCCTTCCAGGTCACGGCGGCGATCACAGCGCGGTCGTCCTTGAGGTCGAAGTAAAGGTGCCCGGACGAGGGGCGCGAGACGCGGCCGATCTCGCCGCGCACGCGGACGCGGCCGAATTCGCCCTCGAGCACGCGCTTCACCGCGCCCGAGATCTCGGAGACGGTGAATTCATGGGCGTTGCTGGCGGGCGTCTCTTCGAAAAGCTCCATGGCCCGGTTGTGGCGCGGGGCGCGGGCGGGATCAAGGGGTTTGGGGGATTGATCCGGCGCGGGGCAGTTCCTAGAAGTCGCCAGACATTCGCAAGGGGGCCTTTTCGCATGAACATCCTGATCCTCGGCAGCGGCGGGCGCGAACATGCGCTGGCCTGGGCGATCCGGCAGAATCCGAAATGCGACCGGCTGTTCGTCGCGCCGGGCAATGCCGGGATGGAGCCGCTGGC
>Ga0182741_1000424_pt1 | contig 64703 bp, 58 predicted proteins | sample eDN5th37CBELigOP_FD_128874 | JGI IMG/M metagenome (GOLD analysis project Ga0182741, IMG submission 128874) | Enriched Organic Plus compost microbial communities from Emeryville, California, USA - eDNA 5th pass 37_C BE-Lig OP (version 2) (version 2) ...
ATCTAAGGAAACGCCATGATCGGTAACTGGAACTACGGAACCGGCCGTCGCAAAACCTCGGTGGCTCGTGTTTTCATCAAGAAAGGTTCGGGCAAGATCATCGTCAACGGCAAGCCCGTCGACGAGTTCTTCGCGCGCGAAACCGGCCGCATGATCGTGCGCCAGCCGCTCGAGCTCACCGGCCACCTCGAATCGTTCGACATCAAGGTCAACGTGCACGGTGGCGGCGAAACCGGCCAGGCCGGCGCGGTGCGTCACGGCATCACCCGTGCCCTGATCGACTACGACGCGGCGCTCAAGCCCTCGCTGTCGCAAGCTGGCTTCGTCACCCGCGACGCCCGAGAAGTCGAACGCAAGAAAGTCGGCTTCCGCAAGGCACGTCGGCGCAAGCAGTTCAGCAAGCGCTAATGTCCCCGAAAAGGCCGCGAAAGCGGCCTTTTTGTTTCAGGGCGCGGCACGCGAAGCGATACAATCTTTTTTCGTCCTACGGAAGCACCACACCATGGCCAACGCATCGAACTCCCGCATCAAGGTCGGCATCGTCGGCGGCACCGGCTATACCGGCGTCGAACTGCTGCGCCTGCTGTCGCAGCATCCCAACGTGGAACTCACCGCCATCACGTCCCGCAAGGAAGACGGGCTGCCGGTGGCCGATATGTTCCCGAACCTGCGCGGCCGCGTGAAGCTGGCGTTCTCCACGCCCGAAAAAGCCAACCTGGCCGATTGCGACGTGGTGTTCTTCGCCACCCCGCATGGCGTGGCCATGGCGCAGGCGCAGGAACTGCTCGCCGCCGGCACGCGCATCATCGACCTGGCCGCCGATTTCCGGCTGCAGGACACGGCCACGTTCGAGCGCTGGTACAAAATGCCGCACAGCTGCCCCGACATCCTGGCCGAATCGGTGTACGGCCTGGTCGAACTCAACCGCGAAGCCGTGGCCAAGGCCCGCGTCGTCGGCAACCCCGGCTGCTATCCCACCACCGTACTGCTGGGCCTGGCGCCGCTGCTCGAGAACGGCCTGGTGGATACCCAGACCCTCATCGCCGACTGCAAGTCGGGCGTTTCCGGCGCTGGCCGCAAGGCCGAGGTGGGCACGCTGTTCTCCGAGGCAAGCGACAACTTCAAGGCCTACGGCGTGGCGGGCCATCGCCATCATCCCGAGATCACCGAGCAGCTCGAAAAGCTGGCCGGCGGCAAGGTCGGGCTGACCTTCGTGCCCCACCTGGTGCCCATGATCCGCGGCATGTTCTCGACGCTCTATGCGCGCATCCGCCCGGAAGCCCTCGGCACGGATTTCCAGGCGCTGTACGAAAAGCGCTACGCCGACGAAGCCTTCGTGGACGTCATGCCGGCCGGCAGCCAGCCCGAGACGCGCTCGGTGCGCGGTTCCAACAACCTGCGCATCGCCGTGCAGCGTCCCGGCAACGGCGACCTGCTGATCGTGCTGGTCATCCAGGACAACCTGGTCAAGGGCGCTTCCGGCCAGGCGGTGCAGAACATGAACCTCATGTTCGGCCTGCCCGAGTCGGCCGGCCTGGACCAGGTCGCCATCCTGCCGTAATGCCTTGCCGGGCCGTCCCTGCGCGGGCGGCCCGGCGGACACGATGCAAGCCGTTCCCGAACCGACCCCCGCGCGCCGATCCGGCTCCGTGATGCGATGGCTGGCCGCGCTCTGCGTACTGGCCGTGGGGGCGGCGCTGGGCGCCGCGGCGGGCTATCGCTATGCCCAGCACATGGCCGATACGCCGGGCAGCGTAATGCTGACCGCCGACCAGGCCGCCGCCCAGGAGGCCGCCGTCCGGCAAAGCCAGGCGGAAAGCCGCTTCCTGCGCGCCCAATTGGATACGGCCGACGGCGAGATCGCCGTCGAGCGCGCCGCGCGCCAGGAACTGGAAACCCAGCTGCGCAGCACCCAGGAAGAACTCGGCCGGGTGCGCGACCGGCTGGCCTTCTTCGAGCAGCTCCTGCCGCCGGGCCCGGAAGGGGCGGTCGATATCCGCGGCGCCGAGATCCAGCGCGAAGGCCCGGGGTTGCGCTACCGGGTGCTGTTGATGCGCAGCGGCCGCGGCGACACCCCCTTCACGGGCATGCTGCGATTCCAGGCGGCCGGCATCCTGAAGGGCGAGACCGTCTCGGTGGACCTGGCGCCCATGCAGGTCAAGGCCGATACGCCGGCCGACCCCGGCGCGGCGTCGGCCGCGGATGCCAGCCCCCTGGCCCTGCGGTTCGACCAGTACCAGCGCAGCCAGGGCATGCTGCAATTGCCCGAGGGATTTGTCCCCGAAACCGTCACCGTCAGCGTGCTGGAAGGCAGCACCGTGCGGGCGTCGCGCACCGTCAAACTGGAATTTTGAACGGCGCCGCGTCTGCGCTATAGTGAACCCATGCAGGCGGCATCGCCGCCCGATCCCATATGGCCGACACGGCCAGGAGCTCCACCATGAATGCAGTCACTGAAACCGTCGATCTCCAGGCGCCTCCGTCGCCGCTGGTCTTCACCGATTCCGCCGCGGCCAAGGTCAAGGACCTGCTGGCCGAAGAGGGCAACCCCGAACTGAAACTGCGCGTGTTCGTGCAGGGCGGCGGCTGTTCCGGCTTCCAGTACGGCTTCACCTTCGATGAAGCCGTCAACGAAGACGACACCGTGCTCGACAAGAACGGCGTGCAATTGCTGGTCGATCCCATGAGCTTCCAATACCTGGTCGGCGCCGAGATCGACTACAAGGAAGACCTCGAAGGCGCGCAATTCGTCATCCGCAATCCCAACGCCACCACCACCTGTGGCTGCGGCTCGTCGTTCTCGGTCTGAGGCGGCGCGGGCGCTGCGGCGCGCGCATCCAATCCAAGCCCCCGCCCTGGCGGGGGCTTGTCATTGAGGCATGCAGGCGGGCGTGGCCCGGCTTGCGTGCCTTTCAAGCGGGATACAACGCCCCCAGCACGCGCGGGCCGCGCGCGCCGGTGACTTCCGGCACGCCGGCCGGCGCGCGGTCCAGGCAGGCCTGGGCCAGCCAGGCGAAGGCCATGGCCTCTACCCATTGGGCCGGCACGCCGGCCGCGTCGGTGGGCTGCACGGGCCGCTGCAGGCAGTAGGCCAGTTCACGCATCAACCCCGTGTTGCGGGCGCCGCCGCCGCACACCAGCACATCGCGCGTGACCGGCGCGCTGGCCTCCAGAGCATCGGCCACCGTGCGGGCGGTGAAGCGCTGCAGCGTGGCCTGTACGTCTTCGGGCGCGGGGCGGGCGCCGTCGTAGCTTTGCAGGCGCTGGTCCAGCCAGGCGGCATCGAACAGGTCGCGCCCGGTGGATTTGGGCGGCGGCAGGGCCAGCCACGGTTCGCTGGCGATCAGGTGTTCGAGCAGGTCCGGCAGCACCCGGCCGGACGCGGCCCAGCGGCCGTCGGCGTCGTAGGCTTGCCCGGTATGCCGGTGGCACCAGGTGTCCAGCAGCACGTTGGCGGGGCCGGTGTCGAAGCCGCGCGGCGGCTGCCCGGCCTGCAGCAGGGTAAGGTTGGCGATGCCGCCCAGGTTGAGCACGGCGCGCGAGTGCGCGGCCTGGAACATGGCGGCGTGGAAGGGCGGCACCAGCGGCGCGCCCTGGCCCCCGGCCGCCACGTCGCGGCTGCGGAAGTCGGCCACCACATCTATGCCGGTGAGTTCGGCCAGCAGGGCGGGCGCATTGAGCTGCAGGGTATAGCCCAGGTCGGGCCGGTGGCGCACCGTCTGGCCATGCGCCCCGATGGCGCTGACGGCCGAGGCGGGCTGGCCCGCCTGTTCCAGCAGGGCTTGTGCCGTGCGCGCATACAGCCGCGCCAGGCCTTGCGCCGCCACGGCGGCGCGATGCAGTTCGTCGGCGCCGCTGGCGTTCAGCGCCAGCAGCTCGGCGCGCAGATCCGGCGGCATGGGCAGCCCGACGCTGGCCAGCACTTGCGGCGCCGCGCCGGGCGCCAGGCGTGCCAGCACGCCATCGGCGCCGTCCAGGCTGGTGCCGGACATCAGGCCAATGAAAAGGCGGCCCGACGTCGGGGAACGCGGGCCGCCGGATCGAGTCATGGGCGTGCCGGCCGAGCCGGACCTAGCGGCTGGCCACGTTGGTGGCGGATTCGGGCAGGGTCTGCTGGAATTCCGTCAGCAGGGCGATCTGCTGCTTGTAGGGCAGCACGGCTTCCTTGAATTTGCGGGCCTCGGCGGCGTCCAGCGGGCGGCTGACCGGCAGGTCGGCCGCCAGGGGGTCGACCGGCTGGTTGTCGATGCGGAATTCGTAGTGCAGGTGCGGCCCGGTGGCCCAGCCGGTGGAGCCCACGTAGCCGATGAGCTGGCCCTGCGCGACTTTGGCGCCGCGCTTGATGCCCGCGGCGATGCGGCTCTGGTGGGCGTAGACGGTGGAGTACTTGCCGAAGTGCTTGATGATGACCACATTGCCGTAGCCGCGCTGCTGGCCGGCGAACTCGACCGTGCCGTCGGCGGTGGAGTGGATCGGCGTGCCGGTGGGGGCGGCGTAGTCCACGCCCTTGTGTCCCGTCCAGGTTTTGTGGATGGGGTGCATGCGCATGCCGAACGTGGAGCTGATGCGCGAGAACTTCAGCGCGGTGCGCAGGAACGCGCCGCGCAGGCTGACGCCGTCGAAGTCGTAGTAGGCGCCCGACTTGCCGTCGGGGCTGAACCAGACGGCGTTGTAGGTCTTGCCGTTGTTGACGAACTCCAGCGCCAGCACGCGGCCGGCGCCGGCGTAGCGGCCCTGGTGCGAGCGGACTTCGTACACCACGCGGAACTGGTCGCCGCGCCGGATGTCGCGCAGGAAATCGACCTTGGAATTGAGGATGTCGGCCATCTGCATGGTGACCGAATCCGGGACCCCGGCGGCATCGGTGGCGCCGAACAGCGACGAGCGGATGGTGCCGACCGCGACGCGGGTCTGGCGGTCGGTGTTGTCGGAGATCTCGCGGGCGACGTAGGAGTCTTCCGACGGCGTCACCAGCAGCATCTTGGTGGTGATCTGGCCGTTTTCCTCGTCGCCGGGCGTATGGATGTAGCGCAGCCAGACCAGCTTGCCTTCGGCGTCGGTGGCGGCCTGCACCGAGCGGCCCGGATACAGCTTGTAGATGCTGCGGGCGCTGGGCGCCTGGGTCAGGAAACGCTGCAGGCCGGGGGCGTCGATATCCAGGCGCTGCAGCACGGCAGCCAGGGTGTCGCCGCGCCGGATGCGGGTTTCGCTGATGTACGGGGCGGCGTCGTCGATATTGCTGATGCTGACCTGCCCGGCCTGCAGCGGCAGGACGCTTTCGATCTGCCGGGACGGCGGCAGCTCGGTGCGGTCCGGTTGCTGGACCATGCCGAGCGCGGCGGCGCCGGCGAACAGGCCGATGGCGGAAACCAGGAGCGTGCGGCGGAAGAGACCGGCGCGGCGGGACGTGGACTCGGGGCGGGGGGCGAACAGGGCGGCGGCCTTGGCGCGCAGGCTGCCTGCCAGACTGTTGGAGCCACGATTCATCGTGTAGGACCTTTCAGGGTGGCGTGAGTCCCCAGGATGCTTGCGCAGGTACAGGCCGGCCTGGCATGCGCGCTGGCACGCGGGGGCCTGGGCCCTGCGACACATCTGTGAACAACGGGTGTTTAGCCGGGACAGCAACTGCGACGGCGGCAGTTGCGTATGATTAGGGCAGTATCCTAGCTGATTCAGCTAGAATTTTCGACTTCTTTTTGACTTATTTTGGTACTTTTTTCACGATTTTGCCGGTACCAGCCCCCGTTTCTGCACTCATCATGTCCCAACCCCAAGCTCCCATCACTTCCGAGGTCGAAGCCGACCTGCGCGTCGCCACCCGTGGCTGCGACGAACTGCTGGTCGAATCCGAGTTCGCCCAGAAGCTGGCCAACAGCCGGGCCAGCGGCGTGCCGCTGCGCATCAAGCTGGGGCTGGATCCCACCGCGCCCGACATCCACCTGGGCCACACGGTGGTGCTCAACAAAATGCGGCAACTGCAAGACCTGGGGCATACGGTCATCTTCCTGATCGGCGATTTCACCTCCATGATCGGCGATCCGAGCGGGCGCAATTCCACTCGGCCGCCGCTCACCCGGGAACAGATCGAGACCAACGCGCAGACCTACTACGCCCAGGCCAGCCTGGTGCTGGACCCGGCGCGCACCGAGATCCGCTACAACTCCGAATGGAACGACCAGCTCGGCGCGCGCGGGCTGATCCAGCTGGCTTCGCGCTATACCGTGGCGCGCATGATGGAGCGCGACGATTTCACCAAGCGCTTCAAGGGCGGCGTGCCGATCGCGGTGCACGAGTTCCTGTACCCGCTGATGCAGGGCTATGACTCGGTCGTGCTCAAGGCCGACCTGGAACTGGGCGGCACCGACCAGAAGTTCAACCTGCTGGTGGGCCGCGAGCTGCAGAAGGAATATGGCCAGGCGCCGCAGTGCGTGCTGACCATGCCGCTGCTCGAAGGGACCGACGGCGTCGAGAAAATGTCCAAGTCCAAGGGCAATTACATCGGCATCTCGGAAACCCCCGAATCCATGTTCGGCAAGCTGATGTCCATCTCGGACACGCTGATGTGGCGCTACTACGAACTGCTGTCGTTCCGGTCGCTCGACGACATCGCGGCGCTCAAGGCCGCCACCGAGGCGGGCGCCAACCCGCGCGACGCCAAGGTCGCGCTGGCGCAGGAAATCGTCGCGCGGTTCCATTCCGCCCAGGCGGCCGAGGCCGCGCTGGCGGCCTTCCAGGCCCGCTTCCGCGACGGCGCCATGCCCGAAGACATGCCCGAGATCAATGTGGCCGGCGCGCCGCTCGGTATCCTGAAGGTATTGCGCGAGGCCGGGCTGGTGGCTTCCGGCGCCGAGGCGCAGCGCAATGTCGAGCAGGGCGGGGTGCGGGTCAACGGCGATCGCGTCGAAGACAAATCGTTGCAATTACAGGCCGGCACCTATGTCCTGCAAGTGGGCAAGCGCAAGTTCGCCCGTGTTAACTTGGCAGGGTAGGAAGCGCCTACGGCCTCGCAGGAGCACGACATGAAACTTTCGAGTCTATCTTTTTCCGATAACGAGTCGATTCCCGATCGCTACGCTTTCGGCAAGATCGACCCGCAGTCGCACGTCGCACTCGCGGACAACTTCAATCCCCAGTTCTCGTGGGACGACGTGCCCGAGGGCACCCGCTCGTTCGTCCTGATCTGCCACGATCCCGACGTGCCGTCCAAGCCCGACGACGTCAACCAGGAAGGGCGGACCGTGCCGGCCGACCTGCCGCGCGTCGATTTCTTCCATTGGGTGCTGATCGACCTCTCCGCCGACCTGCGCGAGATCGAAGAAGGCGCCTTTTCCAACGGCATCACCCCGCGCGGCAAGGGCGGCCCGCTGGCGCCCAACGACGCGCGCCAGGGCATCAACGACTACACCTCGTGGTTCGCCGCCGACCGCGACATGAACGGCGACTACTTCGGCTACGACGGCCCGTGCCCGCCCTGGAACGACGAAATCCCCCACCGCTACGTGTTCACCCTGTACGCGGTCGACGTGCCCCAGCTCGACGTGCAGGGCACCTTCAACGGCAATGACGTGCTCAAGGCGCTGCAGGGCCACGTGCTGGCCCAGGCCAGCCTGACCGGCGTGTACACCTTGAACCCGGAACTGGCGCCGCGGCAGATCGGCGACACGTCGGCCTGAGCCCGCGGCATCCCGCCCGGCGCCTCCGGCCGGCCGGCCCCGGCGCCCGGGGGGCGGGGTCAGTTGGCGGCCCGCCGCAGGCGCAGCAGGGCGAGGCCGAACGACACGAAGGCCGCGCCGATGGCGCGGTTCAACCACAGCACGACCGTCGGGCGGCGCAGCAGCCCGCGCGCCTGCCGCGCCAGGCCGCCGTACAGCAGCAGGCTGGCGCATGAAATCGCCATGAAGAGCCCGGTCAGCACGAAGAACTGCGGCAACAGCGGCCGGGCGGTATCCAGGAACTGCGGGAAGAAGGCGCTGAAGAACAGGATCGGCTTGGGATTCAACCCGGCCACCAGCAGCGCCTCGGCATACAGCCGCAGCGGGCTGCGCGGCGTCGCGGCGGCCGGCTCCGGCGGTGCCAGCCGGACGCGGCCGGCCAGGTGGCGCAGGCCCATGTAGATCAGGTAGCAGGCGCCGGCCACCTTCACCATGGCGAATGCCAGGGCGGAGGTCTGCAGCAGCACGCCCAGCCCCAGCATGGCGGCCGCCGACAGCAGGAACAGCCCGGTGATGTTGCCCAGCGTGGACGGCACTACGGCCCGCCAGCCGCCGCTCGCGCCGTTGCGCATGGCCAGCAGGACCGCGGGGCCGGGGCTCATGATGTTGAGCGCGGCGACCAGGACGAAAGCGAGCAGGGTCTGAGTGTCCATGAAAGTTCCTCACGCTGGGTTGAGCGGATTTGCGGGTTGGGCGGCGTTGCGCGTTTTTGGGCGGCCCGCAAGCGTCATTTTGCGCGTTTTCGGCCCCGGCGGGGCGCGGACGGGGCCGGTCGGCGCGGTAAACTAGCGGCCATTCCCGCATTTCGGCTTTCCCCTTTTTACCGCTCCAGGAACCCTCCGCCATGTTCGACCGCAAACTGACCCTGTCCCAGGTAGACCCCGACGTCTGGGCCGCCATCCAGAAAGAAGAAGTCCGCCAGGAACAGCACATCGAGCTGATCGCGTCGGAAAACTACGCCAGCCCCGCCGTCATGCAGGCGCAGGGCACCCAGCTCACCAACAAGTACGCCGAAGGCTATCCGGGCAAGCGCTACTACGGCGGCTGCGAGTACGTCGACGTGGTCGAGCAGCTCGCCATCGACCGCCTCAAGCAGCTGTTCGGCGCCGAGGCCGCCAATGTGCAGCCCAACTCCGGTTCGCAGGCCAACCAGGGCGTGTACATGGCGGTGCTCAAGCCGGGCGACACCGTGCTGGGCATGAGCCTGGCCGAAGGCGGCCACCTGACGCACGGCGCCTCGGTCAATGCCTCCGGCAAGCTGTACAACTTCATCTCGTACGGCCTGGACGCCAACGAAGTGCTCGACTACGCCCAGGTCGAGAAGCTGGCCAAGGAGCACAAGCCCAAGCTGGTCGTGGCCGGCGCCTCCGCCTATTCCCTGCATATCGACTTCGAGCGGCTGGCCCGCATCGCCCACGACAACGGCGCGCTGCTGATGGTCGACATTGCCCACTACGCCGGCCTGGTGGCCGGCGGCGCGTATCCCAACCCGGTGCCGCACGCCGATTTCGTCACCTCGACCACCCACAAGTCGCTGCGCGGGCCGCGCGGCGGGGTGATCATGATGAAGGCCGAGTACGAGAAGATCATCAATTCGGCCATCTTCCCGGGCATCCAGGGCGGCCCGCTGATGCACGTCATCGCCGCCAAGGCGGTGGCTTTCCAGGAAGCCCTGTCGCCCGAGTTCAAGCTGTATGCCGAGCAGGTGGCCAAGAACGCCAAGGTGCTGGCCGAGACCCTGGTCAAGCGCGGCCTGCGCATCGTGTCCGGCCGCACCGAAAGCCATGTGATGCTGGTGGACCTGCGTCCCAAGGGCATCACCGGCAAGGAAGCCGAGGCCGTGCTGGGCCAGGCCCACATCACGGTCAACAAGAACGCCATCCCGAACGACCCGGAAAAGCCCTTCGTGACCAGCGGCATCCGCCTGGGCACGCCGGCCATGACCACCCGCGGCTTCAAGGAAGCCGAGGCCGAGCTGACCGCCAACCTGATCGCCGACGTGCTCGACAACCCCCGCGACGAGGCCAACATCGCCGCGGTGCGCGCCCGCGTCAACGAACTGACGGCCCGCCTGCCGGTCTACGGCGGCTGATCCGGCCCGGCCCCGGCGGCCAGGGCCGCCGTTTTGGCGTATTTTTCGCGCCGGCACCGACACACGGTGCCGGCGTCATTACAATACGCCAAACTAATGGGGGGCGCACATGAGATGCCCATTCTGCGGCAACGCCGACACGCAAGTGGTAGACAGCCGGGTGTCCGAAGAGGGCGACACCATCCGCCGGCGCCGCCGCTGCCTGTCCTGTGACAAGCGTTTCACCACCTACGAGCGCATCGAACTGGCGATGCCCTCGGTAGTCAAGCGCAACGGCAGCCGCAGCGACTACGACACCGCCAAGCTGCGCGCCAGCCTGGCGCTGGCGCTGCGCAAGCGGCCCGTGAGCACCGACGAGGTCGACAGCGTGGTGGCGCGCATCGAGGAAACCCTGCTGGCCAGCGGCCAGCGCGAGGTCTCCACCGAGCGCATCGGCGAGCTGGTCATGGCGGAACTCAAGAAGCTCGACAAGGTCGCCTACGTGCGCTTCGCCTCGGTTTACAAGAATTTCGAGGATATCGGCGAATTCGTCGACGCCATCCGCGAAATGCAGGGCCCCAAGCTGCCGGGCAAGCTGCGCAAGGAATGAAACAGCGGCGGCCGCTTCCGCGGCCGCCGCGCATACAATCGCGGTGACCATCATGTCCGACGCCGACGATATCTACTGGATGCGGCGCGCGCTGGCCCTGGCGCGCTCCGTCATGTACACCACCACGCCCAACCCGCGCGTCGGCTGCGTCATCGTGCGCGACGGCCGTGTGGTGGGCGAGGGCGCCACCCAGCCGCCCGGCGGCCCGCACGCCGAGATCCGCGCCTTGCGCGACGCCGCGGCGCGCGGCGAATCGGTGCGCGGCGCCACCTTCTACGTCACGCTGGAACCCTGCAGCCATTTCGGCCGCACGCCGCCCTGCGCCGACGCGGTGGTCGATGCCGGCCCGGCCCGCGTGGTGGTCGCCATGGGCGACCCCAACCCGCAGGTCGGCGGCCGCGGCCTGGCGCGCCTGCGCGAGGCCGGCATCGCCGTCACCACCGATGTCTGCCTGGAAGAAGCGCTCGAGATCAACGCCGGTTTCGTCGCGCGCATGAGCCGCGGCACCCCCTGGGCATGGGTGAAAATGGCCGCCTCGCTGGACGGCCGCAGCGCCTTGCACAATGGCGTGTCGCAATGGATCACTGGCGAGGCCGCGCGCGCCGACGGGCATGCCTGGCGCGCGCGCAGTTGCGTCGTGCTGACCGGCATGGGCACCGTGCTGAAAGACGACCCGCGCCTCAATGTGCGCGGCGTGCTGACCACCCGGCCGCCGCGCAAGGCGGTGGTCGACGGCCGCTTCGAGATCCCCGAGGACGCGCGCTTGTTCGACGGCACCGAAGTACTGGTCTTCACGGCCCGGCCGGACGCCGCCAAGGCCGAGCGCCTGGCCGGCCGCAATGCGCGCGTGGTGGCCCTGCCGGACGGCGATTCCGACCGGGTCGACCTGCCCGCCATGATGCGCTGGCTGGGCGAGCACGAATTCAATGAAGTCCATGTCGAGGCCGGCGCCGGCCTGGCCGGCGCACTGGTGTCGGCCGGCTGCGTGGACGAATTGCTGCTGTACCTGGCGCCAGTGCTGCTGGGCGACGCCGCGGCCATGCTGCGCTTGCCGCTGCTCGAGCACCTGGAAGGCGCCCGGCGTTTCGAATTCACCGATACCCAGCGCATCGGCGCCGACCTGCGCCTGCGCGCGCGCGACCCGGCGCGCTGGCAGGCGTTGCGCGAGCCGGTCGCCTGCCGCTAGGGTATTGTTTATTGCATCGTTTTCAGGAGATTTTCCATGTTCACCGGTCTGGTTGCTGCAGTGGGCCGCATCGTGCGCCTCGAACCGCTCGGCGGCGCCGAGCAGGACGGCGTGCGCCTGGACATCGACGCCGGCGGCCTGGACCTGAGCGACGTCGGCATCGGCGATTCGATTGCCGTGCAGGGCGCCTGCATGACCGTCGTGGCGCTCGACGCCCCGCGGTTCCAGGTCGATGTCTCGCGCGAGAGCCTCAACCTGACGACCGGCCTGGATCGCCTTGGCGAAGTCAACCTGGAGAAGTCCCTGCGCGTGGGCGACCAGATCGGCGGCCACCTGGTGTCCGGCCACGTCGACGGCATGGGCGAGGTGCTGCGCTTTGCCGAAGTCGGCGAGTCGCGCGAGCTCGTCATCCGCGTGCCGCAGCACCTGGCGCGCTTCCTGGCGTACAAGGGCTCGATCACCGTCAACGGCATCAGCCTGACTGTCAACCGCGTTACCGATGTCGCTGACGGATGCGACATCAGTATCAACATCATTCCGCACACCCAGGCGGTGACCACGCTGCGCAACGTGAAGCCGGGCGACCGCGTCAACCTGGAAGTGGACACCATTGCGCGCTATGTCGAGCGCATGCTGGCCGCTCCGCGCCTCGATGACATGAAATAGCCCGGCGGCGGCGCGAGCGCGCCGCTGGCTGCTAGCGCTCGGCAGGCACGGCTGCCAATTTCGCTGCGGGTCCGCGGCTTGCTACCTCATGGGCAAGCATGGGGGCACGCTACGCCTTGAAACGTCCACGCATGAATCTTTTCGCGCGTTATGGAACTTGTTTCACGGCATGGCGGCCTAATCGTAAATAGGTCCACCCGACCCAATCTATGGTGTGTGGCGAAAGCAACATATCAAGATGATGTGCATGATCCCATTACCATAAAGTCTAGCGGCAATGGGCAATGAGGAACACAATGGGATGACGGACCTATTAACCGACCATGCGCTGTAGGAGGTTATCCGTGCAAAACATCGTCGAAGGTTTCAAGTCGCTGTACGCGAAAGACCAGGAAACCGAGCTCTCTCTCGAGGACTACCTGGCACTGGCCAAGAAAGACCCCATGGCTTATGCCAGCCCCGCCGAACGCATGCTGGCGGCGATCGGCGAGCCGGAACTCATCGATTCCCGCAACGATCCACGGCTGTCCCGGCTGTTTTCCAACCGGATCGTGCGGCGGTACCCTGCCTTCAAGGAATTCTTCGGGCTGGAAGAGGTCATCGACCAGATCGTCGCATTCTTCAAGCACGCCGCGCAGGGGCTGGAAGAGCGCAAGCAGATCCTCTACCTGCTGGGGCCGGTGGGCGGCGGCAAGTCGTCGATCGCCGAGCGCCTGAAGGCGCTGATGGAAGCCTATCCCATCTACGCGCTCAAGGGTTCGCCCGTGAACGAGTCGCCGCTGGGGCTGTTCCATCCCGATCGCTTCGGCGACACACTCGAGAAAGAGTATGGCATTCCGCGGCGCTACCTGACCGGCATCATGTCGCCGTGGGCGGTCAAGCGCTTGAAAGAATTCGACGGAGATATTTCACAATTCCGCGTGGTGCGGCTCAACCCCTCGGTGCTGCGCCAGGTCGCCATCGCCAAGACCGAGCCGGGCGACGAGAACAACCAGGACATCTCCTCGCTGGTCGGCAAGGTCGATATCCGCAAGCTCGACCGCCACTCGCAGGACGACCCGGACGCCTATAGCTACTCGGGTGGGCTGTGCCTGGCCAACCAGGGCCTGCTGGAATTCGTCGAGATGTTCAAGGCGCCCATCAAGATGCTGCACCCGCTGCTGACCGCCACGCAGGAAGGCAACTTCAAGGGCACCGAGGGCTTCTCCGCCATTCCGTTCAATGGCCTGATCCTGGCGCACTCGAACGAATCGGAATGGCAGACCTTCCGCAACAACAAGCACAACGAGGCGTTCCTCGACCGTATCTACATCGTCAAGGTGCCGTACTGCCTGCAGGTGACCGAGGAAGTCGAGATCTACAAGAAACTGCTGCGCAACAGCTCGCTGGCCACGGCGCCGTGCGCGCCGGGCACGCTCGACATGATGGCCCAGTTCTCGGTGCTGACCCGCCTGAAAGAGCCCGAGAATTCCAGCATCTATTCGAAGCTGCGGGTCTATGACGGCGAGTCGCTGAAAGACGTCGACCCCAAGGCCAAGGCGCTGCAGGAATACAAGGACTACGCCGGCACCGACGAGGGCATGACCGGGGTATCGACGCGCTTCGCGTACAAGATACTGTCCAGCGTGTTCAACCACGACCAGACCGAAGTGGCCGCCAACCCGGTGCACCTGATGTACGTGCTGGAGCAGCGCATCGGGCGGGAGGACTACCCCGAGGAAATCCGCCGGCGCTACCTGGATTTCATCAAGGGCTACCTGGCGCCGCGCTATGCCGAATTCATCGGCAAGGAGATCCAGACCGCCTACCTGGAATCGTATTCCGAGTACGGCCAGAACATCTTCGACCGCTATGTCACCTTTGCCGACTGCTGGATCCAGGACGAGGAGTTCCGCGATCCCGAAACCGGCGAAAGCTTCGACCGCGCCGCGCTGAACGACGAACTGGAGAAAATCGAGAAGCCGGCCGGCATCGCCAACCCGAAGGACTTCCGCAACGAGATCGTCAACTTCGTGCTGCGCGCCCGCGCCAACAACGCCGGCCGCAACCCGACCTGGACCAGCTACGAGAAGCTGCGCGAAGTGATCGAGAAGAAGATGTTCTCGAACACCGAAGACCTGCTGCCTGTCATCTCGTTCAACGCCAAGGCTTCGGCCGAGGACAAGAGCAAGCACCAGAGCTTCGTCGACCGCATGGTCGACAAGGGCTACACGGAGAAGCAGGTGCGCCTGCTGTGCGAGTGGTACTTGAGAGTGAGGAAGTCATCCTGAGCGAGGTGAATCATGAATTCACTCATCGATCGGCGTCTGAACGGCCGCAATAAAAGCGCGGTCAACCGCGAACGCTTTCTCAGGCGATACAAGGACCAGATCCGCAAGGCCGTACAGGATCTGGTGCGCGAAAGGTCCATCGAAGACATGGACCAGGGCGGGGAAATCAACCTGCCCGCGCGCGACATCTCCGAGCCGCACTTCCGGCATGGCCCGGGGGGCGACCGCGAGCTGGTGCACCCCGGCAACCGCGAGTTCGCCAAGGGCGATACCTTCCCGCGCCCCAACGGTTCGGAAGGCGGGGGCGGCTCCGAGCCGGGCGAGGGCGAATCGGTGGACCAGTTCACCTTCAGCCTGTCGCGCGCCGAATTCCTCAACCTGTTCTTCGAAGACCTGGAGCTGCCGCACCTGATACGCACGCAGCTGGGCGACGTCACCCAGAAGAAATGGCAGCGCGCCGGCTACACCACCACCGGCTCGCCCAGCCTGTTGAGCGTCAGCCGCACGCTCAAGGCCTCGTTGTCGCGCCGGGTGGCGCTGAGCGTGGCGGCGCGCGCCGAGCTGGAGGCGGCCCAGGCCAAGCTGGATGCCGCCATTGCCGCCGGCGCGCCGCAAGCCGAGATCGACGCGCTGCGCCAGGAAGTGGAAGACTGCGCCAACCGGCTGGAACGCCTGCCGTTCCTGGACGACCTGGACCTGCGCTACCGCAACCGCATTTCCGTGGCCATGCCGATGGCGCGCGCGGTGATGTTCTGCCTGATGGACGTGTCCGGTTCCATGGACGAAGGCAAGAAGGACCTGGCCAAGCGCTTCTTCACGCTGCTGTACCTGTTCCTGTCGCGCAAGTACGAGCACGTCGACGTGGTGTTCATCCGCCACACCGACAACGCCGAGGAAGTCGACGAGCAGACCTTCTTCTACGATCCCAAGAGCGGCGGTACCATCGTGCTGTCGGCCCTGGAGCTGATGCACGAGATCGTGCAGGAACGCTACCCGCCCAGCGCCTGGAATGTGTACGCGGCCCAGGCGAGCGACGGCGATTCATTCGGCGCCGACGCGGGCAAGAGCGCGCGCTTCCTGGCCGAGAACCTGCTGCCGGCCACGCGCTATTTCGCGTACATCGAAATCCCCGACTCGCAGGAAGCCCGCAAGAGCAGCCTGTGGGCCGAGTACGAGCAGGAAACGGCGCCGCATTTCGCCATGCGCCGGATCTGCGAACGCGGCGAGATCTATCCCGTGTTCCATGATCTGTTCAAAAAGGAAACAGCATGAATGCCATCGTGGGCTCTCGTGCCGAGCTGGAGGCCCTTGGGAAGGCCCGGCCCCTTTCCGAAGGTTCAGAGTGGACGTTCGAACTCATCCAGCGCTATGACGAAGCCATCGCCGAAGTGGCCGAGGAATTCGGTCTGGATACCTACCCGAACCAGATCGAGGTGATCACGTCCGAGCAGATGCTCGACGCCTATGCGTCGGCGGGGCTGCCCATCGGCTACCCGCACTGGTCGTACGGCAAGGAATTCATCCGCAACGAGCAGTTCTACCGGCGCGGCATGCAGGGCCTGGCCTACGAGATCGTGATCAACTCCAACCCCTGCATCTCGTACCTGATGGAAGAGAATTCCATGGCGATGCAGGCGCTGGTGATTGCGCACGCCTGCTACGGCCACAATTCGTTCTTCAAGGGCAATTATCTGTTCCGCCAATGGACCGACGCGGACAGCATCCTCGACTACCTGGTGTTCGCCCGCAAGTATGTCATGGACTGCGAAAGCCGCTACGGCATCGACGCGGTGGAGGCCATCCTGGATTCCTGCCATGCGCTGACCCCGCACGGGGTGGACCGCTACAAGCGGCCCGCGCCGGTTTCCTACAAGGAAGAAGCGCAGCGCCAGGCCGAGCGCGAGGAACATGCCCGCCTGCAGTACAACGACCTGTGGCGCACCCTGCCGCAGGTCGACTCCGACCCCGCCGAGGAGCGGCGCCGCACCGTCTTCCCGCCCGAGCCCGAAGAAAACCTGCTGTACTTCATCGAGAAGCACTCGCCCAAGCTCGAACCGTGGCAAAAGGAACTGGTGCGCATCGTGCGCAAGATCGCCCAGTATTTCTACCCGCAGGGCCAGACCAAGGTCATGAACGAAGGCTGGGCCACCTTCTGGCACTACACCATCCTGAACCGCCTGCACCAGAAAGGCCTGGTCACCGACGGCTTCATGATGGAGTTTTTGCAGAGCCACACCAACGTCGTCAGCCAGCGCGGCTTCGACGAGCGCGGCTATGGCGGCATCAACCCCTATGCGCTGGGCTTCGCCATGATGTCGGACATTCGCCGCATCTGCGAATCGCCTACCCCGGAGGACCGGCAGTGGTTCCCGGACATCGCCGGCAGCGACTGGCTGAAGACCCTGGACTTCGCCATGCGGAACTTCAAGGACGAGTCCTTCATTTCCCAGTACCTGTCGCCGCGCCTGATCCGCGAATTCCGCTTCTTCGCCATCGCCGACCACCAGGCCAGCCCCGTGCTGGAAGTAGCCGCCATTCACGACGACGAGGGCTACCGGCAGATCCGCAAGCTGCTGGCGGAGCAGCACAACCGCGACAACCAGGTGCCCGACATCCAGATCGTGCGCTACCGCCGCGAGTCCGACCGCTCCCTGGTGCTGCGCCACCTGCAGACCCGCGGCCGCCCGCTGGCCGGCGAGGATGCCGACCAGGTCATGAAGCACCTGGGCCGGCTGTGGGGCTTCAAGGTGCGCCTGGAAGAAACCGAGCCGGACGGCACCGTCAGCGCCTACCGGGAAGTGAACCCGACGAATACGTATCGCGAGGGGAATTGAAGCGCGGCGCCGGCGGGGGCGCGAGCGGGTGTCGGGCATTTCCTTGAGCAGCGCGTTGCTTGTAGGGCAGGTGTCAGACACCCCATGAGATGCTCGTTGCTTGCCAACCGTATTAAAGGGGTGTCTGACACCCTTCCCCTTCCGCCTGCTGCGCTCTCATGTGTCCCCTTATTCATCGGATCACATCCGGCTGCCACTATCCCGCCGTTCTGCTAGAATCGCGGATTCGCATTCGTGCGCACCGGCCCGCCCGGTACCCGCCGCGAACGCATCCCGATCAGGACAGGTGGCCGAGTGGTTGAAGGCGCACGCCTGGAAAGCGTGTATACGTGATAAGCGTATCGGGGGTTCGAATCCCCCTCTGTCCGCCAGTTACATTTCTCAGGCCGTTCCAGGCCGTCTCAGAAAGCCCTGAAAATCCTCTAAGTTACGGATTTCAGGGCTTTTTTGTTTGTCTGGCGGTTTTGGGAGCGTTCTTGCTGTCTCGCCCGGGTGTTGGTATCGTTGTTGGTACCAACACGGGAGGCGGCGATGTACCAACAACGGCTCACTGATTCCCTCATCCGCAGCGCCAAGGCGGACGGCAAGCCCGCCAAGCTGTCTGACGGCGGCGGCCTGTACCTGATGGTGATGCCCCAAGGCGGGAAGTACTGGCGCTATGCTTACCGGTTCGCCGGCAAGCAGAAGACGCTGGCGCTTGGGACATTCCCCGACATCCGCCTGGCGCTGGCCAGGGAACGTCATCTGGCGGCCAGGCGGCAGTTGGCCGAAGGCATCGACCCCGGGGCGGAGAAGCAGAGCAAGGGGCTCAGCTTCGAGACAGTGGCACACCGTTGGCATAAGCACTGGGCTGTCAACAAGACCGAGCGGCATGCCGCGTACGTGCTCAAGCGGCTGGAGGCGGACATTTTTCCCGAGATAGGCCATCTGCCCATCGGCGAGTTGACGCCCGCTTCGTTCCGGGATGCCATGCAGAAGATCGAAGCGCGCGGTGTGGTGGATGTCGCCCGGCGCAACCTGCAGACCTGCGGACAAATCATGCGTTACGCCGTCAGCAATGATCTGGTGGCCCGCAATCCGGTTGCCGAGGTCAAGCCGGCGGACATGCTCAAGCCGCGTCGCAAGAAGCGCAATTATGCTCGGGTCGGAGAGCCCGAACTGCCCCAACTGTTGCGGGACATCGACGCCTATGTGGGAGCCGAGCACACGCGATACGCACTACAACTGATGGCGTTGACATTCGTGCGAACGTCGGAGTTGATCGCTGCCCGCTGGGAGGAGTTCGATCTGGACGCGGCGCGCTGGAACATCCCGCCCGAGCGGATGAAAATGCGCAATCCCCACATCGTGCCCTTGAGCAAGCAGGCGTTGGCCGTGCTCGATCGCCTGAAGCGCATCTCTTACGGCCGCGACCATGTGTTTCCCTCGGATATTCCTGATCGTCCGGGCCACATGAGCAACAACACGATCCTGTATGCGCTGTACCGAATGGGCTACCGCGGCCGCATGACGGGACACGGCTTTCGTGGTGTGGCCTCGACCATCTTGCATGAGCAAGGCTGGAACCACGACCACATCGAACTGCAACTGGCGCATCAGGAGCAGGACGAAACCAGTTCCGCATATAACCATGCGCTGTATCTCAAGGACCGTACCAAGATGATGCAGGCCTGGGCCGACTATCTCGATGCCGCTCGCAGGCGCTCGGTTGTTCAGGAACTGGCGGCGTGACGCGCCAGGCTCAATAGCGACTGGTCTTGCGAGGCCGGCCAGGCCGTCGCCGACGAGGCTGACCGGGAGCGGGTGCCAGGTAGTGTTCCGGGTCGGCGATCCAGTCCCTGAGATCGTCAGGCGACCAGGCGCAGGCGCGTCCACCCAAATGAATCGGAGCAGGGAATCGGCCGGCGGCGATGCGGCGGTAGATCGTTGGACGGCTGAGCGCGGTCAGTCGCATGACGTCATGAATGCGCAGGAAGGCTGGCTGCGAGAACCAGGGCTGGGGCCTGGATTCCGGAGGGGAAGCGGCAGAGGGCTCGACCATTACAAACTCCTAGTCAGAGAGTGTGAGAGGTTGCGCCGTGTCTTTCAAGTCGGCATCGCTATCAGCTTCCGTCATAGTGCTGGATAGGAAAACCCGGAAGGGCGCGTGTGAGCGAAATGCGGCGTAGACGCAGGCGTTCTCGCACACTGTTTACAGGGTTCGTGACCGTGGTGACGGGGTCAACGGAGCTTTTCAGACCACCAGTCGCTCTCATCACGTTGCTGATAGCCGGACGTGTAGGGCATTTCCTTGGGCAGCTCCAGATCGAACAACGTACCCAGGTCTTGTTGGAGCGGGTCGAGCTTGCTGATCTGCTCCGAGGCCCATTGCAGCCATGCATTGCCTTTGACCTGCTCTTCCTCTGGCAAATCCGCGAGCCGCTCCGATACGGCGTTGCAGAAGGCACGCAGGCGCTGCGCCTGCTCCCAATGCGCCGTTGCCTGGACCAGGCGAACGCGCAACTGCTGCTGATGTGCCAGGTGCTGGGCGCGTTCCCGTTGCCGTGTCTGGTACGCCTCGTATTCTTGTTCGCGGCGTTGCTTTTCGGCGCGGTCGGCCTTGATGGCCGCCGCTGCCGGGACGAAACTGGCCAGCACCTCGTGCAATTTGCTTTCCAGCGGGGTTCGTTCGGTGTCGTTCCAGTTCTTTTGCGGTAAGCGGTGCAGCCCCACCCCGTCGAGGCTGATGGTCAGCCTGCCGGCGGACGTCCAATCGTAGCGGGGGTGGGAATGAAACAGCAGATTGATCTGCGGCCTCCACGCTGCGGAACGATGCTTTGGCCGGGGTGCTGGCTGGGGTGGAGGAAGGTCCCGTCTGTTCATCTTCTCATGAAGAGAGAAATGAAAGGTCTCTTTGTCCACCGTGATTGCGGTCTTCCCATCCTCTGTGACCTTCCAGGCATGGCCCTGGGCTTCGGATGCTTTAATCAGAGCATCCATCATACGGATCGCACGATCCAAGGTGTCCGGACTGACACGGATGTCCAGCACGCGCTTGCGGTCCAGTTGCAGGATACCCTGCTCGATCTTGGCCTTTGCGGCTCCCTCCAACGTGCGGGCAACAAGCGGATGAGGCTCGCCAACATGTGCGGGGATGGCGATCGGTTCGCCTTTGATCGCCTTGGGTAAATCGAACCCGTCACGACTGCCTGCCTTTGGCACCTGAAAGCGGATGACCTGGTGATGCGGATTCTTGAGCTGCGGTAGCTTGGGCTTCTTCGCGCGTGCTCGTTCCTGCTTGGCCCAGTGACCTCTGCCAGGAAGCGGGATGGCCGCCCTGCGGCAGGCCTTCGCCAAGGCGACGTCGGATATGCCTATGGTCTGGGCGAGCTTGAGCAGCGGGGTCTCCCACACTTTGTCGAAGAGGTCTTCTCGCTGAAAGGTAGTGGTCTCGTACATGGAGTTTGATGAGTCGCAAAGGTATGTACCTACACAAAGACGGATGGCCCTGCGTAGCGATTTCACTGGCCAAAATCGATTTTGGCCGATGGGATTCCACAAATGCTTGGAACCCAGGAGTTGAGAGCACGACCAAGTAAAGCAGCAGCCTCTAGAGATAGACGACGGGCTTGCCCTCCAGTTCATTGGGAGACAACAAGCCATGGACCAGCATGTGCCGGAAATTCTGTTCGAGATCAGCCACGAGAAGGGATTTCAGCTCGTACATGCAATCCTCCTCGAGCGATTCCTGCATGACATTGTCATTTAGTATTTTAGGCAGTTCCCATGCTCGCTATGGTTTTCAAGGTTGCTTCGGTTTATTTGTTCGAGTTTCAACCAGATTCTGGTCGGCACTTCCATTAGTCAGGGAATGTAAAGAGGAATTGTTGCCCGTGTGCGATGATGCCGTGATTCTTCTTCAGGCGTCACGACATTCTGCGAAGCAAGGCGCTGGTGGGACTGCCAACTGATCGTTCGGTTTTCAATCCAATGTGATATTCATTTTCTTGATCAATCTCCCCCACTTGTCAGACTCCGACGCCATCAGGGCCTCAAGTCGCTTCGGAGAGCCCCCGCCGATCTCGAAACCCAGGTCACGCAGGCGGCTCGCGATATGCTCGTCCTGCAATGCTGTGTTGAACGCGGCATTCAACTTATCGATGATGACATCAGGCGTACCCGCCGGAACAACGGCGCCATACCATGTCAACATCTCGAAATCGGGCACTCCCGTTTCCGCAATGGTTGGCAGATCCGGCAAAGCGCGGACGCGCTCCTTGGTCGTGACGGCCAGCGCCTTAATCTGGCCTGCCTGAATGAGGGGGATCGATTCAGGTGCAACCGCAAACATGAAGTCTACTCGGCCGGCCGCAAGGTCCGCCAGCGCCGGCGCGCCGCCTTTATAGGGAACATGAATTGCCTTGGCGCCGACTTTCTGTTTGTACAGTTCAACCCCTAGATGGGTCGGCGTGCCGCTACCAGCACTGCCATAGAAAGCAGCTTCGCCGCGTTTTTTCAGGTCTTCGGTCAGTTCTTGCATCGTGGCAACACTGTTCTTCTGGTTTACGACGACAAGGTTGGGGAGTGTGGTCGTCAGCACGACCGGTTTGAAATCTTTTTTCGGATCGAATGGCAAGTCCTTGTACAGGCTAGGATTGACGGCCAGGGCGGCGGATGTGGCCAGCAACACGGTATAGCCGTCCGGCTGGGCCATGGCGACATAGTTGGCGCCGATATTCGAACCTGCTCCAGGGCGATTTTCCACGATGATCGGCTGCCCCAGCGTCTTGGACATGCTGGTTCCCATCAAACGAGCCGACACGTCGACAGCCCCCCCGGCGGCAAACGGAACAACGATCTTGATCGGTTGTTGCGGATATGACGCCGTGTCTTTGGCGTGGGCGGTCGATACGGCAAGGGCGCCGGCAACCGGCATGAACGCGCATAACCGCATCAGAAGCTTGAAAGACATTTTTTTTTCCCTCGTAATGTGAATTGACGGGAGGCGCTCTCGCCTCCCAAGAGTTGTGTGCTCTCGCATGCTTATTAGGCCCACGAGAGGCAAGAACCCGCCTGCTAGTTCCTCAATGGCGTGATCGAAAAAGTGTGGCCGGTCATCCCCTGCAGGCCGGCCAGCTCTTGCACGACGCTGGCGGGTAGCGGTATGCCGCGTGCCAGCCGCTCTTGCTCGCATTGCGCCGCACGTTCACCTGGATAGCGGCCGTTCTCTCCCGAGGCGTCAAGGAACAAAGACAACCAGCCGGCCATGTGTTCGTCGAACTTTTCACGGCCAATAAGTAAATCGGGATTTATGACCTGGATAAATGCGCTGGCGTTGCCACCACTGCTGGTCGCGCCCGGCACTTTTTCTGATCCGGTCAGGCTGCCAGCCAAAACCTGAGCCAACATGGCCAGACCGATACCCTTATGTCCGGCCATGGGCGCCATCGCGCCCTTCAAGGCAAACGCGGGGTCGGTGGTGGGTTGCCCGTCAGGACCGATAGCCCAATCGGCCGGAATCTCAGTGCGTTTGTCGCGCACCGCCTGCAGCAGGTTGCCGCGCGCTACAACGCTGGTTGCCATATCGAACAGCAAAGGTGCTTTGCCGGCCACCGGCGCGGCGAAGGCGATCGGGTTGTTGCCAATAGAAGCGCGGGACGAGCCAGGCAAGGCCATCAACGGCGGTGTGTCCTGGCACATGAGAGCAATCATGCCGCGCTCGGCAGCCGCCAGCACGAACTGCCCAAGAGCGCCCATGTGACCGCTACGTTTGACCAGGCACGTCACGACCGGTGATTGCATCGCTCGTTCGACGGCCTGGTCTATCGCCTGCATCGCGACATGCTGCCCCAAACCGTTATCGCCATCGAAATGCAAAACACCGTCGCGCCACTGCGCTTGGGGATTAGGTATCGGATTGACTTCTTTTTCGACGATTTTTTCCAGATACGACGGCACACGGGCCACACCGTGAGTGTCGATGCCGCGCAGGTTCGTGCGCACCAGGACATCGGCCGTCTGGCGGGCGCAAGCGTGCAAGACACCCGCGCCTTCAAAAGCAGCTGTCACCCATTCGGTCAGTTGCGTAGCGTCGTAGACAGCGGGTTGCTGAGAAACCACCATGGTTACTTCCCCTGAATAATTTTCGAGATCGGCATCAGCGGACGGCCACTTTGGCTGATGGCTTCGAGAATGGTTTTGCCTAATTCAATGGACCCCGGCGTGTCGCTGTGCAGAAGGATCTGATCGACGTGCATAGGCAGCCGCTTTCCGGTGATCGTGGTGACGCTGTGATCGTTCAACGCCTGCTTGACGCGCTCCAAGATCGCAGCAGGGTCTTTGATCACCGCGCTTGACGTGCTGCGGCTCACCAGCAGACCTTGATCGTCATAAGCACGGTCGGCCAGGAACTTGGTGGCCAGAGGCAGGCCGAGCCGCTCGGCGGCGCGAGCGGCCGCGCCGTTTGGAATAGACGAGACGATCAACGACGGATCGAAGCTGCGCGACGCACCGAGCAGAATCATGGCCAGCTCGTCGTCTTCGGCCACCATGTTCCCGAGAGCGCCGTGAAAGCTGACATGTGTCATGCGATGGCCGGCGCCTTGTGCGATTGCATGCAGCGCGCCCAATTGATAAAGCGTCAGTGTTTCGAGCTCTTTGCGGCTCAACGACAGGCGGCGGCGGCCAAACCCCTGTAGATCGTTGAAGCCAATGTGTGCCCCTACGTCGACTCCCTGCTCGAGTGCCCGACGCACGGTGGTGTCCATGATGACCGGATCGCCCGCGTGAAAACCGCAAGCCACATTGGCTGAGGTAATCATGCCGAGCAACGCATGGTCGTCCGCAATGCGATAAGGACCAAACCCCTCACCCAAATCGCAGTTCAAATCCACGCCTCTCACGCTGCTGTTCATTTATTCTCCAAATTACGTACAAAGAAATTAAATTACATTGAGTGGATTCTAAGACGTTTGTATTTTCCCGCCACTAAGGGCAAACGAGCATATGGAATTCAACAAAATAAGTGTTTACCCTAGTACAAGGCGGATAAATCTATAAATTACACTGTACGTAATTTAGTTAACTACACTGAAATTTTAGGCGAGGTAGAGCAGACTCCATGGACACTCCTTCCCAGTACTACGCAGATCGAGCCCTGAATGTGGCGTCTTCAGCCAGTGGCGCAGCCGCCCAGCGCGCCCGGGAACTGCTGGCGCTTGGCCGCAGCATCATGAATCTCACTGCGGGCGAGCCCGACTTCGATACTCCGCCCAGTATTTGCAAGGCTGCCGTCAACGCGATCGCAGACGGCGAAACGCGCTACACCACCGTAGACGGCACACCGGCACTGAAGAAAGCCGTGGCCGAAAAGTTCGCTCGTGAGAACGGCCTTGACTACACCGTGGACGAAGTTATGGTGTCGTCCGGCGCGAAGCAGGTGATCTTCAATGCCATCATGGCCACCATCAATGATGGCGACGAGGCCATCATTCCGGTTCCCAGTTGGGTGTCGTATCCGGAAATGGTGCGATTCGCCGGCGGTGTGCCTGTGCTGGTGGCTTGCGAAGAAACTCAACAATTCAAGATCACGCCGGCCCAACTCGAAGCCGCCATTACGCCGCGCACGAAATGGTTGATCCTGAATTCACCCAGCAATCCCACCGGCGCTCTGCTTTCCCGTGATGAGCTGCAAGCCCTTGGGGATGTCCTGCTACGTCATCCTCAAGTACTCATCATGTGTGATGATATTTATGAGCATCTGCTCTATGACGGCTTGAAGTACTACACCATGGCGCAAGTCGTACCCGCCTTGAAAGAGCGAGTACTGACCATTAATGGTGTCTCGAAAGCCTATGCTATGACGGGCTGGCGCATCGGCTACGCGGGCGGCCCCGCAGGCCTGCTCAAGCAAATGCGCAAGATTCAGTCGCAAAGCACCTCGAACCCTTGTTCGGTCAGCCAGGCTGCTGCACTGTCTGCCTTGACGGGGCCGCAAGATTTCATCGCCACCAATGCCGCTGAGTTTCAGGCACGTCGCGACTTGGTCGTCAAGGCATTGAACGCCATTCCCGGAATGACCTGCAGCAACCCGCAGGGCGCCTTTTATGTCTACCCTTCGTGTGCCGCCTATCTCGGCAAGAAAACACCCGACGGATCGACAATTCAGAACGACGCCGACTTCGTCGCCTATTTGCTGGAGCAAGGTGTCGCGGCGGTTGCCGGCAACGCGTATGGTTTGTCGCCTTACTTCCGTCTTTCGTTCGCGACATCCCGGGAAAATCTTGCCGAAGCATGCCGACGTATTCACTCTGCCGTTGAGCAGCTGAGCTGAGTCTTCTTCTTTTTTTGTCCGCGAACCGGATCGACTGTCGGCCGCTTCGGCTCGCGCCCGGCTTTCACAAAGGAATCACATAATGTCACTGGGACTTCGTATCGGCAAGCGTGAGCGCTGCGTCAGCGCCGCCACGATTCAACAATATCAAGGTGCCGCTGCTGCGCACGCAAGCGACGCGATGGGCCGCTTGTTCCATGGAGGCTCGGCGCTGCGACCGATGCACAAAGAGGGAGGCATGGTAGGCGCCGCGCTGACGGTCAAGACACGCCCCGGCGACAACCTGCTGGTGCACAAGGCATTGGGGATGCTCTCTCCAGGAGACGTGCTTGTGGTGGACGCGGGCGGCGACACTACCAATGCCATCATCGGCGAACTGATGGCAGGCCAGGCACAGCAGGCGGGTGCGGCAGGTGTGATTATTTACGGCGCCATTCGTGATTACGGAACGATTCACAAAGGCAACTTTCCCATTTATGCCGTTGGTGTGACCCACCGCGGCCCGTATAAAGATGGCCCGGGAGAGATCAACTTTCCGGTCGCTATCGACGGTATGGTCATCAATCCCGGCGACCTGATTGTCGGCGATGAAGACGGCGTGGTGGCGGTTCCGTACGACAACGTGGATGAGATTTTCAAATCCATTCTGGCCACTCGTGAGAAAGAGGGTAAGAAAATGGCTACGATCCTGGCCGGCGAGCCTATGGATCGTAAATGGGCCGACGACATTCTGCAGAAACTTGGTTGCGAAGGCCTATAAGGCGTACCTAGAGGAAATAACGATATGGGACTGGATCGACTGAAAAGCGTCATTGCGCTCGTTGCCGACTCCACAATCGTGGAACTGAAGTACTCGGAGGGCGATACGCATATCAGCCTGGTCCGTCGCGTCGATGGCGTTGTATCGAATCTTCGTTCCGAGCCATCGCCGGCCGCGTCTGCGGCCAGCGATGGCTCGACGACGGAGCCTGCTCCTCAGGAAGAGGATATGGCGCTGCCGACTGCAGCAAGCGACAGTGATTTCGTCGTAAGTGCGCCTATGGCGAGTATTTTTCATCGCTCACCTTCGCCGACGGCGCCGCCGTTCATTAACATTGGCGACGGATGCGAGCCCGGCACTAAGCTCTGCATTCTTGAGGCAATGAAGGTTTTCACCATGCTGGATTCGGAATGTGCGGGCACTATCGCCGAGTTCTATGTCAACGACGGTGACGAAGTGCAGATTGATCAGCCGTTGATCAGGATCCGACGGAGATAACACGTGGTCAATTCTGTCCTTATTGCGAACAGGGGCGAGATCGCTTTGCGTGTTCTGCGTGCTTGCAGGCAGTTGGGTTTGAAAACGGTGGCAGTGTACTCAGAGGCGGATCAGGACAAGGGCTACGTCTCGCTGGCTGATCAGGCAGTTTGCATCGGGCCGGCCAATGCTACCCGCAGCTATCTGGATCAACGCGCGCTGATTGCAGCTGCCCGGGCTACCGGGGCAGACGCCATCCACCCGGGATATGGGTTCTTGTCTGAGAATGCCGAATTTGCCCAACGTGTGATCGATGCCGGGATGCAGTTCATCGGCCCCCGTCCCGAGGCGATCCGCACCATGGGTGACAAGATCCAGGCGAAACAAGCCATGCTGTCGGCTGGCGTGCCGTGCGTGCCCGGCTGGTCTCAGGCATTACCCGAATCGGTTGCCGAATTGCAGGCCATTGCCAGACAGATTGGTTACCCCGTCATTGTCAAAGCCGCCGGTGGTGGCGGCGGGCGCGGCATGCGGGTCGTGACTAACGAAGCAGAGCTAGCCGATACGGTGGCTCTGACACGCGAAGAGGCGCGTCAGGCGTTCGGCAACCCCGCGCTCTATCTTGAAAAATATCTCGTCCATCCTCGACATATCGAGATTCAGGTGTTGGCGGATCGGCACGGCAATGCGGCGTGGGTCGGGGCGCGTGATTGCTCTGTCCAAAGACGCCACCAGAAAGTGCTCGAAGAGGCACCGCCTCCTGGCGTGTCACCACAGACTCTGGCCGACTTGGGCGCACGGTGCGTCAAGGCTTGCCAGGACATCGGCTACCTGGGCGCCGGAACCTTTGAATTTCTGTACGAAGACGGCGTTTTCGCTTTCATCGAAATGAATACCCGCATCCAGGTCGAGCATCCGGTGACCGAGATGACGTGGGGCGTCGACCTGGTTGCCGCACAATTGCGTATTGCGAAAGGCGAGCCGCTGGGGGCCATCATCGGCGATGGTGTTGGTCATGCCATCGAGGCCCGCATCAACGCGGAGGATCCGGTCACTGGTCGCCCCGCTCCCGGCAAGATCACGGCATGGCGCGTGCCCGGCGGCCCGGGCGTGCGAGTCGATACGCATATTGAAGCGGGAACCACAGTTCCGCCTTACTACGACTCGCTCATCGCCAAGATAATCGGGTTCGGGCATACCCGCCAGGAAGCGCTTGCACGCTTGCGTTGTGCGCTCGCCGAAATGCGCGTGGAAGGCGTCCGCACCAATCTGCCGCTGCTGATGCGTATTCTGGATGATGCACCGTTCCAGGAGGGAGAAGTGGACATCCACTATTTTGAAACCCGATTCGGCACCAAGGATGCACAGCATGCTGAATGACGCCCTCAGAGACGTGCCCCATATCAGCCTGCTTGGCACCACGGGCATACTGTTCGAGGCGCCCGGTCTGTTTGACCTGGAGACTCAGCGGCGAATCTGGTCTCTCGCCCGCGAGGCGGCAGGCTGGGAAGGTATAAGGGAAGCGGCGCCGGGTATGACGACGCTGCTGCTGACTTTCTCCGCTCCTTTCCGCGAGATCGATGCGCTCAAGGCACGGCTGGAACAGGCATGGGAGAACGCAGAGCCCGACCATCGTCAGGGCAAGCTCGTGGAAGTGCCGGTCATCTATGGTGGCGAATACGGTCCTGACCTCGAGGCAGTCGCGCAAGCCAAGGGCCTGGATATCGATGACGTCGTCGATATCCATACCGCTGGCGTCTATCCCGTCTTTGCACTTGGTAGCCACCCGGGGTTCGGTTATCTCGGTGCACTCGATCCTCGTATCCATATGCCTCGCAAGAAGGTCCCGATTTTGCGCGCTGAGGCGGGCTCGGTCGCCATTGGCGGCATGCAGACCGGTGTTTCCTCTACAGCCGGTCCTAGCGGTTGGAACATCATCGGGCGGACAGAGAAGCGCCTGTTCGACGAGCAGCGCGATCCGCCCGCTATGCTGGAGCCGGGCGACACGATACGTTTCACGGCGCAGAGAGTACAGAAATGATTGAAGTTCTCACAGTAGGTGCCCAGACCACGATTCAGGACCAAGGGCGCCTGGGCTTTCTACGCTACGGGGTAGGCTGCGCCGGCGCAATGGATGCGGTCGCCTTGCGCTGCGCCAATATCTGGTTGGGCAACGATGAAAACGCGGCAGCTATAGAGATTCCCAGCTTTCCTTTCAAGGTCCGTGCGCTCGCAGACACGCATCTTGCTGTCAGCGGGGCTGATTCTGACATCCGTGTGGATGACATACCATTCTCGCCATGGGGTCGACTGGCGCTCAAAACCGGCCAGACACTGCATATCGGCGCGCCGCGCCGATACAGTCGCTGTTATCTTGCCGTCGCCGGCGGTTGGGATGTGCCGCTTGTTCTCGGTTCGCGCAGTACACAGAATCGCGGCAGTTTCGGAGGGCTGGAGGGCCGTGGTCTCTCAATGGGAGATCGGTTGCGGCCGATATCCCGACCGGAGCGCAGCGTGCCACTGCCTCCTGACGAAACCTGGCTCGGATTCGTTCCACCTTATTTGGCGTTGCCGGACGCAGCAGTCTCCCAGGATGGCGAGTGTACGTTGCGCGTGCTGCGCGCTGGTGAGTACGGACACTTCACCGAAGCCGCCATCGCTGCATTCTGGCAAACACCCTGGAAAGTCACCATGCAGAGCAACCGTGCAGGCTACCGGCTCGCGGGCGAGACCTTGACGTTCCAGAAGACGGTGGAAATGCGTTCGCACGGAATCGTGCCGGGCGTTGTTCAAGTGCCGCCGAGCGGTGCACCCATCATCCAGCTCAGTGACGCCCACACTGCAGGAGGTTATCCCAAGATCGGGACCGTGATTCAAGCCGATCTTTGGCGCATTGGACAAGCCCCATTGGGCAGCGTCATCAGATTCGTCGAGGTGGATTACGAACAGGCGCTTCAGGCTCTCGAGAAAATTGAGCACTATCTGAATGCACTACGCCTGGCGGTCAACGATACCTGGGATGCTGTGTCTCCCAAGGAGCAGACATGACGACGATGGAAGACTTGGCTGAAATCAAACATCTGATGATGCAAGCCAGCATCACGAAGCTGACGCTGACAAGCCCCTCCTTGTCGCTGGAGATCGTTACGGCAGCACATGAGGCCGATCCGAGCTTGGCGGCCAGCCGCGGTTCAAATCCCGGTGCGCTATCGGACGCGCCGTCCGACTCTGGACCGGCGCGCGCAGACAAGCAGGCACAGGTTCGTACCGTGCGCTCCCGCCATATCGGTCGATTCCAGCATCGGTATCTCACGCGCAAGCTGCCAGCGATCATTCCTGGTATGCGCATCGTTCGCGGCGAGATCTTAGGTTTTATTCGGGATGGCATGGCCATGCACCCTGTTCACGCCGAAAGCGACGGAACCATCACCGAAATACTACAGAGCCCAGATTCCGTGGTTGGCTACGGTACCGCGCTCATCGCCTATCGCCCCTGTCTCCCTTAAGACTATGCACACCACTCTCAAGAAAGTCGTAGTTACTCAGCGGTTCTTTGATGCTGCCGCGCAGGAGTATCTTCAGGATCATGGCTGCACCGTGGAAATTGCCGAGCTGCCTCCCGGAGAAGCGGACGGCAATTTGACGCATGAACAATTGGTCGACATCCTGCAGGGCGCTTCGGCATGGATCGTAGGTCACGCACGTGTCACCCGCGAACTGATGGCCGTCTTGCCCGACCTGAAGGTTATTTCGCGGCGCGGCGTGGGCTATGACCGGATAGACTGCGAGGCGGCCAAAGAACTCGGCAAAGTTGTGGCCATCGCAGCTGGCGGCAACACTGAAGCCGTGGCGGATCATGTCGTGGCCCTGATGCTTGCAGGTATTCGCCGTGTGCGGGATTTTCATACGCGAATGATCGACGGATGCTGGGAGATTGCGACAACCGGCGATCTGCATCAAAAGACTGTCGGTATCATCGGGTACGGGCATATCGGGCAAACGGTAGCAAAACGATTAAGTGGCTTTGACTGCCGTATTCTCGTACATACCTCAAACCCGGGCAGCGCTGTCGAATGGTCCGGCATGCCCGTCGTCCAATACGTGGACCTGCAGACGTTGCTGAAGCAGAGCGATGTGGTAACTGTCCATGCACCGCTGACGCCAGCTACCCGTTTCCTGATTGACAACGCAGCTCTACACGCCATGAAGCCCTCGGCGTTTTTGGTCAACACGGCTCGAGGAGGATTGGTCGAAGACGCTCACTTGTTGCAGGCTTTGCGCGATGGGGCCATCGGTGGAGCGGGACTGGATGTGTTCGTCAGTGAGGCAAACCCTGCCTATGCGACGGTGACACAGGAGCTTCTGGCTTTGCCCAATGTAGTGGCTACGCCTCACACGGCGGCCTCTACAGAGCAAGGCTTAGCGCGCACCAATTGGGTCGCGGCCGAGGCGGTGGTGGCGGTACTGTCGGGCTCGCCTATACGTGCCGACTGCGTCATTGTGGATGGGCGACTGGTGGCTTGACCGTAGAGGGGCCGCGGCGAAGAATTATGGGATGTCGGAGATCGACGGCACAAGGGAGTAATTATTCTTTCCGAAGCGCTGTGCCCCTACCGTACTGGACAGATCTTCGGCATGCTGGTGAAGCGCTTCCGCCAGGCGTTCCTGGCGCGCAGGTGTAAAGCGGCTGATGGGACAAATCACCGTCAGCGCGCCAATCAATTCTCCGCTACGCCGGTAGATCGGGGTGGATAGCGAGGCCAGATCTTCGACGTTCAGCCCCTGGGACACAAAAATCACGCGGAACCGGTTGTTTTCCAGTTCCTCTGGAGAAATACATAGCGCTTGGGCCGTCGATGTGCCGTCACGCAGGTCGTTTTCTGCCACCACGCCGAAGCCCGCACGCAATTGTTGCGAGGACTCGAGCTTGAACAGACATACACGACGGGAGCCTTCGCGCACGTTGAAAGAGCTGCTTTCCCCGGTGGCATTGCATACGCGTTCCAGTACAGGCAACACATGGCTTTCGAGATCGAAACTGCGTTTGTAGCGCTCGCCCATCTCCAGCGCACGAGCGCCCAGCTGGTAGCGGCCATCCTCGAGCCGGCGTAGGTAATTGTGTTTCTCCAGAGACACAACGTTGCGCAGGATGGTCGGCGTCGACATATGGACCGTATTGGCTAGGTCGATCAATCGCATCGGCTTGTTGGCAGCAATGAGCGCATCGAGAATGGTCAGTGCGCGCTCAACAGCTTGAATGCCTTGAGTTTTTCGCGGAGGGTGCGTGCTCATTCCTTAATGTACCCGAATTGGCTGGCTGTTCTTATGGACGGCTTTTTGGCCTCTACGGTCGATTATCTCACAGCCTCTTTCGATGTTTCCCCGTCTGCGCCAACGAGGAGATCCCCGGAGGGGCCGTGCATGACGGATTACGCCGTGGCACATCACGCGCCCGGGACCTACCCAACCTTCCTGACCCGACAAGGAGCATCTCATGCAGGCAAAAAGCTTTCTTACCTTAGCAGATGTGGACATCCTGCTCGCCGCAGCACGCGACGAAGCCCGGCGTAACCATTGGATCGTGTCCATCGCGGTCGTCGACGATGGTGGACACCCACTTGGCCAAGTCCGACTGGATGGCGCGACTGCGTTCAGCGCATATATGTCCATGGAGAAGGCGCGTTCGGCGGCAATCGGCCGCCGCGAAACGAAAGGTCTAGAAGACATGATCAACGGAGGTCGAACCGCTTTTTTGAGCGCGCCGCTGCTCCATGGCATGCTCGAAGGCGGGGTCCCCATCACACATGACGGACATGTCATTGGGGCAGTGGGGGTATCGGGCGTGCAATCGTCAATGGACGCTCAGATAGCACGTACAGCGATTGCCAAGTTGCTCGGTTAGTACGGGTACGCCCCCCCCCAAGGGGGCCGATTCAGTATGCGTACTAACCCGCATGCCGATATCGAATAGGCGGCGATCGCAAAAGCATTATGCGGCTCAGGCCTTTCTACACATAATTTTTCAGACAATGATTCCGGTCCGCGCAACCGGTTCAACGGAGGAGCATTCATCCAAAACAACCACATTACAAGGCGGAAAGCATGAAGAAGTTCCTGGCGGTAGTTTTGACGACTTTTTTAACAGGCACGGTTGGTACGGCGTACGCGGCGGATTATCCGACCCATCCTATCCGGCTGGTAGTGCCGCTGGCGCCGGGAGGCACCGCGGATGTGCTGGGCCGCTTGTTGGCACAGAAACTTAACGAGAAGTATGGCCAAAGCGTCGTGGTGGAAAATCGGCCCGGGGCGGGCGGCAATATCGGGGCCGAAAGCGTAGCGCGGTCCGATGCGGACGGCTATACGTTGTTGTTCGGCACCATCGGCATTCACTCCACGTTCCAGATTTATCCTGACCTGAAATACAGTCCGCCTACCGACCTGAAGCCGGTGGTGGTGCTGGCGGAAACGCCCAATGTGTTGGTCATACCCGAAAAAGAGAAAATGGCTAACACGGCGGCCCTGATACAGGCCAGCAAAGCCCATCCGGACAGCTTGTTCTTTGGCTCGGCCGGATTTGGATCGTCGACCCACATGGCGGGCGAACTGTTCAAGTACCAATCCCATGCGCCGATCTCGCATATTCCGTACAAAGGCAGCGGGCCGGCCTTGACGGACCTGGTGGCTGGCCGCTTGCAGATGATGTTTGAGAACCTGCCTACCGCGCTGCCATTGATCCAATCCGGCAAGTTGCGCCCCCTGGCTGTAACCAGTGCCGAGCGCGCGCCTAGTCTTCCCAACGTGCCCACCATCGCGGATGACGGTTTGCCTGGCTACGCTTTTACCGCGTGGTTCACCATTGCGGCGCCAGCCAACACGCCCGATGCGATTGTCGATAAGCTCAATCGCGACATCCGCGAGGTCATGCTTGCGGATGATCTCAAGCCCAGATTGGCCGAGATGGGCGTGACGCCCGTGCCCGGCAATCGAGATGCCGAGGCCACCCGTAAATTCATTAGCTCTGAAACGGCTAAGTTCGGCGCCATGATCACTGCGGTGAAACTGACCGCGAACTAACTGCACAAGCGTATGCGTTCCAAGAGAACGCGCACGCCGGGATGTGCCATACATCGGTCGGCTGCCAAGCCGGCCTTTTTTTGTCTGCGTTTTCGGTGGCCCCATACTGGCGATGTGTCGTCGGGTATGTCTGTTTTGCATACCTGACAGTTAAACAAATATTGGAAATACATAGTCTGCGCCGATACAGTGAATAGGCGGCTGTCGTAACGTGGCAAGCCACTCCGTTTCCAGACACCAATGAGATTCAACGTGAATATGCAAACCGAAGACACCCCAGACTCCACTGCTGCAGAACGCCAGGGCCCGTTGAAGCGGATCAAGGTCCTGGACTTGACCCGCGTGCGCGCAGGGCCGACCTGCGTGCGTCAGTTCGCCGATTGGGGGGCGGACGTGATCAAGATCGAAAGCCCGGAATATATGGAGGTCAGCGACGGGTGGGGTGGATTGCGCGACGGGCCCGACTTTCAGAATCTGCATCGCAACAAGCGTTCGATCGCCATCAACCTGAAAGACCCGAAGGGTCGGGAAGTCTTCCTGCGTTTGGTGAAGGAAGCCGACGTGGTGGCTGAGAATTTTCGTCCCGATGTGAAGTTCCGCCTGGGGATCGACTACGAGTCGTTGCGCGAGGTCAATCCGCGCCTGGTTTACGCCAGCATCTCGGGATTCGGACAGGATGGCCCCTATGCCAAGCGACCGGGTTTCGATCACATCGTGCAAGGCATGGGTGGCCTGATGTCCATCACCGGTGACGCTGCGCATGGGCCGATGCGTACCGGCATTGCGGTGGCCGATACCGGGGCGGGCATCTACTGTGCGCTGGCCATCATGACCGCGTTGCTGGAGCGTGAAGCGTCTGGCCAGGGGCAATGGGTGCAGGTATCGCTGTTGCAGGCGATGATAGCCATGTGCGATTTTCAGGCGGCTCGTTGGCTGTTTTCTGGCGAAATCCCTGGCCAGCCTGGTAACAACCACCCCACCTCTATCCCTACCGGTGTGTATCCCACGGCCGACGGCTTCATCAATATCGCGGCAGGCGAGCAGGCCATGTTCCGCCGCCTATGCAACGCGCTGGGTGTGCCGGAGTTGATGGAACGCGAGCCCTACAGCACCGAAGAAGGTCGTTCGACAAATCGCGAAGCGCTCAATGCGGAGCTCGCCGAGATCACGCGGCGGCATACCTCGGCCGAGTGGATGAAGCGGATGGAGGTCGGCCAGGTGGCCGCGGGGCCTATCTACCGCATGAACGAAGTGTTCGACGATGCGCAGGTCAAGCACCTGGGTATTGCGGTGCCGTTGCACCATAAGCGCGTGGGCCCGGTGAAAGTGGTGGGGCAGCCGTTTACCATGAGCCGTACGCCCAGCCAGTTTCGCAGCACGGCGCCCGAGCGGGGCGAGCATACCGACAGCATCCTGCGGCAGCTGGATTATTCGGATGCTGAGATTGCGGCATTACGCCAGCAAGGCGTGGTGTAACGCTTCCATTCCCCGACAAAGGACAGACCAGCATGCTCAAACTGATCGACGACGGCAATCCGGCACCGCCGATGCTGTATGCCTGCCGGATTGCCGTGCGTTGGGGAGACCAGGACGCAGACGGTCATGTCAACAACGCCACGGTGCTGCAGTACCTGGAAGAAGCCCGCATGCAGTGGGTTGCCCAGTTGGGACTGGCGAAATCGGCGCCGGAATTGGTTCCGGTGGTGGCCAGCCTGGCTTGCGAATACGTGCAGCCCATTGGCTATCCGGCATCTCTGTACGTGGGGATAGGCTGCGCCCGATTGGGCAACAGCAGCCTGCAGTTGGTGTTCGAGATCCGCGACACCGATGCCAGCGGCGAATTGCATGCGCGGGCCTGCGCGGCCTGGGTGTGGGTGGATGGGCAGTCCAAGCACCCCCATGCCATGCCCGAGGCCTTGCGGCGGGCGTGCTCGGTGACGTCCTGAGCCCGGCTGGATTCGCACCGGCCGGGGCGGGCAGAGAGCGCCTGTCCCGGCCATTATTTATTCAGGAGAGAGGTATGTCAGTTCGAAATGACCATATGGTGTCGCGCAAGGAAGGCGCCATCGGCTGGATGATCTTCAATCATCCAGCCAAGCATAATGCCGTGTCGCTGGACATGGCCGAGGCGGTGCCGGGCATCATCGCCGACTTCGAGAGCGACCCTGACATCCGGGTGGTGGTGCTGGCTGGGGCGGGCGACCGTTCGTTTATCGCGGGCTCGAATATTTCGACCTTCGATGCGGTGCGCACGGACGCCGAGCAGAACCGGCGCTACCAGGAAATCAGCCAGGGTTCTTACGATGCGGTCTATCAGTGCGCCAAGCCCACCGTCGCGATGATCCAGGGCTACTGTATCGGCGGCGGCATGGACTACGCCGCTAGTTGCGATATCCGCATCTGCTCGGACAATTCCGTATTCGCCATCCCGGCCGTGAGGCTGGGACTGGGCTACGGCTATCAAGGCCAGGTGCGCATCAATCGCCTGATCGGCAGTAGCCAGGCGCGCGATCTGTACTTTACAGGGCGTCGTTACGATGCGGCCGAAGCGCTGCGGGTGGGGCTGGTGCACGAAGTCGTGGCGCCTGAGGCGCTGGAGACCCGTATCCGGGAATACGCCGCGACGGTCGCCGAGAACGCACCGCTGACCCTGAAGGCGCTCAAGCGCGTCTTCCTGGAGCTGGAGCGTGACGCCTCCGAGCGCGACATGGAGGCTATCCACGCCATGATCGCCGCCTGCTACGCCAGCGAAGACTACCAGGAAGGCCGTGCGGCCTTTGCCGCCAAACGCCCGCCATTGTTCAAGGGCAGGTAGAACAGGCAAGTTTCGCGGACGCTGCCGGGCACATCGCATCGCGGTGTGCCCGGCATTTTTCTATGCCGCGGAGAAGGCAATTTCCCGCGTGGTGTTTGCCATTGGCTGAGTGGGCAACAGGTCGATGATCAAGCTGCCGGTGGGGTGCACAGTCAGCGTGGCGGCCGCCGGCAACACCAGCGTGGTAGACGCTTCTTGCACCAGGGCGGGCCCTTGGATGGAGGCGCCTTCGGCCAGGCCGTCGCGCTGGTACACCGGCACCTCTTCATAGCGTCCCCATGCGCCTACCCAGATGCGCCGTTTTGACACCGACCTGGCTTGCGCGGTGACGGCTGGCGTGGCATCCAGGGCGGCGTTGTCGGCTGCCCCGCTGACCGCCACGCGCACGTTGACGATCTCGATTTCGCCGTTGGGCGGCACGTGGCCGAACGTCGTCAGGTAGGCAGCATGGAAGGCCGAGACCATGGCTTGCTGGGACTGTTCGGTATAGGGCCCCGCGCCCAGCGGAGTGATGACTTCAAATCCTTGTCCTACAAAACGCAAGTCGGCGGACCGTTCGATGGCAACCTGGGCGCCAGGTACGGTCTCTTCCACCACATCCTGCGCATCGCGTTCGAGCGATGCGTACACGGCTTCCAGTTCATGCCAGTCGAGCCTGGACAGCCGGCGCGGGAAGGTCGCTACCCGGTCCACACGCGCGGGGGCCATCAGCAGGCCTAATGCCGAGGCGACCCCGGCACTGGGCGGGCAGATGGCGCGCGGCGTACCCAGTCGCAGCGCGACCTCCAGGCCATGCAGGGGGCCGCCGCCTCCCGTCAGCAGGAGGGAAAAGCGCTGGGCCACGTGGCCGCGTTCGGCGACATGGACGCGCGCCGCGGCGGCCATGTGTTCGTTGACGATCGAATGGATACCCCAGGCGAATTCGGGCACCGACAGACCGGCTTGTTTGGCCAGCGGCGCCATGGCGGCTTCGGCCCGCTTGACGTCCAGGCTCATGGTGCCGCCCGCGAAACCGGCCGGGTCCAAGTAGCCCAACACCAGATTGGCGTCGGTCACGGTCGGCTCGGTGCCGCCGCGGCCATAGCAGGCGGGGCCTGGCGTTGACGATGCGCTTTCGGGGCCGACTTTCAGCAGCCCCAGTGAATCCAGGCGCGCAATACTGCCTCCGCCCGCGCCGATCTCGATCAGTTCGATGGTGGAAATCGAGATGGGCAGACCACTGCCCTCGGTCAGGCGTTTCTCGCGGCAGGCCTCGAACTGATGCGCGATCAGCGGCTTGGCCTGGTCGACGATGGCGAGCTTGGCGGTGGTGCCGCCCATGTCGAAAGCCAGCACGTCCGGAATAGCCGTCAGTTCGCCGAAGAACGAGCCTGCCAACGCGCCGGCCGCTGGCCCCGATTCCAGCAGTTGGATCGGTACACGTTTGGCTTCGGCTACGTGCGTCAGGCCGCCATTGGACAGCATCATGAACAAAGGCGCCGTAATGCCGAATTCCTCGATCTCGCGTGCCACCAGGTCCAAGTAGCCGTCGGCCAGGGGTTTGACGTAAGCGTTGGCCACGGTGGTGACCGTGCGTTCGTACTCGCGGATTTGCGGCGACACTTCCGAGGAAATCGATACGAACAGATCGGGATACTGTTCCGTGATCAGCGCGCGAGCGCGTTCTTCATGTTTGCTGTTGGCATAGGCGTGCAGGAACGCAATAGCGATCGAACGTACGCCCGAGCGCACCAGTTCGTTGGCTTGGTGCAATACGGCCGCCTCGTCCAGATCGATCTCCACCGCGCCATCCGGCGCCATCCGTTCGCGGACTTCTAACCGCAGGCGGCGCGGCACTAGCGGGCGGGGTAGCTCGATGTTCAGATCGTAGAGTTCGTACTTGTGTTCGCGCGCCATTTCCAGCGTGTCGCGGAACCCTTCAGTGGTGATCAGGCCGGTCAGGGCACCCTTGCGCTCGATCAGCGCATTGGTGAACAGCGTGGTGGCGTGGATGACGCGGCTGACATCGGCCGGGCGCAGCGACTCGCGTTCGAACAGGCGACGCAGCCCGGTGATGACCCCACGATTGGGGGCGTCTGGCGTGGTCAGTTCTTTGTGCGACAGGACACGGCCGGAGGAATGCTGGAACACGACGATATCGGTGAAGGTTCCGCCGATATCGATGCCTAGGGAAAGCAGGGAGTTTTTCATGGGAAATGGGGCGGTAGGTTGAAACTGGGGGCGGGTTCAGGCGCTGATGTACGCGTCTTGCCGGTCGGCGTGGGTCGCCTGATTGGAACGTTCGGCGGGCGGTCCGTATCCGCCGCCGCCCGGCGTCTTCATTTCGATGACGCCGCCGGAGCGGATGATGTGCTGTACCTTGGCATTGCAGGATTGGCCGTCGATCAACACCTGGCCAGGTGCGCCGTCCTGACCGCCCAGTAACCCCTTGGCGGCGGCCTCGGGGCGCGTGCGTTCGGCCATGAAGGCCACGGTCATCGGTTGCGTTGAGCGGTTCTCGAAGCGGATTTCCTGGCCGGTACCGCCCCGGTGACGCCCCTGGCCGCCGCCATCTTGCCGCAGGCGGCGGTAGTGCACGCGGATCGGCAGCAGTTGTTCGATGGTCTCGACCGGCGTGGACGAGATATTGCTGGGCCACGACAGCACGTTGATGCCGTCGCGATGGCGGGACGCACCGTAGCCGCCGTTCATGAAGAACATGTTGGCGTAGGTGGTGCCATCGTCGCGTTGGCCCGACACGTTGGCGCACCACAAGGGTGAACCGACACCTGCGATGACTCGTTCGGGCATGGCCTCGGCCAGAGCGGCCATCACCATCACGGGCAACATATGGCCGACCAGCGCCCGGGCGCCGCCGGCTGCCGGCGGCAGCGCATTCAGGATCGAGCCTGGCGGGGCGGTGACTTCGATGGGCGCGATCACGCCTTCATTGCCGGCGACATCCGGCAGTAGGGCGGTGCGCACGCCATAGCAGGTGTAGGCCTTGGTATAGGCCATGCACACATTGATGGAGGCGGGTACTTGCGGATCGGTGCCGCTATAGTCCACCGAGATGGCGCCGTCCTTGACCGTCATGGTCATTTCGAGGCGGATGGGCTGGGCCAGCCCATCGGTGATAGCGCTGCTTTGATAGACGCCTTCGGGAATGGTGTGGATCGCATCGCGCATGGCTTTCTCGGAACGCGATTGGATCTCGCGCGCGACATCGTCCAGCGTTGCCAGGCACTGGCCCTCGAGCAAGGCCAACACGCGTTTTTCCATCAGCTTTAGCGCATTGAGCTGGGCGTACAGGTCGCCCATGACCATTTCTGGTTCCCGCACGTTCTTGCGCAGGATTCGTTCGAAGGTACTGTCCATCTCGCCTTTGCGCATTATTTTCATGATCGGGATCTGCAGGCCTTCCTCGAATACCGAGCGGGCGTCGGCGGAACGGATCCGGCCGCCGATGTCCGGGGCATGCGCCACCGAGCCCGCCCACGCCACGATGCGGCCGTGCAGGAAGATGGGCGTGGCCACCGTGATGTCCGGCAGATGCCCGGTGCCTTCCCAAATGTCGTTGGTGATCAGCACATCACCGGGATGCAGGTCGGCTTGCGGCGTGGCGGCGATGAAATGGCGGATGGTCTGCGGCGCGGTGTTCAGAAAGGACGGAATGCTATGGGTAGCCTGCGCTACCGAGTGGCCGCGGCTGTCGGTAATGACGCAGGCATAGTCGTTGGATTCGCGGACATTGATCGAGAACGACGTCCTGACCATCGCGACTGCGGCCTCGTCGGCGATGGAGATGAGCTGCGTCCACAGCAGCTCCAGCGTGATGGCATCAAGAGAGGAGGAATTCATGGCGACAGGAAAAACCTTGTGGTTGGGTAAGTCCGATTGTGTTGGTCCAACCCATGCCTGCATAATATTTTCTCCGGGATACACTATTCCGAAATGGCATGCTCTATGTCTGCGGGACCGCATGCCTGTTGACGCTTACCTGCCACCGGAAAGGCTGCTCCATGGATGATGACGACACGACTTTCTTTTCGCCCGCGCTGAAGCACCGCCACATCGAGGCGTTCCGAGCCGTCATGATCCGCGGCACCACCACTGAGGCCGCGTTGTTGCTGCATACTTCGCAACCCGTGGTCAGCAAACTGATCGCGCGCTTCCAGGCCACTAGCGGCTTGAAGCTGTTCGAATTGCACAAGGGGCGGCTGGTGCCCACGCCCGAGGCCCGCGTGCTGTTCAATGCCATCGAACGCAGTTATGTGGGCCTGGAGCAGATCGGTCAGACCATCTCCGAGCTGCGTGGCACGCACAGTGGCCGCATCCAGGTCGGTTGCCTGCCCTCGGTAGGCATGGGCACTCTGCCCAAGATCGTCAAGGCGTTCATGGCCGAACATCCGGGCGTCGAGGTCGTGATCGAGACTGTGTTGTCGCCGCTGGTCAAAGAAGGCGTGGCGTCGGGCCGGCTCGACTTGGGCATTACGTCCAAGCGTATCGATATCGCCGGGACGGACGCCGTGCCGCTGGCCAATGTCAGCGCCGTGGCGGTCATGGCCAAGACGCATCCGCTGGCCAAAAAGCGCAAAGTCCACGTCGAGGATCTGGATGGCTGCGGCTATCTGGCCTCCAGCCGCCACGACGACATGCATGCTCTGATGGACGCCCTGTTCCAGAAGCATGGCGTGCGTCCCAAGATGCTGTCCGAGACCACGTACGCGCTGACCACCTGTATGTTGGCGCTGCACGGCGTGGGAGTCGGTGTGGTCAGTCCGTTCGTGGTGCCCGATCTGCAGAAACTGGGCCTGGTCGTCAAGCCGTTCTTTCCCCGCGTGCCGGTCGAACTGGTGATCCTGACACCCAAGGACGTTCCCAGTTCGCGCCTGGCCGAAGCCTTCATGCAGACGCTGCGCCAGTCGCTGCAATCGTCATTCGACGACTAAGGCCTTGGCGGCAATCCATTCCCATACAGAATAGGGATGTCGGGATAAAGCATTTGCCAGGCATAGGTGCAGCCCAGAGAATGGCCGTTCCCCATTGGGCCATTCATTGGACATCAAACTCATGACTACGATTGCGCGCCGCTTTGAGAACCTGTTGACAGACCATGCCCCTGGGCAAGAAGCCCGCTATGCGCCACACGCGCTGGCTGGCGATTTGCAGGGCGATGTCCTGCCTGGTATCCCCGTGGATTTCTCGCATGGCGACGTCAATACCAGTGCCTTCGCTCCGACACCTGGCTCGCTCGAGGTATTCGTGCAGGGCGTGGAGCGCGGGGGCGAACAGGCCTACACCGAATATCGTGGCAGCGCTGACTTGCGCAATATGTTGGCGGCTAGGCTGGCTGACTTCACCGGCCGCGCCGTGTCGGGCCAGGACGAGTTGATCGTCACGCCAGGCACGCAGTGCGCGCTGTTCCTGTCGATTGCGGCCACGGTGGCCGCCGGCGATAAAGTGGCCATCGTGCGCCCGGATTATTTTGCAAATCGCAAGCTGGTGGAGTTCATGGGCGGCGAGATCGTGTCCGTGCAAATGGATTACCTGGATTCGCGTGGCCAGGCTGGCCTGCGGCTGGATCAGTTGGAAGAGGCGTTTGGGGCGGGCGCCAAGACCTTCCTGTTCTCGAACCCGAACAATCCCGCCGGCGTGATTTATTCACAGGCTGAAATCGATCGCATCGCAGCCCTGGCGAATCGCTATGGCGCCACTGTGATCGTCGATCAGCTTTATTCACGGTTGCTGTATGCCGGCAGCGACTACGTGCACCTGCGCGCCCGCGACATCGATCCGCAGAACGTGGTGACCATCATGGGGCCGTCCAAGACCGAATCGCTCAGCGGCTATCGCCTGGGGGTGGCTTTCGGCGCCAGACACTTGATCGATCGCATGGAAAAAGTGCAGGCCATCGTGGCGCTGCGAGCGCCGGGTTATTGCCAGGCGGTGTTGCGTACATGGTTTGCCGAGCCGGCGGGCTGGATGCGGGATCGCATCGCGGCCCATGAACGCATCCGGGACGACTTGATTGCCGTTTTTCAGCAAGTGCCGGACATGCGGGTACGGCCGTCGGAAGCGGGCAGCTATCTGTTTCCTCGGTTGCCGGCGATGCGCGTGCCGTTGCATACATTCGTGCATGCCCTGCGCTTGCAGGCGGGTGTGACAGTGACGCCGGGTACAGAATTCAGCCCTACCGCCACCGACAGCGTGCGTCTGAATTTCTCGCAGAATCACGCCGCCGCGGTACAGGCTGCAGAGCGGATCGCAGAGTTGATCGAGCGGTATCGTCAGTAGAGTTTCGCGAAAGCAGAATTTGGTTTGCCGGCTGGACGCAATGCCGCCAAGCTTCGCAAGAGCAGCGTCGGACAGTTCGCGACTGAATGGGGTCGAGCCCAAAGGAAATGCCCAGCTGCAAAAGCTGGGCATCGAATTCGTGGTGCTGGGGCACGATCGAAAAATGATCGTAAACCAGCATGGACAAAGGACCTTTTCAAAAGTGGTTAATGCCGAGGGAACATTCTAGGGAATGGTGGTTGCCGTTCGCAAGTAGGTTAATGCTACGGCTTTCAAAACATCAGGGCGGGAGGTGATTTTATCTGCCATTAAGTCCTGGCGGATGGCATCGCCTTGTGTATCGGCAAGCAGTTGAGTCAATCGCTTGACGATACGGGGTTTGTCCGCAGGCAGGGTGTCCTTGAGCCAGTGCAGTGCTTGCACGACGCGCATGGCGGGGCGATCCGCCCAATGCAGGCGGTTCGGAGCGGTGAGCTTGAAGTGATGGTCAGATTATCGAGCTGGATGGTGCGCCGGCGTGCGTCGGTATGGATGGTGACATGGCGGGCACCGCGTCCGTCAGGCCCAGGTCGTTGGCAGCGGTCATGCCATCGACCAGTAGGCGCAGTTGGTCGCGGCGTGCGATCGTATCCACCAGGGCGCGGTAGTCCGGGGCCGCTGTCTTCTCGGTCAGGCTGTTCACCCTGGGCCGGTCGTACAGGCCGCGGTCGATGCGGCGAAGCTGGCCAGCCGCGACCAAGCGTTGGAGCGCCTTGTCCACGGCATCACGACCACCAAGGTGAGAAAAATCGGCCGGCACCCACACTCGACCGGGAGCGGCCGCGTCGATGTGGGCCTGAGTTGGGCTTTGATATCGTTCATAGGGCACTCCTGTCCGATATTTGTATATGTTTTTCGGACGGAGGAGCTAGGGCGTACGAGGGCCAGAGCAACGCTTGCACAGCAAGATGGAAAGTTGGGGAAGTGATGAACACGACTGTGCAGACTGGATGAGCTTATGCAGATTCCCTTGAGGATGTAATGCAATTGAATTACAATCATGATGTCTCAAGCCTATCTCACAGGAGGCTCGCCATGTCCGCCAGTGCATTGGTTCAAACCCGCATCGACCCCGTTCTGAAAGAGCGGGCCACGGAAGTGCTCAACAACATGGGCCTCACAGTGTCGGATGCTGTGCGTATTCTATTGACCCGTGTGGCCAATGAAGGGGCGCTGCCGTTCAACTTTGCCGTTGATCCGGCGGTGCACGACGCTTGGTTCCGCGCCAAGGTTCAAGAGGCCTTGAGCGACCCGCGTCCTGCCGTGTCCAACGAAGAGGTCTCTGCCCATTTCGCCAAACGCCGCGCCGCCGCCATGCGCAAAGCCGAGGGCAAGGCGTGAAGGTCGAGTGGTCGGCGTTTGCGATGGAAGACCGGGACAGGATTTTCGATTACATCGAATCGGAAAGCCCCAAAGCAGCGGTATTGGTTGACAGCCGTATCGAAGAACAGGTCAATCGGCTTGCACAGTACCCGGAGTTCGGCCGGCCAGGCCGAGTTGAGGACACCCGCGAACTGGTCATCGGTCAGACGCCCTATATCGCGCCTTATCGCATCTATGGGGATGTCGTGCGCATCCTGCGCGTGCTGCATGGGGCGCAACAATGGCCGGATGATTTTGGTGATTGAATAGCAGCCCCAAAGTTACGTTGACCCACGCGCATCGCATTATTGGCGGGATGGTACGAATGCCGCCGCCATTAGCTTCCTACCATCATGCGCTTTGGTCCCTGCGGCGTTTAGCTGCTGTGCGGGCCGCAACACTAAGTCGGACGTGAGCTCGTTCAGTTGGGCCAGTGCGGCGCGACGTGACGTTTGCATGCCCTGCTGAATATGTTCCACTTCGGCCGCCGTGATGCGGCGGTGGCCGGCTTGCGTACGTCTCCCGACTAGGCTGGGCCACGGTTCTCCAGGTAAGTGCCAGATAGGTCGTGATGTGTTACAAAACATGGCTATAGACCTTGTGCACTGAACCGTGGATGCGTTGGTGAAGGTACTTGTCTATGTCTGGCAAGGATTCCTTGCTTCATGCCTGGTGAGATTGGAGACGCGAAGCGCTAGCTTGATTACAGGTTCACTAGGCTTGGATTTTCATAACACGAATGTAAAAACAGCCGGCCTTCATATGCATACCTGCCCACCACCAACCGATGCACTAAATCGATGGTTAAATCCAAACGGTACCGTTGAAGGTAACTATGGGCATCTTCTTCTAGAGCAGAAAACTGCTGTTGGGAAACCTTTGGTAGATGCACTGCGGCCCTATTTTGAATCTGCCCACCTGGACGCACGACGCCACTTTCATGAGCAAATAGGAATATCCCTTCATCCCGACGATGAAGGGCGAGGCACAGAGATTCAATATCCTGCGTGTCTACCTATGATCACTCGTCGAGGTTTATTCGGCGAGGTCATGGCGGGCCTGATCACTGAAGGGTACAAACACGAGTTTGTCGGTGCTCATGACTGGAAAGTACCAGTCTTTCTTTTCCGTGCACACGAGGACGTTGAAAAATATCTATGGACACTCCGCTTTGACCAGGACCGTACACGTGAAGTCTACGGCAGGCACGGCAGTGATTTCATTGGAATTGCACTTAATTCAGAGAACGAGGTCGTTCGCGTCATTGTCGGAGAAGCGAAGTGGCGTGCAAAATTGAGCCAATCTGTCGTGGATGCGCTGCTGAATGGGCCTAAACAAAAAAATTCCGAGACGGGGGAAAGCGTCCATAATGGCCGCGGCATATGGTTCGAGCTGAACCGAGATACGCCCATACCGCATGGCCTGAGGCAACTCCAGCGAATCCTTGAAGCGACCGACCCTGGCGGCTATTCCTCCACGATTGTCTCAATTGATCGTGCAGTCCTCGGGAAAGGGCCCCAACCCGCTCGGACAAATCTAGTCTTAATCATCGGCAATGGTTCAAGCAAGCGAGAAGAGCTAACTTGCCTAGTTCCTTACGAAGCGCCTCCCCCTGAATATACTGCGTCGCATGATCTGCAGGTTGCAGAGGTTGTTCTTAAAGACGGCGAATCTCTTATCGACGCGCTCTACACTTCGCTTTGGCAGAACATCTAATGGCAATAGATGATCAGGATCGATTGGCCGCAGCCGAGCAGACTCGTAGAGAGCTGGCACTAGAAAACCAGCTCAGCCGGCCGCAAGCGAAGGCTTATGTCCGTTGTCTTCAAACCACATGGCAGGTTCCGGTCATTCAGTGGGGCGACAAGGACTCGGCCCGGCAATTGAATGATGCCCGCCGTTTACTTCAAGCTGGTCATATCTTCCGTTCAATAGAAGGTCCGACATCGATTCGCGCACTCGAATGCTTTCGGCGGACTGGCGAGGTTCTTGAGTGGCTCTCACGAGCATACGACGACATCCGGACAATTATTCCTATTGAGTTGCTCGCTGCAGGCGCCTACCAGATGGGAGGATTGCCTGCCATGGCTGCAGGATTAATTGCGCAGGCACAGTTGGAGCACATGGGGGTCGAACTGTATGCAGCATTCCTTCGAGCTGATCTTGATCAGGTCATCTTGAAATCAACTGAATTCTGGAATGAGCATCCAGACTTGACTACGGTCAATGCCACTGCGGTATTGCTACAACGCCAAGCGGATACTGAACAAGATGGAATTGTCGCCTGGCTGTTTACCGTCGAACTTGTCAGGGCACTGGGGCTGACTGCGGATTCATTGCGTAGAGGGGACGATAGTCGCCTGAGCATAGCCATCAAAAAATTGCATGCACTTGATCTGATGGCAACCCGCTCGTTCAGTGATGATGCCGCACTGGTAATTTCAATTGTTCGGGAGGTTGCCGAAGGATTTTCCAGATCGACGATCTATCGACCACTACGAGCGCTCGCTGAGACTCGGCCTCAAGGTACCGACAAACTACTTAATTATGCAAGAGATCAATACAGCCGCGGCCGGGGCATTCTATGGTCATCACAGTTGCATGGGTTGGAGCGGCTTCTGACCGGAAGTTCGTTTGCATTATGCACGCCGACGGGGTCAGGAAAAACGCTGGTGGCGAACATCGCTTTAATCAAGGAACTGTTGTTGAGAGGGGATGAAGAGCTAATAGCGCCGCTTGCGCTTTACCTGGTTCCTTCACGCGCGCTTGCTGGTGAGGTGGAAGCCAAGCTTAACTCAGAGCTTGGCAAAGAAATTACGATTACCGGTCTATACGGTGGTGCCGATTGGGGCATCACAGACAATTGGCTTCTGTCTGATAAGCCAGTTACTTTGATTGCAACAGTGGAAAAGGCTGACGCGCTGCTGCGCTATCTAGGCCCTCTTCTTCTTGCGCGGTTGAAATTGCTCATCATTGATGAAGCCCACCAAGTCGTGCCAACTGGCAATGAAGTCAAGTTGGTCAGCTTTTCTGATCACGCCAATCGATCCATCCGACTAGAGAGCTTGATTTCGAGAATACTTGCCTATTGCCCAGATGTGGTCCGCGTGGCGTTGACGGCGGTCGCAGGCGGAGCGTCGGGCCCTGTGGCAAGATGGACTGAAGGGCGTGCTGACGCACAGGCGGTTGGTACTCGTTATCGGAGTACAAGGCAACTTATAGGCGTACTTGAAACCGTTCCCAATGGCCAAGGCCGTATATTGCTCGACCTCATGAACGGTCTTCCGCTTTATCTTAGAGGCGAAGAGGATCCCGTTTATCTGCCCCTTCGCATCGGAGCAATGCCAAGCTTGCCGGCGTCCTGGCGCAATAGCCTTAACCGTTTCAACTGCTTGAATGTGCTGTGGACGGCGTTGCACCTCGCAGAAGAGGATCAACGAATCCTCATCTCAGTGATGCAGGAGCCAGAGCAGACCATGCGCTGGTTCAAGGAAGCTCTCGAACATGAAGATTGGCAAGGCACTGCCAGATTTTCAATCCCAGACGAACCTCTGCGTGCTCGATTTGATGAGGCGCGTGCGGCGTGCATCGACTATTGTGGGTCGGACTCTTTTGAGCTTTTCCTTCTCGACTGCGGCATTGCTACAAGTCATGGACAGATGCCTCAGCGACTGCGCCGTCTCATGGTGGAGATGATCGAAAAGAGAATATGTCCCATCACCGTGGCGACTGCCACGTTGACCGAAGGCGTAAACCTGCCTTTCGACTTGATTTTTCTTACCTCGTTAAAACGGCGAAGTTGGGATCCAGTCACGGAAAAACAGGAAGTGACACCGATCAGCACTTCCGAATTTAGAAATCTTGCCGGACGTGCCGGAAGACCTGGTACCGCGCGGGGTATCGAAGGCATGACGCTCGTAGCCCTACCCACGCATATTTCTACTACGGCGCAGGGTCAACGTGCCACCCAGACTCAACAAAAACAACAGTTGCAGGACGATTACGAGAAGCTGAGAACCGCCCTCTTAATTGAAGAGCAAGAAAGCGATACTGTGTCGAGCCCCATCGCGACTCTGTTGCAGCGAATTTGGGAGAGAGCTGCGAATCTACTTCACATTGCGCCAGATGCTTTTTTCAGTTGGCTAGAAATGACAGCACCAACCGAAATCAGCAGTGATGCGGGAGCAGGGGCTAATGATGACCATTCCAGGCTTGCAGATGCTATGGACGAGCTTGATGGCCTATTATTGAGTTCCCTCGAAGAGGTTGCAAAAGCCGATGGTGTGAATATGGTCAGGTCTCGCGCAGAACAGCATTTGGCGCAACTATGGCGCGCTACCTTTTCAGCAGTGGCAGCACAGCAAGAGGCCTGGTTGGAACAGGCATTTATTCGACGTGGTGCCGGAATTGTCGAACATCTCTATGTCGACCCCGACGAACGGCGCCGACTCTACCACTATGGCTTTACACCTCTGGTCGGACGTCGATTCGAAGTGGTAGCAGAGCGAATACGCGAGGCGCTTGCCGAAGCCGATGAATATGGTGTTGCGGACGCCACCACTCGCGTTGATGTATTTCAAGCTATCGGTGAATTACTTATCCAAGATCGTGGATTCGGGTTTAGGGTACGACGGACAGATAGCGATGAAGCACTTTTGGGGCGATGGTTCGACGTGCTTGGGTGGTGGCTAAACGAACCTGATGTCGACGGGCCAGCACCGGAAAGCTTACGCGCATGGCAGCGATTCGTAACGGATAACCTTGAGTTTCGCCTAGGCACAGCTATCGGCGCGGTGGTCGCGCGAGCTTGGGCTGAAGGCACCCAGACCGCGTTTGCCGTGCCTAGTCTTTCCGAATGGAAACAAACGACCGGTTTACCTTGGTTCGGCTTTTGGGCTAGGGAACTGTTGCGTTGGGGTACACATGATCCATTTGTAGCATTTTGCCTATCCCAAGGGCTTGCCCAAACCCGTGAAGCCGCATCAATCCGCCGCCAAGAATACGATAGGTGGTTAGACGGAGAACTTGACAATGTCACCAGTGAAGACCTCATCGATCCGCAGTGGTTCCTTCGCTGGCAAAAGAGTCTCCCAAGGTATGAACGCGCGGCTACCACCGCCGTTAAAGTCAAAGTGAACCTGACAGGCACGAATGGATCGCAAGGCCGTTATGCTGTCATTCCTGTGCCCCGTAAGGACAGTATCGCGTGGCTCGATCCTGCTGGTTTTGAATTAGCGATCTCAAGTGGCAACCATCGGCTCAGCGACCGGGCCATGCGAAGCGATTACGAACTAACAATAGACGGTGGGGCCCCGACCGTGACTCGCCTTTTTCGTCCTGTCTGATGTTATGAAGGAAATTCTCCTTGGACTACAGCGTCTACAGATATTTTAAAAACATACTTATGGATAGTGTAGAGTGCAGTAAACGACGTCCTGCAACGGTAGGGTCTAAGCCAGACTAATTTGTGATCTGGCTCACCGCGGTTTGAAGTCGTCCGAGGGTATCTTTTCCCACTGGTCGGTTCTTTTGATGTTTGGAGCCCGTGTCGTCTTGAGGAGTGGGGGGTATGTTCATAAGTTCTAGCTCGCAAGATGCTCCGTGCATCATTGCGTGATGTTCTAGCCAGCGGCAGAGATTTATGCGGCGGGCAGAGTGAGAAAGTGTTGGTTATTGGATCATGTCACGAATTCTGGCCATCCAATTGCGAACTTCACCATCGGGGTCACGTTCATTAATTCTTGCTGCGGTCATTAGCGGAAACGCCCGCTCGGCAAGACGAAGCTTTGCCTTCGTGTCGTTCATGGTGCCGTCGTAACCCTGTGCGATGGAGTAAGCCTCTGCAAATCGTTTTGGTGTTGCTTTCCCCTCCACAGGATGGTCGGTAACCTCAACTACAACATGGAAAGCCTCATGAATCGCGTCGGCGTGAAGGTAGCTTTCGATTTCATGTTTCGTTGTTTGCACGGCCCAGGAGCCGTCGCCCCGAGCATTTACTTTCGCGGCCGCCTCCGCATAACTGGCAACGTCACGATCATAGATATGGACCTCCCTACGGTTAAGAGCACGCAGGTAATACTCGTCTACCCAGTGCTTCAACGTGCCGCCTCCTAACACGACAAATGCGATCCGGTCGTCGTTGTCCAAGTTCGGCAGAGAGTTGTCCTCCGCATGCAGTGCCTTGCTGAGAGCCTTGACGGCAACAACATCAGTGGGGCCTTCGACGCACAGCAATACCTTGACGCGGCTATCCGGCGTCACTCCGAGGGTGTCCGCGACCGCGCCGAACACATCAGCACCCGCTTGAACAACCGGACTTCCAGTGGTCGGATCTCGGGAGATGAAACGAATGCTGTCGTTGGGAAGGTCGGAGGCGAATCCAGGGCTATGCGTCGTGAGAATAACTTGGCACCCGGCTTCCGAGGCAAGCGACTTGAAAGACTCTATCAGTATCCGCTGATTGTTGGGGTGTTGCGCGGTTTCCGGTTCTTCAATTGCATAGATGATGCTGCGGCGATTGCTGGTCTTGAGCCGACGCTCCGCTTCCGCTTTGAAGAAGCTGACAAGAACAAGTCTACGAACGCCGCTGCCACGCTTATTGAGGGGGATGCCCGCGTCGGTGTTAAGCCCCACCGAAAACAGTCCCTGCCATCTGGCGGCTGTGGGTGGTGTGAATTCGGGCGTCAATTCGCTGGCCAATCCTGGATCGATTGTCTTGAGCGCCATATGGGTGTTTCGAGCGATTTCCTCAGCTTTCTCCCGGACACGCTGCTGAATCCTGGCGATATCCTCTTGGACTTCGGCGAGCGCAGCCGCGACTGCTGCTTTCATCGGGCTTTGCACCTCGTCATCTGAATCCTTGCTGCTTCTGTCGCTTTGGAAAAGCGCGAACATAGGAAGATGACTTTCAATCTGGTCCCAAATTCTCTTTGCATCTTCTTTGGCCTTGCCGACGGGAATCGCGGTCTCTGAGAGCTGCAAATCTTCGGCAGCCGCCCAGATCGCTTGGCGCATTCCTGGATTGCCCTTCAACGGCACTTGTAAATTGAGCTCCTTCACCCTGGTTTGCAGGTCTTTCTCTTTGAGTTCCAGGAGATTTTCAAAGCCTGGCGAGGAGGGATGATTGGCGATCACGAAAACTTCAACCGACGGCTTCTTGTTGCCGCAGTCATAGAGCTTCTGGATTTTCAGGGTGCCAGCATCTGTCAGCAGAAATTCATCTGCAAGCGATGTTTCTGCGCCGGCATCAAGAGTGAGCGATGCGGGTAGATCTATAAACTCGCATGTAATCTCAACCTTTCTAGCCTCGCTATGTACATTCGCGTCGCCTGATTCGATTGAAACTACACTATTGTTGAAAAAAATCTCCAGTGCTTCCAGCACGGAAGATTTACCGATGTCGTTGCGGCCTACAAAGGTAGTGAGATCGCCGAAGCCGACGTTGACCTCATTTTCATAACAACGAAAGTTCCTGAGTGTCACAGCTTTTAGCCACATTGCCTCTCTCCTACGATTTTGTATGTTGAAAAATAGAATAGGCAGCGTGCATCCTGTCTGCTATCCCCCGTTCCGGGCTCATAACTGCTACGAGACCGAGGTGTATATTAAAATATACATAAAGTAACATTAAGAATAGCTTGTCCTTGATGATGTGGCCATGGCCTAGTGCATGTTCTCCTGTGCATGGCTGGACTGTACGCAGATCGGCTCGGCAACGACGCACCGTGCCTGATTAAGTGCCACGGGTAGGCAAACTATCCATTGAAACTCGTCCTCGGTTAACCGATTCTGCTATTGCGAGTAACGCCGGCGACATCGTTTGCGCGTCTCCCGGCTAGGTCGGGCCGCGCTCCTTCAGGTTCGCTGTCCGCTCATCCCGGCCGGGACGGGCTATACCCGCCTTGCGTATCGCTGACGCCTGCGCGCTGCGCTTGCTAACCCCACCCGCACCGTCTGCTGTTGGGGAATGGACGGCCTTGCGTGTTGGTCACGATGCCACGTCGGTCTCGCGCGTCAAGGGCGGCGCGTGCCATGCACGCTTGCGGCCTGGCGGCCGTCTTCGCCCCTGTGACGGCTGCGCTGCGCCGTGCCCCTTCGGTTTCCGGGCAATTCCGCCCAGTTACCGGAGAAGGTCATGAACGACAAATCCCACGTTTCGCTGGAGCAGCGCGTATGCCTGGTGTGCGGCACCTCTTTCGATACCGGCGCCATCCTGCTGGACAAGCGCCTGCGCCAAAGCATGGCACATCACACTGTCACCGGCTGGGGCCTGTGCCCTGACCATGAGCGCCTGTTCCAAGAAGGCTATGTTGCGTTGGTCGAATGCGATCCGCAGCGCAGCGGCGGCGCGCCGTCGTCGGGCAGCATAAAGCCCGAGCAGGCGTACCGCACCGGCCGGCTGGCGCACCTGACGCGCGAGGCTTTCGCCAAAGTGTTCAATGTGCCGCTCTCGACCGAACAGCCTTGCGTCTTCGTCGAACCCGAGGTGATCGACCACTTGCAGGCAATGGTCGAACCGGCTTCGGATTAAAGCGCTGAGTTCGTCTTGCGCGCCGGCCCGTCATCGTGGGCGCGGCGCGCTTTTTTTGCTGCGTCCTGTCGATACCGGCGCGCAGCGCTGGCCAACCCCATGCGTCATCTGCTGTTGAGGGATGGCGGCCTTGCTTTCCGGTCATCGTGTCACGCCGTTCTCGCGCGTCAAGGGCGGCGCGTGCTTGGCACGCTTGCGGCCTGGCGGCCGTCTGCGACCCTGTGACGGCTTGCGCTGCGCCGTGCCCCTCCGGTTTCCGGGCAATTCCGCCCGATTCCGGACTGGAGGCTGTCATGTCGCAATATTCCCTTTTCGTTGATGGCAACACGAACAACACACTGCTGGTGCGTGAGACCGATGGCGCGACGCGCCCCGCCAAGCGGGCCGAGATCCTCGCTGTTGCGCGCGAGCTGGTCACGACCAGCGAACTGCGCCGAAAGGACTTGAGCGCACCGGACAAAGCCATGTCGTTCCTGAAACTGCGCATGACGGGCCTGGAGCATGAAATCTGCGGCCTGATGCTGCTCGATGTCCGGTATCACCTCATCACCTACCTGGAGCCGTTTCGCGGCACGTTGAGCCAAGCGGCGGTCTATCCCCGCGAAATCCTCAAGCTGGCCCTGCAACACAACGCGGCTGCGCTCATCATGGCCCACAATCATCCCTCCGGCCAGGCCGAAGCCAGCCAGGCGGATCGTCATTTGACGAAGGCTGTTCAGCAGGCCTTGGCCCTCATCGACGTGCGGCTGCTCGATCACCTCATCGTCGCCGGCGCCGAGGTGGTGTCGATGGCGCAGCGCGGGCTGCTGTAGGCCTCGCGCCGAAGGCGGGCGATGCCCGCCTTGCTCATTTTTCTCTTTCTCTCATTGTGACGGTCTGGTCGTTTCCGGTTGGCGAACTGGTCGACATTGGCGCCTGCGCGCGCCGGGCGGCGCTTGCCTGGCATGTCTGGGGCGCCACCGTCAAGGGTCGCGTCCGGCCCCCGTGTCCTCGCTGCGCTGCGGGCCGCGCCAGGGCCGGTCGCTTTTTCCCCTTGACGGTGGCGCTCCCTGGACATGCCGCGTGGTGGCCATGGGCACGAAGGGCCACCCCGGCCCTTCGTGCCCAGGTGGGAACTCACCCCCTGGCTTCTCTCACGCAAGGAGCGCATCATGAACACCACCACCATTTCCGAAACCGCCGCCGTCCAAGCCGCCAGCGACAAGGCAGCGCACGATGCCGCGCAGCAGGCGCAAGCCGCCCTGGAACACGCCCAGGCCGCCGCCCTGGCGGGCGAAGTGGCCGCGCCAGAAACAGCGCAAGCCCCCGCCGCCGAATTGCGCTTTATTGCGCTGCCGCGCCTGCGCCTGTCCAAGCGAAACGTACGCAAGACCGCCATGCCGGTCGATGCCCTGGCCGACAGCATCGAGCGCGTAGGGCTGCTGCAAAACCTGATCGTCGTGCCCGGTGCCGATGGCGAGTCTTTTGACATCGTGGCGGGCGGGCGGCGCTGGGCCGCCCTGCGGCTGCTGGCCAAGAAAAAGCGCATCGCCCGCGACCAGACCATTCCATGCCTCGTCGTGCCCGATGACAGCGCCACCGTTGTGAGTCTGACCGAGAACGTCCAGCGCCAGGACATGCACCCGGCCGACCAGTTCGAAGCGTTCCTAGCCCTGGTCAACGAAGGCCGGCCCATCGAGGACATTGCAGCCGACTTTGGCGTGACGCCGCTGGTCGTGCAAAGGCGGCTCAAACTGGCCCGCATCTCGCCGCGCCTGATGGCCGAGTACCGCCAAGGCGGCGTGACGCTGGAGCAATTGATGGTGCTCACGCTTTCTGATGACCACAAGGCCCAGGAAGCCGCGTTCTATGACGCCCCGGCCTACGAGCGCGAACCCTACGCGCTGCGGCGGCGGCTAACGCACGGCGATGTGGACGCGACCCGCAGCCCGCTGGCCCGCTTCGTCGGCCTGGATGTCTACACGGCGGCGGGCGGAGGCATCCGGCGCGACCTGTTCGCCCAGGACGGTGAAGGCGTCACCCTGACCGATGCCGATCTGCTGGCGCGGCTGGCGGCACACAAGCTGGAAACCCTCGCCGCCGAGGTTCGCGCCGAGGGTTGGAAATGGGTCGAAGCCGTGGCCGCATTCGGCTACAGCGAACTGGCCGCGTTTCGCCGCGCCCCGCAGATCGAGCGCCAGCCCACCGCCAAGCAGGCCAAGCGCCTTGCCGCGCTGCAAGCCCGGCAAGAGGCCATCGAGGACGCGCTGCATGCGGCCGAAGAAGCCGAGGACGAAGACGCCGCCGCCAAGCTCTATGAGGAAGGCGACCGCGTGGGCGAAGCATTGGACGCCATCTATGCGAGTTTGCTGGCCTACGCGCCTGAAACGATGGCGTCATCCGGCGCGGTCGTGACGCTTGACCATGCTGGGGAAGTCATCGTGCATCGCGGGCTGCTGCGTCCCGAGGATGCCAATGCCATCGCCCAGGCCGCGCAAGGCGACCACACCGGGCGCGACGAGGACGGCCAGGACAAGGAGGATGACGAGGCCGACGCCGCACCGGCCAAGACGCTTTCCGAGCGTCTGGTGCGCAACTTGAGCGCGCATCGCACCGCCGCCTTGCAGTCCGAACTGGCGAAGAAACCTGATGTGGCCCTGGTCGCGCTGGTGCATCGGCTGGCGTTGACCGTGTTCTATCACGGCGGTGACAGCTTGCTGCACATATCGGTGCGTTCGCAAGATGCCCTAACGCAGCATGCGCCTGAACTGGCCGAAGGCAAGGCGACGGTCGAGTTCGATGCGCTGCGCACCACATGGCGCGAACGTCTGCCCGCCAACGATGCGGACTTGTTCGACGCATTGCGGCAGATGAAGCGCGCCGACCTGCTGGCGCTGCTGGCCGTATGCGTGGCAGGCACGGTCGATGCCGTGGGGCGCAGCGAACACGACACCCGCGCCGATGTGCTGGCGCAGGCCGTGCGGCTGGACATGAGCGCCTATTGGCAACCGAGCGCCGAAGCGTACTTCCAGCACGTGCCCAAGGCGCAGGCTCTGGCATGGTTCCAGGCCCACAAACCCGCTGAACTGAACCGCGTGGCGGGCTACAAGAAGCCTGATCTGGCCCGGGAAGCTGGCCAACACGCCAGCAGCGCCCAATGGCTGCCGGACATGCTGCGCACGCCCGCAGCCTAAGCTGCAATCGAGAAAGTCAGGACCTGGCGGCAACCCGCCATCAGGTCCACCCAGCGTCGCCCGCCGTTCACCGCCTTGCGAGGTTGTGAACGGTGGGCGTTTTTGCGCGGGCGGTTTGCCCGCACATCGAGGAGCGTGCAAACCGCGTCTGGCCGTGCTGGCGGTGCAGGCGCGGCTGGGCAAAAACAGTGCCGCGTCGATCAGGACCGGCACAATAGGCACCGCTGTGCGAGGAAAGATGGCTATTCGCCGGACAAGGCCGGCAGGACAGACTCGTAATCCTGTCCGCCGTAGAAGACACCAATGATCGAGACGGCTTCAATATCGGGCTCTACCATGAAGGCAATCACGGCATTGTGTCGATAATTCGTGATGCGCAGCCCGGGCAGCAGGTCGTCGCGCTGGATGCCGCGCTGCGGAAACGTCGTCAGGCTCTCGCAATAGGCGACGATGGCATCGACGTAGCGGGCCGCAGTGCGTGGCGAACCGGCGTGCGCGATGTACGTTTCGATCGCGTCGAGCTGCGCCAGCGCTTGCGGCGCGAACCGGACGGTGTAGCTCACGCCGCCTTGTTCGTGCGGCTGCGGCGCTTCGCGGCCAGGTGCTCGCGCACTTGATCGGCCGACAGCGCACGTTCGGGCGCGTCCTTGAGCGCCTGGGCGGCGGGGACAACCTGCTCGCGCAGCCAGGCTTCCATGGCGCGATCGCGGGCCAGGAGCGTGCGCAAGCCGTCGCGGATGACCTCGCTTTCAGTGGCGTACTCGCCGGCGGCAACCTTGGCCTTGACCGCATCGGCCATCTCGTTCGGCAAGGTGATGCTGAATTGTTGAGTCGAGCGCATGATGGGCTCTCCTTCGAAAAGTGTAGGATTAAATCCTACACTTTTTGCATGCGGCGGGCAAACCCGTCAAATCGTCGTGGGTAGCACTTTCCAATCGACACTTAAAGCGAGAGGGTCAAAGGACGGTAGAGGAACAGTGGCTTCACAATAAACGCCATCTTTTCCCGCAGGTCGACCCTCGCTCGTACCATCATCGAATGAAACCTGCACACAGCCGTCTACGAATCTATCAAGATGAGCGACGACGAGGATAGCGAGATAGCTCGACTCTCTTCGCTCTCGATCTTTTTCCCGACCAGCCTCGCGCTTGGATGTGAGTTGCCCACCCAGCCACACCCCACAAAGCCCAGATGCCGCGGATATGAGGCTCGGCGCTACATTCCAATCAAGCGGCATAAGGCTCTCCCTATTTTGACTGAGGGGATGTTGGCGTCCGCATTTTCACTTCCAATAACGGCCGCGAACTCTCTGCAATTCTAGACTATTGTTCTCCAATCAGAACATAATGTAACTATAATTCACGTTTAGGGGCGAGGGCTGTTATCAAACGGGTGCCATCGCTGGAACTACTAGACAAACCCAACATTTCCATCGAAGGGCAAGGTATGACGACTGAAGCCGAAGCGCTGGCAAGCATTCTTGCGTGGTCCACAGCCTGCCCCGGCTGGCAAAGAGATGCACTACGCCGGCTCGTCCTCCAAGCGGCTCCCTTGGAGCCAAGCGAGATTGACGAGCTGGTTGCTATTTGCAAGGGCGAAGAGCCAGCGGCTCCTCTGGAAGAGGAACACCTGCGCGACCCAAGCTCCAGTCACGGTGAGGTTTATCTACGCAATATCCATAATGTTCAACACGTCAATGCATTGGCGTCAGATCAACGGTTGACGTTTCATCGAGTGGGTTTGACGATCATCTATGGAGATAACGGTTCTGGCAAATCCGGGTATGCGCGAATTTTGAAGAAAGCCTGTCGGGCGCGTGTACCCAGTCGTGGTGACGACATCATGCCTGACATTTACGACCCAGAGCCAGGGACACCCAGTGCCACGATTGAATATGCAATAGGCGGGCAGAATCGGAATTGTGTATGGCAGCCTGGGCAAGCTTCTGACAGTGCGCTCTCAGCCGTTAGTGTTTTCGATTCCCGCACCGCCAATATCCACGTTGATGAGACCAACGACGTAGCGTATACACCTTTCCCACTCAAACTACTGGGCACGCTGGCTCAGTTATGCCGATCGGTCAAACAAAAATTGACTGATGAAATCACCCAGATAGAAGATCAGACACCCCAAGTCATCCAAACACCAACTTGTGGCCAGAACACTGAAGTAGGAAGGTTGATGGCCCGACTTGGTGCCAGGACCGATCCGGCAACCGTCGAAACGCTTGCCGAGCTGACTCAAGTAGAACAAGACCGCTTGGCTCAGATCACTGCGGACCTCGCTGACGACCCAACACGCACAGCCCGCCAGTTAGCGACATTGAAGACTAAAGTTGAGGGATATATCGCAAGCCTTGATGGGCTCTTTACCTCTATCAGCGCTGACAACGCCGCCACCTTGCGCTCATTGGCTGCCAGTGCCGAAGCTGCGCGTCGGGCGGCGGAAGCCGCCTCCGGCGCGCTTTTCCGCAATGAGCCTCTGCCACAAATCGGGTCGGAAGTTTGGCAGGCGCTATGGGAAAGCGCCCGAGCCTATTCGGACGAAGAGGCCTACGTTGGCCAAAAATTTCCCGTCACTGCCTCGGGTAGTGTTTGCGTTCTTTGCCAGCAGGAATTGACACCTGCTGCCGCTGATCGCTTCAATCGATTCGAGGCTTTTATCCGCGACGATAGTCAGCAGCGAGCCGATACGGCACGTCGAGCGTACGACTCGGCGTTGGCACTGTTCAAAGGTAAGGCGCTGTCTTTGGCTCAACTCACCGCCATTGTAGTGACTATCCGTGATGAACTCCGGCAGGATGCGTTGGCGGCAGAGGTCAGACGCGCATCCCTCCATGCTCTATGGCGTCATCGTCAAATCAAGCGACGACATTCGGACGCTGACGCATTGATTGACGATCTTGCCATCTCATATCCACGGGAGGCACTGGCCGAGCAAGTCGCAGGTATTGACGCTCGGGCATCAAGTCTTGCCGCCGAAGCCGGGTCGCCCGCTCGAACTGCGTTACTTGCCCAAAAAGCAGAACTTACAGATCGCCTATGGTTAGCGGGAATCAAGGCCGATGTATTGGCTGAGGTCGAACGACGGAAGCGTATTGCTCAGCTTGAAGAGGCACAACGGGACACATTGACCAACCGCATTACATCGAAGAGCACAGAAACGGCTCAAGCACTGGTGACAGACGCACTCCGAGCCCAGTTTGCGCAAGAGGTGGCTAGCTTTGAAATTGCGGGTCTGGCGGTTGAATTGCGCCAGCAAAACAGCGCACAGGGTATCCCTCGTTTCAAGATTGCCCTCACACGAAAACCTACGGCATCCGTCGGACAAGTTCTAAGCGAAGGCGAGCATCGCTGCGTCGCCTTGGCTGCGTTCATGGCCGAACTTGCGACACTTGGGAACAATTCCGGCATTGTCTTCGATGATCCAGTGTCTTCTCTCGACCACATGCATCGGCAAGCTGTGGCCAAGCGGCTGGTTGCCGAGGCAACGCATCGCCAGGTCATCGTCTTCACCCATGATCTGGCGTTCTTATTCGAACTAGAACGTGCTGCGGCTGATGCGCAGCCTCGGCCTCATTTAGCGATTAGCTCGATCAACCGCGGTGCGGATAAAGCCGGCTTTTGTCGTAACGAGGCTCCTTTCAAAGCGCGCCGCGTCAGCGACATCACAGCTAGCCTGACTAGGCAACTTGAGAATGAGCGTTTCCACTTTGAACAAGGGAATCATGAAGAATGGCGCAGCACAGTTAAGTCTATCGGCGGAACTTTGCGTGACACATGGGAAGTTGCGGTAGAAGAGGTTGTAGGACACGTTATCCGTCGCCTCTCCAACAAAGTGGAAACGCCAGGCTTAGTCAAGCTGACAGCTATTACCATCGCCGATTGCGAAGCAATGCGAGACAGCTATGGTCGCTGTTCCGAGTTGCTGCACAGTGCCGCGCGCGAGTTGAATCGTCCGTTGCCAAGGCCAGAGGCACTATCAACCGAAATTGACGCCCTTTCTGAGTGGGTCGATAATCTTCGCCAGCGGCAGAGCGCGACAAGGCTTCCATGAGTACGCCACGGTCAGGCGGCGGGCTCCTCAGAGTGCCCGCTGAGTTCGTTGAGTTGCTGGAAGCTAAAGAGGGGGAGGTCTTCCAGCGTTTTAGCCTAAGTGTTGGTATTTTTGTTGGTATCTATCTTGAGATGTTCTGAAAAATACCGCTGATAAAGGGTTTCCAGGATAGTTCGAATCCCCCTCTGGCCAAGAATTCGCCTAAATCAAGAACCTGCGGTAATTCTTGATTTTGTCCCGCATAAGAATCGCAACGAAACATCGGCCGGCTAAGCGCTTGACGGCTGTCGGGGCATTCTGATGGGCCCGGCCCGTTCGTGGCGCGCTAAGCAACCGGCCCCACGCGCGAAGGCGGCCGTCTATTTGCTCGGGTAGCCCGAAACCTTCTTTGTCCTGATTGCGCTGAAGCCGTATGCAACAGCAACGATGCAGGCGCCCGCGATATTGGCACCCAGGCTTGCCAGGATCGGCAGTGTGTAGCTCTGCGTGAGGTCGAACGCGAGGCCGGCAGCGCTTGGCCCGGCCAGAGTTCCGAAGGCGACGCTGGTGTAGAGGATCCCGATGATTCCGCTGACGTTTCGTCCGCCGAAGTCATCCATCACTACGGCGGGGAGCAGTGCTACCCAGCCGCCATAGAAGAGGCCATAGACGAGTGCGAACAAGCTGAGCTGCCAGGCCTGTGTAGATAATGCCCAAATACCCATGGCGAGCGCCATGCCTGCGAACATCATCAATAGCGACGCCCGCCGCCCGAACCGATCCGCCAGGCCCCCGAGGAAGAAGCGCCCCGCGGTGCTGCCGACACCGATTGCCCCCAGGACCAAAACAGCGGAAGACCGCGGAATGCCATGATCGAGCGCATAGGGCACGAGGTGGGCGAACGGAACGAACACGCCGAACGAGCAGAGCAGGCAGGCAGCATAGAGCGCGACGAAGCGCGGCGACCGGATTGCCTCGCCAATCGACGCGCCCTGTAGTGGGGGCAAGCCCTGTCGGGCAGTAATGGCGTCGCCATCCGGCGCAAGTCCGCGATCGCGAGGATCGTCGACGATCAGGAGAGACAGTCCTGTGCCAATCGCTGCGGCCAAGCCGCCAAGCAGCACGTAGCTGGCGCGCCAGTCTAGAACCTCAATCAGCCAGGAAGCGAACGGCGGCATGATGACCGTTCCGACACCGATCCCGCTCACGGCGATGCCTGACGCGAAGCCGCGCCGACGCGCGAACCACCGCTGCACCGCGCCCAGCACCGGGACATAGGAAAGCCCGACACCGAGCCCGACGCCCACGCCGTATGCCAGATAGACCTCCGTCAGGCTGCGGGCTGCGCCAGCCAAGGCCAGCCCCGCTCCGAGAAGGAGCATGCCGGTGACGGCCAGGGGGCGTGAGCCAATCCGATCGGCGAGCGGTCCGCTGATCACGCCAATGCCGAAATACAGAAAGCCGGCCAGCGAGAATACGACGGAGATCGAACCCCTCGAGGTCGAGAATTCCCGCTGAAGCGACTCGAAGAAAACGCTGAATGTATAGGCGCTGCCGAAGCCAAGCAGGGTTACGGAAAAGGCGGCGGCAACGACGTACCAACCATAGAATATGCCGGCGCCGGAGCTGGTTGATTTGCTGTCCATGATGACTGACCGTCAGGCGAGCGGATGCCGGCAGTGCCAGGACGTTGCGTTCTGGAACGCCACGCCGGCGCGAAGCAGTGCCGGTTCATCCAGATGTGCCGCTACTAGCTGAAATGCAATCGGCAGGCCCGCGTCGGTGAAGCCGCCGGGCAGCGTGATGGTGGGATTGCCAGTCAGGTTGAAGGGGCAGGTATAGCGCTGGAGCTTGAAAATCAGATCAGGCTGCGTGCCGAGAGTCTGTATCGTCTCGAGGCTAAGCGGAGCGAAGGGATGCGCCGGCGTGAGCAGAAGATCGATCGTGCCGAACAGGGCGGCGATCCTGCCTCGCAGTTCCAAGCGCCGGAGCAGGATTTTCTGGTAGTCCGTGCCGGAGAGTGCTCGGCCGTTTTCCATGACCGATGCGAGAACTGGCCCATATTCCGATTTGCGCAGCGGGTAGGTCGCTTCGTGCGCGACTGCTGCCTCGACCGCACAATTGGGAGGCCAGTCGGCAATTGCTTGCGTAGTGTCGGGGCAACTGACTTCAACGATGGTGGCTCCGAGTGAGCGAAAGACTTCCACTGTCTCGGAGAGTACCTCCTTAACGAGCGGATCCACATCGGTGTCATTCCAGCCGGGATCGACAGCGATGCGCAGCCTTTGCGCGCCTTGGCCAGCCAGGCTGGCGTACTCCGGAACGGGGTCGAGCAGTGCCGTCGGATCTTTGGGGTCGGGGCCGGCGATCGCGGCCAGAAGCAGGGCGCAGTCCATCGCGCTGCGCGCGATCGGGCCGACATGATCTAAAGTTGCGGCGAGTTCGAATACACCGTGGCGACTGACACGGCCCCAGGTGGGTTTCAGGCCAGTAAGACCGTTTGCCGCGCACGGCCAGCGGATCGATCCTCCGGTGTCGGAGGCGATTGCGCCATAGCAAAGGCCTGCGGCCGTGGCCGTGCCTGCGCCACTTGATGAGATACCGGGCCAATAGTCCGGATTCCAGGGGTTTTTCGGCGACTCGATGGACGGGTGATGGTCCGAATAGGCGCCTTCCGTTAGTTGAAGTTTTCCGAGGATGATTGCGCCGGCCTCCTTGAGGCGGCGCACCACCGTTGCGTTCTCTGGCGGGAGAAAGTTTCGGTGTACCGACATTCCGGCTGCCGTCGGGTGGCCTTGAGTCCAGCACAAGTCCTTCACCGCGAGTGGCACGCCGTGCAACGGCCCGCGATAGCCGTGGTCTTCGATTTCTGCTTGTGCCGCTTCCGCCTGCGCCATCGCATCGTCTGCCATCACGTGAGCGTAGGCCTTCAGTGAAGGGTCCAGTCGAGAGATGCGCTCGAGCAGCGTACGGGTGACATCTACCGGCGATGTGCTGCGCGCTTTGAGGCGCGCGGCAAGTTCGGAAAGTGTGAGGTAATGCGAGGCCGCGGATAAAGCATTCATATCATTCTCTCGTGTGGAGGCGGCTTGGCTGGTGCGGGCGCAATGCGTCGCGTCCGCCCATAGAACCCTTCGCGCTCACATCAGCTGGGCTAAATTATCTGGATGGGGTGATGCTGTGCAGGCCATATTTAACTGTTCCATGTTGAGCCTGCGCAAACTAGAATTTCTGCTGTATTCAAATTAGAATAACTAAATGATAAAAAGCCGACTCCCGCCATTGAATGCGCTGCGCGCCTTTGAGGCCGCCGCGCGCCATTTGTCGGTCAAGAAGGCCGCAGCGGAACTGTGCGTGACTCCCGGGGCAGTCAGTCAGTTGCTCAAAGCCCTGGAGCTGCATCTCGGCACCGAGCTGTTTCATCGCGTCAATCGCGGCATTCTCCTGACGGAAGCAGGGCAGAACTACCTTCCGCCAATCCGCAACGCCTTCAGGCAGATGGCCGAGGCCACCGAGCGTGTCGCGACCGCGGCGGACACGACATTAACCGTGAGCGTGACGCCGTTCTTCGCGGAAACATGGCTTATCCCGCGCTTGAAGCGTTTTCAAGATGCTCATCCTGAGATAGACCTGCGGGTTCTCGCCACCAGCGCGCTTACGGACTTCTCCCGCGACAATGTCAACGTTGCCGTTCGCCATGGTCTCGGCCGATATCCGGGGCTTCACAGCCACCGGATCCTGGTGGTGGAAATCGTGCCAGTAGCTGCTCCGTCGCTCGTTGCCGAAATAGGCAGACCGACTTGCGTTGCGGACCTGGTCCGCTGGCCTCATATCCACGATGCCGAGCGAAAAGGGTGGCATCTTTGGTTCCGCTCGCAGGGTATTGCGGATATCCCGGTGCTTCGCGGCCCGTCGTTCGACGATTCGAGCCTTCTCCTCAAGGCTGTGCTGAATGGGCAGGGCGCAGGGCTCTTGCCAGCCGCAATGATTGAGACGGAGCTCAGGGACGGCCGTCTCATGCGACTTGCAGATACCGCCCTTCTTGATGAGTTTGCTTATTATCTCGTTTATCCCGTGGCGGACCATGTCCCGCCGAAAATGGCTGCATTCACGTCCTGGGTTCTCCGAGAAACCGCATGTTGATGCAGTCAGCATCGTGGCGAGCGTTGCCGTGGCTGCCGGGACGCCCGGATCTTTGCGTACCCTCGGCTTGCTCTAGATGTCCGTTTGGCATGCCGGAGCAGTAGTCCGGCATGCGTGTGCAGCCCTTCTCGCCGTCTCACTCCAGATGTGGATGCCTGTCCACCAGCCGCTGGCGCCGCTGCCGCAGGGCTTCCAGCATTTGCTCCAGTTCGGCGATCTCTTCCTCGACTTCCTGCAGGTTTTCCTCGATGTGGGCGTAGGCTTGCTGCAGCAGCAGCTTCGCTTCGCGCCGGCTGGAGGCGTTGGGGGTGTCGCCGCGCAGCGGGCGGTTGGCGGTCTCGGGCAGGAAGAACGAGGTG
>Ga0182741_1000429_pt1 | contig 63956 bp, 52 predicted proteins | sample eDN5th37CBELigOP_FD_128874 | JGI IMG/M metagenome (GOLD analysis project Ga0182741, IMG submission 128874) | Enriched Organic Plus compost microbial communities from Emeryville, California, USA - eDNA 5th pass 37_C BE-Lig OP (version 2) (version 2) ...
GACCGCGATTGCCACGACCTCCATGAGGTCGGCCACGTCGATGACATCCTCCGCCGGGCGATCGCGGCCGGGCTGGATCCGATCCGCGCGATCCGGATGGCGACATGGAACGCCGCCGACTTCTGGCGACTGCCCGAGACCGGCGCCGTCGCTCCCGGTTACCTCGCGAACCTTGTCCTCCTCGACGACCTCGAATCGGTCACCGTTTCCCACACCCTGTACCGTGGGCGGGTCGTCGCCGAGAACGGCAAGCTCATCGCGGACCTGCCAACTCCCGAGGTGCCGGACGACCTGTTACACACCGTCAACGTCGCGCCCGTCTTCCGGTCGCAGCTCGCCATTGACGCTGATGGGGCCACAACGGGTATCGAGCTGGTCCCCGGCCAGATCGTCACCCGGCTCATCGACATCGATCCTGCCGTTCGTGACGGAAAGGCGGTCTCCGATCCGGCCACCGACCTGCTCAAATGCGTGTCGGTCGAACGGCATCACGCCACCGGGCGCGTCGGCGTCGGCTTCGTGCGTGGTTTCGGCCTCCAACGCGGGGCGATGGCATCGACCGTCGCCCACGATGCGCACAACATCGTCGCCACGGGCGTCTCCGACGAGGACATCCTCGCCGCCATCGCCGTGGTCGCGGAATCGCAGGGTGGCCTGGCGGTCGTCGCCGACGGTGAGGTGCTCGCGCATGTCCCGTTGCCAATCGCTGGCCTGATGTCAACGGAGCCGCTGGATGTCGTTGCCCGGGCATACGACGGGCTGCAGGCTGCGGCACGGTCGCTCGGCTCGACGCTGGATGACCCGTTCGGCCAGCTTGCGTTCCTGGCGCTCTCGGTCATCCCGGAAGCGCGCATCACGGATCGCGGCCTGCTGGACCTGACATCCGTCTCCTGAGCCGGGGTATCGACCGATGACGCAGACCATGAACCAGATTTCGCCGCGGATGACCTGGTGGGACGACCGCTCCTACGCCGATGTGGTCGTCGTGGGCGCCGGCATCGCCGGGCTCTCTTTCGCCCTGCGGCTGCCAGATAGCCTGCGGATCACGGTCATCACCAAGAGCGAGCTCGGCGAAAGCAACACCCGCTACGCGCAGGGAGGTATGGCTGCGGCCGTCGGTCCGGACGACTCGGCGGACCTGCATCTCCATGACACCATCGACGCCGGTGACGGCCTGACCGATATCCCTGCGACGCGGGGTCTCGTCGGTCGCGGCGCGTCGGCGGTACGCTGGCTGCTGTCCCAGGGCGCACGCTTCGACCTCACCGGTCACACCCTCCAGCTGGGGCAGGAAGCGGCACATTCGCGTCGCCGCATCCTCCACGCAGGCGGGGATGCCACCGGTGCAGAGATCGAGCGGGCGCTTGTCCGTCGTCTGCGGACACGGCTGAATGTGCGGATCATCGAACGCGCGATGGCGATCGACATCCAGAAGGATGTCACCGGTCGCGCAGCGGGCGTCACCTTTCTCCGTGAGGACGGCGCCGTCGAGTTGGCCATGTCCGGCACGACGGTCCTCGCCAGCGGCGGTGCCGGTCGGCTTTGGGCCGTCACCTCGAACCCGCCCGATGCCACTGCCGACGGCATGGCCATGGCACTTCGCGCCGGCGTCACGCTGGCCGACCTCGAATTCGCCCAGTTCCACCCAACGGTGCTGAACATCCCCGGCGTGCCACCGTTCCTGATCTCGGAAGCGGTTCGTGGCGAAGGCGCGTGGCTCATCAACAGCGCCGGCGAGCGCTTCATGACCGCCATCGACGACCGTGCCGAGCTGGCACCACGCAACGTCGTTGCCGGAGAAATCCATCGCCAACTGAACGACGTCGAAGACAACGCCGTCTACCTTGACCTGCGGCATCTCGACCCCGCCCTCATCGCCGAACGGTTCCCGACCATCACGCAGCACCTCGCCGACGTCGGGCTGGATCTCGCCAGCGACCCTATTCCCGTCGCGCCTGCCGCCCACTACTTCATGGGCGGCATCGTCGCCGATACCCGGGGCGAGACCTCGCTCCCGAGGCTCCTGGCAATTGGGGAGACCGCCTGTACCGGGGTCCACGGCGCGAACCGCCTCGCCAGCAACTCGCTGCTGGAAGGCCTCGTCTTCGGCATCAACGCCGCCGATCGCCTGGCCGACACAGGCTTCCCGGTTCCGGGAGACATCGTCCAGGGCGAACGAGTGGGGACGACCGTTCAGAACGCAGCCGGAGCCATGGCGTCCATCCGCGAGATCATGAGCGCCGACGTAGGCGTCATGCGCAGCCGGGAAGGGTTGCAGTCGGCCATCGGCAACCTGTCGGCCATCGAGGCACCGGGGGCCCCCACAGATCGCGACGCGCTCATTACCCGCAACATGCGGGAAGTGGCGATCCAGGTCGCCCGCTCGGCACTGGCGCGCGAGGAGAGCCGGGGCGGGCACATCCGCACCGACTTCCCCGACGTCGACCCATCGCTCGATGCGCAGCACCAGATGCTCCGGGCCTGCGAAGACCAGGTCGAGCGTTGGTGCGGTCCACTGTCAACGTCGCCCGATCAGTAATGCCCGGCGACGTGCGGTATCCTAACCAGCGTGCGACGGGGCAGCTCCCCGCTCCCTCCGGTGCATCCGCACCTGAAGAAATCCCGACCGCGGATAACGACGTATATGGAATCAGACGGTGAGGTTTTCACCCATGCCCGGTAGTTCGGTCCAGTGACACAGCAAGAAACGAGCGAACAGCGATTGCCCCTTGCTGACCTGCCCGACTCGGACCTGGTGGACGCCATGGCTGCCGGGGACGTCTACGCCATGGAGGTCCTCTACGATCGCTACAACCGCGCCGTCTTTTCATTCGCGTACCGGATCCTGGGCGATCGCGAAGTGGCGGAGGAGATCCTCCAGGAGGTCTTCCTTCGCGCATGGCGTAGTGCCCGGAAGTTCAGCGAGGGTCGTGGCGCATTCATTACGTGGCTCTTGAGCATCACCCACAACATGGCGATCGATGACATCCGCCGGCAAAACCGGCGGCCGCGAAAGGCGGAGAGCGCCGACCCGGTGCTGATGCTCACGAACGTGCGGGACGAGAATCCATCCGTCGAAGAGCAGGCGGTGCTGGGCAATACGCGAGACATCATCAGGGACGCGCTCAAGACGCTTCCCGAGGCCCAGCGGACCGCGATCGAGCTCGCCTATTTCAAGGGCTTGACGCAGCGCGAAATCGCCGAGGCGCTGGACGAACCGCTCGGGACGATCAAGACACGTATGCGCCTGGCAATCAGGAAGTTGAGGGAGCACCTGGAGTCGCAAGGGCTGGAACTGCCATGAACGAAGATATGATCAACAACCCACGCCCGTCAGGCGAAGCCAGCGCGAATTGCGCGTTCTGCCAGGACAATCTCGAAGCCTACGCCCTCGATGCCCTGGAGCCGGTCGATCGCGCCCGGATGGCCCGCCACCTCGAGTGGTGCGGCCCGTGCCGCCGCGCGCTCGCCGAAATCCGCAATTTCACCGACCTTCTCGGACTCGCGGTCGAGCAGGTTTCTCCCTCCCCGTCCGCCAAAACGCGGCTGTTCGAACGGCTCGCCGAGGAAACCAGCGAGCCAGACGAGCAGGTCGTGACCTTCGGCAACCCGTGGGCCACATCCATCCCCCTGCCCGAACCTCGCCCAGCGGCCGCCCCGACGCCGGAGCCGGCCTGGCGAGCCTGGCTGGGCACGGCGCTCATCGCCCCGCTTGCCATTGCCCTCATCGTCGTGGGCGCCTGGGCGAACTCCTTGCGCAATGACGTCGCGGAGCTCGAAGCCCAACAGGAAAGCATGGCCCTCGCCATGAATCAGGGCGCGCGGCAGAACCAGCTCCAGCTCTATTCGATGGAGCCCGCTTGCCCCGAATGCGATGACAGCCCCGCCACGGGTCACCTGGGCGGCAACCCGGACGACAATGTCGGTATCCTCGTCGCCTGGAACCTCGACCCCAGCCAGGGGCATCAGGTCTGGTGCGAGAATCGCGACGGCGAGCTGCTCCTCGTCTCGGACCTCGACGTCGAGCAAAGCGGCGAGGTCATCCAGGCGCTGAACTTCCCCGACGCCATCGGCGGCTACTCCACGATCTACGTCACCCGCCACGACGGCACGGAAGAGATGCGGGTCGCCCTCAACGAGAGCAGCGCGAACGACGACCCCATCGAGGACGCCACCCCCATCGGCAGCTAAGGGCTCCTGCCTGCACCGGCACCATACCCGCCAGGCGTATGTCCCGAAGGGGCGTGCGTCGGTCGCCGAGCAGAACGTGAAAAGCGGCCCTGAGCTTGCCGAATGGGTCGTCCCTGCCACCCGTCCAAAGTCCCGTCATCCTGAGCGGAGCGAAGGACCCAACGCGAAGCGATCCAGCAGGCAACTCCTCTTCGCCTGGAAGCACCTTCCGGAGAGTTCCGTAGGGGCGGACCCCGTGTCCGCCCCACCCCACGCCCAACCCCCCCCCGTCATCCTGAGCGAATGCGAAGGACCCTACGCGAAGCGATGCAGCCGGCAGCCCTTTCCGCCATGAGCCACGCCCCTTTGCGCCCATGACCCGCCTCGCCCGCGAAAACGCCGTCAACAATCCAACTTGCTCAAGTTCCCCTATACCCGAACAACGTGGTTAACTTGAAACGTTGACCCCTAAACGATCCGGGAACCAAATGAGCATGATCATGATCACCTCGGCCCCCGCATGCGGCAGCAGGAATCGAAACCCGCCCGGTTATCAGGCCCTCTCACGCCAGGGACGGCACGAAGCATGCGACGTCCGTGCTCCGGGCGCAGCGTCGACGCTGGTCGTCCCGTACTCGCCTGCGGCGTTTGCGCCGGTGCGAGGGTCGGACGTATAGTCCAAAGGTTATCGTGGGCGCCACTGAGTTGAGGTGCGCCTTACGCAAGCGGGAGATGATGACCCTGTGCCGTCTGCAGTCACCGAACAACAACACGCGCACCAGCCAGGCCCGCCGGTGTCGATGAACACCGCGCCGCGCCTCGTCGCGGATATCACCGAGTCCCCGATCCGGTCCATCACCGTCCTCATCCCGATCATGAACGAGGAAGGCAACCTGCCCGAGCTCTACGAGCGGGTCACCTCCTCCCTGACCGGGATCGGCCTCCCCTACGAAATCATCATGGTCGACGATGGCTCCGAGGACAGCAGCTGGGAGATCATTTCGGGGTTGAACCGCAAGGATCCGCGCGTCATCGGTCTCAAGCACCGCCGGAATTTCGGCAAGGCCCAGGCGCTCTCCCACGGCTTCGCCGCCGCCCGGGGCGATGTGGTCATCACGATGGATGGCGACCTGCAGGACGACCCGGACGAGCTGCCTCGCTTCATCGAGAAGCTCAATGACGGCTACGACCTCGTCTCCGGCTGGAAGGTCCGGCGCCACGACCCGCTCGGCAAGACCGCGCCAAGCAAGGTCTTCAACTGGACCGTTCGGAAAGCGTCCGGCGTCCAGCTCCACGACTTCAACTGCGGGTTCAAGGCCTATCGCCGCGAGGTAACACAGGCGATCCGTCTCTACGGCGAGCTGCACCGCTTCACGCCGGTCCTGGCCGCCGCCGAGGGGTTCCGCATTGGCGAGCTCCCGGTCCAGCACCACGCGCGAAAATGGGGCTCGTCCAAGTACGGCTGGTCCCGACTGACCAAGGGATTCCTCGATCTCCTGACCGTCATCTTCATCACCCAGTACCGCCAGCGCCCGATGCACCTCTTCGGCCTGCCGGGCATCGTCTTCATGACGGTCGGTATCCTGCTCGGCTTCTGGCTGACGCTGGAGAAGTTCGTCTTCGATGAGGCGATCGGCACGCGACCGCTGCTGCTGCTCTCCGTGCTCCTGATCGTGATCGGGACCCAGTTCTTCGGGCTCGGGCTCCTCGGCGAGTACCAGTCCTACGGGCACAACGCGCCCGAGCAGGAGGGCCCGGTCCCACTGCGCGAGACGACCGGTCTCGGCACCCGACCTGAGCTGGATGCAACGGCAGCGTCCGGGAACGTCAGTTGAGCCGTCCCGAACCCATGACGGAGTCCTCGGTGCCCGCCGATTCATCAGGAAAGCGCGTGCTTCGAAAGATCGCGCGTATTCCGACCCCGCTGATCTTCCTGGTCTGCGTCCTCGTCGCCCTGGTCGTTCTCTGGCAACAGGGACAGCTCCAGGAGATGGTCAAGGTCATGCGCGGCGCACGCCTGCGTCCCATGCTGATCGCGGCGCCGATCTACATCGCCAGCCTCAGCCTGCTCTGCCTCCGCTGGCATCTGCTGGTCCGGATGGCACAAGGCTGGTGCGACCTGCCGAAGGCGTCCGAAGCGTTCCTGACGTCCGTCGTCATCAACTACGCCGCCCCGGTCGGCCTCGCTGTACCATCCCGCGCCGCGCTCACGAAGCGGGCGCTCGGTCTCGATCATCACGCCACCGGAACCATCGCCCTCTGGGAGATCGGCTTCGATGTCCTGATTCTCGGGATCGGCACCCTCCTCTGGCTCTTCCTCGCAGATGGTTCGACCTCCGCTGTCGGCGACGAGCTTTCCAACTCCGCTGGTCAGTACGCGAAATGGGGCTTCGTCGGTATCGCTATCGTCCTCGTCGCGATCATCTGGTTGCTGCGGAACGCATCCCAGCGCCGGCGTTTCGCGAATTTCATGCGCCGCATCCTCATGTCTCCGATGCAGCGGCCCGGCCAGGCACTCATGTCGATCCTGGTGACCGCGGCTTACTGGATCACCCAGGGCATTGTCCTCGCGTTCCTCGTCGAGGCGATGGGCGTCGATACGTCCTTCGTGTTCATCCTCGGCCTGACCTCGTTGCCGCTCCTCGTCGGTATGCTCAGCCCGATCCCGGGCGGCGCGGTTGTCCGCGAAGCGATGATGTACGTCGTCGCCCGTATCGCCGGAGCACCCGGCAGCGAGGTCGTCGCGGCTGCCGTAATCTATCGAATGGCACTCTTCGCGGCCATCCCCGTCCTCTACGGACTGGTCCGCCTGTGGCTCTCCATCCGTGACGGCGATCGTCCCGATCTGCCGCGCGAGGACGTGACAGGCACCGCGTAATACACCGTTGATCGAGAAAGGACTCTCTCGCGAATGAGCATCTCCGAGACATTCCGTTACGAACCGGCCACGCAGGTCGATACGAGCAACTACCGGAAGCACACCAGCGAGAACCCGCTCCAGCGGGCCCTCATCGACCGCTTCCACAAGAAGATCACCGGTGTCGTGAAGGACCTCCAGCCGGAGACACTGCTGGACGCCGGTTGCGGCGAAGGCTTTGTCGCGGAGATCTTCCTCCGCGAGATGCCCGCCCTCCAGATCACCGGCTTCGACCTCCTCGACGACTCCGTGAAGCTCGCGCAGCTCCGGAATCCGCGCGGGACCTTCACGACCGGCAGCATCTACGACATCCAGCAGCCGGACAACAGCTTCGATGTGGTCGTGGCGTTCGAGGTCCTGGAGCACCTGCACGAGGCCGACAAGGCGCTCGCCGAAATGGCGCGCGTCGCCAGCAAGTACGTCGTCCTCTCGGTCCCGCACGAGCCGTTCTTCTGCCTCGCCAACGCGGCGCGCGGCAAGAACCTCGACATCGACCCGAAGGGCAGTGATCCGGATCACCGCAACTTCTGGTCACGCGAAGGCTTCGGCGAATTCGTCTCCCGTGAGCTTGACGTTATCCAACTCACCGGCTCGTTCCCGTGGACCATCTGCGTCGGACGAGTCCGCTCTTAGGCACATCGGCCTGTTGAGCAGCCGTCCATACCAAACAGCGAAGAAAGGCACCATGGGTCCAGACAAAACACATGAGGCCACCTCAACGCTTTTCGATGGCCCGGACCGCCGGGCCGTCATGACGTACAACCTCAAGAATGGCTCGAATCGCCTCCACTGGCTCATCCGTCGACGGAAACTCGTGGATGTGATCCGGGGCGAACGCCCGCTGCTCCTCGGAACACAGGAAGGCTACAGGCACCAGCTGGAGTACATCCGTCGGAAGCTGGACGGTTACGACTGGATCGGCGCCGGGCGGTTTGCAGACGACTCGGACGAGCTCAACGCCATCTTCTTCGACACGCGCTCCGTCTCTGTCCTCGGCTCCGGCACATGGTGGCTGGCCCCGACGCCCGAGGTCGCAGGAAGCATGATCGAAGGCGAGAACTTTCCCCGCATTGCCACGTGGGGCCGCTTTGACATTGCCGGGCACGACCGGGACGTCGTCATGGTCAACACCCATCTCACCTATCAGGACGTCGGGCTCCCGGCACAGATCGCCGCGCTCATCGAAGGGATCGACCGTGTCTCGCAGCGTGAGGATGACGTGATCCTGACCGGGGATTTCAACCGCCCTCGCCATTCAACCATCTGGCAAACCCTGAAGGATGCCGGGTTCCATGACGCCGTGGATTTCGCGGCCCGGAGAGAAGGCCCGGTCTTCACATTCCCCAACTGGACGCGCTGGCCGAAAGAGAAAGCCGACCAGGTCACGGACGAGAACCGGATCGACTGGATCCTCTATCGACCCGGCGACGGAAGATCCCTACCCGGCAATACCCTCCACCGGACGCTCAACACGCATCAGGGACTCATTTCCCCATCCGACCATTTCCCGGTCGTCTTGAGCAACCGATAGAGACAAGAAAGCCCCGGCTGGAATGATCCAACCGGGGCTCTCTTTGATCTGTACCGCCGCACACAAGGTGCGGCGGTACGGCGACAAATATCGTCCTACCCTCTCGCGATTTTGAACGCCTCGGAAGCGATGTCGACCGTTCGATCAATGTCCCCATCCGTGTGCGCGGACGACAGGAACATCGCCTCGAACGCGGACGGCGCGAAGTACACGCCACGCTCCAGCAACGCTCCGAAGAAGCGCCCGAACATCTCCACATCCGCCGTCTTCGCATCGTCGTAGCTGCGCACGGGCTGGTCCGTGAAGAAGTATCCGGCCATTGTGCCGACCGACTGCGCCTTGAACGGCACGCCGGCGTTCTGCGCCGCCTCGTTCAACCCGGCGACCAGTTTCTCCGCCTTCGTCACGATGCCGTCGAAGATGCCCTCTCGCTGAAGGACACCGAGCGTCGCAATGCCCGCCGCGGTCGCGACAGGATTCCCGGAGAGCGTGCCGGCCTGATACATCGAACCGGCCGGCGCGACGTGCTCCATGACCTCGCGGCGCCCCGCATAGGCCGCCAGCGGGAAGCCACCGCCCACAACCTTGCCGAACGTCACGAGATCCGGCGTGATCCCGAATCGTCCCACGGCACCGCTCGGACCGACGCGGAACCCGGTCATGACCTCGTCGAAAATCAGCATCGCGCCGTGCGCGGCCGTCACGTCACGAAGCCCCTGCAGGAATCCGTCGACCGGGGGCACCATGCCCATATTCCCGGCGACCGGCTCGACGATGACCGCCGCGATCGCGCTCCCCTGCTCATCGAAGATGGCGCGAACAGCATCGAGATCGTTGTACGGGACGACCAGCGTATCCTGCGTCGCGCCCTTCGGGACCCCCGGGCTGTCCGGAAGGCCCAGCGTCGCCACACCGCTTCCGGCCTGCACCAGCAGCATGTCGCCGTGACCGTGGTAGCACCCGGCGAACTTCAGGATCTTGTCCCGGCCGGTCGCCGCACGCGCCAGCCGAAGCGCGCTCATCGTAGCCTCGGTCCCGGAGTTGACGAGCCGCACCATGTCGATGCCCGGGACGGCGTCCACAATCATCCGCGCCAGCGTCGTCTCGGCCTCGGTCGGGGCGCCGAAACTGGTCCCGCTGCGAACCGCCTCGGTCGTCGCCTCAACAACGTCCGGATGCGCGTGCCCGAGGATCAACGGTCCCCACGACAGCACGTAATCGATGTACTCGTTGCCATCGATGTCAACCAGGCGGCTACCCTCACCCTTCGCAATGAATGGTGGCACACCGCCAACCGCCCGGAACGCGCGGACCGGGCTGTTGACGCCTCCCGGAATCACCTTACGGGCAGCCTCGAACGCGGCGGCCGACTTTTGCGTAGACCGCGATGATGTGGTGTCGCTCATGGATATGGCTCCTGTGTTTGGGGATGCGCTCCGTACCGTCGCACCTTGTGTGCGGCTCGAGCAAGACGAGAGCCGGCCACCGCCCGCAGCTGCGAGGGCCGGCTGTACGCGGGGACTTAACTCTCGGAAGTCTCGACGCCCATGGCCCGGAGGATCGCTTCCCGCTCGTCAGCGTCGTTGATGGTCCGCAGTTCCTGGATCGGCTGATGCAACATCTTGTTCACGACGCCTGCCGCCAGTGCCCGAACCACATTCCGGTCTCGCTCCGAGAGATGCTGCAGCTTGCGCAGCGCCTTCTCCAGCTCCTGTTCCCGGATCGCCTCGGCGCGTTGACGAACGGCGCGAATCGCGTCGACGCCCTTCCGGCTATCGATCCATCGTTCGAAATCGCGCGTGGCCATCGAGATCAGGTGCTCGACCTTGCGGACCTCGCTCTCGTACTCCTGGCGATACTGCTGCTGGATCGGCTCCAGGGCATCGACGTCACGAACGACCACGAGATTATCGACGGTTACCGCCTGATCGACCACCCGCGGCACGCTGACGTCGATCATGAGCAGCGGCGTGTTGCGATGGGCGATATGCTGCGGCCGGATCATCGGTGTGTCGGACGCCGCCGCACCGATCACCAGCGTGGACGACGCGATCGCATCCTCCAACGCATCGAGCGGCAGGGCAAGCCCGTTGACCGCTTCGGCCAGCTCCGTCGCGTTCTCAAGCGACCGGTTCACGATGCTGATCTCGCCCACCCCGCGCGCATGGAGAAGCTTTGCCGCCAGCGACGCCATCTTGCCGGCGCCAAGGACCGTGACGGAGATCCCCTCCAGCCCGTACAGCTCCTGCTCTGCGAGATCGACAGCCGCATGGGCAATGGACATGCGGTTTCGCGCGATGTCCGTTTCCGTCCGCGCGCGCTTGCCGATCCGGAGCGCATCAAGTGCCAGCCGCTGCAGCATCGGGCCGACCGCCTCACGCTCCCGGGCATGATCGAGCGCATCCTTGATCTGCGACAGGATCTGCGGCTCGCCGAGCACCATCGAGTTGAGGCCACTCGCGACCCGGAAAATGTGATCGACCGCTTGCTGCCCGCTCTTGACGTAGGAGGAACCCCGAAGGGTATCGGTCTCGAGCTCGTGGTAGCGCGAGAGGAACTCGATCACATCGCGCTCGACGTCCTCCGGCGACTCCCCGACGGCGTAGATTTCGGTCCGGTTGCACGTCGACAGAATCATGCCCTCAGGGACATGGTTCTGGAGCGCATCGAGCCCTTCGCGAAGCCCCTCGCCAGAAAAAGCGAGGCGTTCACGTATCTCGACGGGCGCATATTCGTGGTTGGAGCCGACGACAACGATCACCGGGGACGAAGGCATAGAGTATTCACTCGTTGTGGAGGTTCGGGGCCGCATTGCCCCAGCATGGCACGTGCGAGATCGCGCACAGCGCACTGCAGAATGATACCCCAGTCGCGGGCCGCGACCTGAGAATCAGGTGCAATCAAGAATCATTCTTCTATATGCCGCGACTCCGGGCAAGTCGGAACGGGGTTCACATGCCCGGAATTGTCGCCTATAGTGCCAGCGAACCGCATCCGTGTTCGCGCGACACCACGTCATTCGAGGAGACCGTCCGCATGTCCACAATCGAGGCCGACTACCTGTCCCGCTATGCCGATTCCCGCGCCATGTTCGAGCGCGCCAAGGGCGTCATCGCCGGCGGCATCACCCACGACGGCCGTCATATCTCGCCCTTCCCTCCCTACATCGCCCGTGCCGACGGGGCCCGGAAATGGTCCGTCGAAGGCCATGAGCTCATCGACTACGGCATCGGTCACGGCTCCCTCCTCTTCGGCCACAACGACCCGGACCTCACCGCCGCCATGGAGCAGCAGGTCAGCAAGGGCACGCACTTCAGCGCCGGCCACGAGGCCGAGATCCGATGGGCCGAAAAGATCGTCGAGCTGGTGCCATCCGCCGAGCGCGTCCGCTTCACCGCATCCGGCACGGAGTCGACGCTCCTCGCGATGCGCCTCGCTCGCGGCTACACGCAGAAGAACACGATCCTGAAGTTCGAGGGGCACTTCCACGGCTGGCAGGATTACGCCCTCAAGGGCGAGAAGCCACCATTCGAAAGCACCACGATCCCGGGTATCCCCGGCGAGACCCTGACCACCGTCGCCGTCGTACCGTCGAACGACCTCGCGATGCTCGAAGAGCGATTGACACAGGGTGATGTTGCCGCGGTCATCATCGAACCGAGCGGTGGCTCCTGGACGACGATCCCGCTCAAGGATGATTTCCTCGCCAGGGTCCGCGAGCTGACCACGAAGTACGACACGCTGCTGATCTTCGACGAGGTCATCACCGGCTTCCGCTGGTCGCCCGGTGGCGCGCAACAGCGCTTCGGCGTCACGCCGGACATGACCACGATGGCGAAGATCGTCGCCGGCGGCATGCCGGGCGGCGCGGTCGCGGGCCGTCAGGACGTGATGGAGATGGTGGCGTTCTCCGACGACGCGACCTTCAACAAGACCCGCCGCGTGCCGCAGGCCGGCACCTACAACGCGAACCCGCTTGCCGCCGCTGCCGGAGCCGCCTGCCTCACCAAGGCTGCCGATCCGGCCGTGCAGGAGCACTGCGACAAGCTTGCCGCCCGCCTTCGCACCGGCATCAACGAAGCGATCGTCCGCCACGATGTCCCGGCCTTCGCATGGGGCGAAAGCTCGGTCTTCCATGTCGCGCTCGGCCAGCCGGCAACGAACATGGTCGCTGGCGACCTCCGTTTTCCGGAGGGCGTCTCCGCCGAGTACCTCAAGGGCAGCGGTAGCAGCCCGCTCGGCATGAAGCTGGAGATCGGTGCACTTCTCGAAGGCGCCCACCTCTTCCACGCCGGCGGCATGACCAGCACCGCCCATACCGAGGCCGATATCGACCGCACCGTCGAGATCGTCGATCGCGTCATCAGCCGCATGAAGGACGAGGGCGACTTCGCCTAACGCCAGCACAACCATAGGGGCGGACTCTCGCAGCTGCGAACGATGACCGCCCCTGGACCGCACGAGAGCGGACGTCAGGATCCGCCCCTACATGGAGGCCAGAGGCCAATGCGCAGCTACCGCGTCACCAAATGGTCCGAGCCATTGGAGTTGGAGGAGCGAGACGTCCCATCCCCCGCCGGACGAGAGGTCCTCGTCCGCACGACGGCCGCCGGCGTCTGCCACAGTGACCTGCACATCCACGACGGTTTCTATGACTTTGGCGGCGGCAAGGTCCTGCGCAACGAAGATCGCGGCGTCCACGCTCCGATCACCATGGGTCACGAGATCGCCGGCGTCGTCGAGGCGATCGGCCCGGAGGTGACCGACGTCGAGGTCGGGCAGCAGGTTGCCGTCTACCCGTGGATCGGCTGTGGTGAATGCGACGCCTGCGCGCTCGGTGAGGAACAGAACTGCCCGCGCATCCGCACCCTCGGCATCATGCGCGACGGCGGCTACTCCACCCATGTCCTCGTGCCGGACCAGCAATACTGCCTCGATCTCGACGGCATCTCGCCGGAGGTCGCCGCGCTGTACGCCTGCTCAGGCATCACCACCTACCACGCATTGAAGAAGATTGACCCGAAGGTGCTCGAGAGCGAGCCGATCCTCATCATCGGGGCTGGCGGGCTCGGCCTGATGGCCCTGACGATCCTGAACGGGCTCGGCGGGAAGGGCGCAATTGTCGCCGACATCAGTCCGGAGAAACGCGAGGCGGCAATGGCCCTCGGCGCCCTTGCCACCGTCGATCCACGCGACCCGGCCGTGCTGGAACAGGTTCGCTCTGCATCGGCGTATGGCCGAGGACTCCGCGCAGCGATCGACCTCGTCGGGAACGCCGCCACCCTTCAGCTGGGCATCGACGCGCTCGTCAAGGGCGGAAAGGTCATCGCCGTTGGCCTCATGGGCGGAGAAATAGCCGTCCCGACGCCGATCTTCCCGATGAAGGCGCTGACGATCGAGGGCAGCTACGTCGGCAGCCTTCAAGACATGAAGGATCTCATGGCGCTTGCCTGCGAGAAGCATCTCGTGCCCCCGCCGATCATCCGCCGCCCGTTGGACGACGCCCAGGCGGTCGTCGACGAGCTCCGCGCCGGCACCATCACGGGTCGCGCTGTCCTCGTGCCGTAATCAGGGGCCTGATCAAAACAACACAACAGACGCTCCGAAATGTCATCCTGGATCCAGGATACCACGCCGTATTCCGCTCTCCACCAGACGCTGCGCGAGGTCCCACAGTACCGGAAAGGGCTCCAGATACGGACGCTTCCGGGCCAGGACGGCTGAGGCCTTAAGGAGCGGAGTCGTCGGTCCGGAACCGCCCGGAGCGTAAGACATCACCATCGGATGCAAGACGTCGAGCGCTCGTGCATAGCGGGATTCCATCGTCTCCTGCGCCTGGAACTCGTCGATCAGGACCCGAAATCGATCCCGGTCGTGCTGGGGCAACAACTCGAGCAATCTCGATGCGGCCGCCGCCTCTCTGGCCGAAGCGTCCGAATCATCTGCGTAAAACCAGGTATCTCCGGCGTAGACCTCGACCAGGTCATGGATCGTGATCAGGTCTCGCACGTGGACAAGATCGAGCCCGGCAGGAGCCTGTGGCTCCAGGACAAGCGCCAGCAGCGAGAGATGCCAGCAATGCTCGGCAACGCTCTCGGGTCTCGAACCATCCACCAACATGGTCGTTCTCGGCTCCCGCTCCAGACCATCGGCGGCAAGGAAGAAGGACAGGCTATCGAGCGGAATCAAGGATGCACCTCAGGTCAATCACGCGAACGAGATTCCCATTTGACACCATCAGGGCGGATCAATCCATACCGGCCGCGGAATAGCGTGAGTTTTATTCCGACAACAATCAGAAAAGGGTGGCCATCAGGCCACCCTTTTCAATGTCCGTCGAGATACCAGCTACGCGTTGCGTTGGACGCCACTCTCGACCGGCCCGGCACTCGCGGCGTCCTGGTGAGCGGGGAGTGAATCTCCCTCGATATCCACGTCCGGCGTGATCCGGCTCAACCACCCCGGGAAGGCCCACGCGCGATCTCCAAGCAGGAACATCACCGCCGGAACGAGGGTCATGCGGACAACGAACGCATCGACCAGCACGCCCACGGTCAGGGCGAAGGCGATCGACTTGATAATGGCATCGTCCTGGAACAGGAAGCCCCCGAAGACGGCCCCCATGATCAGGGCAGCCGCGGACACGACGCGCCCGCTCTGCGCGAGACCATGCAGGACAGCGTCAGACGCCGAGTCGCCATGCTGATGCCGCTCGTGCATGCGGCTGACGAGGAACACCTCGTAGTCCATCGCGAGTCCGAAGAGCACCCCGATCAGGATGATCGGCACGAAGCTGACGATCGGCGACGGTGTCGTCACACCGAAGAGATCGCCCAGGTGCCCATCCTGGAAGATCCAGACCGTCATGCCAAGGCTCACCGCGATCGTCAGCAGGAACCCGACGATGGCCTTGATCGGGACCAGGATCGAACGGAAAGCGATCACCAGCAGGACCAGCGCCAGGATGACGATCGCGCCGACGAAGATCGGCAGGGCGTCCGCAAGCTTCTCCGAGACGTCGATGCCAACAGCGGTGATGCCGGTGACGTACGGGTCTCCACCCGCGTCCTCGACCATCGCGGCCGGTCCCTCGCGAAGCCGGTCCACGAGATCGGTCGTCTCGTCTGCGTCCGGGCCGGTGAACGGAACGATGTTCAGGATGGCGACGGTTCCATCCTGGTTGAACGTCGGCGGCGCGACGACCGCGACGTTCGCATCCTGCTGGATCTCACCGGCGACCGTCTCCACCAATCCCGCTCGTTCGGTCTCGGGAACATCGCTCGCGTCGATGACGTAGACGAGCGTGGCGTTGAATCCCTCGCCAAAGCCCTCGGTAAGCAGTGCATAGCTCTTGTAGAGCGTGCTTTCCGCCGGCTGGACCTCATTGCTGGGCAAGCCAAGACGCATGTGAGTCGCCGGCATCGCCAGGACGCCGAGGAGAATCACACCGACGACAAGGACAAGCCCGGGAGCGCGCTGGATCGTTCGGCCCCAGCTCTGCCAGACGGATCGCACCTCAGACGGGGCTTCCGAAGACGTCGTCGTCCTGGGTCGCAATCGCTCGCCCGCGAAGGCCAACACTGCCGGGACCAGCGTCAGGGCAACAAGCACCGCGACGGCGACGGTCGCCGCGGCGGCCAATCCCATGATGGTCAGGAAAGGAATACCGACCAGTGTCAGCGCCGCCAGGGCGATTACGACGGTCATCCCGGCGAAGACCACTGCGCTGCCCGCGGTCCCGATCGCGCGGCCGATCGACTCGGTGACGCTCATCGCGGGGTCAGCCAGTTGCTCGCGGTGTCGGGCCACGATGAAGAGAGCGTAATCGATACCGACCGCAAGGCCGATCATCAGCGCGAGGGTCGACGAGACGCTCGACATCTCGACGAACCCGCTGACGAATTGGACGCCGAGCACGCCGGTGCCGACACCGACGAGGGCGGTGACCAGCGGCAATCCCGCGGCAACCAGGGAGCCAAGCGTCACCAGGAGCACGAGGAAGGCAACGCCGACACCAACCACTTCCGCGAGACCGCCGATCTCAGGGATCTCGGTCATCGCCGAACCACCGAACTCAACCTGAAGCCCAAGGTCACGTGCCGGTTCCGCGGAGGCGGTCACGGCATCCCGTGCCTCAGAGGGGACTTCGTCCGCAGGCAACGCGAAGATGACATCAGCGAACCCGATAGTCTGGCTCTGCGAGATGGTCAGGTCCGTGACTGCGACGACACCTTCGACGGCTGCCGCCTGTTCGCGGGTCGCGCCGACGGCTTCCTGCGCCTTGGCATCCGTCAGCGTCATCCCGTCAGGCGCGGCGTAGACGATGCGAATCGTTCCGCCGGACGCGGCCGGAATCTCTTCCGCCAGCAAATCGTTCGCCTGCTGGGATTCGATACCGGGAATCGTGAACTCGGTTGTCGGCTCGCCTCGCATCGTCGCGCCAAGGACGCCGACGACCGCGAGTATCGCGATCCAGATCAGCACAACCGTCCCTCGACGCCGGGCAACGCCCCGCGCCATGTCATAGAGCCATCTCGCCATTGGTGTACTTCCTCGTGAACTGTGTTCGTCCTGGACAGGATCGTAGGGCGCTCCGTTCTCACCCAACGATTGCGCATCATACTGCAATATTGCACTTGAATGCAATATTGCAGTCTCGTGTATAGTTGCAACAAGATGAGCGACGATGCTTCGAGGGATGAAATGAAGACGGTCGGGCTGAGAGAGAAAAAGAAGATCCGGCGCCGTGAGGAGATCGTTCGGTCCGCCGTCTGGCTCTTCGCGGAGAAGGGATACGACGAAACGACCATCGCGGATATCGCCGAGATGGCCGAGGTCGCACCGAGGACGGTGTTGACCTACTTCGCGACAAAACAGGACATCGCGATGGCCCCGATCGTGGAGATCGCCCAAGGATTGGTCACCGCGATACGCGCGCGATCGAAGGACGAGACGATCCTCGACATCTTCGGCGCCTGGATGCGGAACGAGCTCCTCGGCGCCGATGAGACCCCGTCCAATCTGGACATGCTCCGGCGGATGTTCGAGAAGAACCCGCGACTCAACGCGCTGCAGTCGGCAAGCACGGCGGCGGAGATGACGGAGGTCACGCAGATCCTCGCGGACGACCTGGGCCGGCCCCACGACGATGCCGCCCCGGAAATTATCGTCGCGGCGATGGTGGGCATCCTGACCCAGATCCTCGGCAACCCGCTGATCGGGGACCAGCAGACCGCGATCGACCTTGCCCTTCGCTTCCTGAAAGCTGGCATCGATGAGCTACGCGTGAAGGCGGACGCCTGACCGGCCCGAGCCGCACCTGACCGTATACGGGCAAGGCGCCCGCTACAGCTCTCCCATGCCGCTGACGGTCGCTCGCACCCCTCGCTCGGCGAGAGACGCCCGGAACGCGACGAACGCCTCCCGCAACCGCGAGTCCAATCCCAGGTCACCGAAGACCGGGCGATAGTCCAGGAACGCGCCTGGCTCGCGAAGCTCCGACTCCATGGCAAGGGCCAGCTCCGCAGACCGCCGGTCGTTGATCGGCATCGGCGCCCCGTTCTCGCCGACACCTTCCAGGAAACGGCTCCACGCGGCCAGGACCAGCGCACAGCGCCGGAAATCCCCGCCGGTGTCCAGCTGATGCCGCAGCACGGGCAAGAGGAATTTCGGGATGCGATCCGACCCGTCGACGACGAGTCGCGCAAGGGTGTCGCGGACATTCTCGTTGCCGAAACGCGCGATCAGCTCACGGCAATACGCCTCGAGGTCGATACCCGGCACCGGCTGCAACGTCGGGATGGCCTCGATCCGCATGTAGTCCAGCAGGAAATCGCTGAAGAGTGGCTCGCGGACGGCATCGTGCACCCACTCGTACCCGGCAAGGAGCCCGAGGTGCCCGATCGCCTGATGGGAGGCGTTCAGGAGCCGGAGCTTCATCAGCTCGTACGGCTCCACGTCATCGACCATCTGGACGCCGACGTCCTCATACGGAGGTCGACCTGCCGGGAAGGTGTCTTCCAGCACCCATTGGGTGAAGGATTCGGCATGGACCGGCCATCGGTCCTCGATGCCGTACTCATCCCGGACCATTGCGCGGATCTCATCCGTCGTCACCGGTGTGATCCGGTCGACCATCGAGTTCGGGAACGCGACGTTCCCGGCGATCCAGGTGGCCAGGTCAGAGTCCTTGCGTCCGGCGAACCCGAGGAGCGCGGTCCGCATGACGTGCCCGTTCCCCTGGATGTTGTCACAGGACATGACGGTGAACGGAGGCGCCCCCGCCTCGCGCCTTCGGGCCAGACCGGCAGTGATGTAACCGAGGACGCTGGACGGAGGGCCCGACTCCTGCTCCAGGTCCCGCAGCGTGAGCGGGTCGCGTGGATCGAACTCACCCGTCGCGTCATCCACGCTGTAGCCGCCTTCGGTGATCGTCAGCGACACAATCCGCGTGCGAGGGTGGGCGAGACGCCGCAATACGGCTTCAGGATCGTCCGGCGCAAAGAGGTACTCGTGAATCGAGCCGATGACCCGGGCCTCACGCGTGCCGTCCGGCGCGCTGGTAACAAGCGTGTAGAGATTGTCCTGCGCCTGGAGCGCGTCGCGCATCGCCCGGTCGAACTCGAGCACACCGACGCCACAGATTCCCCACTCGCTGAAGCCCCGCGCCAGGAGCGCATCGACGTACATCGCCTGATGGGCGCGATGAAAGCCCCCGACGCCAAAATGGACGATGCCCGTCGAGATGGCCGCCCGGTCATACGCGGGAGTCGCGACCGCAGACGGCAAGGTAGCCAGCGTGGATGCGCTCAACGTCGTCATGATCCATCCTCTCCGTGCGAATCCGGGATATCAATCATCCCTACAATAACGCCACTATCGCACAGCACTCGCAGACGCACGACACCCCGCTCCGAACGACCGGAACGGGGTGTGAATCATCTTCCGACTGGCGCCAAGAAACGGGGGCCTAATGAAGCGCCTCCGGTGACGTGTCCGACCATTCCTGTTTCGCCTGCTCACCAGGTCGATCGAGGTGCACCGCCTCGTCAACGCGGACGACCCACGCCAGCGGGATCCAGTGATGTTTGCCGTTCTCGTCCCTTGTCAGCTTGATCGTGTCGCCGTCGTCAAGATGGTCGACGGTCGCGAACTCGTTGGCGTCCGACCCGACTACCGGCATGTGGTCCCGAATTTGATCCTTGAATTCCATGATGGCTACGTCCTCTCCGCGTTAGGCTTCGGTCTTGTACCTTGCCAATCCGGGCGCACACCAAGTGCCAAGGCGGAGCCTCCATGAATCCGGTGCGTCAGGACCCGGCGGTCCATGACTCCTGTAGGCGCCGCCAGTCATCCTCCGTATCGATATCGGCCGGGATGGCGTCACGATCGGCCCGTACCGTCACGACCTGTGATGCATTGCGCCGGATCACGGAACGCCCCCCCTCGTCCCCCTTTAAGGCGGCAAGATTAAGGAAATGCTCGTTACCGAACAGCACCGGATGGCTTCGCCCGTCAGCGTATTCGGTCATTACGATCGAGGCGCCGCGCTCCTTGCGTTCGGCCACGCCCCTGTCGATCACAGCAGGCTCGATCCCTGGCTGGTCACCGAGCAGGATGACCACCGCATCCGTGTCCGGCCCAAGAGCCGATACCCCGGCCGCGAGCGATGTTCCCTGCCCTTCGGCATACTGCTCGTTCGCAACGAAGCGCACCGGCTCGCCACCAAGCGCGTCGCGGACGTCGTCGCCGCGCGCGCCGACCACGACGATCACCTCATCGAGCGAGGACTCCAGCGCCCGCCGCACCACATGCCGGATGACGGGAACGCCGTCCAACTCCAGCAGCTGCTTCGGACGCCCAAGCCGCCGCGACATCCCGGCCGCGAGGACGATCCCCGCGATGCGGCTCACCGGGTCTCGCCCCGGATCGAGCCGCTCGCCTCGCGAAGCATCCCGCCGTCTCGCCCATACCGGATCGCGATCATCTCGCCGAGGATGGAGATCGCCATCTCTTCCGGTGTCTTGCCGCCGATGTTGAGTCCGATCGGGCCGTGCAGGCGTGCGAGGTCCTCCTCAGACACACCCGACGCGCGCAGCCGCTCGCGCCGGTCTGCGTTCGTTTTCCGGCTCCCGACCGTGCCGATATACCGCGCATCCGTCTCCAGCGCGCCAAGGATCGCGGGCTCGTCGAACTTCGGGTCATGCGACAGGATCGCGATCCATGTGTTCTTGCCGATCTTCAACTCCTGGTACGCCTTGTCTGGCCACGCCTGGATGATCCGCTCGACGTTCGGGAATCGCTCTCGCGTCGCCAGCGCCTTTCGGGCGTCGACAACCGTGACCCGGAAGCCAAGGTCCTGCGCGTAGCGGGACAGCGGCTGCGCGACATGCACCGCGCCGAAGATCACCAAGTGCTGTGGTAGCGGATGCGCGTCGAAAAAGACCTCGCGTCCTGAAACCTCGCGGGTCTCCGACTTCCCGGCCTCGAGCAGCTCCCGGGCCAGCTCCGCGACCCCGCGGTCGAATGAAGCGTCGCCGAGCGTGCCCTCGGTGCCCTCCGGCAGGACGATCATCCGCTTGCCGATGCCCTCGCCACGGATGACCGTCGCCATGACGACCGGCGTGTCCTGCTCAACAAGCTCCCGGACGCGATCGAACGGGTTCGACGTCATGCCTCGCCCTCGACCGGCTCGACAAAGACCTCGATCGTGCCGCCACAGGCCAGCCCGACGTCCCAGGCCATGTCGTCACTGATCCCGTAGCGGATCAGCTTCGGCGTCCCGGATTTCAGGACCTCCTGCGCCTCCATTACGACCGCGCTCTCCACACAGCCGCCGCTTACGGAGCCGGCCATTTCGCCTTCCGCCGTAACGGCCAACCGGGCGCCCACCGGCCGCGGCGCCGATCCCTCAACCTTCGTTACCGTCGCGATCGCGACCTGACGTCCGACTTTCCGCCATTCATCAATTTCTGGCAGCCATTCGCTCATGGGATATCTCCTGTAAAAAGTCCGGTAGCCCCGGGCCTGTGGTGGCCGGGGTCCAGGCGCGGTTCCCCGGCCACCACAGGACCGGGGCTACCGATTACTTCCCGTGCCGGAAGGCTTCCGCACCCTGCTGCCGGCGCAACGGCGGTGAATCGTCCACCTCACCGAGCAGGTCCGCCAGCGCCTCGAGACTCTGCAGGTTATGTACCGGCATGAAATGGTCCACGTACGGCAACGCCGCCCGGATCCCCTGCGTCAGTGGCTGGTATCCCGGCGCGCCGAGCAACGGATTCAGCCAGATCAGCCGCCGGCATGACCGCTGCAACCGTGCCATCTCCTCGCCGAGCAGGTACGGGTCGCCCCGATCCCATCCGTCGCTGATCAGAACCACCGTCGCGTTCGACCGTAGCACCCGCCGGCTCCACCGATAGTTGAAATCCCGGATAGCCTCACCGATGCGCGTCCCGCCGGACCAATCGTCGACCGCATTCACCACGTCCGTGATCGCGCTGTCGACGTCCCGCTTCCGCAGCTCGCGAGTGATTCGCGTCAGCCGCGTGCCGAAGACGAACACCTCGACATTCTCGAGGCCGCTCTCCAGCGTGTGGACGAACTGCAGGAGGATTCGCGAATACCGGTCCATCGACCCGGAGATATCGCAGATCAGCACCAGCGGCCGCATCTTCTCGCGGCGACGCCGGTACTTGAGCTGGATCGGCACGCCGCCATGCTTCAGCGACGCCCGGAGCATCGTGCGCTGGTCGATGAACTCACCACGCTTCGCCCGCTCCCGGCGACGCGTTTTCCGCGTCCCGAGCCGCCAGTGCATCCGCTCCATCATTCGTCGTGCCCGGGCGATCTCCTCCCGCGAGAACAGCCCGAAATCCTTCTTGCGGAGCGCCTCGCTAGCCGAGAAGAGCATCACATCGTCCGGCGGCGCCTCGTAGTCCTCTTCACTGGATTCGTCATCGAGGTCACCGTCGCCCGCTACGGCAAGCGTCAGCGACTCTTCACCGGAGTCCTCACCCTCGCCCTCGCGTTTCTGGCCCTCGGAATCCCGCTGGTCGCTCTGCTCGGGTTTCCGGGGTTCCTGCTCAGGCCCGGGCTGCTCCTGGAGCATCTGCGGCATCCGCGAGATGAGGTCCCGCCAGAAGCGCTCGAACTCCTGGTCGAAGGCCGGCATCTGGTCCGGCCGATTGACCAGCACCGCCCGGGCCGCGGCATGGACGTCGTCCTTGCGCCCGAAGCCGACCGTCTGCATCGCGTCCAGCAACTCGATGATATGGCCCGTACCGACCTTCAGCCCGGCCTTCCGAAGCCGTCGGCCGAAGGTCATCAGGTTGCGCCCGATGATCGGCGCGTGGAGATCCGGTTCCTTGTTATTCGCCTGCCGCATTGACCGCCCGATCGACCAGCTTCCCGGCAACCTCGCCGGCAACCCGGTCCACATCTTCCTGGTATTTCAGGATCACGCCGAGCGTATCCTCGACCACCCGATCGTTCAGCTCGTGCGTGCCGAGCGCCCGCAACGCCTGCGCCCAGTCCAGCGTCTCTGCCATCCCCGGCGACTTGAAGAGGTCAATCTCGCGAAGGCCCTGCGTGAAGGAGACGATCTGCGACGACAGCCGCTCTGGCACCTCCGGCACCTTCGCCTCCAGGATCTTCAGCTCCTTCTCGTAGGAGGGGAAATCAACCCAGAAGTAGAGGCAGCGCCGCTTGAGCGCATCATGGATCTCACGCGTCCGGTTCGACGTCAGGATCACGATCGGCCGGTGCTCCGCGCGGATCGTTCCCAGCTCCGGCACCGTCACCTGGAAGTCGGACAGGATCTCGAGCAGGAACGCCTCCAACTCCTGGTCAGCCCGATCCAACTCGTCGATCAGCAGGACCGGCGAGGCATCGTGCGCGGCGTCGATCGCCTGCAGCAGCGGCCGCTTCAGCAGGAATTCGTCGCTGAAGATGTCCCGCCGCACCGTCGCCTGGTCGATCTCCGATGTCGCCTCCAGCGTCCGGAGGTAGAGCATCTGCCGCGGGTAGTCCCACTCGTAGATCGCTGAGCTGGCGTCGAGCCCCTCATAGCACTGCAGGCGGATCAACGGCGCATTCAGCGCCGACGACAGCACCTTGGCGATCTCGGTCTTGCCGACGCCGGCCTCCCCTTCGAGCAGGAGCGGCTTACCCATCTTCAACGTGAGGAAGAGGGTCGTCGCGAGGCTGCGGTCGGCGATGTACTTGTGCGACTCGAGGATCGCCGCGAGATCATCGACCGACTGGATGCCCGGTGCGAAATCATGAACGTATGTATCGGCGGGTGCGCTATTCAACGGAGGACCTTTCATCGTGGGCATGGCCCATGGTTTCGATTACCCCTCCCAGTATCCCCGAGCGTGGAAAGCGTGACCAGAGCCGAGACCCGGGTCACGCATCCTTTCGGGATATCGAATCACGACTCCAGTACCCGGTCAGCGAACGACGGCCGAATCCGCCGGCACCAGCCGCACGCTTCTTCTATCATGGCACCGGATTACACGTCCCTGCGGTTCAGCAGTCTCGCAGACACCACCGTCAGCCCAATCACCCAGCCGACCGTCGCCACAACAGCGAGAGGGCGATCCAGGTACATCGGGTAGCCCGGATCGAGGTGCCCGATCGTCCACGCATCGATCGCCGGTCCGGGGAGCCACGCAAGGACATTCTCCTGAACGCTCCGGGGAAACATGCCGCCGAACAGGGCGGGCATGACCATCATCGCCAGGAGTGTGGTGATCGACGCCGCGCTCGACCGGAAGATGAACGTCACCGGCACCGCCATCACCGGGAACAGCACCCCGGAAAGGCCCGTGAGGAGAACCGTCCGGAACGTCTCCCCTTCGAACACGGCGACGGTCGGCACGCCGTAGGAGCCAAGGATCAACTGTCCCGACTGGATCGTCGCGAAGGTGATCAGCACCAGCGGCACGATCAGGAACATTCCGACCGCCGACATCTTGGCGAGTAGGACCTGCGTCCGGTTCGGGGTCACCTGCAACGTGAGCCGAATCATGCCCGAGGCGTACTCGCTCGCAACCATCCGGACGGCGATCACGATCCCGAGTATGCCGCCGAACAACAGGCCGGCAAACGACGTCATCAGCGGATCGAAGACGGCCTTGTCCGCCTCTGTCCATTCGTTCCATGACCACCCGGTTGCCCAGGTGAGCAACGATGTCATGCCAACCGAGAGCACCGCAGCAAGAAGCAGCAGGACCCAGGTCGAGCGTACCCCCACTAATTTCGCCCACTCCGACATCAACGTTGCCCGGAATGGAGTCGACCGGCGCACCGCCGGCTGGCTGGCCACGTGGCCGTTGAGCGAGATGCTAGACATAGGTAGCCTCCTCCTGGTTGGAGAGTTCGTCGATCACAGCGGCGACCGTTTCCTCCGGCCCGCCGTGCCCGTTCGTGCCGTACTCGACGCTTTCTCGCGTAAGGTCCATGAACGCGGCCTCGAGACTGGCTCGCTGTGGCGAAAGTTCGTGCAGCGGAACCTGGAACCGGTGCGCGAGATTGCCGACGTCCGCGGCCGTCATTCCCCGCACGATCAAGGTGTCGTCGCCGTCCGGCGTGACGGTCGATCCCGCCGCCTCGAGAATGGGTGCGAACTGCGCGATCTTTGGCGACCGAACGCGGAGGGCGTTTCCGGTGGTGCGGGCCATTAGCTCGTCCATCGGCGCATCGGCGACGAGCCTGCCCTTCCCGATCACGATGATGTGGTCGGCGGTCGCCTGCATCTCGCTCATCAAGTGACTGGAGATAAAGACCGTCCGGCCCTCCCTTGCCAGCTTCTGCAACAGGGACCGGAACCAGAGGATCCCGTCCGGATCGAGTCCGTTCACCGGCTCGTCGAAGAGCAGGACGCCCGGGTCGCCCAACATTGCCGTGGCGATGCCCAACCGCTGGGACATGCCGAGGGAGAAGCCGCCGATCTTCTTCCCTGCAACCGCTTCCAGCCCCACCATGCCGAGAACCTCGTCGACGCGACGCGGGTCGATGTCGCTTGCCATCGCGATCCACGTGAGGTGCTGCCGGGCGGTTCGGGAACCGTCGACCGCCTTCGCATCGAGCAGCGCCCCAACCTCATGGATTGGCGCCGGCAGGTCCCGGTAGGCGACCCCGTTGACGGTGACGCTTCCGCTGGTGGGGTTGTCAAGGCCGAGGATCATTCGCATCGTCGTGGACTTTCCCGAGCCGTTCGGGCCAAGGAAGCCGGTGATGACGCCAGGTCGTACCTCGAAGCTCAGGTTGTCCACGGCCAGGGTGGTGCCATACCGTTTGGTGAGTCCGTGTGCCGTGATCATAGTGGCACTCCTCCGTTTTATTGGGTGCATGAGGCCCGGGGTCTGGCTCCACGCAGAGGTCGCCAGCCCGTATACACCTGTCGGTTTCGATTGGGTCCCGTAAGAACTATTTGTTTCGGAGCGACATGTCCCTGGCGACGAGCCAGGCGGCTCCCCCGGCAAGGGCTGCCCCGACCAGCGAGATCAGCGTGGCGTTCACGGGCGACGCGATGTCGGCGATCGGGATGAACCGGGTCACGATGCCGAAGAACCCGCCATCGGTCCGGTCGAACGACCCCGTGAGTCCAAGGACCAGCGCTCCGGGAAGAAGCGAGAGCCAGCCGGCGTTCTGTGAGCGATAAAGCGAGATACCGACGAACGATCCAACAGCAGCCCAGACCAGGAATGCGAGCAGATTCTCGAGCAGGATCAGCCCGAAATCGGTCCGCGAGCTGAACAGGTGATCAATATCGATCGAGCCCGGCCAATCCCTCCACTCGTACACCAGCTCCTCGATGAGATAGCCGACCGACATCAGGAAGGAGACCCATACCGCGACAACCCCGATCGTGATTCCCGTTTCGATCGTCGCGTCCCTTCGTGTCTTCCCGTTGGCGACGAAAAGAGGCACATGCACGTACATCAGCCAGCCGCAAATGATGCCGACATACCAATGCGCGACGGAGACGGCGATCTCCCAGGCGCTGATCGAGACATCGAAGAACCGGTCAACGACCAGGACAATGGCAAACGTTGCCACGACGGTGAGGACCCAAGCGATCGCCGCGAGGACGATCTGGTCCTCGAGCTGGATGCGGGGAAATCGCCACGTCCTCGCCGGCGCTGTCCCGGATACCGTTGACTGCATCTCGAACCTCACTTCCAAAAGCCGGATTAGCGGTGCTTTCTCAGGGCTACCTGTTCCGAAGTGGCATGTCGCGGACGACCCACCAGGCAAGAGCGAAGGCAACCGCCGCCCCGACCAATGCCAGTGGAATGGCAACGCCTAAAGACGTCACGTTGAACTCCGGGACCGCGCGCCGGACGAACCCGAAGAGCCAAAACTCGCTTCGATCCAGGGATCCTGATAGCAGGATCAGGATCGTGCCCGGCAGGATGGAGAACCACCCCAGGTCCGGGGAGCGGTACAGCGCGGCGCCAACGAAGCCGCCGACCATCGTCCACACCAGGAACATGAACGAGAACTCCAGGAGGATCATGCCGACGTCGGTACGGGAGCCAAACCAGTGGTTGTCGTCTATCTGCCCGTTCCAGCCGGCCACCTCGTAAACAACGTGCTCGATGACGTACCCGATCGCTGTCAGGATGGCCGCGACAATCGGGTAGATCGCGGCGACGATCGCCCACTCGATGAAGGCGTCCCGGCGCGTACGCCCGTTCGCGATGAACATCGGGATGAGTACGAACGTCACCCAGCCGCTCATGAAGGCAACGAACCATGGCGCAACACCGGCCGCGATTTCCCACGCGCTGATCCGAATGCTCGTAAAGTTCGCCACGACCGCCACGGTGACGTTCGTGAATACCGCCGCCAGCGCCCAGATAATCAGCGCGAACTCGAGCTGGCCCTTGAGCACCATCCCCGGGAAGCGCCAGGTTCGCTCCTGGCTCCGGACCGCCTGCATCAGTTGCCCCCCTTCGGCTCTGTGAGGTAAACGAAGAGGTCTTGCAGGTCGAGCGGCTCGAGATCCAGTCCGGCCCGTGCCGCCTCGTCACGCTCGCCGTTCTGCAACATGCCGTACAGCATCGCCGACTTGGTCCGGCCAAGCTGGCGTTCGCCGATCACCGTCCGTCCCGTGATGAACGCGTCAACGGCGTCCTGTGGCCCGGTGATCGCAACGCCCCTGGCGAGCAACGCATCGCTCTCGTCGTGGATGAGGAGCTTGCCGTGATCGATGATCGCAACCTCCTCGAAGATGCGGCTCACCTCCTCGATCAGGTGGGTCGAGAGGATGAACATCCGCGGATGCTCCATGAAGTCCTGCAACACCAGGTCGTAGAAGACGTATCGTGACGGCGCATCCAGCCCGAGGTAGGTTTCGTCGAACATCGTCAGCGGCGCCCTGGCGGCAAGCCCAAGCGCGATGCCGACCGCCGAGCGCTTCCCTCGCGAGAGCTGGTCGAGCTTCGACTTCACCGGCACCTCGAATCGTTCGAGAATCTGGCCAGCGAGTTCCTTGTCCCAATTCGGACGGAGGTATTCAGCGAACCGCAGGGCCTCGCTGACCTTCTCCGACTCCTCGACCGTATCCCCGCCCTCGCGGATCAGCGCGATATCGCGAACGACGTGCGCGTTCTCGAAGACGGGTTCACCGTTGACCAGCACCTCGCCGGCGGTCGGCTTCCGGAACCCGGCCAAGATCGAAAGAAGCGTGGTCTTGCCCGAACCGTTCCGGCCAAGCAACCCGATGATCTTGTTGCCCTCGAGCGTCAGGTCCAGGGAATCCAGTGCGGTCGTCTCCCCGAACTGCTGTGTCAGTTGCCTCGTCTCGATACGCATGTTTATGCGTTCCCCTTCGTCGCTACCTGCTCGATATGGCGAATTACCTCGTCGATCGGGATGCCAATGGCCTGCGCCTCCGCAACCATCGGGTCGACCACATCCTCGAAGAAGCGCTCCCGGTGATTTGCACGGAGGGCCTCGCGCGCTCCCGGGCTGACGAACATGCCGATCCCGCGCTTCTTGTAGAGGATCCCTTCGTCTACCAACTGCTGGAATCCCTTCTGCGCCGTCGCCGGGTTGATGCGGTAGTACGCGGCGTATTGGTTGGTCGACATGACCTGCTCGTCCTCCAGGAGCGCTCCGCTCAAGATCTCTTGCTTGATCTGTTCGGCTATCTGCCGGTAGATCGGAGTACTGTCGTCAAACACGGCTCGCTCCGCCTAGGTGGTTCATTACTCATGTAATGAACCATATCACCCATGAACCACTGGGTCAATAGTCGGTTCGCCGATGCCGCCGGACGACAAACGGGGAGATCCATGCTGGACCTCCCCGTTAGCGCTTCATTTCCTTGTGCCTATCGGCTTTTCTGGTTCAACCTGTCCTCGATCGGGCCAGCCGCGACCGTCACCCCATGCAGGTAGGTTGGCTCCAGCGTCACCGGATCGTCGACGTCCCCCCGGGACAGGCGCTCCCGCGCAAGCCGCACGAGGACGGCTGGATCGCGGGGCTCCCACCGTACCCGGTCATGTGCGGCCTCAACGCGCTCCTGCTGCGCCTCGGCAATCTCCCCGGCGACGAGAACTTCCGGCATTTCCTGGAGCGCCTCGATCAACTGGTCCAGCGTTGTGTTTCGTGGCGACGCGTCCCGGCTCGGCCCGAATCGTTGCCAGACAACCCGCCCCCGGCCCGCCGGAAGGACCGCGACGAGATCCTCTTCATCCGCCACCGCGGCGGCCGTGATCTCCAGCGTCGGGATACCGATGATCGGCACGCCACCTGCCAGCACAATGCCTTTCGCGATGCTCATCCCGACCCGAAGCCCGGTGAACGTCCCCGGCCCGGTCGCGACGGCAACAGCGTCGAGTTCGGAGGGCGCGATACCCGCCTCGCGGCACATGTCGTCGATCGCGGGGAGCACGCTGGTCGTCTGCGTCCTTCCAGCTTGCCAAACACGAGTCCGGACATCGGCGCCGACCGCAAGCCCGATCCCCGCCCACTCTGTGGACGTGTCGAGCGCGAGCATCACATCCGTGCCCTCTGCTGGTTGAGTATGGCTATCGTTTTCCATATTGGCCTTGTCTTTACCGAGCCGTTACAATCTTAACAATTGCGACAATGAAGCGCCTCGACGGTAGCGTACACTTCGCGAGAACTTTGCGCCCTACATGGCTGACCACGGGCGCAAATGGCTGAACGTTTTGTAGGAATAGGTATACGAGTACGGTCGGACGCTTCTGGCCGCATCCGTGTGCCTTTCATCACAGAGGAAATCCATGGCGCACGAGAGTACGTCGCCCTCGCCGGCAATGCCCCGCACCACATCAGGGGATCAGGTATACGCAGTACCAAAGGCCAGATTTGGCGGATTGGCCGGCAAGGAATGGTTCTTGTTCCTGTTGTTCATCGCGCCGAATTTCTTCTTCCTGATCCTGTTTACCTATTGGCCCCTGATCGAGAACTTCAGGTTGAGCCTGTACTCGACGAACCAGTTCCTGGGCACGTCAACGTTCTCCGGGCTCGACAACTACGAGTGGTTGTTCTCGAACCGGGACTTCAGGCAAGTGGCCAGCAACACGGCGATCTTTATCGTCGCCTGTGTCGCGGGCACGCTCGGGTTGGGACTTGCCGTCGCGTTGCTCCTTAACGAGAAGCTGAAGGGCCGGACAGCCGTCCGCGCGCTGGTGTTCGCGCCGTACCTGATCTCCGGCGCCGCTATCGGCCTGGTTTGGGCCTACATCTTCAACCCGCGCTACGGCCTGCTCCAGACCATCCTGGATATTTTCGGGATTCCGTCGCCAAACTGGCTGGACAGCTCGTCCTGGGCATTGCCGGCCATCATCATCGTCTACGTCTGGAAGAACCTCGGCTTCGCCGCCGTCGTCTTCCTCGCCGGTCTCCAGGGTATCCCGAAGGACCTGTACGAGGCCGCGAAGCTGGACGGAGCCAGCGCGTGGTGGCGCTTCCGCTCGGTTACGCTCCCGATGTTGTCGCCAATATCGTTCTTCCTGATGGTGACGTCGGTCCTTTCAACGTTCCAGGCGTTCGACATCCAGGACATCATGACCGGCGGCGGCCCGGCTGGCGCAACGACGACCCTGGTGTATTATGTTTACGAACAAGCATTCCAGGCGCAGAACCATGAACGGGCAGCCGCTGCGGCAGTCATCCTGTTCATCCTTATGCTGATCGTGACGATGGCACAGACGCTCTGGGAGCGAAGGCAGGTTCACTACGGTGGGTAAGCAGCAACTCTTGTCACCGAGATCACTCGGATACATCGCCATGGCGTTCGTGGCGCTCATCATCGGCGTGCCGATCTTCTGGATGCTCTCTGGCTCCCTGAAGTCGCTCAACGACATCTACAACCCGAACCAGTGGCTGCCTTCCACCTTCCTCTGGGAGAACTACAAGGAAGCGTGGACAACCGTCCCGTTCGGCCGGTTCTACATCAACTCGTTCATCATCACCATTGCCGGTGCCGGGCTGGAGATCTTCTGCGGCGTGCTCTGCGCGTACGCATTCGCCTTCCTCCGGTTCCCGGGCAAGAACATCCTGTTCATGGTTGTGCTGGCGTCGCTCATGGTGCCGTCGCAGGTCGTCATCATCCCGAACTTCCGGTTCATGGCGATCCACGTCCAGGACTGGTTCAACCTCAGCGACAACTGGGTTAACACGTATCAGGGTGTCTTCCTCCCCGGCGCGGCCACCGCGTTCGGCACCTTCCTCATGCGACAGGGCTTCATGGGACTCCCGAAGGACGTCCTCGATGCCGCCAAGGTCGATGGCGCCGGCCACATCCGGACCATGGTGGGCGTGATGCTTCCGATGGCGAAGCCGATCGTCGTGACCTTTGCCCTGATCTCGGTCGTCAGCAAATGGAACGAGTACCTCTGGCCGCTCATCATCACCAACACGCTGAGCATGCGTCCGATCACAGTCGGTCTCCGGTTCCTGATGGATGCCGAGGGCGCCAACCAGTGGGGCGTCATCATGGCCGGTACAACATTCGTGGTCGCGCCGATGCTGATCATCTACGTCTTCATGCAGCGGTTCATCATCGACGGACTGACCGCGGGTGCGACCAAGGGTTAATTGACGAGACGTTAATACCGATCAGCCGTTATGACGTCTGGGACGGCCTACAATTGCCGGGCCGCCGGAGAAGAACGACCGGCGGCCACCAACAACACAGGAGCCAACAGGGGCACCAGGATGGTGCTCGCAGGAGCTCGTCGAGTCGACGATACAAGGAGTCAGCATATGGCTACGAACATCAACCGTCGGTCGTTCCTGAAGGGCACCGCTGGCGCTGCCGCCCTCGGTGCTGCCAGCTCTACATTCTTCGCCCCCAGCCTGATCTCCGCCCAGGGCGGTGACACCGAGCTGATCCTCTGGACCTCCTTCGGCTCCGGCCCGAACGGCGAGGCGCAGGCCAAGCTCATCGAGGACTACAACGCCCAGGGCAATGGCGTCACCGTGACCTCCTCCATCTACGCGAACTACGAGGAGCTCGCCAACGCCGTCCTCACCGGCCTGCCGTCGGGCGATATTCCGCACCTTGCCGTCCTTTCAGACGTCTGGTGGTTCACGTTCTACCTCCGGGGAGCGTTGGCCGACCTCACCGACCATGTCGATACGCCGGAGGACTACGTCGAGTCCCTCTTCGTCGAATACCAGCGCAACGGCGGTCAGTACGCCGTCCCGTTCGCCCGTTCCACCCCGCTCTTCTACTTCAACCGGGAAGCGCTCGAGGCGGCGGGGCTCGACGAGTCCATCTTCGAGAACTGGGAGACCTTCCGCGAGAACGGCCCAACCCTCGTCGAGGCTGGTGGCGTCGACGCAGCCTTCGGCTTTGGCAGCGCTACGGGTTACGGCGCGTGGTTCATGCATGGTCCGGTCTGGGCGTTCGGCGGCCGTTACTCCGACGAGGATTTCAACATCCTCATCGACGAGGAAGGCGCCGTGAACACCGGCGAGTTCATGCGCGAGTTCGTCCAGAACTACGGCGCCGCCGCGGTCAACGACGTCTCCGCGGACTTCAACACCGGCGCGCTCGGCGCCATCATCCAATCCACCGGCTCGCTCGGAAGCATCACCGAGGGCGCTCAGATGGACTTCGGCACCGCCAAGCTGCCAGAGGGTCCGGAAGGCTTCGGCTGCCCGACCGGTGGTTCCGGACTCGCCGTGCTGGCCGACTTCTCCGAAGAGGAGATTGCCGCCGCGGCCGACTTCATTACCTTCTGCACCAACACCGAAAACGCCGCCTACTGGGCGCAGACGACGGGCTACATGCCGGTCCGGACATCCGCGGTCGAGAGCGACGAGTACCAGGCCTTCCTCGAGGAGAATCCGCGCAACCAGGTCGCGCTGGAGCAGCTGCCGCTGACCCAGCCGCAGGACAGTGCGCGCGTCTTCATCCCGAACGGCGACCAGATCATCGGTCGCGGATGGGAGCAGGTCCTCGTGAACAACGTCCCGGCCGCCGACGCCTTCGCAGAGGTCGCCGCGACGCTCGAGGAAGAAAAGGGTCCGGTTCTCGAAGCCATCGCAGCGGTTGAAGGCTAATTCGCGCAACCGGTGCGCATTGGTATGGCAGGACGACTGGCAAACGACCGGCGTCCTGCTATGCTGTAGGGGTCGAAATAAAACGATCTGTCGGGCGACGAGCCACCTGAGAAGTGAGTGGTCTTCGAGGAAGCGCGTGCCCATCGGCAAGGTACCTGGAGGTATATCAAGACAATGGCAATGATCAATCGTCGCTCGCTCGTTAAGGGCGCTGTCGCTCTCGGCGCCGCCAGCGCCACCTACTCCGCTCCCGCGCTGATCTCCGCGCAGGGCAGCGATACCGAGATCATTCTCTGGACCGCGTTCGGCTCCGGCGTCAACGGCGAGGCGCAGGCCAAGCTCATCGAGGACTACAACGCCCAGGGCAATGGCGTGAAGGTCACCGCCTCGATCTACGCCAGCTACGAGGAGCTCGGGAACGCCGTTCTGACCGGCCTGCCGAGCGGTGACGTCCCCAACCTCGCGATCTTCTCCGAGGTCTGGTGGCCGATGCTTTACATGCGCAACGCCCTCGTTGACCTCACCCCCTACGTCGACACGCCGGAGGACTACGTCGAGCAGCTGTACGCGGAGTACCAGCGCAACGGCGGTCAGTGGGCGATCCCGTTTGCGCGCTCGACCCCGCTCTTCTACTTCAACCGCACGGCGCTCGAGGCGGCCGGGCTCGACGAGTCCATCTTCGCGACATGGGAGTCCTTCCGCGAGAACGCGCCGGCACTGGTCGAGGCTGGAGACCTCGCCGCGTCCTTCGGCTTCGGCAGCGCCGCGAGCTACGGCGCGTGGTTCATGCACGGCCCGATCTGGGGCTTCGGCGGCAACTACTCCGATGAGGAATTCAACGTCCTGATCGACGAGGGTGGCGCGGTCGAGTGCGGCGAGTTCATGCGCGAGTTCGTCCAGGACTACGGCGCAGCCGCGGTCAACGATGTGTCCGCCGACTTCAACACCGGATCCCTTGGCGCGATCATCCAGTCCACCGGTTCCCTCGCCGGCATCACGGCCGGTGCCCAGATGGACTTCGGCACCGCCATGATCCCCGAAGGCCCGGTCGGCTTCGGCTGCCCGACCGGCGGCTCCGGCCTCTCAGTCCTCGCAGACTCCACTGAAGAGGAGATCGAGGCGGCGATGGACTACATCACCTTCGCCACCAACACCGAGAACGCCGCGTGGTGGGCCATGACCACGGGCTACATGCCGGCGCGCAACTCCGCTCGCGAGAGCGAGGAGTACCAGGCGTTCCTCGAGGAGAACCCGAACAACCGCACCGCCATCGAGCAGCTGCCGAAGACGCAGATGCAGGATCCCATCCGCCCGTGGGTCCCGAATGGCGACGTCATCATCGGCCGTGGCTGGGAGCAGATCCTGGTCAACAACGTCCCGGCGGCGGATTCCTTCGCCGAGGTCGCGGCTGAGCTCGAGCGCGAGAAGGAGCCCGTCCTCGAGGCTCTCGCCGCAATCGAGGGCTAAAGCAACCCGATCACTCGAAAAAGAGGGAGGGATGGCCTATCGGCTATCCCTCCTTTTTTTGTTATCTTTAGTTCCATACGCACAACATATGACCATGCGGCGCGCATGATTGCGGGTCTTCCGTTCCACGGCAAACGGGGCGTCACGTTGACGTCCACGCACGACGGTCGTATTGGCAACCAAAAGGAGTCCGGGAAATGGCAAGGATCAATCGTCGCTCGCTGCTCAAGGGAACCGCCGGCGCGGCCACACTCGGTGCCGCCAGCGCAACGTTCAGTTCTCCGGCGCTTATCTCCGCCCAGGGCTCGGATATCGAGCTCATCCTCTGGACGAATTTCGGCTCCGGCGTCAACGGCGAGGCGCAAGCGAAGCTCATCGAGGATTACAACGCCCAAAGCAACGGCGTCACGATCACGTCATCCCTGTACGCCGACTATGAAGAGACTGCCAACGCCATCCTGACCGGCTTGCCGTCGGGCGACGTCCCGCACCTGGCTGTGCTGTCAGACGTCTGGTGGTTCACCTTCTACCTTCGCGGCGCGATCCATGACCTCACGGGCCTGGTCGATACCCCGGAGGACTACGTAGAGTCGCTCTATATCGAGTACGAGCGCAACGGCGGTCAGTACGCCGTCCCGTTCGCCCGCTCCACTCCGCTCTTCTACTTCAATCGGGAGGCGCTCGAGGCGGCGGGGCTCGACGAGTCCATCTTCGCGACATGGTCGGACTTCCGGGACAACGCCCAGGCGCTCATCGATACCGGCACAGTCCCCGCCTCATTCGGCTTCGGCAGTGCTGCTTCCTACGGTGCGTGGACGATGCACGGTCCGGTATGGGCGTTCGGCGGCAACTACTCCGATCCGGAGTTCAACATCCTGATCGACGAGGGCGGCGCGGTCGAGGCGGGTGAGTTCATGCGCTCCCTCGTACAGGAGCACAGCGCCATTGCGGTGAGCGACCCGAACACCGAGTTCAATACAGGCGGCCTGGCAGCGATGATCGCGTCCACCGGCTCGCTGGGCACCATCAGGGAAGGCGCGCAGATGGAGTTCGGTGTCGCGAAGCTGCCGGAGGAGCTGCAGTTCGGCTGCCCGACTGGCGGCGCCGGTCTCGCGGTTATCTCCAGCGCCACGGAAGAAGAGCTCCAGGCGGCGATGGACTACATCACCTTCGTGACGAACACGGAGAACGCCGCGTACTGGTCACAAACGACGGGATACATGCCGGTCCGCACCTCCGCGGTCGAGAGCGAGAGCTACCAGGCGTTCCTTCAGGAGAATCCTGAGAACCAGGTAGCGATCGAGCAACTGCCGCTGACCCAGCCGCAGGACAGCGCCCGCGTCTTCATCCCGAACGGCGACCAGATCATCGGTCGCGGTTGGGAGGAAGTGCTGGTCAACAACCGACCGGCGGCCGAGGTCTTCGCGGAAGTGGCCGCGCAGCTTGATGAGGAAAAGCAGCCGGTGCTCGACGCGCTTGCCGAGGTCGAAGGCTAACCCTCTCCTCTCTGTCATAGCAAAAAGACGTGCCGCCGGACTTAAGTCCGGCGGCACGTCGCTGTCAGGCCCCGATTCTCTCGATCGTCACCCTGCGACGATCACCGCCCAGGTGATCGATCCGCACGACCGTGAACGATTCCGGCAACCAGTCTCCGGCACGCTCCGGCCACTCGATCACGCTCACGCCGTCGGGCGGATCCAGGTACACCTCGTACCCGAGGCTCTCGAGTTCGTCCGGGTCGACCAGACGATAGAGGTCGAGGTGATACAACGTCAGCTCGCGTCCTCGATGCTCCCGAACCAGGGTAAACGTCGGGCTCTGCACCGGCTCTCGCACGCCCAACCCGGCGGCGATCCCCTGCGTCAGCGTCGTCTTGCCCGCGCCAAGATCGCCATGCAGCATCAGGACATCGCCGACACCGAGCCCGGCCGCGATCATCTCGCCCAGCCGCTGCATCTCCTCCGGCGAGCCGACGTCGTACACGTTCTCGCCGATCATCCCTGTGACTGTCCCGGGAGCTCACCGACCCAGGTCGTCACGTCCTCGATCGATCGTCGTTGCCGCACCGGCGGCTCCATATTCGGGCAGCCGACGTACACCGTACCGAGCATGATGCCCTCGTCGGGCATCTTCAGGAACTCGCGAACCTCCTGCGAGAACACGAGGTCGCCCGTCCGCCACATCGCCGCCAGGCCGAGCGAATGCGCCGCCAGCAACATGTTCTGCACGGCCGCCGCCGTCGCCGCGATCTCTTCCACCTCGGGAACGATCGGGTTGGGCACTGCATACACGGCGATCACATACGGCGCCCGGAGCGGCTTCTTTGCCGCACTGTTGAACACGGCCATCGCCTTCTCCGGATCGGCGGATGTCCGCACGGCAGCCCGACCCATCGCCTCGCCAAGCCCCATGCGGGCGTCGCCAGACAGCACGACGAACCGCCAGGGCTCGGTCTGCTTGTGATTCGGCGCCCATGTCGCCGCTTCGAGCATCTGGCGAATCAACGCCACATCGGGCACCTCATCGGTGCACTTGCCTATGCTGCGACGTGACCGGATCGCCTCCAGGACGGACAAATTCTGCTGCAACGAGGTTTCCATGTATCTCTCCAGATAGACCAGGCGCTGTCAACCTGCGCCGCGTTTCCAATCGCCGATTGTGACACAGGGAGACGAGGCAGCACGCATCCTAGACGAAGTGGTCGAAGGCTCCGACGTCGACCGCCTGCTCCGACCCGTCCGTATCGATCATCACCAGTGCCGGGCGGTCGCTCGTGAGAGGCAGGATCTCGCCGATGTCGGTCAGCGTTGCGCCAACATCCCGGGCAGCTTCGATGATCGCCGGCAGCGCCCCTGCCGGTACCGTCGCCAGCAGCTCATAATCCTCACCCCCGCGCAAGGCCATATCCAGCCAGCGCTCCGGGAACAAGGCGCGCACCGCGGGTGACACGGGCACCGCGCGCACATCGACCCGGGCCGCGACATCGCTCGCCGCGAGGATTTTCGGCAAGTCACCCAGCAACCCGTCGCTCAGGTCCATCGCCGCGGTCGCCCCATGCGCGGCGAGCACCTTGCCGAGCGCAACACGCGGGTTCGGCCGCAGCTGCGCGGCAACCAGCAGGTCCGCCGTCGTGGCCTTCTGGCGCAGGGCATGATCACTCAGCAACGCCAATCCGGCAGCGGACGCCCCGAGCGTCCCGCTGACGACGATCCGATCACCCGGCCGGGCGCCATCCCGCTGCAATAACCGGCGCCCCTCGCCGATCACCGTCACCCCGAGCACAACCGGCCCTTCGGTGCGGACGATATCGCCACCGGCGATGACGATGCCGTGCGGTGACGCGACATCCGCCATCCCGCGATACATCTCCACCAGGTCATCGACCAGCTCATCCCCGGTCAGCGTGAGGGAGATCGTCGCCAGCACCGGCGTCGCGCCCATCCCGGCGATGTCCGACACGTTCACGGCGAGCATCTTGAATCCGACGCTCCTCCAGTCGCTCCAGTCGAGCCGGAAATGGTTCCCTTCGACGAGCGTGTCGGTGGTAATCACCGACGTGGTACCGGGCGAGGGCTTCCATGCCGCCGCATCGTCTCCGATGCCGAGTGGAACCGACCCGGAGGAACGAAGATGATCCGGAAGCGCCCCCTGCAGGAGGCCGATCAGGCCGAATTCGCCGACCTCGCGGACAATCCTGCCGTCCATCACCTCGCAACCTCGCGATAGACGTCGTACGTTGCAAGGGCGGTCTTGATCCACGAGAAATCCCGCGCCCGCACGTAGCCGCGCTGGCGAAGCTCCCTGCGACGCCCCTCGTCGCCAAGCAGGTCCTGCATCGTCTCCGCCCAGAGATCGGCATTGTCTGGCGGGATCATGACGCCGGCGTCACCAACCACCTCCGGGAATGACGACGTGTTCGACGTCAGGATCGGCACACCGCAGTGCATCGCCTCGATCGATGGCAGCCCGAAACCCTCGTACCACGACGGAAACGCAAAGAGATCGGCCGCCGAGTACCAGCCGCCCAGTTCTTCGTCCGAGACAAACCCCGTGAGCCGAACGCGATCCCCGAGCGCCAGCTCGTCGAGCGTGGCCTTCAGGCCGGCGGTGAGCCAGCCCTCCGGCCCGACCAGCACCAGCTGATGCGGCACGGCATCCTTGATCTTCGCGAACGCGCGCAGCAACGTCTCGAGGTTCTTGCGCGGTTCGAGCGTCCCGACGGCGAGGATATACGGTCGGTCGACGTCGATCTTCATCCGGAATACGTCCAGCGACGTGCCGCTCACCCTGTGGATACGGGGAGAGATCGCGAGCGGGATCACCGTCACCTTCTCCTCCGGCAGCTTCAGCCAGTGCAGGAGATCGTCCTTCGTGTTCTCCGAGATCGTGATCACCCGCGCCGCCTTGCGCGCGCCCATCCGGGTCCCGGCGATCAGCCAGTTCCGGCGTGATGCGGGCACCTGCTCGGGGAACTTGAGGAATGCGAGATCGTGGACGGTGATCACGGAGGGGATACGCGACGCCATCGGCACCACGCTCAACGGACCGTGCAACACATCGATCCGACGGGCAGCCGCCATGACGGGGAGGCCGGTCTGCTCCCAGCCGATCCGGGCTATCGCCGAATCGTGCAGCACGCGAGCGCCCTGCCCAAGCAGCACCAGCCGGTCCTCCGGTGACATCACCTGCTCGAGCCCGCCGGCAAGCTCGCTAATATAGCGGCTGATCCCGGTCTGGCGATACCCGCCACGACGGTTCATCAGCGCCGCATTGATCCCGATCCGCATGCTTGTGTGGCTCCTTCCGCCGCTCGCCTCGGAGTCAGCGTGTCAAGCCTATACTGTACGTTGAAACGGGCCAGATTGTCCGACAAGGACGTCCTGATGTTCCGGCCCGGAACGTGTCATGCGTCATACCAAAGGGGACCGAGGCATTGTGCCTATCCCTGACGACGGGAGCCCAGAGTGTCCGAGCAAACGAATCCTTCCAGCATCGCCCCCGGGCTAGTGACGGAGCCGGCGAGTGTGGAGGACTCAGCCGAGGACATCCGCAACGCGATCAACCAGTTCAGCGCGCTCTATCCCTTTCCGCTCGATACCTTCCAGCGGGAGGCGATCGGCACGTTGCTGCGCGGCGATTCGGTCATGGTCGCCGCCCCGACCGGCTCCGGGAAGACGGTCGTCGCCGAGTTTGGCATCTACGATGCCTTCCGCCGCGCCAGCCGCGTCATCTACACCGCACCCATCAAGGCCCTGTCGAACCAGAAGTTCCGCGACCTCCGCACGATCTACGGCAACGATGTCGGCCTCCTGACCGGTGACGTGAGCGAGAACCGTGACGCCCGCATCATCGTCATGACCACCGAGATCCTGCGGAACATGCTCCTCCAGAGCCCGTGGGAGCTGGACGACGTCGAAACCGTGGTCTTCGACGAAATCCACTACCTCGCCGATCCCGAGCGCGGCACGACCTGGGAAGAATCGATCATCCTCTGCCCGGATCACATCCAGTTGATCTGCCTCTCCGCAACGGTTACCAACGCCGCGGAGATCGCCGGCTGGATCGGCCGCACCCATCGCCCGATCCGACTCATCGTCCACAATGACCGGCCGGTCCCGCTCGCGCTCTATTACTTCCACGAGAACGAGCTGACCAAGGTCATCGATCATCGCGGCAAGAAAGTGGCCGACTTCGGCAATGTCGGCGGCGAGGCCCGGAGACGCCGTGGCCCCGGCGGACGCCAGCGGGAGATGAGTGACGAGCCGCAGCCGCACGAGATCGTCGAGGTGCTGAAAGAGCGCGACCTGCTCCCGGCGATCTACTTCCTCTTCAGCCGGAACGACTGCCAGGTCTTCGCCGAGCGTCTCGCGATGATGTCTCCCGGCCTCACCACGCCCGACCGTTCGGCGATGATCGAGGGCGTCCTCGATACCTATCTCGCCTCGATGCGCCCCGAAGACCAGGAGCTCGAGCAGGTCCAGACGATCATGAACCTCGCCCGGAAGGGCATCGGCTTTCATCACGCCGGCCTGCTCCCGATCCTGAAGCAGCTCGTGGAGGTCCTCTTCACGCGCGGCCTCATGCAAGTCGTCTTCGCGACCGACACCCTCGCGCTCGGCGTCAACATGCCCGCGCGAACCGTCGTCATCGGCCGCATGACCAAGTGGGACGGCCGCCGTCGTCGCATCCTCATCCCGAACGAGTTCCAACAGATGGCCGGTCGTGCCGGGCGTCGCGGCATGGACGCCTACGGCCACGTCGTGATCCCCTACTCGCCGATCATTTCCTTCCGGGAAGCAATGGAGGTCGCGACCGGCGAGCTGCACCCGGTGCAGTCGGCGTTCGCAATCCGATACAACACGGTGCTGAATCTCTGGGACCCGCCGCGCGGCGAGCGTGTCCGCCAGATGCTCCAGCGGAGCCTGGCCCAGTACCAGACCAGCCAGCGCATCCGCATCATCGAGCACGACATCGTCGAGATCGAGGCAGAGCTGGTCGGCCTGACCGCCGGCCAAACCGAGGAGATCGCCCGGCAAGACGAGCTCTTCGAGGAGTACCAGAGCTTCAACCGCTCGCTCCAGGCCCTGGAGCGGCAGGAAAAGGACATCCTCGTCTCCATCGCGTCTCTCCGGACCGAAGCCGAGACATCGACGCCGTGGACCGAGCCCGGGCGCCTCGCGCTCCGCAAGCTCCTTCGCTCCACCCGCCCGGGTTTGGTGGTCCATGTGCGCAATATCGGTTGGGCCGTCTTCCTCGGTCGCGGCGCATCCGGAGGCATCGGACATTTCCTGGCGCTGAATGACCGCAAGATCCACGTCCTCGACGAGTATCGCCAGATCGACCAGGTCGACGACGATGTTCGCGTGGACCTTCCGGACGAGCTGGTCGACCCGATGGACGAGGTCGTTGCCGAGCTGAACAACGAGCCGAACGAGGCCATCGAGCAGGTCATCGAGGCGATGGCGGCGCTGGATCTGCCGGACCTCGACGCCATCGCCGCCGCTCATCGTGAGGTGGTCCGCCAGCAGGCGGAAGAGCACATTGCCGAGCTGGAAGAACAGCTCGCCGGCATCCGCGAGCAGATAAGCTCCCTTCGCGAGCAGAAAGCCGCACACCCTTTCCATGACGGAAAGTTGCGGAAGCAGCACCAGAAGTCACTGCGGAAGCGCGACGCGCTCGAAAAGGAAAAGAACACCCTGACGGAGATCCTCGAGCGCGAGATCGACGCCGAGGATGTACGAATCCGCGCCATCATTCGCGGTATCCGCGATGTGCTCCATCGCTTCGGTTACCTGCTGCGTGGCTACCCGACCGAAAAGGCCGACATGCTGGCCGACATCTTCGACAACGATGGATTGATCATCTGCGAGATGATCGATCAGGGCCTGCTGGATGCCCTGGCGCCGGAGGAGATCGCGGAGGTCTTCTCGTGGTTCAGCTTCGATCGGGAATTCCGCTATACCAATGGCTTCACGCTGCCACAGCGGCTGATCACCATGCGCCGGCGTCTCGAGGACCTCGAACACGAGATCCTTGGCGAGGAGCGCGACCTCAAGCTCTTCATCAGCGAGGGCCACAACCCAAGCTTCTACGGTCCGGCGCTGCACTGGTGCCGGGGCTGGACGATGGCGCAGATCGGCGAGGAGATCGAGCTGTCCGAGGGTGATCTTGTCATCACCTTCAACAAAACCATCGACCTCATGCGCCAGGTCCGCGACATGATGACGGACGTCATGCCCGAGCACCCCTTGCGCGAGAAGCTCCGTGACGCCGAGCGCCTCATCCGGCGGGGCATCGTCGAGCAATCGCTCACGCTTGGCTTCGCCCCGATCGACGAACCATCAGACGAGGACGCCGCCGAGGATCCCGACGAGGTCGAAAACGTCGATACGCTGGAGGACGAAGCTGCCGCGCTGGATTAGGTCTTGGTGACATGTTGAGGAAGGCGGAGGGGCGGACTCTGATGTCCGCCCCTCCGGTCGATGAAGCTTATTCCTCTTCCTCGCCCGACCGGATTGCTCTCAGCAGGCTGGAGGTGGCGGCATCCCAGCGCTGACGGCGTGCCGCCGCCCATGAACGATCCGCGTCGAGCCGCTCGCGTTCAGTCGCAAGCCACTGGCGAGTTCGCTCCGGCGCCGGAGAGCCGAGTACGTCCCGTCGCTCGATGAACCGCCGTGGCGCGATATATCGCCCCAGCGTCTCCATCTCGACCTTCAGCTCCTGGCCAATCACCATCAACGCCGCCGAGTCGATCATGTCCGGCGTCACCGCGCTGGCCTCGAGGTTCTCCTCGCGCAGCCGCGAGATCACCAGCGAAGCGATCTGCCGCGCCGGCGTCGGCGCCAACCCTTCTTCCTGCATCAGGAACGGCGCGAGGTCCGACGCCGTCGTGAACGCGCGACCGGCCCGGTTCGCCAGGAAAGCCCGGTTCACGATCAGCGCGTCGTTAATCGCGGCCGCCGATTCGTGCATCGACGCCCGCCCGGACGCCAGCATCCGGTCCATCGACGTCGCGACCGTATCCCACGCCGCCCCGATCGGTCCGTACGGCAGGGAACGCAGGAGGTCGACCGTTGCCCGGACCTCGCCTTCCGCCGCCTGCAACGTCAGCACCAGCGACTCGAGCCGCTCGCTCGTCCGGTGCGCCGGCATCGACGGCTCCGGGATCGACTCCCACCGCTCGTCGAGGAAGAAGCTCGTCGGCTCGGTGCGGATCCACGTCAGCAGCTCGCTCATCAGCCGTCGGCTGGCGGCCAGGTTTGCGCCAACCGCCTCGGCCAGGCTCACCATCTCCTCGATCGACGAAAGCGCATCGAGCGTATTCCCGACCGTGCCGGCAAAGCCAAGATCATCCGCGATCTCCTCGCGGTCGATGCCCATCACCTCTCCGGCCAGGATGCCCGCGCCATACGGCGAGCGATCGAGCCACTCCAACGCGTGCTTCAACCGGTCACTTGTCAACGCGAGCGGCCCAATGACGCCACCCAGGAAGTGCGCGAGCGTCGTCGGGGCCGCCGGGCGACGGTCCCACACCGCAGCCATGATCGTCACCGCATGGACCTGCGCCAGGTCGAGGAGCGCGGACCGGAAGGCTGCAGCCCCGTCGAACACCTCCAGCGTCGACTCGCGCCATCGCATCCGCAGCGCCGTCGCAAGCGTCTCCACGCGGCTCGCCCCGAGGCTGGCCGCCCCGGCGATCTCGCGCGGCAAGAGAACCTCAACCCGCTCATCGATCTCGCGGACCGCGCGATTTGCGCGGAAATGCTCGGTCGACGGCACGCCGTAGACCGCGTCGAGCGCGCGGTTGATCGCCGCGAATGCGCCCTCGTCGATCGCCCCATCGTGGAAGAGTCGCCGCGCGTGTGCCGCGCTCACGAGGATCGCGTTGTGCCACAACGACCGGCCAAATTCGACCGAGTCTACCTGCCCGCTCGGCCGGTCCTCCGTTTCCGGAGCCGCGTCATTGCGGAGCCCGGCACGGATATCGAATGAACCCATAAAACGTATGTTCCTTCCATAGGGAGAAGCGTCTTCCTCGTCAACAACACGTAATAACTGATACTATGCCAGCATCCCGATCCCGGGAGAGAGAATTTCCACCTACAAGCCGGCGCGACGCTGCCCGGCGGAGAATCGAGGAGAAGACGGGACATGGCTCATCGTTCGCTGCTTTCCAGCCGAGTTGATCGCCGACGCTTCGTGCTGGCCACAGGTGGGGCAGTTGTCGCCGCGCCTGCGCTGTCAACGCTGGGCGTCCAGGCCCAGGATTCGATTGTCACCACCATGGTGACAGATACTGCCGGTATCGGCGACGAGAGCTTCAACGACCTCGCCAAGGAAGGCGGAGATCGCGCGGCTGAGGAGCTCGGTATCGAGTTCAACATTCTCGAAAGCCAGACAGCCGCCGACTATGTCCGCAACCTCACGGACGCCGCAGAGACCGGCGACCTGACGATCGCCGTCGGCTTCCTTCTTGCCGACGCCCTCACCGAGGTTGCGTCCCAGTACCCGGATCACAAGTTCGCCATCATCGACACGGAGGTCGAGGGCGACAACATCGTCTCCTACATCTTCCGCGAGCAGGAAGGCGCATTCCTCGCCGGCGTCCTGGCGGCGGCCATGAGCCAGACGGGCCAGATCGGCTTCGTCGGCGGCATCCGCATTCCGCCGGTCATGCGCTACGAGGTCGGATACGTCGCCGGCGCGACGTCCGTCAACCCGGACATCCAGATCGCCATCGCCTACGCCGATGACTTCGAGGATCCGAACCTCGGCAAGGAACTCTCCCTCGCGCAGTTCAACAACGGCGCGGACATCGTCCACGCCGCCGCCGGCCGCACCGGCATCGGTGCATTCGACGCCGCGGCCGAGAAGGGCGAAGGCTTCTACGTCATCGCCGCCGACCAGGACCAGTCGGAGCTTGGCGCGGAGATCCAGCTCGGCGCCGTGATCAAGGGCATCGACACCGCCGTTTACGACTCCGTCGAGGCGGTCCTCAACGACACCTTCGAGGCGGGCGCCCATGACCTCGGCATTGCCGACGACGGCATGGGTATCGGCGCGCTCAACGAGAACGTGCCGGACGACGTCCGCGCCATGATCGACGCCTACTCCGCCGCGATCGCGGACGGCACGATCGTCCCGCCGGTCGATGACGACACCCTCGAGGCCTTCGAGCCCGTCTCCCCGGACAGCCTCGGAGCCGCACCGGCGGCGTCGCCAGCAGCGTCTCCGGCGTCTTAATTCTTCCCTGACAGCGGGGCGCGGGCCAAAACCCGCGCCCCGGCGTGTGCATCCATGTCCAATCCCACATCCTCCCTACCGACCAGGCCCTGGGCCGTCGAGATGCTCGATATCGTCAAACGATTCCCGGGCGTCGTTGCCAACGACGGCATTACCCTCCAGGTACGCCAGGGCGAAATCCATGCCCTGCTTGGCGAAAATGGCGCCGGCAAGTCGACCCTGATGAACATCCTCTTCGGTCTCCATTCGCCGGATGAGGGCCAGGTTCGCGTCAACGGCAAGCCTGCCAGTTTCAGCGGCCCCCGGGAAGCCGTCCACGCCGGGCTCGGCATGGTGCACCAGCACTTCATGCTGATCCCCCGATTCACCGTGACGGAAAACATCATCCTTGGCAACGAGGGCGATGTGACGATGCTCGACCGCGACGAGGCAGAACGCCGCGTCGCCGAGCTCGCCAGCGCCTACGGCCTGGAGATCGACCCGCATGAACGCGTCGAGAATCTCTCCGTCGGCATCCAGCAGCGCGTCGAGATCCTTCGGGCGCTCTACCAGGGCAGCCGCATCCTGATCCTCGACGAGCCGACTGCTCTCCTGACTCCGCAGGAGATCGAGGACCTCTATGGCATCCTCGAGCGCCTGCGTAACGATGGCGGCACCATCATCTTCATCACGCACAAGCTGCGCGAGGTCGCCGCGATCAGTGACCGGGTTACCGTCATTCGCCGGGGCAAGACGGTCGGGATCCGAGAGACGAAGGACACGTCCGCCCAGGAGCTCGCCGACCTCATGGTCGGACGCGATGTCTCGCTCACCGTCACCCGAACGGCCGCCACGCCGGGCGCGGCGATCCTCTCGGCGCGGAACATCAAGGCGAACAACGACCGCGGCCGCCAGGTCATCGATATCGAGAGCCTGGAGCTGCGTCGCGGGGAGATCCTCGGGGTCTGCGGCGTCGAAGGCAACGGCCAGTCCGAGCTGGTCGAGATCCTCTCCGGCCTGCGGAAGGTCGAGTCTGGCTCCCTGACCGTCGCCGGCAAGGACGTCTCCAACGCCGATCCCAATGGCTTCCGCGACGCCGGTGTCTCCTATATCCCGGAAGACCGGCATCATCGCGGCCTCGTTTTGGACTTCCCCCTGTGGGAGAACGTCCTGCTGGGGAACACCGAGCGAGAGCCGTTCGTCCGCGCCGGAGTGATTGACAGCCGGAAGACGCAGTCCATCACTCGCCAGCTGATGGAGAGCCACGACGTTCGCGCGCCATCACCGAAAACGCCCGCGCGGGCCCTTTCCGGCGGCAACCAGCAAAAGCTGATCATCGCCCGCGAACTGTATCGCAATCCAGACGTCCTGCTTGCCATCCAGCCTACCCGCGGCCTGGATGTCGGCGCGATCGAGTTCGTCCACAGCGAGCTCGTCCGCGTCCGCGACGCCGGCAAGGCGGTCCTGTTGCTCTCTTACGACCTCGACGAGATCCTGGACCTCAGCGACCGCATCGTCGTGCTGTATCAGGGCCAGATCACGGGCGAATTCCTGAGCGGGCAGGTATCCCGCTCCGAGCTCGGCCTGCTCATGGGAGGACGGTCCACCGACGATGCATAAACAATCACGCCTCACCATCGGCGCCCTCTACGGGCCGCTCGCGTCGGTCGGCGCCGTCATCGTCGCCCTGCTCGCCGGTGCGCTCGTCATGGAGCTTTCCGGCAGCGACTCCATCGAGGCCTACAAGGCCCTTTGGGAGAGCGCCTTCGTCGGCCGGCGCGCGATTGCTGAAACCCTCATCTACTCCTCCCCGCTCATTCTGGGCGGCCTCGGATTCGCCATCGCGTCCCGCGCCGGCATGTTCAATATCGGTATCGAGGGCCAGCTCATCGTGGGCGGCTTCGCGGCCGCCGTCGTCGGCGCCTGGGACCTCGGATTGCCGGGCTATCTGTACGTCCCGCTCGGCCTGCTCGCCGCGGCCATAGGCGGCGGCATCTGGGGGTTCCTCCCGGGCTTCCTGAAGGCGAAGACCGGCGCGCATGAGGTCATCACGACCATCATGCTCAACTACCTCGCGATCCGCCTCATCACGTACCTGACGCTTCGCCGGTCCGATGTCCTGCCGGTCGACCCGACCATGGTCGCCACCAATCGCGTCGTCGACGACGCCCGCCTGCCGCGCATCCTCGAGGGCACCCGGCTGCACATCGGCATCATCATCGCCGTCGCTTCCGCGTTCATTCTCTGGTTCGTGCTCTTCAACACCCGGTTTGGCTACAAAGTCCGAACCGTCGGCCTCTCGCCCGGCGCGTCGGCCTACGGTGGTATCAACTGGGGCACGACCATCACCATCGCGATGATCATTTCCGGCATCCTGGCCGGCCTCGCCGGAGCCGGCGAATCCATGGGACTCCATGGACGCCACTACACGACGCCGCCCGGCTACGGCTTCACCGCCATCGCCGTCGGACTCGTCGGCCGCAACCATCCGCTCGGCATCATCCTCTCCGGATTGCTCTTCGGCGCTCTCAGCGCCGGCGCTCCCGCGATGCAGTCCGCCGATGTCTCGAAGGAGATCGTCCAGCTCATCCAGGGCCTGATCATCCTTGCCATCGCCGCGCTGGAGGTGGTCAACCGATTGCCGGCGATCCGGAGCCGGCTCAGCCGCCGCGCCGCATCCCGCCGCGCGGCCACCACTGCACCGGAAACGGGGGTCCAGGATGGGTGATTTCTTCACGATCGCACTGCTCACCGCTGTGCTGCGCATGACCACGCCGCTGCTCTTTACCGCGCTCGGTGGCTTGCTGTCGGAGCGGTCCGGCGTCATGAACATCGGTCTCGAAGGGCTGATGCTGACCGGGGCGTTCTTCGCCGTCGCCGGGTCGTACTGGACCGGCAATGCCTGGGGTGGGCTCGTCATCGGCATCATCGCCGCCGCGGTCGGTGCCCTCATCCACGCTATCTGGTCGATCACCTTCCGGGGTGACCAGATCGTCGTCGGCACGGCCATAAACCTGATCGCCGGCGGTCTCTCCGCCTTCCTCGTCCAAAGCATCTGGGGCAAGGCCGGTGGCAGTGACCGCGTCGATACCCTGCCGAACATCACGGGTGGCATCAACATCCTCGTCCCGGTCGCCTTCCTGCTCGTGCCGGTTGTCCATATCTTCCTCTTCCGCACGAAGCAGGGCCTGCATCTCCAGGCGGCCGGCGAGCATCCGCAGGCGGCCGAAGCCGTCGGCATCAATGTCACGCTCTACCGCTATGCCGCAGTGGTCATGAGCGGCGTCCTCGCCGGGTTCGGCGGCGCCTTCCTGTCGATCGGCAACCTGTCGTACTTCACGCTGGACATGACCGCCGGCCGCGGTTTCATCGCCCTCGCGGCGGTGATCCTCGGCGGATGGTCGCCACTCGGTGCACTGGGCGCAACGCTCCTCTTCGGCGCGGCCGAAGCCGTGCAGATCCAGGGCCAGACGACGCCGGGCTTCCCGGTCTCATCCGACCTCCTCGTCGCACTGCCCTACATCGTCACGCTCGTCGCCATCACCCTCTTCGTCCGCTCCCGCCGTGGACCGGCCGGATTGGGAACCCACGCGACAACGAGCTAGACGGACACCGACGTGTGGGGAGGGTGGATCATGATCCATCCTCCCCACACCCTCACACTCAGCTTCATGCCTCGCCCTGATCCCCCGGCAACGCCGTCGATCACCCCCGCACCTGCCATCTCCGCGAGCATCGCCCGCCCTGAAACAAATCTCCCTTGACGTTCTCCCCATCCCCACGGATCATGTCCATACGCTAATCATCCGAACCTCGACGCCGTCGCGGGACAAAGATCGGAGTATCGCACCATGGTCATGAGCAAGATGGTGGGCGCCCGCGTCCGCCGCAAGGAAGACCCTCGCCTGATCACCGGCAGTGCCACCTACGTTGATGACGTCCGGCTCCCGGGCATGCTCCACACGGTCATCGTTCGCAGCATGTATCCCCATGGAGAGATCACGGGATACGACACGGACGCCGCGCTCGCGATGCCCGGCGTCGTCGCTGTCTATACCGGGAAGGACCTCCACGACCTCTTCGCCGACATCAAGACCGAAGCGCAGAGCGAAACCACCGACGACACGTCCGAGGTAACGGACAGGATCCCCGTCCCGCCCGTCGTGCCGCTCGCTGAAAAGAAGGTTCGCTATATTGGTCAACCGGTCGCCGTGGTCGTCGCCGAGACCCAGGCCCAGGCGGTCGATGCCGCCGAGTTGGTGATGGTCGATATCGATCCACTCGACGCCGTCACCGATCTCTTCGAGGCGATGCAGGACGGCGCTCCACAGCTCTACGATGGGGTGCCGAACAACATCGCCGTGCGCCACGGCGGCCAGCGGGGTGGCGACGTTGACGCCGCCTTCGCCAGCGCCGCCCACACGATCAAGGAGCGCATCCGGAGCCAGCGCGTGAACGCCGCCCCGATGGAAGGGAGGGCCGTCGCCGCGGCGCCCGACCCGGTCCACGGACTCACCGTCTGGACCTCCACCCAGGCTCCCCACTGGAACCGAAACCGCATCGCGAAGGCGCTCGGCCTGCCACAGAGCCGCGTCCGCTGCATTGCGCCAGAGGTTGGCGGCGGCTTCGGCCAAAAGATCGGCGCCTACTACGAGGACTACCTCGTCTCTGCCATTGCCTGGAGACTGCGCCGTCCGGTGAAGTGGATCGAGACGCGGTCGGAAAACATGCTCGCCTCCAGCCACGGCCGCAACCAATGGGCCGACGTGGAGGCGGCCGCCGACGAGTCCGGCAAGATCACGGCCCTCAGGGTCAAGGTCTACGTCGACCAGGGCGCCTGGCCGAAGGGCCTCGACCTTGGTGGATCGACGTGGATCATGGCCACTGGTTGCTATGACATCCCGGCGATCGACTATCAGGTCGTCGGCGTCTACACGAACACCGGCGGCAACGGCGCCTATCGCGGCGCGGGTCGCCCGGAAGCCGCCTACTACATCGAGCGCATTGTCGATCTCCTGGCGGACGAGTCCGGCCTTGATCCGATCGAGATTCGCCGCCGCAACTTCATCCAGCCGGATCAGTTCCCGTTCAAGACCCTCACCGGCCAGGTCTACGACACCGGCGAATACGAGAAGCCGCTTCGCAAGGCGATGGAGCTTATCGGATACGCCGATCTCCGCAAGGAGCAACAGGCGCTTCGCCAGCAAGGCCGGTATCTCGGCATCGGCGTCGCGACCTACGTCGAGATCTGCGGCTTCGGCCCCTACGAAAGCTCCACCGTTCGTGTCGAGCCGAGCGGCGCCGTGACGATCGCGACCGGCATCTCGCCGCACGGCCAGGGGCAGGAGACGACCTTCGCCCAGATGGCCGCCGATGCCATCGGCGCCAACTTCGATGAGGTCGTCGTCCTTCACGGCGATACCAGCACCGCCCCGCAGGGCAACGGCACCATGGGCAGCCGCGGAACCGCCGTCGGCGGCGCCGCGCTCCACATGTCGTTGATGAAGATCCGCGACAAGGCGATCCGCATCGCCGCGCACATCCTCGAAGCCGCGCCGGAGGACATCGAGCTCGAAGACGGTATGTACCGCGTCAAGGGCGTGCCGGATCGTGGGCTTACGCTCGCCGACATCGCCGAGCGCGCCTACACCGACAACCTCCCTGACGACATCGACACCGGCCTGGACACCACCGACTTCTTCCGCCCGGCGGACTCCACCTACCCGTTCGGCACGCACATTGCCGTCGTGGAAGTCCAGCCGGAGACCGGTGAGGTCGAGATCGTCCGCTACGTCTCGGTCGACGATTGCGGCGTCATCATGAGCCCGCTGCTGGTGACCGGCCAGGTCCACGGCGGACTCGCCCAGGGCATCGGCCAGGCTCTCCTCGAGGAGATGCACTACGATAGCTCCGGTGAGCTGATCACCGGTACGCTGAACGACTACGCCGTGCCGCGCGCGCACCACTTCCCGGAGTTCGAGACGCACCACACCGAGACCCCGACGTTCCTCAACCCGATGGGCGTCAAGGGCATCGGCGAGGCAGCGACGATCGGTGCAACCCCGGCCGTCGCCAACGCCGTCATCGATGCGCTCGAGCCGTGGGGCATCACTCACCTCGACATCCCGGCGACGCCGCAACGTGTCTGGAAGGCGATCCAGGCCGCCGAAGCCCGGAGAGGCGTTGCCGCCGACTAGGTCCCGGATCGAAAGAGCAAGCGTCGAAAGGGTCGCAGGGGCGGCCCTTTCGCTCACCAGGACACCCGCAGCCAGCGATAGGCTGCGGGTGTTCTGCGTGTCCCTTCGTCCCGAAGCGATCGAGCGCGTACAATCTCTCCGGGCACCTCGTCGGCGACATCGCGATCGGCGACTCTCCAGGCCCGATCTTTCACCGCCACAACACACACCGAGGAAACCACGTGAGCCTGATGTCCGCCGCCACCCTGCTCTTCTTCGTGATGGGCCCGCTGGGGAATGTCCCCCTCTTCCTGAGCGCACTCAGGGGTGCCGATCCCGCCAGATACCGAGCCATCATCCTTCGCGACATGCTCTTCGCGCTGGGCATCATGGTGGTGTTCCTGTTCGTGGGACGGATCCTGCTCGAAATCCTCGGCGTCAGCTCGGAAGCGCTCACCGCCGCCGGTGGCGTCATCCTCATGATCATCGCGATCCGGCTGATCTTCCCGACAGGCGATAACGGCCGCCCGCAGGTGTTCGAAGAGCCGTTCATCGTCCCCCTCGCGATCCCATACACCGCCGGACCGTCCGTCCTTGCCACCATCCTCCTGCTCATGAGCCAGGAACCGGAGCGATGGCCCACCTGGCTCGCCGCGATCCTCCTCGCGTGGAGCGCCGCGGCGGTCATCCTGCTGGCGTCCACCAGCCTGCAGAAACTGCTCGGCGAGCGCGGCCTCACCGCGATCGAGCGCCTGATGGGCATGATCCTCATCATCGTAGCGATGGAGATGCTCCTCAACGGCGTCCGGAACTTTTTCTTGCAATAGCGAATCATGCCGTTCGGCCGGGAATAACGGGAAGAAACGACCGTTGATTCCGCCAATTGCTCGACGATATGTCTATTACATGAAACGGCCACGCTTCACTGCGGCACGGATACTGCAATATATGCCTACGAAGGGACACGGGTTGCGCCTGGACACAGGCAGAACGTAAATCAGAGGGCCGAAGTCAGACGCAGCGCGTGCACCGACATTCACGGTTGTGAATGCGCACATCAGGAGCCTGGTGTGTGGAAACAAGAAACCGGTACATGTCCCTACCCGCATCGACGCAGTCGGTTAGAGGGACAGCCGGATGGAGGATCTCATGGACAGTCCTCGTAGATTCAACCGTCGAACATTCCTTCTCGGATCCGCCGGAGCCGCAGCAGTCGCCTTCGTCCCGGCAGCACGCCACGCCGGGGCCCAAACCGCGACGTACCCGGTCGGCGCGAATATCCTCACGAATGCCGCCGCATGGCTCAGGAGCGGCCCGGGACTCTCGCACTCGGTGATCGTCACCCTGTGGAACGGGGCCCCCATGCAGGTCACCGGCGCCCCGGTCGACGCCGATGGATACACGTGGTACCCCATCCGTACCGGCTATGGCACCGAAGGCTGGATCGCCGACGTCGCCCTGACAAGCGGCGAGGTAAGCAACCCGGCGTTCCCGGTCGGTTCGACCGCGAAAACCACCGCCGCCCTGCGGATCCGCTCCGGCGCCGGCCAGTCGTATCCGGTCATCGTCACCCTCTGGGTCGGTGCGCCGGTCACGATCACCGGGACGCCCGTCAGCGTGGGTGGCTTCACCTGGTACCCGATCCGTACCGGCTACGGCACGGAAGGATGGGTCGCTGGCGAGTATCTGACCAAATAACGACGTCGTGTACGAGTGAAACAGGGCGGGTGCTTTCGCACCCGCCCTGTTCGGCTCCATCAGGTTCGTACCGCCGCACCTTGCGTGCGGCGCCCTGTCCAGGAAAACGTCATAGACCTGGCGCATGCGAGGTACGGCGAAACGGTTCCCCGCTACCCCGCGATGGCGAACACCAGCGCCGACCGCGCCGGCACCGTCACCACGCGTTCCTCCAGGACGCCCGCAAGATCCGGAACCTCCCCGCTTCCACCATACGCCTCGTCCGTCGTCGAGAGCAACAGCTTCCACGGCCGGCTCGCGAACGGCGCGAAGGCCTCGACATCCTGCACGGAAAGGCGCACTTCCGGTCCGAAGTTCGCCAGCATCAACCGCTGCTTCGTGCCCCACCACCGCTGCACGGCGACCATCTCCGCCGTCAACGCAACGGCATGGGTCTTCTGCCGGTCGTTGTGCTGCAGCACCTCGTCCTCGCGCCGCATTCGCAACAACTCCCGGTAGAGCGCGTAGATCCCGGCGTTCCGTTCCCGCTCCTCCAGGCGCAGCTTCGAGCCGGTGAAGGTTGATTCCGCCTGTGGGTCCGGAATCGACTCCCGCAGGAAGTCATCGTGGAAGATATCGAACCCGCCGAATTCCTTCCGCCGCCCCTCGGTCACCAGCTTTCCAAGTTCCTCGGGATGATCCGTGAAGTAGAGGAACGGCGTCGACGCCGCGAACTCCTGCCCCATGAACAGCATCGGCACCTGCGGCGAGAAGAGCATCAATGCGCTCGCGACCGCATACCGTTCCGCGCTGATCACATGATGCAACCGGTCGCCAAACGGACGGTTCCCTACCTGATCGTGATTCTGGATGCAGAACACGAAGGCGCTCGCCGGGTCATCCGACGTCACCGGCGTGACGTCCTTCTTGCGCGTCGTGACCGGGCTGAACCCGCCGTTGATCGTCTCCGCGATATCGACGGTCGAGCCCTGGTAGTCGGCGTAGTAGTTCTCGTTCGCGTTCGTCAGGTGCACACGGATCTCGTGGTGGAAATCGTCCGCCCACAACGCGTCCAGCCCCTCGCCGCCACGATCCAGCGCCCGTGCCCGCGTGATCTCGTGACGCCCGTCCTCGGCGACGATCCAGATGTCGCGGTCTCCCGCAACCTCACGGGCCCTCTTCGTCAGCTCTTCGAGGACGTGCATCTCACTGTCGTCGATAATCGCGTGCGTCGCATCGAGCCGAAGCCCGTCGATATGGAACTCGCTGATCCAGTAGGACGCATTGTCAATGGCGAACTGGCGCACATAGCGGCTGTTGGGACCATCCCAGTTCAACCCGGCGCCCCAACCCGTCTGGTGCGTCGTACTGAAGTAGTCCTCCGCGAACTGCCCGAGGTAGTTCCCCTCCGGGCCGAGATGGTTGTAGACAACATCGAGGATCACACCGAGCCCGACCCCGTGCGCGGCATCGACGAGGTGTCGCAGGTCATCCGGCGTGCCGTACGCGTTCGATGGTGCGAAGAGGTTGACGCCGTCATACCCCCAGTTCCACCGGCCAGGGCACTGCGCGACCGGCATCAGCTCGATCGCCGTCACGCCAAGCTCCTTCAGCTCCCGCAACTGGTCGATGAGCGACAGGAACGTGCCTTCCGGTGTCATCGTGCCAATGTGCAGTTCGTAAACGACGATGTCATGGGCGTTCACGCCTCGCCAGCCGTCATCCGTCCACGTAAACGCCGACGAATCGATGACCATCGAAGGGCCATGCACGCCCTCGGGCTGGTACCGGGAATACGGGTCCGGCCGTGGATCGCCACCATCGAGCCGGTAGGCATACGCCGTCCCCGACCCGATGCCTGGGACCGTCGCGGTGAAGACGCCGTCGTCAGCGCGCTCCATCGCCACAGCCCGAGGCTCGTCTCCACCGTAGATTTCGACGTCAACCCGCGTCGCGTTCGGAGCCCAGACGGAGAACCGGACACCATCGCCATCGATGTGTGCGCCGAAAGACGGCATCCACTTACTCGCCATGCTCTTCCTCTTCCCGCACGCTCACCAGCACGGCCAGCGGTATCCTGCCGAACAGCCTCTCGATCTCATCCGGCGTGCCCTCGAACGGCTCCCCGGTCAACGCATCGGTCCACCGGACATCCCGCACGTTCTCCGGCAGCTCCAGCGATGTGCCGAGCCAGATCGCCCGGTCAAGGACGTCGGTCCCCTTGGATGCCGCCAGCCGGTATGCGAGCCGTGGCGTCACGACCAGCACATGCCGATCGTGCGCCGACCGGATGTACGACACGACATGCTCCGCCGCGTTTCCGTTCACCTTCACCGGGATGTACTTCCCGTGCTCGAAGACGCGCTTGTGCTCGCGACTGAGCCGGAGCAGCGTCGCCGTCAGGAACAGCTTCAGCCGCCCGTCGCGCCGGTTCTCGACCAGCTCTGGCAAATCCGCGCCACTTACCGAGCTGAGGACCTCGATCCGCCGCTCGAAGTCGGGCAGCCGCCGATTGTCCGGATCGACGAGACTGTCGTCCCACATCTCCGTGCCCTGGTAGACGTCCGGCACGCCTGGCGAAGTCAGCTTCAGGACCTGCTGTGCAAGCGCATTCAGCAACCCGGCGTCGAGCTGCGCATAGATAAACGCCTGGAAGTCATACAGGAACTGCGTCGAGCGCTTGCGGTTCATCATGCCGGCGACATAGTCCTGGAGCGCCTTTTCGTACCGCTCGTCAGGGCTTACCCAGTTCGTGAACCGGGCCGCCTCGCGCGCGACCTTGACGATGTACTCCTGGATCCGCTCGACGTAGGTGTTGTCGACACCATCCAGGCCATTCAGCGGCCACGTCCCGATCAACGTCTGGTAGATCACGTATTCATCGACGCGATGCGGCGCCAGCGCATTGTCGACCCTCATCTTCAGCTTCCGGTTCAGCCGGGACCAGCGACTCAGCGCCGACCGCCATTCCGTCGGCCGCTCGCTCAACACGCTGATCCGCGCCCGGACGTCCTCGCCCCGCTTCGTGTCGTGCGTGGACGAGTTGATCATCGACTTCGGCCAGTCCCGGAGCCGCTGGCGGTTCTGCCGGTGGAACTCCTCGACGCTCGTCCCGAACTTCGCCGGATCGCCACCGACCTCGTTCAGCGACACCAACCGGTTGAAGCGGTAGAATGCCGTGTCTTCCAGCCCCTTCGCCATCACCGGCCCGGTCAGCTGCTGCAGCTTCATCGCGAAGTGACACCGGCCGTCATCCCGCCCTCGCGGATTGTCCGTCGGATGCAGCAGCAGCACCGACTCGACGAAATCGAACACCGACGGGTCGATGCCCGGGTTCCGCCTCCGGGCCTGAGCCACCGCCGAAGTGATGTATTTCCGGTCCCGTTCGGCCACGCCTTCGACATCGCAGGTTGTATACGTCCGGTAGACGGGGAAGCAGGCCATGATCTCGCGCAACGCCCCACGCAGGTTGTTCAGCGTGAAATCGCGCGAATGCCGGTCCGACTCCGAGATACGGTTCAGCACGTTCGTGAGCACATTCGTCTCGCTGGCGAACGCTTCCCGGATCATCTGGATTTTCATGTCGTACACGAGATCGGGGAACCGGATCTTGTCGCCGGTATACCGCTGGTAGATGGAGTCGAACGTCTTCTTCGCCTCGGGATCGACGTACAGCCCGGTCACGGCCTGCGCGAACTCGTAACCAACCGTCCCGGCGATCTTCCACGTCTCCGGGAGCGTCTCGCCATGCTCGAGGATCTTCTCGCCAATAACCCAGACCGGCCATTGGCGATCGGAATCACCGATCAGCCGCAAAGCTGCCTCAACCGCCTCGTCGACCGCCGGTCGAAGCGCGGCCCATGCCTCGTCCGTTTCCGGCTTCAGCTTCCGGCGCACCGCCTCACGCATGAACGCGGATTGCACATCGTGGAAATACCGCTCTGGGTCCCACAATCCGTCCGGATGGTCGAGCCGCACGCCGTCGACAGAACCATCCGCAAGCAGCGCGATCAACAGTCGATGCGTGTCCTCGAAGACCGCCTCTTCTTCCTGCCGGATCGCCGCCAGCGTATTGATCGCGAAGAAACGCCGGTAGTTGATCTCTTCCGCCGCGACCCGCCAGTACGCCAGCCGGTACGACTGCTGCGCGAGCAGCTGGTCCAGCGCGTCGAACGATCGAGGATCATCGGTGACGCCGTTCAGCTCCTCGACGACTTCATCGATCGCAGCCCGGACGATATCGTTGCGGCCATAAACATCACGAAGCCGCATCCGTCCGACGACTTGCTCGCGATACCGTGCCTCGATCGTCTCGGCGTCCGGCGCCTCGCCGTCGCTCCCCGGCAGGTTCTCGAACGCGTGGATCACGCTCTCGAGCTCCAGCCTGTCCATGTCATCCGGCGCCAACCGCTCGCCGATGCGTTCCCGCGCCAGAGTCAGGATGACCGGATAGGTGCGCGGATCGATCGGGAACGGCGTGTCGTAATAGTTGATCCGGAATCCGCCATCGTCATACGACAGCACCAGCTCGCCGCGCTCGAGGACCTCGCCATACTGCCCGCCAAGGAACGGCAGCAGCACCTTGCCGCGCAGCTCCGGCTTCAGCGGCGTCCAGTCGATGTCGAAGTACTCCGCGTACCGCGACATCTGCCCGTTCTCGAGCACATCCTGCCACCAGGCGTTCGCGCCGTTCTCGATCCCCATGTGGTTCGGCACGTAGTCGATGATCAGGCCCATGCCGTGCTGGTGCAGCGTCGAGACGAGCCGGTCGAAGTCCTCGCGCTTCCCGATCTCCGGGTTGATCTCGCCATAGTCCACCACGTTGTAGCCGTGCATCGAGCCCGGCGCCGCGGTGAAAATTGGCGAGGCATAGAGGTGGCTGATGCCGAGATCGGCCAAATATGGCACCAGTCTCGTCGCATCCTCGAACGAGAAATCCTTGTTGAACTGGAGCCGGTACGTCGCCCGTATCTCGGGCATGGACCGCCGCTCCTGTACCACCTCCGTGACGATCTGCCGGAGCTGGTCAGGGGTCGTCTGGACAATTGAAGACAATGGAAACCCCCACCGAATTGCTGGAATCGCGGCCGCTACTCGCGCCGCGTGAAAAGGTCGTTGAGCATCGTTCGCCGCTCGGTTATCCACGCCGCCTCTTCAGCGACGAGGGATTCCAGCTCGTCCCGCGCGGCGTCCACGCGACCCGGCGCGGTTCCGCCCGGCACATCGCGCAACGCCACGCTGCCCGCCCCGTCGAGGGGTGGCCGCTGGTCGGCGAACACGGGGTGAGCTTCCGCCCACTCCTGGTCGGTCAATGTCGCAAAGGTCTTGCCGCCAGCGATGCACTTCGCAACAAGCGTTCCCACGACCTCATGCGCTTCCCGGAACGGCACACCGTTCTTCGCCAGCAGGTCCGCCGCGTCCGTCGCCAGCGTGAAATCCTCGATCGCGGCCGCCGCCGTCCGGTCACCGTGGACGGTGATCGATTCGACCATCGGCGGGAACACGTCCAGCACGGCGAGGATCGTATCGACGGAGTCGATCAACCCCTCTTTGTCCTCTTGCGAATCCTTGTTGTACGTCAGCGGCAACCCCTTCATCGTCGTCAGCAGACCGATGAGGTTTCCGAAGACGCGCCCGGTCTTGCCGCGCCCAAGCTCGGCGATGTCGGCGTTCTTCTTCTGCGGCATGATCGAGCTACCGGTCGAGAACCGGTCGGCGATCTCGATGAACCGGAACTCCCCCGACGACCAGAGAATCAGCTCCTCGCTCAACCGCGAGACATGGAGCGCGATCAGCGAGCATGCATAGAGCGCGTCCATCGCGAAATCACGGTCCGAGACGCCATCCATGCTGTTTCGCGTGATCCGGCCGAACCCGAGATCCTTCGCAACCGACTCGCGGTCCAGCGGATAGGTCGCCCCCGCCAGCGCAGCCGACCCGAGCGGCATGACGTCGGTCCGGTCAAACACCTGCCGTACCCGCTCCAGGTCCCGCAGGAACATCTCGATATATGCGTGCATATGGTGCGCGAAAAGGACCGGCTGTGCCCGCTGCAGGTGCGTGTAGCCCGGCATGATGACGTCGGCATATTTCCGGGACACCGCCAGCAGTGACCGGCAGAACCGGACCAACCCGTCAGCAATCTCGACGAGCATCCGCTTCGTCCAGAAGCGGAAGTCGGTCGCGACCTGGTCATTGCGCGACCGCCCGGTGTGTAGCTTGCCGAAGACCGGCCCGACAATCTCCTTCAGCCGCCGCTCGACGCCGCCATGGACGTCCTCGTCGTCGATCGTCAGCGAGAGCTCCCCCGCCTCGACCTCGCCCATGATCTGCCACAGGCCATCCTCGATCGCCTTCGCCTCCTCGGCCGGGATAATCTCCTGCTTCCCCAGCATCCGCACGTGCGCAATCGATCCCCGGATGTCCTCCCGCACGAACCGGACGTCAAACCCGACCGACGCGTTGAACGCCTTCAGCCGCTCGTCCGGGCTCTCCGAGAACCGCCCGCCCCACCGCATCGCCGATCCACCCTGTTCCGCCATCTTTACCGCCTCCAACAAAGAATCGTCATCCTGAGCGCAGCGAAGGACCCCGGTGCGAAGCACTTCTAATCCGGCCCGAAGGGCCTTCCATTCCCACCCGCCGCACATCTCAACCGGTCTACGTTACCATTCAATTCGGAATCCACATGCATTCCGAGCAGATTGACGTATACTTCGGAATAGCACACCTGTTCGTGTATACGTACATGGCATCCCCGCTGCCATATCGTGTCTATGCCCCGGGAAAGCGCATATGTATCCATGACCGCCACAACGCCGAACAACCGCATCGCCCTTCCCGATCTCGTCGCCGAGATCCAGGGCCGGCTGCAGGGCGCCGGCATCACCCTCGCCGACATGCGCAAGGCCGGCTCGCTGGAAACCGACTTCAACGTCCCGCAGGTCATGCTGCCCGGTGACGAGGACCTCCCGGCCCAGCCGCTGGAGCGACTCGAGAACGTCGAGTCCATCGCCTGCCGGGAGATCGCGCGGCGCAACGAGACCCAATTCCGCTGGTTCCTCGACGGCAGCCAGAAGACACTGCCCGTCTGGCGCGTTGGTATCGTTCCCATCATCGTCGGCATCGCCGCCGCGGGCATTCTTCAGCGCGACGACGAAGGAGAGTCGCTGCTCGTCGGCGAGACGCTCGCAGAAGGCAGGACCTGGTTCATCCCGAGGGAAACAGGCTCGACCGACCTGCAACGCGTTATCGAGGCGCTGGAGGCCGTCGGAGAGAATGTCGAGGACCCGCTGGAACGCTTCATCGACGAGGACATGTCGCAGTACCTGGCCTATGCCGGGAACTACAACCGCGTCATCCTCCACGCCCAGGAAGCCGCGAACCGCGCCCGTGGCGACATGGAGCAGACCGCCGCATGGCGCTGGAACGCCAATGTACGCGAGACCGATCCGGATGCCTGGTTGGTGATCGACGGACGACTCCAGCGGCAGTATCGCAACGCCGTCGGCCTCGTGAAGGACCCGACCCAGCAGCACCTGTTCGGCGAGGAGGCGACACTGCTTTTCTCCCTGCCGCAGGGTCACCGCACGACGGCCTACTGGCTGAACCAAGGCAAACGCGGCGGCAGCGACGACGGTCCCGAGCTGCGCAACCAGACCTTCACCATGTGGTACCAGCGCATGTGGCCTGCGCAGGGACTGGACGCCCGTCACGCGCTCATCCGCGTCGAGACCAGCAACGAGTTCTGGGAAACCGAGGTGATCGACGACATCGCGTCGTGGCTCATGGCCGAGCGCATCCCCCGCCCGACGAAGGACTCCCGCTGGGCGACGATGCTCTACCCGATCCATATCCTGGAGCTGATGCTCAAACGCCGCATCAAGGCAATGACTGCCGGCTGGCCGTCGTAGTCATCCGTTTTGGGGCGGATGAATCACGCAAGCAAACACGTACGGGCGATATCCGACAGCGACAGAGCCACCATTTGGAGACGTCATGGCACTGGACTTTAACCTCACCGCACCCGCCTGGGAACAGGAACACTTCAGCCACCTCGTGGATCACGAGACCGGCGCGATCGGCCGCGTCGTCAGTAGCGAGCGGGAGCCAGCAGGCTCCCACCAGTTTTTCTTCTGGGCATCCGAAGAGGCCCTCTCGCTGGACGTCGGCCATATCGTCGTCACCTTTTCCGAGGAGGCCGCGGTCATCGGTGTCGTCGACGAGCCGCGCCGCTACTCCGACCTCGTCTCCTTCCTGGACGACTACTTCGACCGTCGGATGGAGCTGGCCCTGCCCGAAGAAGCGCCCACGACCCGGCCGGAGATCCTGGTGTTCCAGGTCAATGTGCTCGCCACGAAGCACGTCCGCGATGATGTCTCCTCCAACCGTCCCGCCGTCAGCGGCCCGGTCTTTTTCGCCACCGAGCAGGCGATTCGCTACGCGCTCGGCGTCGACAACTTCAGCGGCACGCCGATTCCGGCGCTGATGCACACGAACGGCAACTACGTTCGGGACGAGAACGGCAACGTCCTGACCGACACCCACGGCCGCGCGCGCTTCCAGAAGACGCCACTTTTCCTCGATGAGGACTACCTGCTCGGCCCGGAAGCGGGACACGCGAACTGGACCGGACAGTCCGGCCTCGCCACGAAGACAAGCCACGCCCTCTTCCTCACCAGCTCGATCTTCCAGACGATGAAGGCCGAGGGTAAGACCGTCGCCGCCCTGATGTTCAACGTGAAGGGCCCGGACCTCCTCTGGCTCGACAAACCCGCGAAGCCCGAGCCCGGTATGGAAGAGGCCTACCTCGAATCCGGCTGGCGAGGGCTCGACCAGGACCAGCTCAACGCCTATGCGGCGCTTGGTCTGGAACCGAAGCCATTCGAGAACTTCAATATCTTCGCGCCCTTCCGCCCGGGGATGACGCCACCGTCAGCGAATATGCGCGTCGACCTCAGTGGCGGCGCGAACCCCAAGGAGCTGAACACGGAGCGAAACGCGCCCGGCGAATCGGACCGCGTCTTCCCGATCCTCTGGTCGCTCGAACGTGCCCTGCTCTACCCGCACAAGATATTCAACTTCAACGATCTCGACGACAAGCTCTTCGGCTTCATCTACGAGCTCCGCGAACGCGGCATCGACTCGATGGATGCCCTCAACGCCCTCTTCGCCGAGATCCAGACGCACTTCGACGCCGCGGCCGCGATGGGCGAGCGCGAGGACACCTGGAACGGTCACCACAAGGCCACCATTCGCAAGGCCCAAAACCGGTTCAAGGGTCTCAGCGACAAGTTCGGCGGCCTGCTCGCTGACGGCGCGGTCCATTACGGCACCGCGCCACAGGTCGACAATGCGTTCTCGAACCAGGAGCTCCGTGTCGTCGATATCAGCGGCTGCAACACCAACGTCCAGGAGCTCATCGTCTCCTCGACGATCAACGCGATCTGGAAGCTTGCAGAGAAGAGTGAGATGGGCGTCGACAAGCTCATCGTCTTCGTCGACGAGCTGAACAAGTACGCTCCGGCTGGCGGGGAGGGCGGCCTGCGCGACACCCTCGTCGATATCGCCGCCCGTGGGCGACACCTGAACGTGGTCCTCCTTGGCGCGCAACAATTCCGCTCCAAGGTCGACGGCGAGATCCTCGGCAACTGCGGCACGTCCTTCTACGGCCGCGTCGGCGACGAGGAGATCATCAACGCCGCCTACCGCTCGATCTCCGATACCTCCAAGCAGGAGCTCCTCGGCCTCGCCAAGGGCCGCTTGCTCGTCCGCCACGCCCACTACCGTGCGCCCCTCTTCGGGACCTTCCCGCTTCCGCCCACCATCCCGGGCGTCAACGGCCAGCGTGTCTTCGCCGGAGACAAGAAGAAGCAGGGGCATCCGGCTGACCCGATCTACCGGATGCTGCAGAATTACCTGGGCGACAACGCCCCGTCGAAGGCCGAGGTCCTCAATGAGTGCGAGGGACTCGACCGGGACGATATCGAATACGTGCGGAGCCGCTGCGAGGGCGTGTTCCGCGGCAACGGCAACACCCGCACCGATTACTGGCGCGTGACCCGGAAGCAGCTCGCCACCGCCCGTAGCCTGAAACAGATGTCATGACCGAAACAATTCGAATCGCACACATCACCGATACCCATCTTGGCTACCGCGCGCTGAACAAGCAGGATCCGCACACTGGCCGCAACCAGCGCACGGTGGACTTCGAGCGCGCGCTCGACCGCGCCGTGACCGACATCCTGCACCGGGACGTCGACGCGGTCATCCACGCCGGAGATGTCTTCCACCATTCACGCCCGACATGGCAGTCGATGCGCGTCTTCATCCAGCAGTTCCGCCGGATCGAGGACGCCCGCATCCCGACCCTCGTCATCGCCGGCAACCACGACACGCCGCGCATCCGCACCGGCGGCAGTGCCTTCTCCGTGCTTGAGCTCGCCCTGCCCTACATCCGGTTCGTCGCCGAATACGAGGATGTCCACGACGTCGAGACGTTCCGCGACCTGAACCTCCACGTCCACGCGATCCCGCACGGCTCGCTAACGAACGACGATCCCGTGATCCCGATGGTGATCGACGGTCGCCGCAATCTCCTCACGACCCACGGCATGGTGCCCGGCATCCTCGACCCCGGCGTGAGCGCTGAGCCCGGCGAGCAGATTCTGAACACGTCGCTGCTCGACCCAACCTTCGACTACATCGCCCTCGGCCACTACCACAAGCACATGCTCGCCTC